>ERZ1026792.2371-NODE-2371-length-9926-cov-2.331156_pt1 | contig 9926 bp, 7 predicted proteins | sample MGYA00520884_ERZ1026792 | MGnify/ENA primary metagenome ERZ1026792 (study PRJEB33270, sample SAMEA104284473) | anaerobic digester metagenome | biome: Anaerobic digester microbiome; feature: mesophilic sludge digester; material: Anaerobic digester biomass | place... | reverse complement strand
CATCAACACCACCGACCAGAAGATCATCGACCAAGCACTCGCCGACGTCTCCGAGCTGATCGACCTGGTGAACGTGAAGGTGAACATCGAGGCCTACAAGGACATCCCGGAGGGCACCACCAGCGTCGCGCAGACCTGGAGCGCCGACCTGATCGCCGGCGCCGCCGGCTACCTGCCGGAAGGCGTCACCGACGAGGTGTTGGGCTTCTGGCACCCACCCGCCGGCTCGTACGTGGTCACCAACGACAGCATGGGCGTGCTCTCCGACGCGCAGAGCCCGGTGCTCGCGCACCTGTACCTGAACTTCCTGCTCGACAACGAGGTCGCCGAGAAGAACTTCAGCTGGGTCGGCTACCTGCCCGCCATCGCCAAGCTCGATGCCGACTACGTGATCGGCGCCGGCTACGTGCCCGAGCACCTGCGCAACTGCGTGCCCACCAACGACGAGATCGCGCAGGCGCTCTACCTCAAGCCGCTGGGCGCCACCGGCGACGCCCAGTACGAGACGGCGTGGGCCAAGTTCACCGCCGGCGGCTGACGGCGTGACCGCCGCACTCCCCTCACGACGCGGCGGCTCCAGTCGCATCTGGGCAGCGTTCGCCGTCCCCGGCATCGGATGGCTGGTCGCCTTCTTCGTGGTGTCGGTCTACGCCGTCATGGCGGTGGCGTTCGGCGACGTCGATCCGTTCCTGAAGACCCCGATTCCCGCTTGGAACCCGCTGGAATGGGACGTCACCACCATGAGCAACGTGCTCGGCGAGGTGTTCAACGGCTACCTGCGCCCGGTGTTCGTACGCACCTTCTGGTTCGTGGGCCTGGCCCTGCTCGGCTGCATCCTCGTGGGCTACCCGGTGGCGTACTTCGCTGCTCGCAAGGCCGGGCGCAGCAAGGGCTTGCTGCTGGCCGCCCTGGTGCTGCCGTTCTGGATCAGCTACCTGATGCGCATGTTGGCCTGGACCAACCTGCTGCAACCGGATGGCTTCGTGAACCAGGTGCTCGGCTGGTTCAGCTTGCCCGACAACAGAAACTGGCTCGACGGCGACTGGTACACCGTGGTCATCGGCTTGATGTACGGCTACGTGCCGTTCTTCATCCTGCCGCTGTACTCCACGCTCGAACGCATCGACGGACGGCTCATCGAGGCCGGTCGCGACCTCGGCGCCTCCTCGATGCAGACGTTCATCCGCGTCACGCTGCCGCTGTCGGTGCCCGGGCTGATGGCGGCCAGCGTGATCACGATCCTGCCGATGTTCGGCGACTACTACACCAACACCTACCTCACCAGCGGCTCGCCCCGAACCGAGATGGTGGGCAACCAGATCGAGAACTACCTGCGCAACACCGGGCAGCCGCAGACCGGCGCCTCGCTGGTGCTGATCCTGATGGCCATGCTCTTCGTGCTGATGGTGTACTACATGGTCACCACCATCCGTCAGCAGCGGGCGGCCGAACGATGAACCCCTTCCGCCGACGGCACAACGGCGCTCCGGTGCTGGCGATGGTCACCTGGGTCTACGTGCTGTGGTCGTTGCTGCCGGTGCTCATCGCCGTGCGCATCTCGTTCAACGACGGCCGCAGCCGGTCGTCGTTCCAGAAGATGTCGTTCCGCTGGTACTGGGGCGACCCCAACTCGTCGCTGTGGCACGACGACTCCATGCAGGTCGCGCTGCTCAACACGCTGCGGCTCGCCGGGCTGTGCATGCTCATCGCCACCCCCATCGGTGTGGCGATGGCCATCGGCCTGCAGCGCTGGCGCGGCAGGGTGTCGAATGCCGCCAACGGGCTGATGCTGGTGCCGATCGTGACGCCCGAGATCGTGTTCGGCGTGGCGTTGTTCCTCGTCTTCAGCCAGGTCTACACCGGCTTCCCCGACGGCCTCACCCGCCAGCTGCTGGGCCACATCACGTTCACCATCTCGTTCGTGGTCGTCATCATCCGCGGGCGGCTGGCGGCGATCGGCACTCAGTACGAGGAGGCCGCGCGCGATCTCGGCGCCTCCAGGTTGCAGGCAATCCGGCTGGTGCTGCTGCCACTGCTCAGCCCGGCCATCTTCGCGAGCGTGATGGTGGTCTTCGCCACATCGGTCGACGACTTCGTGATCTCGTCGTTCCTCTCCACGGGGGCATCCACCGAGACGGTTCCGATCAAGATCTACTCCGGCGCACGAGCAGGCTCCACACCCGCGTTGAACGCGCTGGCGACGGTCATGTTGCTGCTCACGCTCACCGCCGTGACGGTGGCGGCATTCGTGCTCAAGGCCATCAACCGGCGCGGCGGCGAGGACCCTGGCATGGCCGGCGGCCTCACCGGGCTCAGCGGATGAGCGATCCGTTCGACGTCGACGTCGTCATCATCGGCGCCGGCTTCAGCGGGCTCACCGTTGCGACCGAACTGCGCCGCGACGGCATCTCGTTCGTGTTGCTGGAGGCGCGCGATCGAGTCGGCGGCAAGACCGAGGCACGTCACGACGGCCTCGGTCGCCTGGTCGACACCGGTGGCCAGTTCGCCAACGACGACATGACCGAGGTGCTGGCGCTGGCCCGCGATGCCGGCGCGACGCGCGTCGATGCTGTTCACCCGGGCCGGGCCGTCACCGTGCCGCCCAGCCCCGACAGCGACCCGTGGGCCGTGGCCGACACGCTGCTGGCAACGTTGGGGGCCGACGACCTGCACGACGAACGGTCGGTTTCGCAGTGGGTCGACACCGAGACCACCACCGCCTCAGTGCGCGAGGCCGTTCGCTCGATGGTCAACGGAGGCACCTGCAACGACAGCCGCATCATCCCCGTCTCCTACCTTGCACAGCTCAACCAGCGCACGGTCACCACCAACGAGGAGCTGCAGTGCTGGTTCGCGGAGACGATGCACGGGCTCGCACTCCACCTTGCTGCCCCGTTCGCGCATCACATCCGACTGGAGTGCCCGGTTCGTTCGGTGCACGTGCACGACGCATCGGTCGACGTGGTGGCGCTCGACCAGGTGTGGCATGCACGCGAGGTCGTCGTTGCGGCACCACCGACGGCCTACGCGTCGATCCGCTTCACCCCCGGCCTCCCCGACGACTTCAGCACCGCTGCGGCTGCCTTTGCACCCGGCACCGTGCTGAAGTACCTCGTCGGCTACTCGGCACCGTTCTGGCTGCTCGACGGCCGCAACGGCGTCGGCCAGTTCCTCGACCCACCGGGCGTGTACTTCGCCGACGCCTCGCTGCTCGACTCCCCCACGCTCGTGGGCTTCGTCGGCGGCACCACCGCCGCCGAGTGGGCACGTCACACGGAGGCGCAGCGACGCGACGCCATCCTCCACCACGCCGCAGCCGCGTTCGGTGACGACGCATTGCGGCCGCTCACCTTCCTGGAGCGGCTGTGGGGGCCCGACGAGTGGGGCGGCGGCGGTTACAGCAACGTGCTCACGACTCACGCTCCCCACGCCGCCGACACGCTCGCAGCCGGCTTGCACCTCGTGACGTTCGCCAGCACCGAGCTGTCGGCGAGCTTCCCGGGCTACGTGGAGGGTGCCATCCACGCCGGCAGAGCCGCCGCACGGCAAGTGGTGCAACGGCTCGGCAGCGCGTGACGCACCGCGCCACAGGAATCTGCCATATTGGGATCCGCACACGCTGAGCGAGGAGCTCGAACCACGATGACCATCACCGACCCCAGCAGGCCCGCCCCTCGATTCGTACGCGCCGACGGCCCCGACAAGGTGACCGGCAGCGGCCGTTACACCGCCGATCTCACGCTCACCGGCATGTTGGCTGCGAAGTTCAAGTACGCCGACGCAACGCATGCTCGCATCGTCACGCTCGACGTCTCGGCTGCGAAGGCGATGCCGGGCGTGTTCGCCGTGCTCACCCAGGATGACGTGCCCGACGTGAAGTTCGGCCCGTTCGTACAAGACCGCACGCTGTTCGCCCGCGACGTCGTGCGCTTCGAAGGTGAGATCATCGCCGCCGTGGCGGCGGTCGACGCGGCCACTGCCCAGCGCGCGGTCGACGCAATCGTCGTCGAGTACGAAGCGCTGCCGGTGGTCAACGACATCGAAGGTGCGTTGTCGGCCGATTCGCCGCTGGTGCACACCGAGTGGGCCGGTTATGGCGGGGTCGACGTGCTGGTACGCGACCGCAACGATGCCTCGTTCGCATCCATCGCCAAGGGCGATGTCGACGAGGGAATGGCTGCGGCCGACCATGTGGTGCGCAGCCGCTACGTGGCCGACGGGTGCCATGCGGTTCCCATCGAACCCCGAGCCGTGGTCGCCCAGTGGGAAGGCAACAAGGTCACCATCTGGACCAGCACGCAGGTGCCCTTCGATGCTCGCGCCGGCGTGTGCGAAACACTCGAGCTGCCCAACAGCCGCGTCCGCATCATCGTGCCGCACCTCGGTGGCGGCTTCGGCGGCAAGTGCGGGTTCCACTACGAAGCACATGTGGCCGCGCTCGCTCGTGCGGCCAAGCGCCCTGTACGTCTGGTGTTCAGCCGGCGCGAAGAGTTCGTGGCCCCCGACCGACGCCGGGAAGGCATCGTGTACGACTTCGAGACCGGCGTGAAGGCCGACGGCACCATCACCGCTCGCCGCGTGTGGCTGGCGCTCGACAACGGCGCGTACACGGCCGATGCCGGCTTCTTCAGTCAACTCGCTGCGATGCATGCGCTGGGGCCGTACCGCATTCCCAATGCGTTGGCCGAGGCGCACCTCGTCTACACCAACCACCAGCCCTCGGGATCGGTGCGCGCACCAACTGCCCCGCAGACCTGCTGGGCACTCGAGTCGCACACCGATGAAGTCGCAGCGGCCATCGGCATGGATCCGGTCGCGTTCCGCAAGCTCAACGCGGTCGACAGCGGAGCCGAAGGCCCCAGCGGCCAGACCTACGGCGAGATCGGCGTGCAGCAGTGCATCGATGCCGCCACCGCCGCTGCCGGCTACGGGCAGGTGCTGCCCGACGACGAAGCGATCGGTGTGGCCATCGGTTGGTGGCCCAGCTTCTCGGTGCCATCGGGCGCGTACGTGAAGATCGACGGCGACGGCAGCGGCCAGATCATCACCGGCGCGCAGGAGTGCGGTACCGGCGCCGTGATGACACTGCGCCAGCTGGCCGCCGACGAGTTGGGCATGCCGGCCGAGCGGTTCGAGCTCGTCTACCAGGACACCAGCGTTGCCCCGTACGACATGGGCGCCACCGGCTCGCAGACCCTGTTCAACAACGGGCGCGCCGTCGTCGCCGCCGCCGGGCAGATCGCCGAGCAGTTGCGCAACCTGGCCGCAGAGCAGTTGGAGGCCAGCCCGGCCGACATCGTGCTGGCCGATGGCATGGCCAGTGTCGCCGGCAGCCCCGACCGGGGCATCTCGATCGACGAGCTGGCCGGCATCGCCGCCGGCGGCGAGCTGCTCATCGGTCACGGCTCGGGCATACCGCCCGGCGCCCCGGCGACGGTGGGCTCCTCCTGCGTGGGCGACCTGGGCATGTCGGCCTGGGTGGCGCCGCAGTTCAGCTGCCATGCAGTGCGCGTGAAGGTCGATCGCGACACAGGCGTCGCCCGGGTGCTGCACGTCAGCGCCGCGCACGACAGCGGCACCATCATCAACCCCATCGGCGCCCAGGGCCAGGTGGAGGGCGCGGTGCTGATGGGCATCGGCCAGGCACTCACCGAGGGCACCACCTACGACGACCAAGGACGCCAGCGCAATGCAGCGCTGCTCGAGTACAAGCTGCAGACCTGCGCCGACGCTCCGCCGATCGACGTGCACTTCATCCAGATCAACACGCCCGATGCCGGCCCCCGTGGCGCCAAGGGGCTTGCCGAAGCGCCCAACGTGGCCACGGCCGCCGCCATCGCCAACGCCATCGCCAAGATCCTCGGCACGCCGGTGCGCCAGCTGCCGATGACCGCCGAGCGCGTCTGGGAGCAACTGCAGGGCGACCAGGGGGCACGGTCATGAGCTTCACCATCGCACGCACCATCGACGACGCGCTCAATGCGCTCGCGGCGGGGGCACGCCCGATCGCCGGCGGCACCGACCTGGTGGTCGGGGCGCGGCACGGCAAGGCTCCGCTGCCCGACGACCTGGTCGCGATCGACCGGCTCGACGAGCTGAAGACGGTCACGCGCACCGCCCACGGCGTCAGCATCGGTGCGCTGGTGTCGCACCACGACATCGAGACGCACCCGCTGCTCACGTCGATCTATGCAGGCCTGGCCGACGGCAGTGCGCTGGTGGGTTCGCCCTCCACTCGCCACGTCGGCACGCTCGGCGGCAACATCATGAACGGTTCGCCGGCGATGGATACCGGCGCACCCTTGGCCGTGATGGGCGCCGAGGTCGAGCTGCGCTCGCTGCGCGGCACGCGCCGGGTACCCGTCGAGCAGTTGTGGGTGGGGCCCGGCCGCACGTGCGCCGCGCCCGACGAGCTGTGCGTGGCCGTCCACATCCCGGCGCCGCCGGCACGGGCAGGCAGCGCCTACGTTCGCCTCGAGTACCGCCGCGCGATGGAGATCGCCGTGGTGGGCGCCGCTGCCGTCGTCACTCTGGCCGACGACGGCGCCGTGGCGACGTTGGCCGTGGCGCTCACGGCCGTCGCCCCGATCATCCTGTCGGTCACCGGGCTCGACGCCCTCGTCGGTCTCGGCGTCACCGGTGCCGCTGCCGCCGTGGGCGAGATGGCGGCGACGCAGGCGACGCCCATCAGCGATGTGCGCGCCAGCGATCGCTACCGACGCCACACCGTCGGGGTGATGGCCCGCCGCGCCGTCGAGGCCGCCGCTCGCCGCGCCGGGGGCGAGACCATTGCCATTCCCGTCAATCGTGCCATCGGCATCGGAGCACCGTCATGACCGACACCCCCATCCACGCCATCCACCTCACCGTCAACGGCATCGACTACCCCGTCGCCGTCGCCCAGGGGCGCAACCTGCTCAGCGTCATCCGCACCGAGATCGGGCTCACCGGCACCAAGGAAGGCTGCGACGACTGCGAGTGCGGCGCCTGCATGGTGCTGCTCGACGGCCAGCCGGTGAACTCGTGCAGCTACCTCGCCGTGCAGGCCCAGGGCCGCGCGATCACCACCGTGGAGGGCGTGTTGGAGGGCGGCGAGATGGCCGCCCTGCAGCGCAACCTGCTGGAGGAGGGTGGCGTGCAGTGCGGGTACTGCACGCCGGGCATGATCATGTCGGCCACTGCTCTGCTGACGCGCACGCCCAGCCCCACCGAGGAGGAAGTGCGCATCGGCCTGTCCGGCAACCTGTGCCGCTGCACCGGCTACACCCGGATGATCGCGGCGGTACGCCGCGCGGCGGAGGAGATGAGCTATGTCCGCTGAGACATTCACCGTTGGCAAGGCCGAGATTCGCAAGGACGCCTGGGCCAAAGTGACCGGCGCGGCGCAGTACGTGGACGACATGCAGTTTGGGCCAAACCTGCTCTACGGCCTGTTGAAGCGCAGCGAGCGCCCGCACGCGCTGATCACCCGGCTGGATGTGAGCAAGGCGCAGGCGCTGCCCGGCGTGCGCGTGATCGTGACCGGCAACGATTTTCCGGGGCTGACCGGCCTTTATCTCTCCGACCGGCCGATGTTCGCGGTGGATCGCGTGCGCTTCGTCGGCGAGCCGATTGCCGGCGTGGCTGCAGAAACCCAGGAAATCGCCGAGCAGGCAGCCAAGTTGATCGAAGTGGAATACGAGGACCTGCCTGGCGTTTTCGATCCTGAGTTTGGCGCCAGCCCGGACGCGCCGCTGCTCCATCCAGACTTGATCACCTACAAGTACGCGCCCTTCATCTTTCCGCAGGAGGGAACCAACGTCTCCAATTGGTTCAAGGTACGCAAAGGCAATGTGGATGAAGCCTTTTCCGAGGTTGAAGCGGCGGGCGGCATCGTCTTCGAACACAAGTACCGCGTGCCTCATGTGCAGCATGTGCCGCTGGAAACGCACGCGACCGTGGCGCAGATGGACGGCAACGGCAAGATTACGCTGTGGGCCTCCAGCCAGTCGCCCTTTGCCCAGCGCAACCTGATCGCCAAGGCCCTGGACCTCAGCCATTCACGGCTGCGGGTGATTACGCCTTACGTGGGTGGCGGCTTCGGGGCCAAGGCCGGCGTTTCGATGGAAGGCGCGTGCGTGGGCATGGCGATGCGATCCAAGGGCCGGCCCGTGAAGCTGGTGATGACGCGCGAAGAGGAGTTCTACACCACCTTCGTGCGCCAGGGCCTGGTTGCCATCGTCAAGCTGGGGATGTTGCCGGACGGGCGCATCCTGGCGATGAAGAACACCTACTACTGGGATGGCGGCGCGTACACCGAGTACGGGGTCAACATTACCCGCGCGGCCGGCTACAGCTCGACCGGGCCGTACTATGTGCCCAACGTGTGGGCCGACTCGAAGTGCGTCTACACCAACCACCCGATCGGCGGCGCGATGCGTGGCTTCGGCATGCCCGAAATCCACTGGGCCATCGAGCAGCACGTTGACCGCGCCGCGCGGCAGTTGGGTCTCGATCCGGTGCAGGTGCGCCTGCTGAACTGCATCAAAGAGGGTCAGGAAACGGTCACGGGCATGATCATGCACCCGACCGGCCTGAGCCAGTGCATTCAGAAGGCGGCCGACGCGATCGGTTGGGGCAAGCCGCGGCCGGCCAGCGGTCCGCACAAGGTGCGCGGGATGGGCATTGGCTGCATGTGGAAAGCGCCGGCCATGCCGCCCAACCCCGGTTCGGCCGCCACCATTCGCTTCAACGAAGATGGCACCGCGTTGGTCAACGTGGGCGGCGTGGACATGGGCCAGGGCACCTTGACGATCGCCGCGCAGTTGGCGGCCGAGGGCCTGGGCCTGCCCATCAGCGACGTGCGCGTCAACACGGTGGATACCGACTACAGCCCCTATGAATGGCAGACTGTCGCCAGTCGCCTGACCTGGAGCATGGGCAACGCCATCCTGAACGCTGCGCAGGAAGCGAAGATGCAAATCCTGGACATGGTGGCCGAAGCCTGGAGTGAGAACCCGCAGGACCTCGACATCATCGAAGGGCAGGTGGTCAGCTACGCCACGGAGGAGTCCATCCCGCTGAAGAACATCGTCATCTACGGCATGCAGCGACCGGATGGCACCTGGATCGGTGGCCCGGTGGTGGGCAAGGGGCGCTTCATGCCCCAGTATGTGACGCCGCTCAACGCGGAGACGGGTCAGGGGCCGCGCGCGGTGGTGCATTTCACCACGGGCGCGCAGGCGGTGGAGGTGGAAGTGGACACCGAGACCGGCGAGGTGAGCGTGCTGCGCATGGTGGCCGCGTTCGATGTGGGCAAAGCCATCAACCCGGACATGGTCAGGACGCAGATGGAAGGCGGCGCGGTGCAGGGCCTGAGCACCGCGCTGCTGGAAGAACTCAAGCTGGTCAAGGGCAAGCCGCTGAATCCAAACTTCACCGACTACCGCATTGCCACCACCATTGATGCACCGCCGCTGATCGAGTCCATCATCGTGGAAGTGCCGCAGGACGACGGGCCTTATGGCGCACGTGGTATCGGCGAGCACGCCATGGTGCCCACCGCGCCCGCTATCGCCAACGCGGTGACCGATGCGGTTGGCGTCTGGATTGATCAGATGCCGATCAGCGCACAGAGGGTGTGGGAGGCGATGAACGAGGAACGCTGAACGATGCGTGAGGGGTGAATTGATTGCGCCTTACGGGTGAGAGGTGGAGACCTGCGAGAGCCATTGAATGGGCTTGAGCAGGTCTCTTGTTTTCATGGCACGGTTTGACAGATTTCCACAGGCATAGTATAGTAAGGACAGTAATTGGGAGCGCTCCCATCATTCGTTAGCACACCGGACGATTCGACGCTGGTGGGTGCTACGAAATGGTCGCAGAGACGAATTTCTCGATCTGATTTGATTCAGTTCAACACCCAATTGCCGTGTTCGATCCTATTG
>ERZ1026792.2370-NODE-2370-length-9927-cov-1.930918_pt1 | contig 9927 bp, 8 predicted proteins | sample MGYA00520884_ERZ1026792 | MGnify/ENA primary metagenome ERZ1026792 (study PRJEB33270, sample SAMEA104284473) | anaerobic digester metagenome | biome: Anaerobic digester microbiome; feature: mesophilic sludge digester; material: Anaerobic digester biomass | place... | reverse complement strand
GGCGAGGACATCCGCCGCGTTGACCGCGCCCATGTGACCGATGCGGAAGTAGCGCGTGCGCAGGGCCGGATGCAACCCGCCGGCCAGGATGACACCGGCCACGTTGATTTTGCCCAGCAGCGCCGCGCCGTCCACGCCTGCGGGGAAATAGGGCGCGCTGAGGGTGTGGGCAGCCACGGCCGGCCGCAGCGGCACCTGGCTCAACCCCAGGGCGGTCAGCGCCGCTTTGATCGCCTCGCTCAGGCGGGCATGGCGAGCGACGCGGGCCTCCATGCCTTCAGCGATGATCTGCGCCAGGCTGACATCCAGCGCCAGCACCAGGTTGACGGCCGGCGTGCCAAAATAGGCCGGCTTGCGCGCCTGATAGGCCTGCATGACCGGCAGCCAGTTGCTCCAGTCAGCGTAGTAGCTGGCGACGGGCCGGGTGCGGCGGCGGAAGGCTTCCAGGGCACGCGGTCGCGCCATGACCAACGCCAGGCCCGGCGGCGCGCCCAGCGCCTTCTGCGACGCGGTCAGCGCCACGTCCACATCCCAGTCGGCCATGGGCAGCGCTTCGCCGGCCACCGAGCAGACGCCATCCACCACGCTGAGCGCGCCGGCGCTGCGCGCCAGTTTCGCCAGCGCCGCCACGTCGGTCAGGACAGCCGTCGAGGTGTCCACATGCGTGATGGTCATCAGTGTGAAACGATCTTGCTGCAACGCCCGCTCCACCTCGGCCAGGCCAGGCGCATCGCCCACCGCAGGCGCGGGCACGTGCGTGACCAGCGCGCCCGAACGCTCGCAGATCGCGGCCATGCGGTCGCTAAAGTAGCCGGTGTTGATTTGCAGCACCCGGTCGCCTGGCTCCAACAGATTGGCGACCGCCGCTTCCATGGCCAGGGTGCCGGAACCGGCCATGACGAACGGCTGGCCGTCGGGCGCCTGAAAAACCGTGCGCAGATTGTCCAGCGCCCGGCCAAACACCTCGATGAAATCCGGCGCCACATGGCTGGGTGTCGGCTCCGCCAGGGCCGCCAGCACCGCCGGCTCGAATTCGATGGGGCCGGGGATCATGAGCAACTTGCGTGCTTTTTGGGTCTGCATGGTGTTCCTTGTCCCACTTTGGAGAAGATAGGCTCAGGCGTCGGGAGTCTGCTGCTTGCGCCGCAGGCGCGTGTAAACCACGGGCGCCAGGGCCAGCAGCGCGCCGCCCACCCCGATGGCCGCGTCGCGAAGGGTGAAGGCGGGGCGCGAGAGGGCCAGATAGCTGTTATCTGGCGTAAAATAGGTGCTTGCCACACGCTGCAGGTCGTGCAGGGTCACGGCTTCGATCTCGGCAAAAAAATCAGGCAGCGACTCGCCAGGGCGCAGGGTCAGCGCCGGCCCGGTAAAAACTTCGGCCAGACGATCATTGCTGTCCATGGAGAGCACATTGCGCCCGCGGATGGCGCGCTTGGCATAGTCCAGATCGGTCTGTTCCAGCGTGCCGCGCTTGACCCCAGCCAAAACCTGATCAATATATTCCAGAATGGCGTCCACCTTGTCGCCATCGGCATCGGTCTCGATGCTGAAGTAGCCGATATCGGTCATGGTATTGTTAGCCGCGCCCAGCCAGTAGACCAGGCCGCGTCGCTCGCGCATCTCCTCGCGCAGGCGGTCGCCGATGATCCAACTGAGCACCAGGATGGACGCCTGGTCCGGGTGATTGAGGCCCACGGTGCGCGCGCCGTACCACAGATAAGCCCGGTCAATCCAGTCGGGCCACTGCATGCGCACCTCCACAAAACGGGACGGGCTTGACCGTGGCCGCGGCAACGCTGGCGGCGTCGGTCCGACCTTGAAGTCGCCAAACCAGCGCGCCGCCTCAGCAAAGGCGGCCGGCGCCTGCACATCGCCCACGATGAGCAGGGTCATGTTGTTGGGAATGTAGAAGCGGTGATAGAAGGCCAACAGATCGGCGCGTGTGATGCGCTGCAGGGTGCGCTCGTAGCCGGTCACCTCACGCTCCAGCGCGGCGCCGGGAAACAACTGGCGCATGAGGCTCTTGTACAAATCGTATTCAATGTGCAGCCGGTCGGCCAGGTCTTCCAGCCAGTTGAAAAAGGCGCCCATGCGGCCGCCGCGCTCCTGGAAGATGACCCCTTTCTCCTTACGCACCTGCTCGTCGCTCAGGTTGCTGCGGAAGACGATCTCTGCCAGCCAGTCCAGCGCCAGGCCCAGGTGTTCGGCCAGCACTTCGACCTCATAGATGGTGCCTTCGTGGCCGGTGTAGCCGTTGAAGCTGCCGCCCACGCGCTCGATGACCTGGCGAATATCCTTCTCTTGCCAGCGCGGGGTGCCGTCGAAGATCAGATGCTCCAAAAAATGGGCGATGCCGTTCTGGCCTTCGGTCTCGTAGCGGGCGCCTACGCGCACCACCAGCCGTAGGACCACCGAGCCACTGCCCGGACGCTGCTTGCACCACAGCGCCAGCCCGTTGGGCAACGTGGTTTGTTCGATCTGTAATAGCGGATGAATCGGATTACTCAATGGTGTCTGGTTAGGAACGAGAATTTTTCATCTGTCTGGTTCAAGGGCCTACGGGTTGGCTACGTTCGGACACTTATTCAATTCTCGTTTCTTAGCTCCCTGATTGGATAGTATTCTGAGGGCTGATTATATCGTAAGACATGCGCTGTGTCTACATTTGATGCTTGTGATGTGATTCTTGCCCACTTGTGCTATCTATGCTAGGATGGGAACCCTAAGGGCCGGCCCGGCTTCGCAGCCAGGCCGGTTTTGTGTGCAAGGTTCATATGAGAGGGCGTATGAGCGTCATTCAATCCATCACCGCGGCCGCGCGGCGTCGCGATTTCAACCTGGGCGTGCTCAACGGTGTTCTGTTCGGCGGCGTTGACACCCTGTTCGATCCGAGTCTGGTGCTGGTGACGTTCGCCAGCTTCCTGACCGATTCGCCCATCCTGTTGGGCCTGGTCTACCCGATGAGCCAGGCGGGTTGGTTCTTGCCCCAACTGTGGGTGTCGGGCTGGTTTCAGAGCAAACCGACGGCGCTGCCCATCTATCGGGTCATGGCCGTCATCCGCACGATCTGCCTGGTCCTGCTGGCACTGACCGCTTACGCGGTCAAGGACAAAGGCTGGCAGTTGCTCCTCTTTTTCACGCTGCTGATGGCGAACCAACTGGCGGCTGGCTTCAGCGGCCTGTCTTTCATGGATGTGGTGGCAAAGGTCGTACCGCCCGGTCAGCGCGGGCTGTTCTTTGCCTGGCGTTTGTCGCTGGGCAGCCTGCTGGGCGTGGGCGCGGGCGTTTGGGTGCGCAGCCTGCTCAGCGAAACCAGCCCTATCCGTTTTCCCAACAATTTTGCGCTGATGTTTGCCGTGGCCAGCGTTCTGGCCGCGGCCGGCATGGCCGCGTTTGCAGCGCTGCGCGAGCCGATCAATCAAGCGTTGGTCCCGCGTGCCAGCCTGATCGGTCAGTTGCGGCGGGCGCGCACCGCCTTGCAGACCGACCCGAACTTTCGCGGCTTCCTGGGGCTGCGCCTGGCCTTGATTGGCGGCAGCATGGCTACGCCTTTTTTCACCGTCTTTGCTGCGCAGCGTCTGCAGGTTGCGGCCGGCGCCGTGGGTATTTTCCTGTCGGCCAACATCGCGGCCAGCCTGGTGGCTTACATCGTTTGGGGTCAACTTTCGGCGCGGCGTGGTAATCGTTACGTGCTGCGCATTGGCGCCGGTCTGGGCGTGCTCGTCCTGGTCTTTGCGCTCATGGCCTGGCCGTTGAGCCGTCTCCTCGGCGCGCAGACGCTTATTGTCCTGATTTTCATCCTGGTCGGCGTGCGTGATGCGGCCGTAGGCGTCTCACTTGGCCCCCTGCTTCTCGACATGGCCCCGCCGGCCGCGCGTTCGCTCTACATCGGCTTCACCAACACCCTGGTTGGCATCACCGTCTTGCTGACCGGCATCGGCGGCTTCATCGTGGACGGCGCCGGTTTCCCCGCGCTCTTTGTCATCTCCCTGCTGGCCTACGCCGCAGCCACCTGGGCCATCTGGCGCTTTCGCGAGCAGCCGCTGCCAGGGTGATCAGCGGTATCGTGGCGGACATCGTGGTGTACGCCGCGCTGCCCATCGGCCTGGCCGCGCCACGATCGCTCGGCGTCAGCCTGGCTTTCCTGCCAGGAAACGATAGCAGAACGGGGCCTGGCGACCACGCGCCAAACGATGGCAATCTGCCCGCGCCGAACGGCCTATGAGCCTATCCGAATCATCTGCTTGGGCTGGTCTCCGACCGTGCCCGGCTCGGTCAGGAGACCGGCCGCGGCGGTTTTTCGGCGTGTGCCGTGGCCGCCTCCTGCAAGACCAGCGCCAGAAAGGCGAGGCTGGCTGCTGTGGGGCGCGCATCCTTGCGCGTCAGAGCGCACAGGTGACGGGAGATACGCAGGGTCGGGATGTCCGGCGCGCAGATCAGCCCGTGGGCGATTTCCAGCGCAATGGCGCGGCGTGAGATCCACGCGATGCCCAGCCCGGCCGCCACCGCGCGTTTCACCGCTTCACACCCCGGCAACTCCAGCACCCGCTTGGGCCGTAACCCCAGACTTGCAAGGTGCGCCTCGACAAGCTGCCGCGTGCCTGAACCTGCTTCGCGCAGGATCAGGGTGGCTCCGGCGAAAATTTCCGGCGCGAGGGCGCGTTGTTGAACCAGCGCGTGGCCTGGCGGCACGATCAGGATGATCTCATCCTCCGCAAAGGGACGCACTTGCAACCCGGGCGCCGCAGCCGGCGCGCCGACGAAGCCGAGGTCGAACTCGGCATCGAGCACGCGGCGCGCAACATCCGCGCTGTTGGAGATCGCCAATGTGACCTCCACCCCCGGATAGCGCGCCTGGAAGCGGGCCAATATCTCGGGCAGCAGATAGAGCCCCGGCGTCGTGCTCGCCCCCAGCCGCAGATAGCCTCGCTGCAAGCCCGCCATCTCCGCCAGCACGCGCCGCGCCTCCTCCGTGAGCACCGCCACGCGTTCGGCGTAATCGGCCAGGATGCGGCCGGCGTCGGTCAGCTCCACGCGGCTGCCGAGCCGGTGAAAAAGCTGAACGCCCCATTCCGCCTCCAACAGCCGGATGTGCTTGGAGACGGCCGGTTGGCTGAGGTCCAGATCGTCGGCCGCGCGCGAAAAATGTTGACGCCGCGCGACGGCGCGAAAAACGGTGAGTCGGTAGTCCATAGTTATAACCTGAAGTTATCGCTCCGATAGATCATTGACTATTGCATTATCACCTCATCGGGCGTAGACTGTCAACTGTTGTTATCCGCCGTCATCGCATCGGAGTGCCTGCATGTCAACCTATCCTGGCGTCAAACTGACTTCACTTTCACATGGCGCGGGCTGAGCCTGTAAGATCGGCCCGGCCGATCTGGCGCAGGTGCTGCGCCATTTACCGCCCCCCACCGACCCCAATCTATTGAGCGGGTTCGCCCACGGCGCGGATGCCGCCGTCTACCGCTTGAGCGACGAGCTGGCGCTCGTCCAAACGGTGGACACCATCACGCCGATCGTGGACGACCCGTTTGCCTTCGGCGCGATCGCGGCCGCCAATGCGCTGTCCGACATCTACGCGGTCGGGGCCAGGCCCGTGCTGGCGCTCAACCTGGTGGGTTTTCCGGTCAAGACGTTGCCGCTGAGTATGCTCGACGAGATCCTGGCCGGCGGCGCGGCCAAACTGGCGGAGGCCGGCGTCGCCTTGGGCGGCGGTCATTCCATCGAAGACTTCGAGCCGAAGTACGGCCTCTCTGTCACCGGTATCGTGCATCCGGGGCGCATGGTCACGAATGCCGGCGCGCGGCCGGGCGACGTGCTGGTGCTCACCAAGCCGCTGGGTCTGGGCATCATCACGACCGGCATTGATCGGGGTCTCGTCACCGACGGCGCCATCGCGACCGTGATCGCGGTAATGAGCCAGCTCAACCGTGCGGCCAGCGCGGCCATGCTGGCGGTCGGGGTCCACGCCTGCACCGATATCAGCGGTTTTGGCCTGCTCGGCCACCTGCGCGAGATGGTCGAAGCCAGCGGGGTGGGCGCCAGGATCCACGCCGGGCAAGCGCCCGTCCTGCCGGAAGCCTGGGACCTGGCCCGGCAGGGCGCGATCCCGGACGGCTCGCGCAACAACGCCCGGTTCCTGGCCCGCTTCGTAGACTGGGCGCCGGGGATTTCAGCCGAGGCGCAGGCCATCCTGTGCGATGCGCAGACCTCCGGCGGGCTGCTGATCGCCGCGCCGGCCGCCAAGAGCGCCGCGCTCCTGGCGCAGTTGCGCCAGGCCGGCATCACAGGATCAGTCATCGGCGAGATCACACCCGGAGCGCCGGGGCGGATCCAGGTCATACCCTGAGCGCGCGTCGCGCGCCACACAGACACAAGAGGAGCGTAAACCATGACTGAGGACGGTAAACGGACCTATTTATTCATCATCAACGACGGGCCTTACGGCAACGAGCGTCCCTACAACGCGCTGCGCCTGGCGATGAACCTGGCCAAGCTGCCGGACGCCCACGTGCAGGTGTTCATGCTGGGGGACGGCGTCAACTGCGCTGTGGCCGGCCAGAAGACCCCGAACGGCTACTACAACGTCGAGCGCATGCTGCAATCCATCGCCCGCCAGGGCCAGGTCGCCACCTGAGGGACCTGTTCAGAGGCCCGCGGGTTCGGGCCAGAGCGATTCTTCGAAGGTACGCAGCCGGGCAACATGCAGATGTTGGCGGCCTGGACGGCCGCCGCCGACCAGGTGTTGGTTTTCTGATTGCCGGAGATACGAGAACATGCAACAGCGCCGAGCGCCGATCCTCGAGCACAAAGCCTATGCTGCGCCTTCGGTCTTCCAGGTTGACAACCTGCTGCGCGAGGCCCGGCGCCAGCGCACAACGCCGGAGGGCGCCATCCCGGCCGTCTGCGTCCTCGACCCGGACGGCGACCTCGCCCAGCATCTCATCGCGACCGGGCAGGCCACGCCACATGCGCACTGGGCGTGCTACCATACCCAGCTCTATGCCTTCACCTGCGCGGGCATCGAGTGCGGCGTCGTGCCCTATGCCGTCGGCGGTTCGTTCGCCGTCCTGGTCGCCGAAGAGTTGTTTGCGTCCGGCTGCCGGTTGCTCATCAGCATCACATCAGCCGGCCAAATCATCCCGGCGGGACAGCCGCCCTATTTCGTACTGATCGAGCGGGCGCTGCGCGATGAAGGGACGAGCTATCACTACCGACCGCCCGCGGCCTACAGCGTCATCAGGCCCGCGCTGGCCGGGCGTTTGCAGGATGCCTTCACGGGCGCAGCGATCCGCGTGCTACGCGGCGCATCCTGGACTACCGATGCCCCTTTCCGCGAAACGGCCGAAGCCATCGAATTTGCCCGCGCCGAAGGCATCGCCGGGGTAGAGATGGAAGCGGCCGCGCTCTATGCCTTCGCCGAGGCCCAGGACAGAGACGTGGTGTGCTTCGCGCACATCACCAACCAGATGGCCGTCGCGAAAGGCGACTTCGAGAAGGGCCTGGACGGGGGCAGCCACGATGCGCTCCAGGTGATCGGCCTGACGGTGAGGGGGTTCATGAGCGGATCGAACCTCGGCCCGCCCGCGGGTGGCGCATGGGTCGAGAACGAAGCAATGGAAGACGACAGAAAGTGAGATGAGTGAGATGAGTGAGATGAACGGAAAAACGATCCTGATCCTGGGCGGCGGAATCGGCGGGCTGGTGGCCGCCAACGAGTTGCGGCGGCTCCTGCCGCGCGAGCATCGCATCGTGCTGGTCGAAAAGAACGCGCAGCACGCGTTCGCGCCCTCGTTCCTGTGGCTGATGACGGGCGACCGCCGGCCGGAGCAAATCACGCGCGACGTGCGCCAATTGGCGCGGCCCGGCGTCGAAGTCGTGCTGGCCGAAGCGCAAAGCATTGATCTGCCCAATCGCCGCGTGGTCACCACCGCGCAAACGCTGGCCTACGACACCCTGATCATCGCGCTGGGCGCGGAGTTGGCGCCGGAGGCCATCCCCGGCCTGTCCGAAGCGGCGCACACCTTCTACACCTTCGACGGCGCGGCCAGGCTGCGTGATACCTTGCGGGAGTTCGGCGGCGGGACCGTGGCGGTGGTGGTCAGCGCGTTGCCGTACAAATGCCCCGGCGCGCCGCACGAGGGGGCGATGCTCATCGCCAACACCCTGCGGCAGCGCGGGCTGCGCAACGTGGACGTTCACCTCTTCACGCCGGAAGCCCAGCCGATGCCGGTGGCCGGCCCGGCGCTCGGTGATGCGGTCAAGCAAATGCTGGAAGGGCAAGGCGTCGCCTTTCACCCGCTGCACAAACTGACGCAGGTGGCGGGGGCAACGCACGAGTTGTCTTTCGAGGGCCGGGACACCGTCAAGTACGATCTGCTGGTCGCCATCCCGCCGCATCGCGGCCCGCGCATCATGCGCGAACTGGGCCTGACCAACGAGGCAGGTTGGGCGCCGGTAGACCGCCACACGCTGGCGACGAAGCACGAGAACGTCTTCGCGTTGGGCGATGTCACGGCGGTCTCGATCCCCGGCCGCTGGAAACCCGACGTACCGATGCTGTTGCCCAAGGCCGGCGTCTTTGCCCACGCCCAAGCCGAGGTCGTCGCGCGCCGCATCGCCGCGGAGATCATGGGGACCGGCGCAGGGGGAACCTTCCCAGGGATCGGCTATTGTATGCTCGAAGCGGGCGAGAGCCTGGCCGGCTATGCGTTTGGCGACTTCTACGCCGAGCCGGCGCCGCAAGTCCAACTGCGCCGGATGGGCAAGACCTGGCACTGGGGCAAGGTGTTGTTCGAGCAGTGGTGGCTGGCGCCGTTTGGGCCGCGACGCGCGGCGTTGCAGTGGGCAATGACGCTGGGCGGCAAGGCGCTCGGCATCCCGGTTATCCTGTGAAAAGCCATGAAACTTCTGATGTTCCTCGCAGGCCTACCTCACGATCTTGAACTGGAAGTTGGCGTGGCCGAACATCATCATCAGGCGGATCCAGACCGGCAGCAGCTCTTCGGTGCCGCGGGCGGTGGTGATGTCGCCCAGGTCAATGATGTCGCGCCAGCCGAACCACTCGGCCAGCAGGCGGCTGACCTCGGCCTTCGCCGCGGCGTCGTTCCCGCTGACGAAAATGGTGTGCTCGCCGCCGCCCAGTCCGCCTGGGTTGACCATCAGGTTGGCGTTGAGGGTGTTGAGAGTCTTGACCACCTTCATCTGTGGGAAGGCCCGCTGAATCTGCTCGCCCAGCGAGTCGGTGTTGGACACCCACAGCGTGGGCGGCATCCCGCGTGAGAAGTCGAGCGGATTGGCGATGTCCATCAGAATTTTGCCGGCCAGATTGGCCTCGCCCGCGGCCCGCAGCGCGTCCACCGACGCATCACCTTTGGTCGCGTTGATCATGATCTCCCCGTGCGCAGCCGTTTCGCTGAGGGAACCGACCTTGACCCCCGCGTCCGCCGCCCACGCGGCTACCTTCTCCGGGCTGCGTGAGCTGACCATCACATCCTGCCCCTGCTCCGTCAGCTTCGCCGCCAACGCCTTCCCCACCATACCCGAACCGAGAATTCCGATCTTCATGTGCTTATCTCCCTTTTTGTGAAATCACTCAACTCGTTCAGTTCAATTTTTCAATTCTACATCAAATCTTTCGATATTGAAAAATACCGACTCGCGGCGATTGACTCCGTGAGTGCCCAGGACGATCGCCAACCCGACTGCAACGGCCAGCAGCGCCGCCAGCAGGGCGGGCTGCGACGTCCCTGCCTGCCACTCCCCAAGCGTCACAGCAGTTGGCTGCTGCAGCGTGGCGCTGACCGGCCCATGCAGCGTGGTGACGCCGCTCACGCTGATGAGCGGCGTCACCACGCTGCATGGGCCGGTCAGCGCCACGCTGCAGCAGCCAACTGCTGTGACGCTTGGGGAGTGGCAGGC
>ERZ1026792.2367-NODE-2367-length-9933-cov-3.021008_pt1 | contig 9933 bp, 9 predicted proteins | sample MGYA00520884_ERZ1026792 | MGnify/ENA primary metagenome ERZ1026792 (study PRJEB33270, sample SAMEA104284473) | anaerobic digester metagenome | biome: Anaerobic digester microbiome; feature: mesophilic sludge digester; material: Anaerobic digester biomass | place... | reverse complement strand
CCTGCATATATCGCAACCATATCGCATCCGATGTAATTCGATTGATAGCAATTGAGGGGGGGGGTTTGAGGCCCGACGACGCCCCCCCGACGAGCAGGACGCCCCCTCCCGACGCGCGTAATACTCCGACCTGCGTGGTTAACCGTCTGTTTTTTTGGTGTGGTGGTGTATTTGGTGGGTTGGTGCAGTTGAGTAATCAGTTGATGGTTGTAGATGGCTAGGAAAGTGGAAAGTGATGAGTGGTGTTTATTGGTGTCAGATGCAGTTGTGTGTGGTGAGATGGATATTTGTCTGCTATAGGAGAGTGATAATAAAAAAAAAGAAGGACAAGCCGGTTGAAGGCTTATCCTGGTGTATGTATAAATGGATATTGGTGTAATAGCGATGGTGGAATGATGCTGTAAAAAATAATAAAGGTGATGTTGTTGAGTAGAGCCTTCAGAAACTGCCCATCCCCCAACAGGCTGGCATAGTTTTGCAGACCAATAAAGACGCGGTTGCTGCTGAAGCCATCCCACCGGTAAAAACTGGTGCGGATGGTTTCGATGATGGGGTAAAAAATAAAGACAAGATAAATAAGGAGACCAGGCAGGAGATACAGCCAGCCGTGAAAACGGGATTCGCCCGGCCAGCGGCGCTGATCATTCATGAGGCTTCTCCGGTGGGCGGTAAAATCTGCCCGCCTCCCCCCGGGGAGGCGGGCATTCAAGTTTTTGATTATTGATTTGTTTCGAGGAATTTGGCGTAATCTTCCTGGACAGCTGCTGTAAAGGTCGCAGGGTCTGTTTCACCGCCGAACAATTTTTGCAGTTCTGCCACGATCGTGTCATAGAAGGTGGGGGTTGCCCAGTCGATGTAATGACCGACCGCATTTTCCTTGTTGATTGTATCCCAGGCTTTCAGGGTATCCGCGAAGAGGGATCCTTCATCCACATTGGTGCCTTCGGGAATGGTCATGGCAGGCATCATCCCGGCTTCAGCCCAAAGTTGAGCCGCCCGCGGGCTGACCATCCAGTCGAGATATTCGGCAGCCAGGTCGGCATGGGTCGTGGTCTTGCGAATGGCAAAGGGAATGCCCACCCCGCCGATTGCCAGCCGGGTGTGATCCGGGTTGGCGGGCAGCAGGAAGAAACCGAACTGCTGATCGGTGTCACCAATCAACTCGCCAGCCAGCCAGGATCCGGTAATGGTCATGGCGCCTTCCCCGGTTTTGAAGAGCTTGTTGCTGTCATCATAACCGACTCCGGAGAAATCCGGTGAGAAGTAATCCTTGGCAACCCAATCCTGCATCACGGCAGCCGCTTGCTGATTTTCGGGAGTGTCAAAGGTGGCATTGTTGACGCCATATACAAAGTTGTTGATATAGTCCAGCGAAACCAGGATGTGTTGCACGGCGCTGAATTCATGAATGGCATTCCAGCCATCAAGTGATCCAAACGAGATGGGGGTGATGCCCTTGGCTTTGATTTTCGCAAGCAGATCTTCAAACTCGTCAAAGGTGGCAGGAATGGTCCAGCCGTTGGCGTCAAAGATGCCCTTGTTGTAATAGACACCCACAACTTCGGCGGTGGGGCTGACACCGTACAGGTTGCCTTCGCCGAAGGTCTTGCCATCGGGGGTGAAGCTGTTGCGGCTGGCTACTGAAGTGGAGAAGCGGTCACCCCACTTGTACTGTGTCGAATAATCGTTGAGCGGCAGGAGTAAATCAGCCTGGACCATGGCGCCCATATCACTGCGCCCCTGGTTCACCTGAGCCACGTCCGGTCCGGTACTTTCGGAGAGAGCCAGCTTCAGGGTGACTTTGAGATCATCAAGGGTTTTGACGACACGTTCTATTTTGACACCGGGATGGGCGGCTTCAAATTCGGTGTTGAGTGTATCCATCACACCGCTTTCCACATCGCGGTAGAACTGGTCCCAAACAACCAGCTTGATTTCTTCAGCTGTTGGAACCTGGGTTTCGGTTTCCTCAGTGGGTGTCACGGCGGGTGTGCAGGCGCTGAGCAGCATGGTCAGTACGAGCACGATGGAAAATAGGGAAACGAACTTTTTCATGGTTCTCCTTCTTAAAAAACTAGGTTTAACTGTGTTACATAACTACCTGTGGATCACGTGGATCACACAGGGGCGAAAACGATCCATTCATATCTTATTCGTTCCAGGATGATTTGTCAAATCAATAACGATAAACTACAGGGATTTTGTCAACAATAAAACAGAGTTACCATACGATGAAATCAAAACCCAGCTCCGCATATTTTTGGCATAATGACCCAACTTAAGGTTGCATTCAGGTATCTGGCAGAAAAGCCGGGAAAATTAATGATTTATGGTATCAGTTGATCATGTACAATTAAGCAAATATTGTCCGGGGCTTCGGGATAACTTCTATACCTTGCAGATCCGGAGGAAATTGTTCGGGTGCAGAGGTAGCCCAACTGGAAGGCATTTGGGATGATGTAAATTAAAAAAACCCCATAAGCGGGCATGGAAGCTGATATGGCAGAGGTTGTGGCAATCCTGTAAAATTAATGGAATGGCTGATGAAGGAGATTACCAGATAATGATTGAACCCGGAATGATTGGTGAAAAGGCAATTGTAGTGCAGGAATCGGATACAGCGCGCCTGGGGGGAGGTCTCACCCTTCCGCCAGTGTTAAGCACGCCCCGTATGATCAGCCTGATGGAGCAGACGGCTCATGCCATTGTCCTGCCGCACCTGGCTGAGGGTCAGACCAGTGTGGGAACTGCGGTCAATATAAGGCACCTGGGTGCCACACCGGTCGGTGTTAGGGTGATTTTCCGGGCAGAACTGTTGGAGGTGGACGACCGCAGACTGCGCTTCAAGGTGGAAGCCTGGGATCCCCTTGAAAAGATTGGTGAGGGCGAACACGAGAGATCTATCATTGATCGTGACAGGTTTGAGGCAAAATTGGACAAAAAACGCCGAAAATTAATGACGAATCCAGGATTGGGCGACAATTTAATTTGACATTATCAAGTATAATAAATGCGTAACCCATCCCCAAAGGATTTTGAAGTAAATAGACCTTAGTACTAAACTGGTTAACATTGTAAGTTAAAACTATGACAATTGTCTATTACTTTCAAGCCTGTGGCGGGTTAATATGTTAGTGTTAATTTCAATTTTCCCCTAATCCCCTTTTTTTTGTCAGCCTGGCTGGTGTGGCGCCGGTTAGGCTCCATTCATAATCCTTTTTGCAAGGAGGAACACTTATGAACATTCTTTTTGTTTTTCTCGGTGCGGCGATCATCTTTTTCATCGGTTATCGCACCTACGGTACATTCATCGCCAAGAAAGTCTATGAACTCGATGATTCACGGACAACGCCTTCCGTCGAGATGGAAGACGGCTTGGACTATGTACCGACCGACTCCAAGTTCCTGATGGGACAGCACTTCTCCGCCATTGCAGCCGCCGGTCCGGTCACTGGACCGATCCTTGCCGGTGTTGCATTCGGCTGGGTGCCGACTCTCATCTGGATCCTGGGTGGTTCCATTTTCATTGGTGGTGTGCATGATATGGGCGCCCTGGTGGCTTCGATCCGCAACAAGGGTCGTTCCATCACCGAAACCGTCCGTACCAACGTATCCAAGCGTGCCTGGATTGGTTTCAACCTGTTCATTTACATCGCCCTGATCATGATCATCGTTGCCTTCACCGATATCACCACTTCGGCGTTTGTCAACAAAATTGAACTTGCCAATGGAGAAACGGTTGGTGGTGGCGCAATCGCCACATCGTCGCTGCTATACCTGGCTCTCCCGATCATCATGGGCTTTTTACTTCGCTACACAAAACTCAGCCTGACCTGGGCGACTGTAATTTTCCTGCCGCTGGTGGGTGTGGCAATCTGGGTTGGCAAGTACATCCCCTTTGACCTGCAAACCGTCCTCGGTCTGGAGACCCCGCTTGCTGCCCAGAAAGTCTGGAATATGATCATCCTGGTCTACTGCTTCATTGCCGCAATTGTCCCGGTTTGGGCACTCCTGCAGCCCCGCGGTCACCTGGGTGGTTATTTCCTGTATGCTTCGCTGGTGGTGGCTGCCATCGGTATCATCTTTGGCGGTTTCAAGGCGGAATATCCTGCATTTACAAATATTGGAGCTGGAGCCAAATTCTGGTTCCCGATGTTCCCAATGCTGTTTATTACTGTAGCCTGCGGAGCGTGCTCCGGGTTCCATAGTCTGGTCGGCTCTGGCACAACTTCCAAGCAGTTGAAGAAGGAAAGCGATTCCAAGTTGATCGGTTATGGAATGATGCTGGCTGAAGGTCTGGTTGCAGTGGTTGCCCTGACAACGGTCATGATTGTGGCAAAGGGGGATGACCTCCTCGCCAAGTCACCGAACTTTATCTATGCCTCGGGACTCGGATCCTTCATGAAGTTTATTGGGGTTTCCCCGGCATTTGGCATCTCCTTCGGTTTGATGGCATTCACGACCTTCGTGTATGACACGCTGGATATCTGCACCCGCCTGGGTCGCTACATCATCCAGGAACTTACAGGTTGGAAGGGCTGGTTTGGTAGAATTTTCGCCACCGTTCTGACCGGCGGTTTTCCCGCCCTGCTCATGCTGGTCACCCTGACCGGTGCGGATGGCAAGCCAGTGGCTGCCTGGAGAGTTTTCTGGCAGACGTTTGGCGCCTCCAATCAACTTCTGGCTGGTCTGGCACTCATCGGCATTTCAGTCTGGCTGATGAACACCGCCAAGAACAAGAAAGCCTGGTTGGCTACCTTAATCCCCGCCGTGTTCATGTTCATCATGAGCGCCTGGGCGCTGGTCCGGATGTTCATCACCAGCACGGTCAAGGATGGTGTGTTTGCCTTCCCCGCCAACGCCAATATGATCGTCCCGATCGCCTGCTTGATCTACCTCGGTCTGGCAGCCTGGATGGCAATCGAATCCAGTACTGTGATTATCAAGAAGCAGACTGGTGCTGCATTGCCTGAGACCGCTGAGTAATCAGCCCGGCTGACATCCAAATAAAACAATCGCCCGCCTGTGAATTTCACAGGCGGGTTGATTTATGTTCCATTGATGGGGATTATCGGCGGGAGTGAATCTTTTCCAGGTATGCCGCCAGGTTGCGTTGCCGCTGCGGGGAGAGTTCACAAAACAGCGAACGCAGCTCCCTTGCCGCCTGGACAGGATCCGGCTGGTTATACACTGCGGATGAGGAGAGCACATTATCCATACCCGCCACTGTAATTTCATGGACGTTGCCTGACTTGATGCCGCCATCCACCTGGATGATCGCCCGGCAATCCGGGCAGGAATCAATCATACTGCGGAGTTTTTTAATTTTCGTCATGGTGGTGGGAACGAAAGGTGTGCCGGAATACCCCAGTGAGATTGCCATCAACGTGACCATATCCACATAAGGCAGAACGGATTCGATGGCTTCCACCGGTGTGGCGACATTTAATGCCACTCCCACGCTCAACCCATGGGAACGGGCTTCCAGGATCCGATCGTAGAGGATGGGTGTGGATTCCGGATGGATGAGGACCGAATCAGCACCATAATCCGCCAGTTTACGAAAGTAATCCTGGGGACGGGAAACCATCAGGTGTACTTCCAGGGGGATGCTGGAAACCTGCCGGATTTGCTGAATCAATCGTTCACCCAGGGTAATCGTGGGAATAAAGTGCCCGTCAGCGATGTCCACCTGGATGGCATCCGCTCCGATAGAATCGGCGACTTCGATGGCTTTGCCAAGCTCCAGCCAGTTTGCACCCAGGATGGAGAGGGTGAGAATGGGATATTCGGGCAGCGCTTGATTCTCAAAATTCATGGTGCTTCTCCTTGCCAAAGATTATACTTCCAAAATGGTATCATGTCCCCTGCACATGGCGAAGTGCTGGAAAATAAGGTATAAAAGAAGGAGGTATTGACCGGTTAATGTGAAATGATCATTGCAACCCAGGGGCAAGTTCTGCGTATATTGCTTTGAAGGAGATTCACCATGAATTTTGAACTGGCTTTTTCATATGTATTCAAGGATCCGGACTGGATTAAGAAGGTGTTGATCATTTCCGTGATCCAATTGATCCCCATATTGGGGCAACTCGTTGCTGCAGGCTGGATGCTGGAAATCACACGCCGGGTGGGGCGGGGTGAAACACCCGAACATTGCCTGCCCGATTTGGATTTTGGCACTCAACTCCTGGATGGTTTAAAAATGCTGCTGGTCGGTTTTGTGTATTTCATTCCGGTTTTAATTTTCCTGGTTCCGGTGATTCTCATCTGGATTCCCTGGGCTAATTACAATCAAGATCCCTTGATTTTTGTTGGAACTCTCTCATTTATTTGCGGGATGGGATTATTGATCCTGTATGGGATTGCGCTGGCTTTCCTTATGCCGGCAGCCCTGGGTCGGATGGCAATGAAGGATTCACTGGGCGCGGCATTCCATTTTGGGGAAGTCTTTAAATTGATCAAACGCGCTCCCATGGCGTATCTGATCGTTGTTCTGGGAGGATGGGTGGCATCCCTCATCGCTCCGCTTGGCGGCGCCCTGTTTGGAATCGGTGCCGTCCTGACTGCCACCTATGCCAATGCCATCAACGGGCACCTCTACGGGCAGGCGTATCGGGAAGCCATTCCCCAGGCGGCAGTGGCGCCCCAGCAGCCGGTTTATCCCTCCATAAACCAGGGGGCATAGGCAGACTGGGATCCATCTGGTTTGGCAGTTAATTTTTACAAACTGGAGACAATATTTTGAAAATAATCCAGCCGGAAATCTTTTCCGGCTGGATTTTATTCATGGAATTCCTCCACCTGGTAGGTCAGAACAACCAGCTTTTGGCTGCGCCAGGCTTCAGGTGATACACCCATCTTGTAACATAACTGACTCAGGAAGTCCTTCGGGTCGGGCAGCTTTTCCCACACCTGGGGCAGGAAGGTCGCCCGGCGAAAACTTTCCCGCAGGACGACTCCATCAATGCCGGGACGGAGCAGATGGGGCAATTCGGCTGGATCAGTGTACTCCAGCGGAACTGGAGCGGTCAATCGTGAAATTTCAATCTCCAGGCGGGGGACTTCCGACGGACGCACCGGCGGGAATCGGTAATCCTCCAAAGCCGCTGCAACCGCATGTTCGCGCACATCCTCAACCAGTGGCTGATAGGGTTCCAGGGCACCGATGCAGCCGCGCAAATTGCCATTATCAGTCAATGTCACGAATGAAGCACCCCAAGCCTGCAAGGTTTGGGTGTAATCCTCCAGTTGAAGAGGGGGCAGGTGTTTGCGGGTTGTGGCAATCTCAATGGACTGGCGCGCCAGCTTCAGCAGGCAGTTCTTTTCTTCAAGTGTAAGGGGGGATGAAATGGGTGTGGAGTTCATTTTACCCGGCTCCGATTGGTGCGATTTAATGGGATTGGCGGTTTTTTCATTAATCGTAACTGGCATCCTTTTTGCATACCTGTCATCCAGAAGGGCTGCCACCCGCCGCCCTGCGCGTCTTTGAATTGGTTAAGTTATAATACAGTGTAATCCGGATGATACCCTGATGCAAGTGGATAATCCGGTCGATTAAAAAAACTGGCGGTGCCGGAAAAAGGTACATTGACGATGAGTGATGAAGATACTTCCACAATATTGGATGAACCCCAAAATCCATCCCGTGCAGCTCGCGTCCGAGCCCGCCGGTCGGGACAATTTAGTTTTTGGAGTGCACTGACCTCCGTGGTGACCGCAGCGGTGGTGATAGCCACGTTGTTTACCATGTGGACGCCTGCCAACCTGTTTTCCAATCAGATGTTCAGTGAATTAATGCAAGCCTGGCGCAACAATCCCACCCTGTCCTCGGTCACTCCCACACCGCTGCCCCTGCCCATCATCGGGATTGTATCCGGGCATACCGGCAATGACTCGGGAGCTGTCTGTGCTGATGGCTTGACAGAAGAGTCGGTGAACCGCACCATCGCCACGCTGGTGCAGGCAAAACTGGTGGCGGAAGGCTACCAGGTGGATTTATTGGATGAATTTGATGACCGGCTGGATGGCTACCGGGGGCAGGTTCTGGTTTCCATTCATAATGACTCATGTGAATATATTAATGACGAAGCAACCGGGTTCAAGGTTGCCGCGGCAAGTTCCACCTCGTACCCGGAGAAAGCCGCCCGGCTGCGCGACTGCCTCGTTGACCGTTACCAAAAAGCCACCGGTTTGCCATATCATCCCAGCACCATCACCCCGGACATGTCCAGTTACCATACCTTCCGGGAAATTCATACCGAAACCACAGCAGCCATCATTGAAACCGGTTTTCTCTTCCTGGATCGGCAAATGTTGACCGGGCATCCAGACCTGGTCGCGGATGGAGTGGCGGCTGGCATTTTATGCTACATGCGGAATGAGTCGGTTTCACCAGTACAGATAACCCCATGAATGGAACCGCCGACCCGGCATTTGACCTCATTATTGCCCGCGCCATTCAGTCTCTTCGCCAGGGCAACCGGGTCGCCGCGCAGCCTTTAGCAGAAGAAGCAGCTCAACTTCACCCCGGGCGGGAGGAACCATGGTTGATCCTGGCAGCGCTTTCCACACCCCGGGACAGCCTGATTTATTTTAAAAAGGCTTTGGAAATTAACCCGGCAAGCCAGCGGGCGCGCAAGGGGATTCATTGGGCGGTTCAACAACTGAGAGCTCAACCCAAACCCCTGCCGGAACCGGCTGTGACCGCACCCCCAAAACCGGTTCCCATTGAAATGCCAAAGCCGGTTGCGGTTGCACCACAGCCAGCCGCTGCTCCGGCTGCATTTGCCGCGGTCCCCCTGCCGGTGCCTGCTCCTGCCAGGCGTCCCATCCGGGTGCCCTGGCTGCTGGCAGCTCTTGCCCTGGTGCTGGGACTCTGCCTGGCGCTGCTGGGATGGGGAGGTTTCCCATCCCTGAGGCATGTCACTGCCAGAGGATTATCCGCAGCCCGCCCTGTGGATGCCCTGCTGAAACCCACCATCACCCCCACCCCGACCATCACCCTCACACCAACTCCCACCCAGACTCCCACGGTCACCCCAACACCAACCGTCACCCTGACTCCAACCCCAACCCCGACGGATACACCCACCCTTACACCCACCAATCCTCCCGTCAGTGCAGGATTGACCCTGCCTGATGATGGTCGCTGGGTGGATCTTAATTTAAGTCAGCAAATGCTGTACGTCTACGAATATGACACCCTGGTCAATGCCTTCGTGGTTTCCACCGGAACCTGGCTGCACCCCACATTGACGGGTCAGTATCACATCTATGTCAAGTACCGGTATGCTGACATGTCCGGACCGGGATATTATCTGCCGGATGTGCCCTATGTCATGTATTATGACAACGGCTACGGCATCCACGGCACCTACTGGCATAATAATTTTGGCACCCCCATGAGCCATGGCTGTGTAAACCTGCGCACGGATGAAGCCGGCTGGTTGTACAATTTCCTTTCCGTTGGTTCACTGGTGAATATTCATTACTAATGGATTTTCTTGACCGTTTCACACTTCAACAGATCTCCCGCCGCAGTTTCCTGAAGCTCAGCGGGAATGGTCTGCTGGCGCTGTTTTGCATGCCGCTGTTGGAACGCGGGTATCGCCCCGGCATGGAAATTGATCCGCAGGAAATTCCTTATCAATTTGGACGGATTACCGGGAATGGAGTGACGGTTTATGATAAACCCTCGCTGGGTGGGAATTTCATCAAGAATTACTACCAGGACCTGGTATTTCCCATTGACCATATCACCCTGGGTGACGAGGAGCCGCGTTACAACCGCATCTGGTATCACATGAATGGGGAAGGCTATGTCCATTCCGGCAGTGTCCAGCCGGTGGAACTGCTGGAAAATCCCACCCAGGTGTATATTCCTCCCCAGGGAAAACTGGCGGAGGTGACCGTACCCTATACAGATACTTT
>ERZ1026792.2365-NODE-2365-length-9934-cov-2.986132_pt1 | contig 9934 bp, 5 predicted proteins | sample MGYA00520884_ERZ1026792 | MGnify/ENA primary metagenome ERZ1026792 (study PRJEB33270, sample SAMEA104284473) | anaerobic digester metagenome | biome: Anaerobic digester microbiome; feature: mesophilic sludge digester; material: Anaerobic digester biomass | place... | reverse complement strand
GACGTGCGCGTATAGAAAGCCGAAGAAGGGCGAGTATGCGCCGAGGGCGAGCACGACGGAGAGGAGGGCCAGGCCGGAAAAAAAGCGCGTGGCGGGCGGACGCGGCCGCGCGGCGCCGATGACGGCCAGGGAGAGCGGGAGTATCCCCACGTAGAGGCACGTCTCCCAGTAGAGCCACCGGCCCCAGTAGCGCCCGGAGCGCATGTCGCCGAAGAGGCCCGGGACGGCGAGAAGGGCCAGGTTCTCGGGCGGGAGCGAGTTCTCCCTCACCGTCTCCGGTCCCGCCAGCGCCGCGCGGCCGGAATGTGCGGCGTACTCGAGGCCCGGGAGGAGCTGGACCGCCGAGAGGGCCGCGCCTGCCGCGGCCATCAAGAGTATCCCGGCGGCGGCGGCGGCGAGCGGCCGCGCGCCCCCCTCCCCCCGGCATTCCGAGGCGGCGCGGAAGAGGATGTAGAGCGCCTCCGCGGCGGCGCAATACAACATGTACTGGGGATGCCCCGCGAGGACCTGGACGCCGAGGACGACACCCGCCAGGAGGTGCCAAACCGCCCGCCGCCGGCGCACGGCCATCTCCCCGCAGATGAGCGCGAGCGGGAGCCAAGGGAGCGGGTTGAAGACGTGGCCGGGGAAAAGATGGAGGATATACGGCCCCGAGAGGACGAAGACGGCCGCCGAGAGGAGCGCGCCCGCGCGCCCCGCCCCGACGAGGCGGACAAACGCGTAGGTGAGCGCGGCGGCGAGGAAGAAGTGAAAGGCGATCGACCAGTTGAGCGCGGTGTGGACGGGGAGGAAGAGGAAGACCGCGTTCGGAGGGTAGAAGATCGCCGAGTGCCAGTTCGCGATGAACGGCGCGCCGCAGAAGTTGTACGGGTTCCAGAGGGGGACGATCCCCTTCCGGAGAAGGCCGAAGCCGTACAGCCGGTAGGCATAGACCTGGTGCGTGAGATCGAGGAAGACGGGGTGGCTCAAGATCACCGCCCCGCCGAGGAGCGCCTTCCGGAAGAGCGCGGCGGCGAGGAGGGCGAGGGCGGCTATGCACTGCCCGTCACCCGGCCTCGACCCCTCGGGTATTCGCACCCCCATGCCCCCCCATGCGGCCCGCCGGATGCGATCGGAAACGGCCCGATGCCCTCCGCGGCGCGCGAATAGTAACACAAAAGGGGTTGCGCTAAAAGGGCCGGGCCGGCGCTGCGGCGCGCCCATCGGCATAAGCGCCGCCCCCACTCCATCCGAGGATCTTCTTCATATCATCCGGCCGCCGGGAAAAGAGGGCGGAAGCGCTCTGTCGTCACGGCATTGCGCGTTGATGACGTGCGCCCGGCACGAGCCTCTCGTCACAAGCGGCCGGTTCCCCGGGGGAGGGGATGATCGCGGAGGAGCAAGAGGACCCCGGTCAGCGCCACGGGGATGAGCTCCCCGTAGATGCGCAGCTCGACCATGTTCCCGACGAGGAACATCGCCGCGAGGAACGGATAGAGGACCAGCGACGAACGCCGCGCGAAGCCGTCTGAAATGCGGCGCCGGAAGAGGAGCAGCGGGATCCAGAGATAGCCGAGGTTGCTGACTAGGAGAGGCCACAGCTTCGGGTCCGCGATGAACGCCAGGTTCCGGACGACGTGTCCCTGCATCATCCCGTCGCCCGGGTTGCAGCGATAGATCCCCCAGAGGAACGCCTTCACGGCGCCCCAGATGACAAGGAGGGCCAGCAGGCGCCCCCCGACCCGGGGCCGCGGCTCGACGCCCCACGCCGCGAACAGGTAGACGGCCGCGAGGAAGAGCGTCGTCTCCCGGTTGAGGGTGGCGACGGCGAAGAGCGGGTAGAAGAGGGCCCACCGGCGGCGCCGGATCAGCGCGAGGCCGAGCGTGAAGAAGAGGAGCGACGGGGGGTCGGACGGGTAGCGGAGGGCCAGCGTCCGGTCGAGGAGGAAGTTGAACGGCAGGACGAGGAAGACCGACAGGGAGAGCGGCCATGCGAGGCGGGCGGGGAAGAAGGCGCGAAGGTGCCACGCGAAGGCGATGGTGAACAGGAGGACCGCGCCGCACTCGAGCCAGAAGAGAAACGGCCGGATGCCGACGAGGGCGAGGCCTGCGGGGGGAGGGGCGCAGACGGAGCGGGCGAGCCACGGCACGAGCGCGCGGTACTGGAACGGCGTCGGGGCCGTCCCGCGGATGAGATCGCCCCACGGCGCCCAGCGGAACTCCCAGTTCAGCTCGAACCAGAGGCAGGTGAAGTAGTACGACGCGACGAACGCGATCAACAGAAATGCCGCCGCGGCCGACGCCTTCTTCATCGCACCCCGCCGCCTCCCTCGACCTCGTAGACGACGACCGGGTTGCCGCGCGCGCGCGCCTCGGGGTACGACGCCTCGACGTGGACCGCGCGGAGCGGCGGCGGGGGCGCCGCGGGCGACTGGAGGGCGCGGAAACGGATGGATATCGGCGATTCGATCAGCCATCCGATCCGCTCGTCCCTGACGTAATCGAAGATCCTGCCGGCGAGAACGGCCCGGTGCGCCGCCCCGTTGGCGACGCCGTCGAGGTTTATCACCGTCTGCGGGCAGTACCACGCCGCGATCCCGGAGTTGAACGAGCCGATCCGCGCCCGGCGGGGGAGATTCTCCGCCGCCCACCGCGCGGCGCGGTACATGTCGAGCTGCCATCCCCTCGTCCCCCGTTCCCACCAGGAAACGGTCCTCATCGTAAAAAACGCCGCGAGGCAGAGGGCGATGGCGCCACGGGCGGCCGTACGCGCCGCGCGCGGCAGGGCGCCGGAAAAGGCGCCGCCGGCGAGGTCGAGGACGCACCCTAGGGCCGCGCAAGCCGTGAAGACGACGGAGTAGAAGTACCAATCCTGGCTGTACCAGAGGTACGTGCAGTAGAGGAGGAAGGTCATGAGGCCGTAGAAGAAGAGGAACGCGAGGCCGGCGCACCGCCGCAGCCAATCCCGGAAGAGCACCGGGTCCTTCACGGCGGCCGCGGCGACAAGCGCGGCGCACACGGCGACGGCCGCGATGCCCCCAAGGGGGGAGAGGCCGGAGAGGAGCGCGATCGTCGAGAATGAACCCCCGGCGTTGGCCGCGACGTTCGAGAGCCACGAAAGGGCGAAGGAGCCCCACGGCGCGCCGGCGGTCTGCACGCGGAAGAGGACGTGCTGCTGGTGGTAGATGGCGCTCCCGCTCATCTGGAAGAGGGAGCCGGTACGCGCGTACGACCAGGCGAGCCACGGGAGCACCGGGAGGGCGCAGCCGGCGGCGAAGGACGCGGCGCGGGGGAGCCGTTTCCGGGCCGGGATCCCCCGCGCCCCGGGGGAGGCGAGCATCTCCGCCGCGATCACCGCCGCGATCACCGCCCCGTCCAACCTGGCGAGGACGCAGACGCCCGCCAGGAGGCCGAGGACGAAACGCGCGCCGCACCCCGTCTCCCTGACCCGGAGATGCCCGCACGAGACGGCGCCGAGCAGGAGCACGTAGAGCGGCGCCTCCACGCCCGAAAGGCCGACGATGACCGCGTACGGGCAGCAGAGCCAGACGAGCGCGGAGAGGAGCGACGGCCACTCCCCGCAGGCGCGCCGGAGAAGCGCGTAGAGAAACCACGCGGAGAGGACAGAGAAGAGCGTCAGGGCCGCGAGCGCTCCGTGGATGAACGCAGCCCCGCCGCCGGTCGCCACGTACATGGGTATCAGGACGAGAAGCCAGAGCGGGTGAAAGCCGTTCGTCGGGTTCTCCCCGTCCACGGTCGCCCCGCGCCCCCCCGCCGCGTTCCGCGCCATGCAGAGATAGTAAAACATGTCGTCCGAGACGGCCTTCGAGACCAGGGCCTCCGGCGGCTCGAGGCAGAGCGGGAGGCGCGCGAGAAAGGCGGCCGCCATCAGGAAGGCAAGCAGCTTGGCGTGTTTCATCTCGGATCGCGCCCCACCCTGCCGGTTTGAAATGTCCAAGCGGTTCACGCAGCCGGACGGTCCGGGGGGCTGCCGAGCGGTCAAGTTGCGCGGCTATCGAGAATCAAGATCGCCCCCGACGCCTTGCGTTTTCAGCGGCCGCCGCCCCGCCCCCCAGGGAGCGCCCATCGGGCCCATCCCCGGGGCGGGGGGCCATGGAACAACCCCCCTGCGCCCGCACCCCGATACGGCGATCTGCTCCGCGTCCCCAGCGGCTGACGCCGCCGCTCAAGATGGTTATCGTACCAGATTTCCCCCCGCCCGCGCGGAGGCCATCTCGTTCTCGATCCGCGCGATCCTCGCCCGGATATCCCTCCCCTCCGGCATGAGCCAGGCCGCCAGGCGGTACTGCTCGAGCGCGAGGGGCAAATAGGCCCTCCCCATGCGGGCGTAGCAGTAGCCGAGCATGAGGCGCGAGTTCAAGTTCCACCGCTCGTCGCCGAGGCTCCTCTTCAGCTCGTCCGTCACGGCCGCCGCCGTCGCGGGATCCGCGAGGAGCGGGTTGAGATAGGCGAACCTCTTGTCGCCCGGGCGGATGAAGCGGTAGCGGTACCGCCGGATCAGCTCCGCGTTCCGCGGTATATCCCTGAGATAGACCATCGCCCGGTCGTCGAAGAAGACGAGGGCCCAGGCGGGATTCTCGTCGAGGTAGCGGGTCGTGTACTCCGGCTCCCGGTCGATGATCGCGCAGGAGATCCCGTACCTCGCTACGTACCCCTCCCAGATCTCGGGCCTCCAGTAGAGCATGTAGGCCTTCAGGAACTCCGTGCCGTACATCTCCACCCTTCCGTCCACGAAGACGCGTTCGCGCGGGTAGAGCCGCCATATCAGGTAGCCGCCGATCCCATAGGAGTTGAACACCGGCCCCTCGACGCGGTTCCGTTCGACGAAGTCAACCGCCTGCACCGGGAAGAGTTTCCAGTTCACGCCGAGGCCGAAGGCGTAATCCCGTCCGAACCGCCCCGCATCCCTGAAGAGGAACCAGACGGTGAAGCACGCCGCGGCGCAGGCGGCGGCGAGCTCGAGCCGCGCGCCGTTTCGTCTCCACAGGGCCCGCGCGGGCGGCCGCGACGACCATTGGGACAGCTCCTCGCGCAGGCGCGGGGAGATGATCGGCACGGAGGCCATCGCGAAGAACGGGAGGGTGCGAGGGGCGTCGACGGAGAGCGCGCCGAGGGAGATGAAGAGGGCGAGATCGGTGAAGTCCGTCCGCCTCCATGAGCGGGCCAGGAGGACGGCGCCGGCGGCGAGAAGCGCCCCGTGCACGCCGAGGACGTCGGCCGCCCCCATCCGGCGCCACTCCGCGATGAAACGGAAGACCGGGTCTCGGCTCATCAGGAAATAGAAGACGACTCGATACGTATTCGGGTTGGCGAAGGAGAGGGCAAACGCCGCGAGGGCGGATGCGGAGAGAAGGGCGACGCCCCGGTCCGGGCCGGCCCCGCGGGGGGGTCGCCGCATCGCGTTCAACCCCTCCCCCGCCGTGAAGCAGGCGAGGAGCAGCAGGCCCGTCACGGAGCCGCCGCCGTGGGAGTTCGCCCAGAGGCACTGGAGCGGCGGGAAGAGGAACAGCAGGGCGTTCCCCCCCCGCCCCCGCTTCCAGCGGGCGAAGATGAACAAGTAGAGCGCCGTGAGGAGGAAGGAGCAGGTCTCCGGGCGGACGTAGAACCGCGGCCGGGCGGCGAAGGCCGCGACGAACGCCACCACCGGCGCGACGATCCTTCCGCCGCCCGACGCGCGCGCCGCGAGGAGGACGAGCCAGAAAGAGAGCGTGATGACGGAGGCGTTCAGCAGGATCATCCCCGGGGTCCCGACAGCACGGTAGAGCGCGTAGCCGACGGCGTCGGCGAGCCAGTAGTGTGCGACCCACGGCAGCCCGGCGGTGTAGGAGAAGACATCGGCGCGCGGAACGGCGCGATGCCCCAGGATGTACTTCCCCGTCGCGAGGTGCCACCAGTAGTCGTGCTCGGCTATGTCGAAGACCGCAAGGCAGAACGTCGCCAGCAGGAGTATCGCCGTGAGGGGTGCTGCGCTGCGCGCCCGGCGGCCCGCGGCCATCGGCTATCCCTCCCCCCCCTCGGTCTGCGGCCGGCCCAGCGCGGACGCGGCCGCGGGGAAATCCGGATACCTGGCGTGCACCGCCGCGAACTCCCCGCGAGCACGCCGCATCTCCCCGGCGCGGATGGCCCGCCTCGCGCGCCGCAGCCGCTCCGCGATCCAATCGCGCCCGGCGAGGTCGAGATAGCCGTCACGAGTCGCGCCCGGCGCGGAGGCGAGGCGCAGGTTGTACGCGGCTGTCTCCCCCCCGCCCATGGCACGCGCCGCAGCGAACTCGCTCACGGCCCCCTCCCTGTCGCCCCGCGCGGCGAGGAGAATGCCGATCTCGTTCCTGAGCATCCAATCACCGGCGTGCCTGCGCGCCCCCCCTTGAAGGAGCCGATAAGCCCCCGCCGCGTCCCCGCGACGCCGGAGCGACTCCGCCAGGCGCACGCGCGCCTGCGCCGAGTCGTGCCGCTCGAGGTCGATCGCGCCGCGAAAGGCGCGTTCCGACTCGCGTTCCATCCCCAGCCGGCCGTAGAGGATCCCGAGCCCCGTGCGCGCACGCACGTCGTACGGCTTGAGCCCCAGCTTCTTCAGGTGCGCCGCGATCGCCCCGACGGGGGAACCGCACTTCTCCTCCGCCTCGGCGAGGAGATCGTACGCCTCCGGCTCGGTGACCGAGCGCGCGAACGCCCGCCGGCAGAGGGCGCGCGCCCGCCTCCACTCTCCGGCGTAAGAGGCGTAGCGGGCCGCAACGTAGGGCATCTCGCCCATAAGCGGCTTCGCAGCGAGCGGGAAAAGGGCCGCGCCGGCCGCGATGGAAAGGAGGCACAGGAACAGGCGCAAGGGCTTCGGCGCCGCGGCGCAGGAGGGGCGGAGGCCCCCGGCGGCCGCCCCGCTCCCGACGAGGGCGAGGAGGAGCGCGAGGCTCGCCGTGGACGCCGGGACGCGGAACGGATAGCTGACCATTCCCTGCACGAGCATCGCGGAGACGCCGCAGACCGCCCCGACGTTGAGCGCCGTCTCGAGCGGCCCGGCGTCGAGGCGGAGGTTCCGAGCGGCCTGGACGAAGAAACCGGCCATGAGCCAGGCGAGGAGGGCCACCCCGACGATCCCGGTCTCGACCCATGTCCCGAGCAACTCGTTGTGCGCGAAGCCGCCCTCGTATACCGTCACCGCCCCGTCCGGGACGCCGTCGGGGAAATCCTCGGCGGAGATGCGGGTGAGGTGGTACGGCGCATACGGCTGGAAGGCGTTCAGGCCGCGCCCGATGAACGGCCGCTCCCGGATCATCCTCCACGACGCCCGCCAGTAGAGGGCGCGGGTCTTCATCCCCGTAAAATCGGAGGCCACGGTGCGGCGGTTCGCCGCAAGGAAGACGGCGAGCGCGGCGACAAGCAGGGCGAGGAGCCCCGCGAGCGGCCGCAGCGCGGCTCGGCGGCGCCCCCCTGCGGCCAGGCGGACGCAGAGCGCGGCGGAAACGGCCCATCCCGCCAACCCACCCCACGAGACGGTGAAGAGGAGGCAGGGGAACGACACGGCGGCGACGGATACGAGCAGGGCCCGCGCCCCGGGCCGGCGGGCGTTCCACGCCGAGAGGGCGAGAGTCATCGGGAAGAGGCCCACGATGAAATCCGCGAGGTAGTTGGGGTTGAGCATCGTGGCATAGACGCGTGCGCCGAGGCCCGTGCCCCAGGGGCTCTCCATCGCGAAGAGACCAGCGTAGTGCGCTATGCCCAGGATGGAGACGGCCGCGAGACCGGCAAGGGCGGCCGATGCGAGGGAGAGGCGCCGCGCGGGGCCGGATGCCGAGGAGACGAGCGCGGCGTAGAGAAGGGCGAGGAGGAGCAGCTCGTAGAGGCGCCAGCGGACATAGTAGCGCGGTGTGCCCGTCCAGAGGGAGAGGCAGGACCATGCGAGGAGGGTTGCCAGCGGGAGGTTGATCGCGTTGCGCCTGAAGGGGATCCCGCCGGCGGCGAAAAAGGCGGCGAGGCGGAGCGAGAAGACGGAGAACGTCACCCACCCCATCAACACCCACTTGACTAGCCCGTACGGATCCCTCGGCCACCAGGCGAGCGGAACGAGGACGAACAGGACCCAGGCGCCTGCGACGGCCGCCCACGCCGTGAAGCGCTGGAAACGCGCCGCGGGTACGTTGTCCATGCAACCCCTTATCCACCGCCTGCCGGCCCCTGGGCCGGCGCGGGGGCGTTGTCGTACGGGACGAGGAGCACGTAGTCGTATCCCCCGTCCGGCGCCGACGATGCCGCGGGGAGGAAGCCGATCGGCGTCTCCACCGCCTCGGTCAGGCCGTCGACGCGCTGCGCGATCCGGAGGTCGCCAAGCAGATTGCGGCATTCGGCTGGCGCGTCGCCGCCGACGCGAACCCTGATGAATACGGCGCCTTCATGAAGGCCGAACTCGAGCGCTTTGGCGCGATCGTCAAGGCCAAGGGCATCGAAAGAGACAACTAGGGAAAGTCTGAACAAGTCGCGTTGATTGTGGTCAGATATTGCGACACTGACAAGCGGGGCACGCGATGAGCCAGATGAGTTTCGGGGATGCCGAGTACGCGGGAAAGCGGAAGAAGACGCGGCGCGAGGTGTTCCTCGAGGAGATGGACCAGGTCGTGCCGTGGAAGTCGCTGGTGTCGCTGATCGAGCCGGTGTATCCGGAGGCTGGTCGCGGACGGCATCCGTACCCGCTGGAGACGATGCTGCGGGTGCACCTGATGCAGAACTGGTTCGGGCTGAGCGATCCGGCGATGGAAGAGGCGCTCTACGAGATCACGCCGATGCGTGTCTTCGCGGGGCTGTCGCTGACGAAGGCGATTCCGGACGAGACGACGATCCTCAACTTCCGGCATCTGCTGGAGGAGTACGAGCTGGCGCCGGAGATCCTGTCGCGGGTGAACGCGTTCCTGACGCGCAAGGGGCTGATGCTCAAGCGGGGAAGCATCGTGGACGCCACGATCATCGCGGCGCCGAGCTCGACGAAGAACGCGGACGGCGAGCGCGATCCGGAGATGCACCAGACGAAGAAGGGCAACCAGTGGCACTTCGGGATGAAGGCGCACATCGGGGTGGATGCCGATTCGGGGCTGGTGCACACCGTGGCGACGACGCCGGCGAACGAGGCTGATGTCGAGGTGGTGCATGAGCTGCTGCACGGGAAGGAACAAGTCGTGCATGCGGACTCGGGCTACACCGGCGCGGACAAGCGAGTGCAGCGCAAGAAGCTGGAATGGCAGATCGCGGCCAAGCGCGGCAGGATCAAGGCAATGGCCGATGGGCGCGAGAAGCGCAAGCTCGAGGCGATCGAGAAGCGCAAGGCGAGCGTGCGGGCGAAGGTGGAGCATCCGTTCCGGGTCATCAAGCGCCAGTTCGGCTTGATGAAGGTGCGCTTCCGCGGATTGGCGAAAAACACGGCGCATGTGATTACGCTGTTCGCGCTGTCGAATCTGTGGATGGCACGACGGCGGTTGTTGGCGATGACAGGATAATTGCGTCAGCAGCACCGGAAAGCGCGAGATCCGGACCCGAAACGCGTGTCGCGGGACCCGAAAACGCGAAATCTGTCGTGAATGTGTCGCCGAAAGCGAGCGACGTGAACAACGAACGACTTTTCGAAGGCTTGATCAGACCTTCCCTAATTCGACACCTTGCCACGGACGCGTTGCTCCCCCGAGCGTTGAGCGGCGCGGCAACGCCGCGACCGCTCGAACGCGAGGAGTTCGCCCGTCAGGCCGACGGCATCCGCATTCCAACTGCATCCGTCGGCCGGCATGACGGGAAACGACTATTTGACGAGCGGGCACCCACCATCCGCCATCGGCCGGAACGCCTGATCAGCCGGGATCGTCGCACGGACCTTGTAGTAGTCCCACGGCTTCCTCGACTCTGACGGGTCCTTGACCTGCAGGAGATACATGTCGCGAAGCACTCTGCCATCCGGCCG
>ERZ1026792.2364-NODE-2364-length-9937-cov-2.406524_pt1 | contig 9937 bp, 8 predicted proteins | sample MGYA00520884_ERZ1026792 | MGnify/ENA primary metagenome ERZ1026792 (study PRJEB33270, sample SAMEA104284473) | anaerobic digester metagenome | biome: Anaerobic digester microbiome; feature: mesophilic sludge digester; material: Anaerobic digester biomass | place... | reverse complement strand
GTCACGTACTGCTTGCCCTCCCTCAGGTAGCCATCAGCTACCAAATCAAGCAGTTCTGTGTACTTGTCGAGGAACTCGCGAGCCTCTGGATGATTAGTGACGTAGTCACTAACATCGGCTTCTTGACCCGTGTGCTCGCGCAGTTCAGGCACCCAGAATGGGTTCGGCAAAAAACGCATGTCAGCCACCAGATCGGCATCAACCGGGATGCCGTACTTGAAGCCGAATGACATGACGGTTGCCCGCAGCTTCACGTCTTCCTCAAGCCGGAACGCGGCTTCGATCTTTCGTCGCAGTTCGTGAACGTTGATCGACGACGTATCGATGACCAGGTCCGCGCCACCGGGGTGCTGGCGGCGCTGCACTACGACCTGCTGGCGGCCACGCCGCTGGCCGGGCTGCCGATCGCCGTCAAGGACAATCTGGTCACCGAGGGCGTCACCACCACGTGCGCCTCCAGGATGCTGCACAACTATCAGCCGGTGTACACCGCGACCGCCGTGCGCCAGGTGTGGGACGGCCACGTGGTCATGCTGGGCAAGACGAACCTCGACGAGTTCGCCATGGGGTCGAGCACCGAGTACTCGGCCTACCAGGTCACCGCCAATCCGTGGGATCTCGACACCGTGCCGGGCGGCAGCAGCGGCGGCTCCGCCGCCGCGGTGGCCGCCGGCGAGGCGCTCTGGGCGCTGGGCAGCGACACCGGCGGATCCGTCCGTCAGCCGGCGTCGCTCTGCGGCGTGGTCGGCATGAAGCCCACGTACGGCGCCGTGAGCCGTTACGGCCTCGTCGCCTTCGCCAGCTCGCTCGACCAGATCGGCCCACTCACGCGGTCGGTCTATGACTGCGCCCTGCTGCTCCAGCACATCACCGGCCGCGACCCCCGCGACGCGACCAGCGTCGAGCTTCCGGAGCCGGTCGTCCTTCCGTCGGCCGAGAGGCTCGACGGCCTGCGGATCGGCGTGCCGTCCGAATACCTGGACGTCGGTCTCGAGGACGGGGTGCGGGCGCGCTTCGACGAGACGCTCGCACGTATCGAGGAGCTGGGCGGCAGGTGCGTGGAGGTCTCCCTCCCGCACACCGAGTACGCGCTGCCGGCGTTCTACGTCATCGCGCCGGCTGAGGCGTCGGCCAACCTCGCTCGCTTCGACGGGGTGCGCTACGGGTACCGCTGCTCCGGGCCCGTCGACCTCGCCGACCTCTACGAACGCACGCGCAGCGAGGGGTTCGGTCCGGAGGTCAAGCGCCGGATCATGATCGGCACCTACGCCCTCTCCGCCGGGTACTACGACGCCTACTACGGGCGTGCCCAGAGGGTGCGCAGCCTCGTCTGCCGCGACTTCGACCACGCCTTCGCCCAGGTCGACCTGATCGCGTCGCCCACGTCGCCGACCGTCGCGTTCACGGCCGGCTCGCGGACCTCCGACCCACTCGCCATGTACATGAGCGACGTCTGCACCATCCCCGCCAACCTCGCCGGCCTGCCGGCGATCAGCATCCCGTGCGGACTGAGCGGCGGCCTGCCGGTCGGGTTCCAGCTCATCGGACCGGCGTTCAGTGAGAACCGGGTGCTGGAGGCGGCCCATGCGCTCGAGGGCGCGATCGGCTTCGACACCGCGCCTCCGTTCCGCGGCTCGAGATCCTCGTCGGGGGAGCGGGACCGGGGCTCGGCAGACACGACCCCTCGCCCGGAGGACACGCACCCATGAGCGACGACCGCCGGCGGCTCGTCGGGCACGAGGACGGCACGCATCCCGACTGGGAGCCCGTCATCGGGCTCGAGATGCACGTGGAACTCGACACGCAGACCAAGATGTTCTGCGGCTGCGCCGTCACCAGGGGCGACGACCCCAATCTCCACACCTGTCCGGTGTGCCTGGCGCACCCCGGCGCGTTGCCGGTGGTGAACCGGCGGGCCGTCGAGTACGCGGCACGCATCGCCCTGGCGCTGAACTGCACCGTGCGCCCGCGCAGCGTCTTCCACCGCAAGAACTACTTCTACCCGGATCTCCCCAAGGCATACCAGATCAGCCAGTACGACGAGCCGCTGGCCACCGCCGGCTGGTTCGACTACTGGGTGGCCGGCGAGAGACTGCGCTGCCGGATCAACCGGGTCCACATGGAGGAGGACGCGGCCAAGCTCATCCACGCCGGCGGCGAGACGGGGCGGATCGCCGGGTCGGACTACTCCATGGTCGACTTCAACCGCAGCGGCACTCCGCTCATCGAGATCGTCACCGAGCCGGACATACCGTCGCCCGAGGCGGCGCGCGAGTTCCTCCAGCAGCTCCGCGCGACGGTGATGGAGCTGGGCGTGAGCGAGTGCACCATGGAGGAGGGTCAGGTGCGGTGGGACGCCAACATGAGCGTCCGGCCCGCCGGCAGCGACGCCCTGGGGACGCGGACCGAACTCAAGAACATGAACAGCTTCCGCTACCTGCAGCAGGCGCTCGACGCCGAGATCCCGCGGCAGATCGCGCTGCTCGAGGCCGGCGAGACGATAGAGCAGGAGACCCTGCACTTCGACCCGGACACGGGGATCACGACCCCGCTGCGCAGCAAGGAGGAGGCGCACGACTACCGGTACTTCCCGGACCCGGACCTGGTGCCGCTCGAGATCGACCCCGCCTGGGTGGAGGAGCTCCGCGCGACGCAGCCTGAGCTCCCGGCGGCCCGTGTGGAGCGGTTCATGCGGCAGTACGGGCTCTCGCGCGCCGACGCCTCCGTCCTCGCTCCCACGGGCGCGCTGGCGGGTTTCTACGAGGAGGTCGTGGCCGCCGGGGCCGCCGCCAAGGCGGCGGCCAACTGGACGATGGGCGAGTACCTCGCCCATCTCAACGCCGCCGGTCTCGAGGTCGGCCACGGCCACGTGACCGCCGAGCGCCTGGCCCGCCTCGTGATGCTCGTCGAGGACGGCACGGTCTCGACGAGCGCCGCCAAGGAGGTCTTCGCGAGGATGATCGAGGAGCGTGCCGAGCCCGGGGAGGTCGTCGAGAGGCATGGGCTCGGCCAGATCAGCGACTCGGCCGAGCTCGAGGCGATCGTCGCCGAGGTCGTCGCCGCCAGCCCCTCCCAGGTCGAGCAGTATCGCGGCGGCAAACAGCAGGTCCTCGGCTTCTTCGTAGGCAGGGTCATGAAGGCCACCGGCGGGCGCGCCAACCCGCAGCTCGTCAACGAGCTGTTGCGGCGCACCCTCGATGCGTGACCCGCGAGGACGCAGAGCCCTGATCTCCCCGATCCCCCGAGGCAGGTGACCATGACCAGCGATCTCTCCAGCTTCGTCATCGCCCCGCACAGGCGCCCGACCGATCCCGCCGTCCGCATCGACGACACCACCCTCCGCGACGGCGAACAGACGGCCGGCGTCGTCTTCAGCAACCACGAGAAGATGCGCATCGCCAAGCTGCTCGACGAGGTCGGGGTCCACCAGATCGAGGTCGGCATCCCGGCCATGGGCGGCGACGAGAAGGCCACCATCCGGGAGATCGTCGATCTGGGACTCGACGCCTCCATCCTCGCCTGGAACCGCGCCGTGCTGGACGACCTCAAGCACTCCCTCGACTGTGGGGTCGACGCGGTCGCGATCAGCATGTCGGCCAGCGACATCCACATCGAGCACAAGCTGCAGAAGAGCCGCCAGTGGGTGCTCGACCAGATCCGCGCCTGCGTCGCCTTCGCCAAGCGTCAGGGTCTGTACGTGTCGGTCAACGCGGAGGACGCCTCACGCGCCGACCTCGAGTTCCTGTTGCGCTTCGGCCAGGCGGCCAAGGAGGAGGGCGCCGACCGTCTGCGCTTCTGCGACACGCTCGGCATCCTCGACCCCTTCGACACCTACAACGTCATCTCGTTCCTCATCAACGAGGGTCTCGATATCGAGATGCACACGCACGACGACTTCGGCATGGCGACGGCCAACGCCCTGGCGGGCATCAAGGCCGGCGCCACCTACGTCAACACCACCGTGAACGGTCTCGGCGAGCGCGCCGGCAACGCGGCGCTCGAAGAGGTCGTGATGGCGCTCAAGTACCTCGGCAAGGTGGACATGGGCCTGCAGACGAGCCGTTTCCGTGAGCTGGCCGAGTACGTCGCCGCCGCCTCGGCCCGGACCATCCCGGCGTGGAAGAGCATCGTGGGCACCAACGTCTTCGCCCACGAGAGCGGCATCCACGCCGACGGCGTCATCAAGAACCCGCTCAACTACGAGGCCTTCGCCCCGGAGGACGTGGGACTCGAGCGGCAGATCGTGGTGGGCAAGCACTCCGGCTCGCGCACCATCTACCGCAAGTTCCAGGAGTTCGGCCTGGAGCTGACGCAGGAGGACTGCGACGGCATCCTGGCGCTGGTGCGCAAGACGGCGGTCGAGCTCAAGCGGGCCCTGTTCGACAAGGAGCTGATGTACGTCTACCAGGACTACCTGACGCGGCTGGGCGATGCGGTGCCGATCGGCAACCATCGCGGGGCGGACTCAGGCGACCCGGACGACGCCGTCCCTGCGCCGGGGACCGCCTCGTGACCGAGCGGGACGATCGCGGCGCGCGACGCGACGCCGGGCGCGCCCCCTCCCGCCCCGCGACGTTGGCCGAGAAGCTGCTCGCGTCGGCCGCGGGCCTCGATGCGGTGACGCCCGGCCAGATCGTCGTCTGCGACGTGAGCGTCGCCATCGCCCAGGACGGCACGGGGCCGCTCGCCATCGAGCAGATCCGCGAGCTCGGTACGGGGAAGGTCAAGGCGCCGGAGTGCGTCTTCTTCATAGACCACGCCGCCCCCGCGCCGCGCAGCGAGCTGGCCAACGCGCAGCGGACCGTCCGCGCCTTCTGCGCCGAGTCGGGCGCCACACTGAGCGACGTCGAGATGGGCGTCTGCCACCAGCGGGTCGCCGAGAGCTACGCCAAGCCCGGCGACCTCGTCATCGGCGCCGATTCGCACACCTGCATGGCTGGGGCGCTGGGCGCGTTCGGTACCGGCATGGGCAGTACCGACGTGGCCGTGGGCATGGCGACCGGAAAGACCTGGCTGCGCGTGCCCGAGACGTTCCGGATCGAGCTGGACGGCGCGTTCGTCGACGGCGTGGAGGCCAAGGACCTCATGCTCACGCTCATCGGCCGGCTGGGCGCCGACGGGGCGACGTACAAGGCGCTGGAGTTCGGCGGTCCGGGGGTCGCTGCGTTGCCCATGTCCGGCCGCCTCACGTTGAGCAACATGAGCGTCGAGGCGGGGGCGAAGTGCGGTCTCATGCCGAGCGACTCCGTGACGAAGGAGTACCTCGAGGCGCAGGGTCGCGGGGACGCGTGGATCCCGCTCGCCGCCGACCCCGGCGCCTCGTACGAGCGGGTGGAGCGCTTTGACCTGGGGGCCGTCGTCCCGACGGTGGCACGGCCGCACACGGTGGACCACACGATGCCGGCGGCGGAGCTCGAGGGCGTCAGGGTCGATCAGGTGCTCATCGGGACGTGCACGAACGGCCGCCTCGAGGACCTGCGCTCGGCGGCGCGCGTGCTCAGAGGACGCCGCCGCGCGCCGCACACGCGCCTCATCGTGACGCCGGCCTCGCAGGCGACCGCCCGCGCCGCCGCCGCCGAGGGCCTGTTCGACGTGTTCTGGGCGGCGGGCGCCGTGATCACGAACCCCGGCTGCGGCGCCTGCGTCGGCATCCATCAAGGCGTCCTCGCCGACGGAGAGGTGTGTCTCAGCACGGCCAACCGCAACTTCCGTGGTCGAATGGGTAATCCCGAGGCGTCCATCTACCTGGGTTCACCGGCCACGGCGGCCGCCACGGCCGTGACCGGCATCATCACCGACCCCAGGAAGTTCCTCTGAAGGCGTCCAGAAAGGAGGCGGCCGTGGCCAGGCAGTATGAGGGGCCCCCGCCGATGGTCATCGACGAGAACAAGCGCTACATCGCCACGATTGGCACGTCCGCCGGCGACATCGTGATCGAGCTCTTCGCCGACAAGGCGCCGCGCACGGTCAACAACTTCGTCTTCCTCGCCCGGGACGGGTACTACGACGGCGTCACCTTCCATCGCGTCATCAAGGGGTTCATGGCGCAGGGGGGCGACCCGACGGGCACCGGCACCGGCGGTCCCGGCTACAGGTTCGACGACGAGTTCCACCCGGCACTGAAGCACGATGGACCCGGGGTGCTCTCGATGGCGAACGCCGGGCCGGGCACGAACGGCTCCCAGTTCTTCATCACCTACGCGGCGACCCCGCACCTCGACGGCCGTCACACGGTGTTCGGCAGGGTCATCGCGGGCATGGAGGTCGTGGAGGCGATCCCGGAGCGCGATCCGCAGCGGGCGCGCAAACCGGGCCTGGCGATGGACTCGGTCGTGATCCGGGAAGAAGAATGGATCACGTGAACAGTCACCGCAGGCGACCTGTCGAGCGGAGCGCCGAAGGCTCGCCGCTCAGCAGTCACCGCAGGCGACCTGTCGAGCGGAGCGCCGCAGGCTCCCCGCTCAGCAGTCACCGCAGGCCGCCTGTCGAGCGGAGCGCCGAGGGCTCGCCGCTCAGCAGTCACCGCGAGTCGTCCGCCGAGCCGGGCTCCCAAGGGGCGGCGCCGCGCGACCGACCGCTTCGCGGCCAGGCATGGCTGTTCGGCGACGACATCAGCACCGACCACATCGCGCCGGGTCGGCTCTTCCATCTGCGCACCGACCTGCCCGAGCTGGCCAAGCACGTGCTCGAGGACGCGCGCCCCGAGTTCGCCGCCGGGATGCGGCCGGGCGACTTCGTCGTCGGCGGCCGCAACTTCGGGCTGGGCTCGAGCCGCGAGCATGCGCCGCGGATCATCAAGCTCGCCGGCGCCGGGGCGGTGCTCGCGCAGAGCTTCGCGCGCATCTTCTTCCGCAACGCCATCAACGTCGGCCTGCCCGTACTGCAGTGCGACACGAGCGGCATCGGTGAGCAGGACGAGCTGGAGGTCGATCTGGGCGCGGGTGAGGTCCGCGACCTGACCACCGGCGCAGTCATCCCGTTCGTGCCGTTGCCCGAGGTGATGGTGACCATCCTGGACGACGGCGGTCTCGTGGCCCACGTCAGGAAGCACGGCGGCTTCGCGCTGCCGGGAGGGGCCGATACATGACGCATGTAGTCACCCTGATCCCCGGCGACGGTACCGGTCCCGAGCTGGCCGCGGCGCTCGAGACCGTGATCGCGGCGACCGGCGCGCCGATCGACTGGGAGCGGCACGACGCAGGGCTGGGCGTGATGGAGGAGCACGGCACGCCGCTGCCCGAGCAGGTGCTCGAGTCGATCCGTCGCAACAGGGTGGCGATCAAGGGCCCGATCACCACCCCGGTCGGGCACGGTTTCCGCAGCGTGAACGTGGCGCTGCGCAAGGAGCTGGACCTGTACGCGTGTCTGCGTCCGTCCCGGAGTCTGAAGGGCGTGCGCAGCCGGTACGACGACATCGACGTCGTGGTGGTGCGCGAGAACACTGAGGATCTGTACGCGGGCATCGAGCATATGGTCGGTGACGATGCCGCAGAGAGCATCAAGATCATCACGCGGAAGGGCAGCCGGCGCATCGCCCGTTTCGCCTTCGAATATGCGCGTCGACACGGGCGCCGCAAGGTCACCGCGGTGCATAAGGCCAACATCATGAAATGCACCGACGGGCTGTTCCTGAGCGTCGCCCGCGAGGTCGCCGAGGACTACCCGGACATCGAGTTCGAGGATCGCATCGTCGACAACATGTGCATGCAACTGGTGCAGAAGCCCGAGCTGTACGACGTACTCGTGATGCCGAACCTCTACGGCGACATCGTCAGCGACCTGTGCGCCGGGCTGATCGGCGGCCTCGGGGTGGCGCCCGGCGCCAACCTCGGCGACGAGGTGGCGGTGTTCGAGCCCGTGCACGGCAGTGCGCCGAGATACGGGGGACAGGACAAGGTGAACCCCACGGCGCTGCTCCGCTCCGGCGTGCTGCTGCTCGAGCATCTCGGTGAGGAGGCGGCGGCGAGGAGGATGGAGGAGGCCATCGCCGCCGTCGTCGCCGAGGGCAAGGATGTGACTTACGACCTGGGCGGCTCGACCGGGACCTCCGGTATGGCCGCCGCCATCGCCCGCCGCATCGCCGGCTGAGGGCAGGGAGGCCCGCCGTGCACGAGGACGAACGCCATATCAACCTGCACGCCACGCCGGAGATGATGGCGGGCGTGTACGCCAACTTCGCCAATGTCAGCCACTCCGACTACGAGTTCTCGATCACCTTCGTCCGCCTCGACCACGAGAGCGAGGAGCCCGGGGAGCTGAACGGCGTCGTGGTGAGCCGGGTGAATCTCTCGCCGCGGTTCATGAAGGAGCTCGTCGACGCCATGAACGACAACTACGGCAAGTGGCTGCAGGCGGAGAACATCAAGAACCTGCCTGAGGCGCCGGGTCACGAGCGGCCGTCCGACGAGGACTGAGGCGCGGGTCCGACGCCGGGGCGTTCGCTCGGCGCCGGAGACGACGCGCCGGAATGGCCAAACGACCGCGCGTTTCACAGCGCTCTTGTCCTGCCGTGACGGCGTTTCGGGGCATTGCCGCACCGGCGCCGCCTCGTCTAGAATGGAGCGGCCTGTACTCCCACGCTCCCTTCGGCGTCCCCGTGACCGGGCGACCGCCGAGGGGGACGGTGGCGATCCCATCGCACGTCTTCAGGAGGACGCCGTGGATTTCTACCAAGGCAAGGTGCTCAGGCTGGACCTGAGCACGAGCACCTCTGTCGTCGAGCCGCTCAACATGGAGTGGGCGGAGCGCTACATCGGCGGCAAGGGGCTGCTGTTGCGCTACCTGTGGGACGAGGTCCCGCCACAGGTCGATCCGTGGGCGCCCGAGAACCCGGTCATCCTCATGACCGGCCCGTTCGCCGGGACGAACGTCAGCACGTCGTCGCGCCTGGTCGTCGGCTGCAAGAGCCCGCAGACCGGCATCCTCAACGACAGCTACGTGGGGGGGTCGTTCGCCCCGGAGATGAAGTTCGCCGGTTACGACGTCATCATCATCACCGGCGAGTCGCCCGAGCCGGTGGTCGTCACCATCAAGGACGACGTCGTCTTCTTCGTGCCGGCCAAGCCGAAGTACTGGGGCATGCGGACGTCGGAGATCGAGCAGGCGCTGCGCGACGACTTCGACCCCGATGCCAAGACGCTCTCCATCGGCCCCGCCGGCGAGAACGAGATCCTCTGGGCCTGCCTCTCCACCGACCAGTTCCACAAGGCCGGGAGGGGCGGACACGGCGCCCTCTGGGGCCACAAGAAGCTGAAGGCGGTCGCCATCCGGGGCACCGGCTCCGTGAGCGTCGGCGACGCCAGGGCGTTCCTCGCCGACCTGCTCCGCATCCACAGTGAGTACGTCCTCACGGAGGACAACCTGTGGGCCAACGAGGAGGGCACCCCCATCCTGGCCCAGGTCATGAGCGACGCCGGCGTCATGCCGACGCGCAACTGGTCCTCGGGCACCTTCGACGAGGTCGAGAACATCAACTCGGATGCGTTCCTCAAGATCCGCACCAGGAACCGCGCCTGCTACCAGTGCGCCATCGGGTGCCGCCAGTTCCACGAGATCGACGGCGTGACGGGCGAGGGTCCGGAGTACGAGACCATCGCCCTCTGCGGCGGCAACTGCGGCATCGGCGACATCTCCGCGCTGATGAAGTTCAACGAGCAGTGCGACCAGCTCGGCCTGGACACGATCAGCACCGGCAGCGTCGTGGGCCTGGCGATGGATCTCACCGAGAGGGGCATCAAGGACTTCGGGATGCGCTTCGGCGAGACCGAAGGCTACCTCAAGGCGCCGGGACTCCTCGCGGCCAGAGAGGGCCTGGGCGCCGATCTCGCGCTGGGCGTGCGTGCGCTGGCGGCGAAATACGGCGTGCCGGAGCTGGCCATGGAGGTCAAGAACATGGAGCTGCCGGGCTACGATCCGCGCGGCGCCTTCGGCATGAGCC
>ERZ1026792.2361-NODE-2361-length-9958-cov-1.828095_pt1 | contig 9958 bp, 7 predicted proteins | sample MGYA00520884_ERZ1026792 | MGnify/ENA primary metagenome ERZ1026792 (study PRJEB33270, sample SAMEA104284473) | anaerobic digester metagenome | biome: Anaerobic digester microbiome; feature: mesophilic sludge digester; material: Anaerobic digester biomass | place... | reverse complement strand
CTAAGAGGCTGACGCATCCATGAGCAATTTTCCCGATCCGATCCGCGCGGGGCTTGAGCGCGGCTGGAAGGTTCTGGGCGGCGCGCACGGCGCACTGCCTGAAAACATCACCTGCGACGTAGCCATTGTGGGTTCGGGCGCCGGGGCGCAAAGTGATTTTGCGCAACCTCAAGGATCCCAATGAAGGCGAAGACCAATTGGTGGATATTGCTCTCCAGGGTCCGCACAGCCGTGATATCCTGCTTAAACTTGCTGAGCCGGCTGAGGAACGCCGTATCCGCCGCCTGAACCGCTCACAACTCTGCGAAGCAGTATTGGGCGGAATGCATGTGGTTGTTTCACGCACTGGTTACACCGGTGAGAGAATGTGTTTTGAACTCTTCGTCCATCCGGATGAGGCTGTGAAATTCTGGAATGCCCTGCTTGAAGCCGGCAAACCCTTCGGGCTTGAACCCTGCGGGCTAGGCGCGCGCGATTCCCTCCGTACGGAAGCCGGGCTTCCTCTCTATGGGCACGAAATGGGCGGCGACCTGAACCTCACCATCGGCGAAGCCGGCTTCCTGCCTTTCCTGAAACTCAACTCCGCCTGGTTTATCGGCAGAAAATCCTTCGTTGACCGCGAAGAAAAGCGCACCGGTGTGGTCGCCCGCTTCCGCTTCGACGAAAAAGCAGTTCGCATGGCGCGCCATGGCGATCCAGTCTGCGACCTCAAGGGGCGCATGGTCGGCGTGGTTACGAGCTGCGCGATTGACCAGGAAGGCTATCTCACCGGACAAGCCTTCGTGGATAACAAGGTGGCGGTGGAAGGCACCAAGGTCTTTATCTTCCAGAACGCCCCTGATTGGAGACAGAAATCCCCTGCGGAACTTACACATGGGGACCGGGTTGCACTGCCAGGTGCAGCCACAATCATCAGCCGGTTCATGAAAAACTAAACCGGAAGCATCATAAAAAAGGAGAAACAGTAATGCCAACACCCTGGGAACTAAGATTTGCTCACCGAACTGAAGGGATGAAGAGCTCATTCATTCGTGAACTCCTCAAGGTTACCAACCAACCCGATGTGATTTCATTTGGCGGAGGGTTTCCTGCTGCGGAACTCTTCCCGATTGAACAAATGCGGGCTGCTTGCGACAAAGTACTAACGGAAAACGGTCGCAAAGCATTGCAGTATTCCACGACCGAAGGCTACAACCCCCTGCGCCAGTGGATCGTGGACGACGCGAAAGACAGAGGGATCAACATCACGCTCGACAACATCCTGATCACCAATGGTTCACAGCAGGCGTTGGATTTCGTCGGTCGCATTTTCATCAATCGCGGCGACCGTGTTCTGACCGAATCACCCACCTATCTTGGCGCTCTCCAGGCATGGAATGCCTACGGTCCGCAGTATGTGACCGTGAACACCGATGCTGACGGCATGATTACGGACGAACTGGAAAATCTCATCAAGCAAAATGTCAAATTTATGTACGTTCTGCCCAACTTCCAAAATCCTCTGGGGGTTACCCTGAACCTTGAACGGCGCAAGCATTTGATTGAACTGGCAAACCGCTACAACGTGCCGATGATTGAAGACGACCCCTACGGAAGGTTGATTTTCGAAGGCGAGATGCTTCCTCCCATCGCTGCTCTGGACGCTCAGTATCACGAATGTTCGAACTGCTTCGACGGCAATGTCATTCATACCAGCACCTTTTCGAAGATTCTCGCTCCGGGACTGCGCATTGGTTGGGTCATCGCCCCTGCAGTTGTCATCAAGAAGATGGTCCAGGCGAAGCAGGGCGCTGACCTGCAGTGCTCCACCTTCGACCAATACGTTGCCTACGAGTTGGCTTCCGGTGATTGGCTGCAAGACCATATCGCCACCATCCGCCGCGTTTACAAAGAACGCCGCGATGCCATGATTCAGGCGTTTGAGGACTTCATGCCCGAAGGAACCTCCTGGACAACCCCCCGCGGCGGGCTCTTCCTCTGGCTGCGCCTGCCCGAAGGCTGCGACAGCCTCGAGCTCTTCCCGAAAGCCGTTGAAGAAAAGGTCGCTTACGTGCCCGGCGTGCCCTTCTACCCCAACGACGGTCCGAGGAACACCATGCGCCTCAACTTCTCCGCGACCAATCCTGAAAAGATTCGGGAAGGCGTCCGCCGCCTTTCTGTGATGATTAAAAAGTCAATCGCTTAGGCATTTAACTTTACATATGTATAAAAAGACCGGCTTGAAAACCGGTCGTTTTGTTGATGTTTTTTTATCGTGTCCAGAGCGTGAAATTGGTCAGAATGGATCCGCCGATAAACTCACGCAGGATGGAATTATCCGGCACATATTCGGTACCCGTTGGCAGGAACCACTCCAGGAATTTCAAAAGGCGCTTCGCTTCAATGTGCTCAGGCGAGCCGAAGGGCACCTGGCGAAGAAGCGGCTCCACCAAAGGCTTGAGCGTGGTCAGCTCATAAGCAAGAGCGGAGTTGAACATCACGTCAGCGTTCTCCTGATAAGGGAAGATGTGCTCTTTCTCGCCCGCCCGCACCGACTCCCAGCGTTGGATGGTATCTGTCGCGGAATAGCCGCGGTCGCGCGAGTCGCGCAGGATGCGCCGCAGCATGCGCGTATCGGTGGTTGAGATGCGGTTGTGTCGGTCAAGGTTGAGCTGGGTCAGGCAGGAAACGTAAATGCGGAATGTGGTTTTGGGGTCAATATCCGGCAAAAGCTTTGGGTTGAGCCCGTGAATTCCTTCAAGGATCACCACGTCGCCCTTATTGAGCCGCACCTTTGCGCCGTCGCCGCTTATTCCGGTAATGAAATCATAGTGCGGCAATTGCACTTCCTCACCAGCCATCAAAGCCTTCAAATCGCGGCTAAGGCGCTCAAGGTTCAGCGCCCGAATCGACTCATAATCGCGTTTTCCATCGGGGGTTAAGGGGGTTTTCTCGCGGTCGATGAAGAAGTTGTCCATCTCCAGCGCGAAGGGGGTGATACCCTTTGCCAATAGTTGAATGCCGAGCCGCTTCGAGAAGGTGGTCTTGCCCGAAGATGAAGGTCCGGCGATCAGAATCACGCCTACTCTTTCGCGCGCAGCATAGATCTGCGCGGCAATCTGCGCGATCTGCATCTCATGCAGCGCCTCAGAGACCAGGATGACTTCATCGATATAGCCCTCCTGTATGGCATCATTCAAGGCTCCCACAGAATGGATACCCAGGGCGGTAAGCCAATCACCGTACTCTTTGAAAGTCTTGAGCAGGGTGGGATATTTCACCATCGGCAGCACCTCGGAAGGCGCATGGCGCCTTGGGAAGCGCAGAATGAAGGCGTCATCAAGCAAATCGAGGTCGAACCATTTCAGGTAACCCGAAGAAGGCACCATATAGCCGTGATGATAGTCGCGCGTTTCGCCGGCGCGGTAAAGGACGAGGTCGGGGCGTTTGCGGTATTTCAGCAACCGTACCTTATCATCCTCACCCACCTGCTTAAAGTAGGCGATTGCCTCCTCAAGCGGAACGGTTTCGCGTACGAAAGGAATATTCTGGGCTACCAAATCCAACATGACTGTTTTAATTTGGGTAAGTTCCTTTTCTCCAAAATCCGGCAGGTTGCCCACCTGGCAGTAATATCCGCCAGAGGATACCGAATGGTCAATCGTCAGCTCAGCCTTGGGGAAGCAGCGTTTGAAAGCAACTTCGAGTAAAAAGACCAATGAACGCCGGTAAATGCGCGCGCCGTCAGTGTCTTCCATGGTGATCAGCGTCGCCTGCCCATCCCGGTGAACTGGATAGGTCAGCTCACGCAGTTGCCCGTCCAAAATTGCCCCGACGATCAGAGGCTCGTCAGTTTTTTGCACCACGCGGACAAAATCCTCCAGGTGTGCGCCTCGATCGCCGGTGATGGTTCTGCCGTCGCTCAGCCTGAGCTCCACATTTTCGCGCGGTTTGTCAGTAAGGTAAAAGCTCATATCTCCGCCTTTCTATTGGACCTGGCTGATCATCGGAATGAGGGCGAAATGTTCCGGCTCTTTTCCATCGATCGGCTGCGCGGATGAAGGATAGGTGCTCAGCCAGGACTTCTGATCGTAGCTTTGCGCAATTGAAAGCGCGAGGTCAATGATGCGGGTGTGATTGTTATCCTGCGGGGCTCCGCCAAAGCGGTAGGCTTCAGCTTTCTGATTGACATCTCGCACGCGCCAGACCCCTTCGGACGGGTAGCCTTCCTGCCCGAGCACAACGGCTGCGTAGCTCCAATCCTTAGGGCTGCCCTCTCCGAAGAATTCCAGAGGCACGCTGGCAATCACCGCGTTCTTACCTGGATCTACGTAAACTTTCATCGCGGATGTGGCTTCGGTATCTTTTACCGGCTCCGCCATCGGGTCTTCACCCGGGACGACCACCTGCGGAGTCCAGCCTTCGACCCACACCGCCACATCCCAGCCGCTGCCTTCTTGAAGCGCGGCATTCCTGCCGGGCAGGAGCATCCGGTTGCCTGTGCCAGCGCCAGGGTCTTTGTCGATATAGACGTCAAAAGTCTGCACCGAGAAACCGTTCGGCGAACCCCAGCCATTAGTGATCGGCGCCTTCATTGTGAAGCTGAAATAGATGTTCGCACCATCACCGGAGACTTCAAATTCGGTCAGGTCAAAATCTCCCGCTTTAAACACGCCGTCTGTCGGGTAAGTATAGGTACCGGGACCGTAATCATCGCCTTCAGGGTCCTGGATAAGCAGCACGCTGGTAAGAGGTTCAAAACTAAAGTACTGAATCGCCAAAGGCGCATCCTCGTTCAGCAAAACGGCTTCTTTATCCCGCAGGACCACCTGCATCGGAATCATGTTGCCGTTGCCGGCTTCCCCCAACACGCTCTTAGGCAGCTCCAACTCGATCGTGTTGCCGTTCACGGCTGCTCTGCCAACAGCTTCCTCCTGCGATGTCCAGGTTTCTCCATCTGTCAAGTAAAGTGCAACTGTAGTCTGCCCAGCCTTAACCTCCAAAACGCGTGAGGCTGGGGCAAGCAAGCGCCCGCTGCCAAGTTGGGTCATCTGCCGCTCCTGGTCTCCGGCAGCGTTCAGGTAGACTTCCACTGACTGATTTCCGCCAAAAAGCTTTGCCAGTTCAACTTTGATAAAAAGATCCTCCTGGTCCATCCCGTAGGCAAAACTGGTGAATGGCGAGCCTTCTGCCGCGGAATAAACCGCTGCTTTGCTCCATTCACCCTCACCTGCGATTCCGTCGAGCTCCGCGGTCATTTCCCCGCTGACAGCCGAGTCCGGATTGAGAGGCAGCGGTTGGATCACTGGAATATCCAGGTAAGCAGGATAATCAACGCCCAGAGATGCATAAACCGCTTTTAACAAGGCGCGGTAGCCTTCATCAAAGTAAGTATCCTGCCCGGAATCCTGATCAGTGCCGTACCACCAGCACCAGTCAGAGCCTTCCGCCAAATGCATGTAGTCCTGCGCCTCCTCCAAAGCTTCGGGGCTTACGCTGAGCGTGCCGTCTTCATACTGCTTCAGGTCCGCGCGCACGCGCGCAAGCAAGTCCCAGCCTTCAGCTTCCTCGCCCTCACCAATCCAGGTTTCGTAGTTAGCGCTGAACCATGCCCCCGGGAAGAGGACATCCAATTCACGCTGTTCGGGATATAGCTCGAGGTACTCGGATGGAGTGATCGTCTCAAGCACCTCGCTTTCCGCCAATTTTTTATAAAGGGCATGGAAGAATTCCTTACCGTCGTTATCATAGTTTTCCCATGCGTTTTCGCCGTCCACGATGATAGTCACGATGTGCGGACCTTCGCTGCCTTTCAGGCTTTCGTGAATCGCTTCCAGCGAAGAGATCATATCCTCCGCGGCTGCCTCACCCGGCATGCCCGAGTAATTGAACCCGATCTTGTCCGAGATTACCCAGTCGCGGAAAAAAACCGCTACTTTCTCGCCGCTCTCGCCCTGCACGTAATAGGGACGGTAGAAAGTGTCAGGATCCTTCACTACGCCGCTGCTTTCGCGGGCAAAGCGGTCCCCGCCCAACCCGAGGCTTGCCACGAGCACAGGCTCGCCGGTCTGCATCCACTTGTAGCCAGCCTCGCTGACCAGTGGCACGATCTCCTCAGCAACGGAACCTTCTCCGGGCCATAGCCCGCGGACTTCCCGCCCGAAGACTGCCTCGTAGATGTCCACGCTCTTTTTCAGATGAGCAGCAGCGTCTTCAGGGTAGCTGAAGTTCTGTCTGGGCATGATTGCCTTGGGGTTGCCGACCAATGCAAGATCTGTGTTATAGATCAGGGGCAGGATCGGATGGGCATAGGGGGTCGTGGTGATCTCAAGAATGCCTGCATCCTGCAATTCCTTGTGGGTTGGCAGGACGCGCCGTATCAGCGTCAGAATGCCTTCGAAAAGAGTGGTTTTATCTTCTTCGGTGAAGTCTCTGCCTTTGGAGACAAGGGCGCTGAAAGGTTCCTGCGCCAGATAGTCGGGATCGACCCATGCCAGATTAAACCAAACCTGCAGGTCGCGCAGGTCCTGCTCACTGAAGTTTTCAACTGCTGACGAAATCGCGGCTTCGTCTGTGCCGCCGCGCAGGTTGAGCAGCTCCTGGTAGCGCGGATGCACCGCGATGATGTGATCCCAGTTGACATCAAAAAAACGCCCGAGGATGAAGGTCTTCTGCTCCACGCTCAATTCCGCCGCGGGTACTTCCGCCAGAACCCAATAGAGGTCCTTCGCTCCGTTTTCGGTGTAATCCTGGAGCTGACGGATAAGAGAGGGGGTAATGTTGATGGTGGCTTTCACGCCTTCCTGGGCGGCAATCATTTCAACCATGTCGAGGTAATCCTTGGTAGCATGCACGCGCACCCATGGGCGGGTGTATATGCCGTTCTCATCCTTGTAATACATCGGCTGATGCTGATGCCAGGTCAGGTTAACGTAGAGCGGATACTCCTGCACTGTCTGTGTTTCTTCGGCAGCAGGGTCCGTGGGTTCCATGCCAGTCACATTCCCAGGTACGTCCGCTGGATCGGGAGTGACCGCAGGGGTCGAGCATCCTGCGAGGATCGCCAAACTCAAAACCGCTGCCAGTAAGAATCGTAATCTCTTCATTTTTCCTCTTTTCATGCCCGCGTTACGGGCGCGTCAATTTCAGTACAAAAGTTTCTCCGCCTGCCAGGCTTTGCGCAACCAAAAAATCCGTCAGAGAGCCGTCATCGGCGAAAGATATTTCATCGAAGGGAGCTGTTCCCCAAACCGCTTCGGTCTGCCAGGTTCCCGCCAAATCACTGCCCTCAAGCCCAATCGTGCAGTTTTCGAGGCTCTGCACGCCGAGGTTGGCAACCGTCAGCAAGACTTCTCCCTCCAGGACCCGCGCGACGGTGTAGAGCCGGCGGCAGGAGGAGGTGAAGGGGATGTAGTCGCCTTTTTGCAGCGCCGGGTAGCGGTTTCGCAGCCCCACAAGTCCTCGGTACCAGTTGAGCAATGATTCCGGGTCAGAGTCCTGAACAGCCACATTATGCTCTTCCCAACCGTCGTTAAGCGGCTCCCAGGGAGCAGCGCTGCTAAAGCCAGCATGCGCTTCCGCGGACCACTGCATCGGCGTGCGGAGCCACTCATCCGGCTTGTTGCCGGTCATGCCGATTTCTTCACCATAATAGATGAAGGGCGTGCCCGGACCCGTCAGGTAGACAAAAGCTGCCAGCTTTTGGCGGTCGAGCTTCCCGCTGAAGAAGGAAGCCACCCGCTGCTGGTCGTGATTGGTCAGGAATGTGGCAAATTGCTGATCCGGGAAGTATTGAAGCGTTTCCAGGTAAGACGCCATGATGCGCGAGGGATCAGGGGCAAACAAGCCGCCCAGGATGTCCCCTGCCAGGTCGAACATAAAGTATTCCTGCATGCCGCGTGTCGGCTCACCGTACTTGGCAATAACCTGCGTATCCGTCCAGACCTCCCCAACCGTATACGCTTCAGGATTGATGCCCGTATAGTACTCGCGCCAATTTTGGAACCACTCAATCGAACCCTGCGCGTCTTGCAGTGTGGCGCCTTCTTCGACCAGGTAGCGTGCCGCGTCCACTCTGAAACCATCCACACCCATGTCCAGCCAAAATTTAGTGGCATCATACATGGCTTCAGTCACCTTGGGCTCCTTGTAATTCAGATCCGGCATACCGCTCCAGAACGGCGCGTAGTAGAAACTTCCGCCAGATTCATACCATGCGTTCTGCCCCCAGGGTCCGGTCTGGGTTAGCTTGGTATCCGACCAGACGTACCAACTGCGATATTCACTGGCTTCGTTTTTCGAGCTAACAAACCAGGGGTGTTCCGAAGAGGTGTGATTGATCACGAAGTCGACAATGACGCGGATTCCACGTTCGTGGCAGGCTTCCAGCAAATCCTGAAAGTCCTGCAGAGTGCCGTAATCCGGATTGACTGCCTTGTAATCGGTCACATCGTAACCGTGATAGGAAGGTGATGGGAAGATTGGCATCAGCCAGATGCCGGTGATCCCGAGATCAGAGGTGGTATTGGGGTCTCCGTCGTTGAGGTAATCAAGCATTTCAATGATCCCGCGGAAATCTCCGATGCCATCCCCGTCGCTGTCTTTGAAGGACCGCACAAAGATCTCATAGAAAACCGCATCATTCCACCACCCCAGGCTGGCGTCCTCCGGGCTTTCTTCCGCTGCCGATTCCGCTGCTTCAGTAGAAGTCGTCAGAGTTGGTATGGCTGTTGGTTGGATGGCAGCCAGGTCCGGCTTGCAGGCAGCCATCAGAAGGCTCAGGGCAGTCAGGATCAATAATGGAAGGATACGCTTTTTCATTTTCTCTCCAGGCAAGCATTTACAAACCGTGGGCAAACCCCAGCGATTTATATTGGTAATTCTACTCGATTGGGAATTGACTACAACACAGCTTGGACTCAATGGGAAAACCAGTTTTTTCTGCACTACTCAGTCAAACAATCCGCCGCCTGCCGGCTGAATGAGGGAGGGGTCGTCCCGCGCGGGATTGTTGACTTCGCGGCTGACCTCCCATCTCTGCATCTGCTGCGCGTCGAAAGGCTGCAAGAGGTTCAGACGCCTTTTCACATCAGGTTCCAGCAGCCAGTCCCACATCGCCTGCCCCTTAAGGATGACGGGCATACGCGGATGCACATCCGCAAGGAGGCTGTTCGCGGCAGTGGTGATGATGGCGCAGGTCGTGAGTCCCGGCAGTCCTGGTTCGGAGCTGACACCCTTAGACTCCCAATCATCCCACAAGCCAGCAAAGGCAAAAGCTTCTCCGCCGCGCAGGCTGAAATAGAAAGGAATTGAGCCCTTACCCGTCTTGCGCCACTCATAAAAGCCGTCGGCAAGGATCAGGCATCGTTTACTCTTGAAGGAATTGCGGAAAGCGGGCTTTTCGGCGACGGATTCGGCGCGGGCGTTGATCATGCCGCTGCCGATCGCAGGGTCCTGCGCCCAAAAGGGCACCAAACCCCAGCGGAACCAGTGCACCGAACGTGCTTCAGCGAAGGGCACACAAGCAACCTCCTGCGTGGGCGCGATGTTGTAACGCGGCGCCCAATCGAGCGGCATCTGCCCCAACGCGAGCTGCGTGCGCACGTCGTCCGAGTCGATCGCCATTGTAAATCTTCCGCACATAAACTCTCCGTTCTAGTATTTACTTCAGATATTATACAATCCCCTTTCGAAGGATGATGATTTGGTTCGATTTCCCATCTTTTCATTAATCGGTTATTATGAATACAATACACTAAGAAAGTTGGCGAATTTGCAAGAAAAATCTGTCTGGAAGCAATTTACATCATTCCTCATCAGCAACTCACCCGGAATGCGGGTCATCAAAACCTGCCTTGCCGTAACTATCTGCCTTGTCATCGAGTTTTTCCGCGACCCGAGCATGTCCTACCACTCGAGCATCGCCGCCATCGTCTGTATGCAGCCAACCCTGAAGTCTACCTTCAAGACCGCTGTAGAC
>ERZ1026792.2360-NODE-2360-length-9959-cov-3.847030_pt1 | contig 9959 bp, 15 predicted proteins | sample MGYA00520884_ERZ1026792 | MGnify/ENA primary metagenome ERZ1026792 (study PRJEB33270, sample SAMEA104284473) | anaerobic digester metagenome | biome: Anaerobic digester microbiome; feature: mesophilic sludge digester; material: Anaerobic digester biomass | place... | reverse complement strand
GTTTTTCCCTCGGACATATAATACTCCATATTAGCGTTTCATCATCTGAGCTTGTGACTCCAACTTGTTTTCTAAAATCATCGCCCAGCCAATCCTCTGGCAAATCCACACCCCAATCAGCTAGCGGCAAATCGCTCCACTCATTCGCCAAGCTATCAAAATCATACCGCCCAAAATTAGAATTGTCTTTTATAACAAATTCTCTTTTTTGTTCAGGTGTTAGACCGCTGACCATTCTGATTTGACAATCACTTGCGCCCATTTTTTGAAGTGCCAACAATCTCATGTTTCCGCCCAAAACAACCATGTTTTCATCAACCACAATTTCCCGAAGATTTAACATCTCTGGAAATTCTTTTAATGACTTTATTAATAATTCCATGTCTTTGTTTGATATTGTTCTAGGATTGTCGGGATTTAACTTTATTTCGGATATTTTTGCGGTTTTGATTTCTGTCTGCATAGCTGTTTCCTATACTATATATTCAAGTTAAAATCAAGTTATTTTATGTTTTGCTTTATTCAATTATGTCCATTTCTTCTCTCCCTAACCTTCCGTAAAGCATTTCGTGATATGCACTCTTGCTGTCCATTCTCAAATTCAACCCACGCGCTGTTCATCTTCATTCTTGCAATAACACGGCAAGTTCTCCCGTAAAGTGTTTGCCGTTTTGAATTGTTTTTCCAGCCGTAAATATATTTTTGTTCGTTGCTCATTCTTATCATAAATTAAGGTTAATGCCTAGTTATTCTCCAAATCAATAACCTTCGCCGCTAGGTAATTTATCGCGCCTTTAAAATTGAATATCCAGCAATGTCTTTTGCTGGATTTTCCCCAAAAGCGTCCTTATCTGTTGCCAATCTGAATAGCTTATCGACAACCCTCACAATATACAGCATATCTTTATACTGGCTTATTGCTATCCCATTAGGAAATAGTATTTTTAATATTTCACCGGACTTGTGAAAGCTATCACCGTAGGCTTTGTTTTTTTCATCGACAAGCGCGCCTATTTCTTTTCCTGTTTCCGTATAGGTTTTTGCGCTGTCTATCTTTATTGGACACTTTTGGTTAATCATCAATGCGCCTAACCTAGAAGCAACCATTTTCTTCTTTTTTGCTTTGGCTAAATCAGCATCACGCTCGCTTGTATATTCCACAATCTTTTCAAATTTTTCCTTTGCATTACGAACTTTGTGTAGCTTTGTTCCTGCCACGCCATAGTGAGTTGTTCTCTTTTTCATTTTGTTGCCTCCTGTATTTCATAAAGATTGTAATATATCTTTAATCCTAATTTCTTTGCTCTGTCAAGTTCTTTATCCGCGCCATAACTTGAGGCCAAATAAAGAAAAGACGTTGCCCAATGGTCAAGAAAAGTATAGTGTGTGATGTGTGGCACGAAAGCGTAATGGCCTTTGTCGTGAATTACATTCCCCGCCGCTATTGCCCTATCAACATTTTGCTGAACTTCGCGCGGAACGCTGTGCAATTCATAACACTTTGAGCTATACGGCGCGGCTACATAAATTCGTTCAATCATTTTTTATTCCCTTTCTTTGTGTTTTTTGACATACTTTGTAACTGCTTTATTTTTTCACCCAAAGCACGTAATCTTGCCACTTCTTTTTCCTCAACGGCATACGCTGACCTGAATAACAAAGTGGCTAATCCGTCCTCTGACCTGTGCTGTAATCTGCACACTTCCATTTCGTTTATTCTGACAACGTAATCCTGTGTTCCCTTTCGGGAATATTTCTTGCTAATGTTCTGAATTATGACTGACATATTCCCTCTCGGTAATTGTATTTTTATCTCTCGATAGTATCATTTATTGATACTTTCCGCACACAATCGAACATTTGCCGCCTCTTATACTATTATTTCCTTAACGTCAACTATTTTTCCGGCCTCGATAATTACATTTAAAAAACCTAAATCGTTAGGGTCGTAAGGCTCATTGTAGCCGGAAATACCGTCAATAAACAGTTTATAGAATGAGCCTGTGCAACAATACCATCTGCGGTCAAAGTCAATATATCCTTCCGGCGTTTCATCTTGGTTGAGATACCTATGCTTTATTCCGTCCTCTGTATCTTGTAAATATAAAAGTTTGGCGGGTGGCACTACTGCTAACCAGTGAGCATGGCCGACTGCCATTAACTGACAATCGCCCATTTTATACTGAAGTGAAATTTTTAAAGCCGCTTTTTTATTTGCTTCACGCTGAATAAAATCCTTTGCGTTTGACCGGAAAACTTTGTTTCCATGTGATATAAAAAACTTAAATAATAATCTTCCTTCATGCTCAAATAAAACCCTTGCTGACTCTGTGGCATAAGGAATTTTTAACCCTTCACAAATCATTCGCCCAAAATTTATTGTTCTTGATAATTTACGTTCATGGTTTCCCAACAGTCCGCAAATCCCTTGCCCTGCTATCGGCTCAAATATTTCTATCGCTTCTTTTGCCTGAAGTTCTGGAATCGGCTGCTCTGTGGTTTCAGTTTCATATCTCGTATCATCTGTGGTTATCGCCTCAATCCAATCGCCTAAATGAATCCAAAAGCGATTAGGCTTTTTCTTGACGAAATCAACCGCCCTTTGTATGCCGGTAATGTGAGCCTTTTTGCTCCCGATGTGCGTATCGCTAATTAAAGCAATTTCACAGTCTAGCGGTATTTCCTTGACTATTCTTTCCATTTTCCGGCCTCCATGTAGTGATTCATACTACTACAATTTATGCACTTTGTTTTTTCATCATCAAGCAAGGGCGTTCTGCAACTAACACAAAGTCTGTTATCCTTCCGGTATTTCCTGTATTTAATATTCCTTCTCCTAGCTTCTCTTGCGTCCCTTTCAGCGCAATCCTTACATCTTGTCTTTCCGGCAACTGCCCTTTTAGTGCAATTAACACACAATCCTTTTGACTTCTTTTTATCTCTGTATTTCTTATTGCCCATTAATTGTGTCGCCCATTACTTAACCCTGTTCTTTGCCCGCCAGAAATCCAAAAGTGCATTGAAACAGTCTAGACCCCTAGACAGTTCTTCTTCTTCAACCCACAGGAGCTTTGCTTCGGCGGTGAGTATGTTTATAAACAATATTCCACATTGTTGTCCTTTATTACCCGTTCCTTCTCTATAGGCACTTAACTGGAGTAAATGGTCGTCCCATATCTTTACAGTATCCAAATCTTTTTCAGTGGTCTTAATATCAATGACGTATTTTTCTGTCTGTAAATCAACCTTACCGCCGTATCTTTCCGTGGCAAAGGGAAGTTCGCACACCCAATCTTGTTTACCGCATTCCTTTTCAAGTTCGGCTTTGGCGTTCTTAAAGTAAATCTCTGCGTCTTTATCGAGGGGTTCACCTTCAAAACCGCCCTGCACCCAAGCATGTACGATAGTGCCCTTCTCCATAGCTTTCTTTGATTGTTCGTTGGCATCTGCTTTTATGCGGGCGATATAGGCTTCTTCTGATTCGTTTTCGTATCTTTCCGTGGTAAGACAGGCAAGGATATGTTGGTCTATAATCCATTGCTGGAGCATAGGTCGGGCGGCTAATTTGATTATAGAAGTCACGCTAGGAACCAAGTCACCCATTTTTTTTAAATCCCTAAGTGTAGTTGGGCGTTCTTTTCCATTTTTACCAATTACTGTATAAACTGGAGTTCCGTCTATTCTATAATAATGCGTAGATTCACTAGGACGAATATTATCAGTCATTCCTTCTCTCCTTTCAAAGGGTGTGGGCAGGATTATTTGAATAACTCCCAATCACCATTAAATACCTATACTCTTCCGCCACCACACCCCTGTTTTATCTCACCCACCATATTATTCCGGCTATAATACAGCCGATTATTAACGCTTCCAATACCCAGATAACAGCCTTGATTTCAGTGTGCTGATTAAGTAGCGTCCAAAGACTGACCTTGATACGGATAGGATAAGGATAAAAGTTAATCATCACGGTCTACCTTTCTTTGTCGGGTTGACTTGTTTCTTCAGTTCTTTTTCTTTTGAAAAGTTCCACCATATATCTTTTACTTCAAGTTTGCCCGTTTCGTGGGCTAATAACAGCAGTTTTATGTTTCCGTAGGTAGCGAGCACATCTCTAACATAAGCGACTTCGCCCGCTTTGTCTTTAGACCCCACGTAATCTCTCAATGCCGCCATCATATCACCGTTGGCTTTTACTAAATGGTAACCCAATACCCTAGTCCCTGCCTCACAGCCCTTCTTGGGGTCATGCAGACCCCTAAAATCGTCTATTACGCCGTCCTCCTGAAGTTTTTTAACCCAGCCGTTCATTACTTGAAAAGTGCCTCTCGCACCCGCAGAACTGACCGCAGAGGGGTTAAATCTTGACTCCCTATAAGCTATGGCTAGTGCCAGTTCGGGGTATTCAGTATTCAGTATTGTTTCTATTTGCATCGTAAGGGTATCCTTACTGATTGTAGTATCCGTAAAGGGATAAAAGAAGTCTACAAGTATAGACACCTTGGAAGTCGGGGGAATTTCCTGCCGTAAAACCAACGCCCCGATAACCGCCGTCTGCGCCACGAACACGATAATAACCAATACGCTAATCAACAGCACCTGTCTTTTTAGCAGGGTTATCTTTCCTTCACCGCCGACATGTTTTGAATAACAAGCCGAACAGGTAAATTCGTTCTTTTCCCTGTTGTTCATGCCGTTGCGTTTCTTTTTACCGCACACCACGCACGGTTTCTTGTCGTCCATTGAAATATATTCGTAGTGCTTGTTGGACTTCAATTCAGGGTTAATAAATTCTCTTATAATTTTTAACATTCTTCAAAACCTCGCCGACCATTTCACTAGAGTAATAGACTTTATCAACTTTTACTTTGCTGTAGTCCAGACCCTTGTTAAAAACCAATGAATACCCGAACACGGTCTGCCTGATATTGCACACGGTGGAGTCCTGTTTGTATTTCCCCATTATCATATTCAGCGGCTCAATATACAGGTGAGACACTTCCCATGCGTCATCTTCCATGACTATATCGAAGTATCCAAATTCATTTTTACTTATTAAAGCATTCATTAAGCACCTATAATTTTTGAATCAGGAAAGATTGATTTAATTATTCTGACGGCTCTTTCTGATTCATTAGTCCCAAAAAAACGTTAAAGTAGTGTATCAATACTGCGTCCGTGGTTTCTTTACATTTCTCCTGCACGATTAAACCGTTGTTTAAAAACGCCACCGCAATATCCTTGGCGTAAGACGCTGCGAAACTGTTGTCCCTGTCGCCTGTGTTTGCCTTTTTGGCAGGGTAGGCAGGAGTCCACACTTTCTTCGCTACTTCACCCTTCGGCAACGACAGCCACGTTGACGTTCCGTCTTTACTCTTGGACGTGGTGTATTCAAATTCATTACCGACGTTATCACGTACGTATGCTATGGTCTTTTCGTCCGAGCAAAAATACTGTGCCTGTTTACCGCCCTCGTTCATCAGGACGGTCAGATAAACCGAGCCGTCCGACTTCCGTTGTTTCTCAATAAAACTTACAATTGTTCCTTTCATTTGTTCCTCCTATTTGTTTGCTATTTTTTCTAAAGCGTCCGCAATTCTTTTTAACTGGAACTCGATTTCATCGTTGTACATATCTTCAAACACTTCTGCACGGCAATTCGGGCACAGCCCCGACATTTCAAACGCCTCTAAATCCGCTTTATTTTCAATGTTAAACTTGGTTCCGCACTCAAAACAGTTTCTTGTTTCTCTCATTGTTTTTCCCCTTTCTCGTGTTTATTTGTGAAGCATTTTACCATAAAAATACTATCTTTGCAAGAACTATTTTCACCCATTGTGAAGTCAGCCGAATAGGGCATTAAATAATTCTTCTTGACAGTCTGTGAAATATTTGATAAAATGGCGACCATGAGAAAACAGATTAAGTTTCAAAAACTGGCGAAGGACAACCGCAAGAAGCTGTTGGAATGTGGGTTTTTGCCGTCAACCGTATCTATGTGGGTGACAGGCGACAGGGTGCCGACTTGGGACAACGCTATGAAGATAGCTAAAATCCTAGGCGTAAAAACAGGGGAAATCCCATATTACAAGACAGAAAGAATAATATCCTAGGTATGCCGTGGATAGGTATATGGTAACGTATGCCAACGCTACCCCTTTGCGTAAATAAGTCCACGGCGACCTAGGAAGAAACAAGGGGAAAGTAGGATTATGTCTAAAGAAATGTTGGAATGGGCGTTGAAATACGCCGAGATGGGGTTATCGGTTATCCCTGTCAGTCAGGACAAGAAACCGATAATTCCGTGGGAACCATACCAGAAAAAGAAAGCATCTAAAAAAGAAATAGAAGATTGGTTTACTAAATATCCCAATGCCAATATCGGGATAGTAACAGGCAAGGTGTCAGGCATTGCTGTTATTGACATTGACGACCCTGACCTAAAAAACAAGGAACTTGATGCTATTGAAATGCTGGCTTCACCGCCGATTGTTACCACTCCGAGGGGCGGTAAACACCAATGGTTTGCCTATCCCAATACGGAAGTAAGAAACAGAACTGCATTGTTTAATAAAGTAGATTTTAGAGGGGAAGGTGGTTATGTCGTGGCACCGCCTAGCAGTAATGGAAATAAAAAGCAGTATGTATGGAAAACAGATATATTCAATACAGATTTACCAATGCTACCTAATAATATAATTAATATATTAAAGGCACCGCCGAGCATAAACTACCAAAACGGCACAAACACCCAACAAGGTCAAGGGGTTAACCCTTGTAAGCAACCTGTAAGCACGCTTACTAACGCTGACAGTTGCTTTCAACTGCTTACAAGCGGTAGGCGTGACGAAGATTTGTTCCATATTGCCAATACTTTAGTCAAAGGGGGTGCTAAAAACCACGAGATAATCCAAATCATAGAAATACTAGCGAACAACTGCACACCGCCGTTCCCGATTAAAGAAGCCCATGAGAAAATTAAGAGTGCTTTGAACCGAACCGAAAGAAAAGAACGGTCTGTCATGGACGATGTAAAGAACTGGTGCGATATGCAAAGCGGATTTTTTACAACCAATGAGCTTTGTGTGGGTTTGGGGTTGAATACGAGGCACGAAAAAAATGCCGCCTATATTGCGCTGAACCGCCTGAAAAAAGAAAATATAATCGAGAAATACGGCAACAAGGCAGGGTGTTATAGACGTGTAGACTCCGAGATTGACGAAATGAATTGGGAAGATGCGCCGACCAAAGATTTGAGTATTGATTACCCGTTAGGTATACACGAACTGGTCAAGACTTACCCGACCAATATTGTCATCATCGCAGGGACGAGTAATTCGGGAAAAACCAGTCTGCTGTTGGATTTGGCACGGCGCAACGCAAACAAATTCCCGATACATTATTTCAATTCCGAAATGGGATTAAGCGAACTGAAAATGCGGTTGGATTTATTTGAAAACGCCGACAGGGAATTATGGAAAAAGATTAAATTCTATGAACGTGGCGATAATTTTGATGACGTAATAAAACCCGATGCGATAAACATAATCGACTACCTAGAAGTGCTAGATGATTTCTGGAAAGTCGGTGCCTCGATTAAAGCCATTCATAACAAATTAAAAAACGGCATAGCGATAATTGCATTGCAGAAAAACAAAGGTGCGGAACTTGGCAGGGGCGGTTCGCTTGGATTGGAAAAGCCGCGAATATACTTATCTATGGAGTTCGGCAAAGTGACAATCGCCAAGGCAAAAAACTGGCGAACAACGGAAAACCCAAACGGTAAAAGCATTCAATTCAAAATCGCTGGCGGCTGGAAAATTATTCCTGACAGCAATGGTTGGGCTAACGAATAGAACGGAGATTATTATGAAAGAAGAAAAGGGCAAAGAAAAGAAAGAAGGAAAGAAAGAAGCACAGGACTATCGGGACTGGCGCACAGAACAGGGCATGGCTGACTGTTATTTTAAAGAAAGTTTATTTAAAAAATAGGGAGGGCTTATGAATCTAGAATTTGTTGACCGCACAAAAAAAGACGGCTTCATTCTGTATTTCAAAATGCGCCCCGAACACTTTGAAGAAATCTTTCTTGAAGAAGCCACGATAGAAAACATAGAAAAACAATTTAACTTATTACAGGGTCAACTACCAACCGGCTATAAGCCGGTGGCTTGTAAGTAAGTCGGCTAAAGCCGACCTCCTACGATACGCTCATTGACTGGAGCGCTATCCGGGGAGCATGTAGCATCCAGATAATTTTGTCGGATATTCCGACTGGCATTTAAATCGGCGTTAAGAGAAAAATCGCAATGTTTGCACTTAAAAACAGCTTGGGATTGACGATTGGAGCGGGAAACATGTCCACACCGGCTGCATTTCTGACTGGTGTACCGAGCGTCAACATATTCAACGCTTATCCCTCTTGCATTCGCTTTATAGGTAAGGAATTGTTCAAACTGGAAAAAGTTCCATTTGTGCAGATCCTTGCGCTGTTTTTTGCGAAGCCTTACGTTTTGTCTAATTCCGCTCAGTTTTTCAAGCGCAATCATCGTGCCACTGTCAAGAGATTCTACGATTCGTTTTGTAATCACATGGTTGCAATCGGCTCTAAAACGGTTCTCCTTTTTGGAAATCTTTTTAAGGTGCCTTTTGGCCGATTTGCTACCACAGGATTGCAAAGAACTTCTGATTCTTTCATAACGCTTGGAAACTTTTTTAATACGACCGCCACTAAAGAATTGATTTTCAGAAGTAACGGCAATTTTCTTAATCCCCCTATCAATACCCACAACCTTGCCGGTGACTTCAGGATCGGAAATATCTTTGCTAAAAACCATGTTCAGAAAAACTTTACCTTTTCTGATAAACAGACTAAACAATTGGAGCTTTATCCCCTTCAGAATATAACTGCTTCTCAATATTACGAATATACTACTTTTGATAAGGGAATTCGCAGTATTATTAAATTTAAAAATACAGAAGCAAATGGAAGCGATTGTAAGAACAGATTTCAAATTCCCTGGCCAAACCTCTGTGTACCATGGAAAAGTTCGTGATGTTTACAATATTGCCAACAAGCACCTGATTATGGTTGCAACCGATAGGATATCGGCCTTCGACGTTATCCTTCCCAAAGGCATTCCCTACAAGGGGCAAGTGCTTAACCAAATAGCTGCTAAGTTTCTGGATGCCACAGCCGACATAGTGCCCAACTGGAAAATAGCCACCCCCGATCCGATGGTAACCGTTGGGCGCCTGTGTGAACCATTTAAGGTGGAGATGGTGGTGAGGGGCTACCTCACCGGTCATGCCTGGAGGATGTACAAAGCCGGAAACAGAAGACTGTGCGGTGTTCCTCTGCCGGAGGGGATGGTGGAAAACCAGAAATTTCCTGAACCCATCATCACCCCAACCACCAAAGCAGCAGAAGGACACGATGAAGATATTTCAAGGGAGGAGATCATGGCTTCGGGCCTGGTCAGCCAAAGAGAATATGAACAACTGGAAGCCTATACCCGCAGACTGTTTCAACGGGGAACTGAAATTGCAACTGATAAAGGCTTGATACTGGTTGACACCAAATATGAATTTGGAAAGAAAGGGGATACTATTTTCCTGATTGATGAAATCCACACCCCTGACTCTTCGCGCTATTTTTATAAGGAAGGATACGAAATTCGGCTTGAAAAGGGGGAACCCCAGAAACAACTCTCCAAAGAGTTTGTCAGGCAGTGGCTTATTGAAAACGGATTCCAGGGGAAAGAGGGCCAGTCGGTTCCTCCGATGACCGATGCCTATATCTACTCTGTTTCGGAACGGTATATCGAACTCTTTGAACGCATTACCGGTGACCGTTTTGTCAGGTCGGATGTAAGCCACATGACCGAACGTATTGAACGCAACATCCTTGACTTCCTTGAGAAAAGGGGCACCCAGGCTGGCTGAACAGTTTAACC
>ERZ1026792.2358-NODE-2358-length-9968-cov-2.717000_pt1 | contig 9968 bp, 11 predicted proteins | sample MGYA00520884_ERZ1026792 | MGnify/ENA primary metagenome ERZ1026792 (study PRJEB33270, sample SAMEA104284473) | anaerobic digester metagenome | biome: Anaerobic digester microbiome; feature: mesophilic sludge digester; material: Anaerobic digester biomass | place... | reverse complement strand
GCGCAATCCCGTCACCACCGCACGACAGCTTTCAACCATTCACCAGCTCGCTCCGGGACGACTCGTGCTCGGCGTCGGTGCGGGCGGTGAAGATCGCCACGAGATCGAGATCTGTGGTGTCGACCCTCGTCGACGAGGCGGTCGTCTCGACGAGGCCATCGCCATCGTCCGCTCGCTTGGCACCGGACACCCCACGACTTGGCATGGCGAGCATTTCGACTTCGACGATGCAGTCATCCTCCCGGCCTGCGACCCGCAGGTACCGTTGGTCGTCGGTGGCCGATCCAACGCCGCCATTGCGCGCGCTGCGATTCTCGGCGACGGATGGCTCGGAATCTGGTCGTCGCCCACCCGCTTCGCGAGCGTCGTGCGAGAGATCCTCGAGATCGCAGACGACATCGGTCGCGAGCAGAAGCGCTGGCACCATGAGATGCACGTGTGGTGCTCGTTCGGCGAGCCGACAAACGCCCGCGAACGACTCGGTCTCGCGCTCGAAAACCTGTACCACCTGCCGTTCGACCGCTTCGAACGATACTGCCCGTCAGGTAGCGCCCGAGACATCGCCGACTTCCTCGCCCGTTACGTCGATGCCGGCTGCGCATCCTTCAACTTGCTCACCGTCGGACACGACAGCGAGCAGGTCGCCGGTGCCGCGGAGGTTCGCCAGCTGCTGAACCGCTAGCACCGGGCTACGCCCCCACTCCGGTCACCATGGCGTCGAGTCAACCTCGGGCAGTCTCGACCGGGCTGCTCTTGTCATGGAATTGATTGCGAGCAAGCTGGGTCCGAGCCACCACGACCTCGTCAAGTGCCGAGACGAACCGTTCGAGTGAGTCTGCAAACGATGCTCGATCAATCTCGTCAAACCGGTCCAGCGCCTCGGTGACGCTGCCGAAGCGATGGTTCAGCGAGAGTTGGACTTCGCCGCCAAGACGGGTGGACTCGACTACCCATCGTCAGGCGGCGTTCGACAAGAGCATCGAGGCCGTCGATCCGACCTCTGTCAAGGAGCGCCGAGGACGCTGCGTCGATCGATCCGAGCCGGCGGCCTGCTGGGCTTCGTCGCAGTGCCCGCCAGACGATCGCCCGTTCGGCATGACGGGCCGCGTCGCGCTCCGCGCCTCGATCTGGACGTCATACGACAGCTGCGCAGAAAACATCGTCAGCTCCGGCCCGAGGATATGTCGGCCGGAACCACGACAACGGTCGCCTTCGTCTCGTGTACGACATGCGCCGCCACGCTCGGAGAGCGAAAATGCGATCGCGCTGGCTGACCGTGACATCCAAGCACGGCGAGAACCGTCGGACGCGCCTCGAGCCACGAGGCGATGCCTCGCTTCGGAAGCTTGTCGTGCAGCGCATCCCAGGTCACGGTCTGGCCTCGCCGCAGCGCCTCGGCGGCATACCGGCGCAACCCAGCGCTTTCACAGACATCGCTCTCATCTCGCAGCGGCATCGGTGGCAGGACCTTCATCACCGTCAGCGGCAAACCGGCTTGCAAGGCCAGATCGCCAGCGAAGGCCGCTTCGGCGTCGCTGCTCCTGGACTCGTCCACGAATGCCGCGATCTCGCTCCACCGCTCAGGCAGGCGATGTCGCGGTCCGACGAGAACCACGGGTCTCCGTGTGCCCGCCAGAACTTGGCTGCTCGTCGGGTGGAGCAACGTCTCCCGGAGCCCGCGGTACGCGGGTGTGGGCATGCACAACATCGAACCCTTGCGCGACGCGGCGAAGTCGCGGATCTCCTCTCCGGGATGGTCGGAGGGGGCGAGGACTTCGATGTCGACGACAACATCGGAAATCGTTGACGCCAGGTCGTTCAGTGCGCTTCGAGCATCGCGGTGGCGCGTGTCAACGGCCACCAGGATGAGCGGCACCTTGGCCATGCGGGAAAGCATCGTCGCGGTGTCCAGCGCTCGGTGATGTGAGTGCGAGGGATCGATCGGCGCGATCACCTCCTCGTAGGATGGCGCCAGCTGGGGACGTTGCGGGCCGACTTCCGTGATCATGGCGCCTCCGTTAGGGAACCAGAGCGTTGGTTGATCAGTCTAGACGACACGTCCAAGTCTGGCACCAAGAACGCGACCAGCATCAATGCCCCGACATCTCCCCACACGCCGAGCGCGACGGACAGCGCACCGATCACGATCCAGAACCCTGACACGAGGGCGGCGAGCTTGGGTTGAGGGACGCCTCTGGCCTGGGCGTATTGGATCATCGAGTCGCCCTCGGCGAAGTGCGCGATGCCTCAGCCGATGAACAACATGGTGTGCACGATCGGTGACATGACGTTGTTCGACAGAGCCGACTCGTGGTACGTCGGCGCCAACATCCCCGGCAAACCGCGCGAACTGTTGAACTTCCCCGGTGGTGTCCCGTTCTACGCGGAGTCGTGCCGGACATGCGCAGCAGACGGGTATAGCGGCTTCGAACTGGTCTGACGATGGGGCAAGCACGTCGAACTGCGAACGAGTACCGCCTCGTCGAGCCCTGCAATGAACCGTTCCAGCAGATCGGCGAGCCGTCGCCGGTCGCCGCTGTCGAAACCCTCGAGCGCCTCGACCACCGCGGCGAGTCGTCGCAATGCAAGCCGCTTCTGCACAGCGCGCCCATCCTGGGTTGCACGGACCACTGTCATTCGCTTGTCACTCGGATGCGTGCTCCGATCCGCCAGACCAGCGTCGACGAGCCGGGCAATGGCTCTCGTTGCCGTGGACGGCTCGATGCACAGCGCCATCGCAAACTCGTGCATCGTCCACGCACCATGCTGGACGAGGAGATCAAGAGTGTCCATCTGCCCCACGTCGAGTTGCGGTTCGGTCGGTGCCCACGCGTACCGGCGCATTCCGCGGGCCGCTGGACCACGGCGAAGAGTCCGCCAGGCGATGGCAATGCGCTCCGCGTCCTGCTGACGACGGCTCGGACGGATCCTGCGCCTCGCGATGAGAGTTGTTCGGGTGGTCACGTAGCCCTCCGTTGCGCAACGCATCACTTGATCCCGTAGCTTAGACGTATCGTCCAATCGTCACGTTCAACCATCGGGAGTCATGGATGCAAGAGTCATCAATCGTCGGCACGGCCACAGCGACCGACGAGCGGTTCGGAGTGACCGAGGCACGGATTCGTGCCGCCGCGCTGCTCCGCCGGCTCGGTCACGGCTTCGTGCGCCACGATGCCCCGGATGAACTGTTCGAGCAGTTGATCAACGCGATCCTGCCGGTGGTCGAGCAACTCGAGACAGGTACCGAACGCAATCGCTCGTTGGTGAGCATGGGTGACGGGCCGTCGATGTTCGGCGAACCGCCCGCCGACGGTGAACGGCTCTCGCACTTTCCCGACTGTGTCGTGTCGGGCGCCGCGAATCCGATGGGCGTCGCGATCGAGGTTCATTCTGACAACGGCGATGCGGTTGCGGAGACGGTGTTGGGTGCCGCCTTTGAAGGTGCGCCTGGCCGAGCTCACGGTGGCGTGGTCGCGGCGATCTTCGATGACGTGATGGGGTACGTGTTGTCGATCCACAAGGTCCCGGCATTCACAGGCCGGTTGACGGTCACCTATCGATCGCCGACGCCCATTGGCGCGCCGCTCATCTTCCGTGCACGTTTGGATCAGCGCGAGGAACGCAAGCTGCACATCTCCGCGACGGCGCACACCCGCGACGGCCTGGAGTTGATCGCCGAGGCGACCGCGACGTTCATCGTCATCCCGATCGAACGGTTCATGCCGGGTTTCACGGGCGTGCAGGAATGATCGATCGCTCGGCGACTGCGGTACGACCGTTACCGGACGAGTTGGCGGATCGGATCGATCTCGCTGCGCCGGTGTTTGCCGACAATGGGCTCGACGCAACCCGGATCGACGATCTCGCCAAGGCGACTGGGATTCCACGCGCCACGCTCTACTACTACTTCCCTGGCAAGGAACACATTCTCGCCCACCTGCTCTCGCGAACCCTGCGTCAGATGACGGCCACGCTGTCCGACGTCGCGGCCGAGCCCGGCACGGGACGCGAACGGTTGGCTCGACTGGTGCGAGCGCATCTGGTGTTCATCGGCGAGCACGGCCCGACCTACCGGTTGTTGTTCGCCGAACTGGGCCGGGCGGCTTCATTGGTCGACATCGCTGCAGGCGTCGACGTGGCGATCCTCTCACCGATCCGGCAGGCGCTACGTGACGGCCACAACGACGGGTCACTTCACATCGACGACGTCAGCGCCGCCGCGTCCGTCGTCTACGGCGCAGTCCTGGTGACGGGCATGCAGCACCTTCTGCTCGGCACCAGCGGAGACCTTGCCAACCGCGCCGACGCAATATCGAACGTCATTCTGCGAGGAATCGGCGGGAAGCCAACACCGCGGCAAAGCCGACGAACGACCACTGGAGGGACCTGATGGCCACGACCGACAACCTGATCACCGAGGCCGCCGACAACGTGCTTGTCGGCTTGTTCAGCGACCCAGCCGTTCGTGCTGATCCGTACCCGGCTTACCGCCAGCTGCGCGAGACGGCGCCGGTGCACCACAGCGCAGTCCTGCCGCTGTGGGTCGCGACCCGCTACGACGACTGCGGCACGGTGCTGCGCGATCCTCGGTTCGGCAAGAGCGACGAAGTGCAGCGCATCTTTGGTTCGTCTGCGCAGAGCGCAGATCGGGAGGTGCCGATCATCTCACGGTACTCGATGCTGCGGATGAACCCACCCGACCACACCCGGATGCGAAGTCTTGTCGCCCGCGAGTTCACGCCCCGACGGGTCGATGAGTTGCGTCCAGCTGTCGAAGCGATGGTCGATGAGATCCTCGATCAGCTCGCCGACGGTGGCGGCGGTGATGTCATGGACATGCTCGCGTTCCCTTTGCCGGTGCGAGTGATCGGCGAGCTCCTCGGTGTCCCGATCGAGGACCGTGAGCAGTTCCGCTGGATCGTGCGCGACGCGGCCGGCGCGCTCGAGCCGATGGCAAGCGCTGAGACGATCGCCGCCGCTGAGACCGCGAGCAACACGATGAACGACTACTTCCGGTCGCTCATCGCCGAGCGGCGGAATCGGCACTCCGACGATCTGATCGGTGGGTTGATCGGGGTCAGTGATGGCGGAGACCGACTGTCCGAGAACGAGTTGGTGGCCACGATCGTGTTGTTGTTCGCGGCCGGGTTCGAGACCACCACCAACCTCATCGGCAACGGCCTAATTAGCCTGCTGCGAAACCGGGACCAGATGCAGATGCTGCGGAGCGACCCCACCCTCGGACACCGCGCAGTGGAGGAGATGCTGCGCTACGAGAGCTCGGTTCAGCTCGACGCGCGGACCGCGCTCGAGGAAACCGACATCGCAGGTCACCACATCGACGCCGGCCAGGTCGTGCTGACCTTGCTCGGCGCCGCCAACCGCGACCCCGACCGTTATCAGGACCCGGACCGTTTCGACATCACCCGAACAGGCACCCAGCACCTCAGCTTCGCCGCCGGCATCCACTACTGCCTCGGCGCCCCACTAGCCCGACTCGAGGGCGAAGTTGTGTTCGAACGACTGCTCGCCCGTTTTCCCACCATCGACGCCGACACGACTCCCGTGTGGCGCCCGAGCCTCACCCTGCGCGGCTTGGAGACGTTGCAGGTGACTGTCCGGTGAACACGACGGTATCGGCTGGGCAGATGCCGGATCTGACGCACCGCGAACGCACCATCGTCATCATCGGGCTGATGACCGGCCTGCTGCTCGCAGCGCTCGACCAGACGATCGTGTCGACCGCACTCCCGACCATCGTCGGCGACCTCGGGGGCCCCGATGAGCCCCATCGAGATCACCGCCGACCGCCGCATCTCCGGCACCCACGACTGCGCATAGCGCAGGAGCGCGGTCGCCGTGCCGGAATCCCCGCAGACGCCGGCGAGGCGGATCAGGAATATCGCCACGGGGAGCTTGGCCTTCTCCATCCGCCCCTCCGCCCACCTGTTGAACGCGGTCCGCTCCGCCGACTCGGGGAAGCGCTGCCTCATGCAGATCTTCTGGACCTCCGCGGAGAAAGCCGCCAGGTACTGGTCGAGGACCTGGCGCGCGTTCGCGCCGGCGGCGTCATACTCCTCCGCCATGATGCGCGCAAGGCGGTACAGGGAGAGCTCGCCGATGCGGTGGACCGGGAGCTCGGGCGATCTCAGGCCGCGGCAGCAGTCGACGATCTCGTTGGTCAGGACCATGAAGCGCGACCGTTCGAACCGGCCGTCCCTCGGGAGGGCATCCAGGCCGGTGATCAGCGTCAGGGGGATGATCCGCGGCTCCTCTTCGTCCAGCGGGCGGTACGCCCCCTGCGCGCCGCGCCACCATTTCACCCATTTCTCCTTGAGCTGCGGGTCGTCGGGCCTCGTCTCCCGCGGGGCCGTCCTCGAGTTGGCGGCGAAATCATCTATCAGGAGAAGGGCCGCGGAGCGTATGGTCGGGTCGGTTCGGTCGAGGAACGCGATCAAGCCGTCCATGACCCCGGGATTGTCGGTGCGCCGCACGATCATCTTGATCTCCTTGAAGCGGTCGCCCTTGATCCGGCCGCGGGCGGCGTAGTCGATGATGACGGGGAGGGATTCCGCGTCGCCCGCCCTCAGCAGGGCGATCGCGGCCTCGTCCTCGAAGACCCCCTCGACCATGGCGGCCCGAAGCGCCGCCCGGACCTTTTCGCCCCCGACGATGCCCAGCATCCTGATATACGCCCAGCGGCTCACGTACGGCAGTTTCCCCCATTCGGCGGAGAGGCGGGCGATAAAGGCGTCCCTCCCGGGGGTCGGCTGGAAATGGTACGGATAGCCTAGGCGCTCCATCTTCTGGAAGACGGCCTCCACCTTCCGCAGTATCGCACTCGACTTTCCGTCCCGCTCCAGGGCGGCGGTTCTGCGGACAAGGGATTCGAACCGCTCGAAGAGGCCGCTTTCGGCGGCGGCGCGTTTCGCCGGCGTGTAATCCGTGAAACCGTCGAGCGCGTCGTCGATCCCCGCGATCGCGCGGTCGATTTCGCCCTCCCCCCTCGCCTCCGGCGTGGGGGCGGGCTGGGGCGGGGAGACCGCGTCCGGCGGAACGGCCGGGATATCCGCCGCCCCCCCGGCCCCCATCCCGGCCATCTCCTCCATCTCCGCGGCCACCTGGCGGTTGAGATTCTGGAGCCGCTCCAGCTCCCGCTGGCGGATCAGGATGGCCTTGAAGATGAGCGCCACGAGGAGCAGCAGGAGGACTCCGGTCGCGATGAGTATCTTCAGGTTGAACGACAATTTGATCTTCATCGTTTCACGGCGAACCGAGCGCCGCCCCCCCCGCGAGGGCGCAGAGATCGTCCCTGACGCGCCCCATCACCGCCATTCGCATCTTCTTCCCCGCCTGGTTCGACACGGAGGAGAGGGTGAACGGCTTCCCGACGCGTACGGTGAGCCGCACACCCCTCCGCAGCATCTTCAGCGGCCGGTACAGGTCCCGGCAGCCGGCGACGCCGACCGGGACGAGCGGAACGTTCGTCCTCTGGGCGATGAGGCTGAGGCCCGGCTTGAGGGGTTCCCCCCGCTCGATCCGCCTGATCCCCCCCTCGGGGAAGATGAGCAGGACGCCCCCGGCGGCGAGCACCCCCGTCGCCTCCTCGATCGCCCGCCTGTCGAGGCTGCCCCGGCTCACGGGGATCGCCCCCAGGCGGCGGAGGAGAAAGCCGAGCGGGAGGGGCCTGAACAGCCCCGCCATGGCCATGATGTAGACCGGCTCCGGCATGAAGCAGGCCACAAGCGGGGGATCGAACCACGACAGGTGGTTGCAGAAGAGGATATAGGGCGGGGGCGGGAGGTTCTCGAACCCCTGTTTCCTTATCCGCGCGCAGAGGCGGAAGAACGCCCTGAAAAACGGCTTCAGCGCGCGCTGAAACGGCAGCCGGCCATCTCCTTTCACGCCCATCGCGGCACCTTATATCTTGGCGATATCCTCGAAGAGTATGTCGATGCCGACCACGCCCGCGACCACCCCGTCCATCCCGCGGACGGGGGCGGAGACGGTGATGCACAGCGCGCCGTCGAGGAGCGACGTGTAGAAGTCGCTGACGTGCGTCTTCCCGGTCTTCATCGGCCCCTTGAACCAGTTCCGGTTGGAGAAATCGAAGCCCGGGACGAAATATGAATCGTACTTCTCCTGGTCGCCCGCCTTGACGATGTTGGCGGTGATCTTCCGCCCGGCGGTGTCCGTCACGTACATGTACTTGATGAAAGGGTGGTCTTCGAGCATCCCGGCCAGCACCGGCTCCATCTTCGCCCGCTCCATGGAGCGGACCTCCGCGCGCTCCGTGAACTCCTCCACGAGCTGCTGGGCGACCGACCGGACGCGCGTTTTCAATCGGTCGAAATCGGACTTGAACAGGTGCGGCAGGTGGAGCCGCGCCATATGGAGCATCTCCTCGTCGGAGATGGATGTGGTCCGCTGGCCGGCATACTGCGCGTCCACCCACTTCTTGATCTTCATCAGGCCCGGCTCGCGCTTGTCGATCCTCCGGTCCCCCTCGAGGCCCAGATATGAGTCGACCCAGTAGGCGATCCCGGCCACGCCGGCCTTGTCGGCGATGCTCACCCTCACCGGCCGATTCAGTATCTTGGCCGTGTCGAACGGGTTGTAGATCTCCTCGTGCTTCAGCACTCCGTCGGCGTGGATACCGGCCCTGGTGGTGTTGAAGTCGAGGCCGACGAACGGGTAGTTCGGGGGGATCTGCACCCCCAGCTCGTCCTGGAAGTAGCGCGCGATCTTGGTGATGACGGTGGTGTCCACCCCGCCCGGGCGGCCGCGCAGGGAGAGGTACTCCATCACCAGCCCCTCGATCGGCGGGTTTCCGGTCCTCTCCCCGAACCCCAGGATGGTGCCGTTCGCGGCCGCGCAGCCGTACAGCCAGGCGGTGACGGCGTTGATGAGGACCTTGTGGAAGTCGTTGTGCCCGTGCCACTCGAGCCTCTCCGCGGGGACGCCGGCGTCGTGCCTGAGGCCGTGCATGATGCGGGGGACGCTTCTGGGAAGCGTGGCCTCCGGCTGCGGGACGCCGTAGCCGAGCGTGTCGCACGCCCTGATCTTTATTGGGATGCCGCTCTCGTCCGCGAGGCGCATCAGCTCGCGAACGAACGGAACGACGAAGCCGTGGAAGTCGGCGCGGGTGATATCCTCGAGATGGCAGCGCGGGGTGACGCCCGCCTCCAGGGCGGCGCGGACGACGCCGAGATAGTTTTCCGCGGCCTCGCGCCGCGTCCAGTTGAGCTTCAGGAAGATATGGTAGTCGGAGCAGGAGGTGAGGATCCCTGTTTCCCCGAGGCCCATCTCCCTGACGAGGTTGAAATCCTCCTTCCTGGCCCTGATCCAGCCGGTCACCTCCGGGTAACGGTACCCCTCCTCGAGGCAGGCGCGCACCGCCTCCTTGTCCTGCCGGCTGTAGAGGAAGAACTCCGCCTGCCGTATGAGCCCGGCCCCGCCGTCGAGTTCGTGCAGCATCGTGTATATGTCGACGATCTGCCGCACCGTGTAAGGCGGGCGGGCCTGCTGCCCGTCGCGGAACGTCGTGTCCGTGATCCAGATATCCCGGGGGGCCTCCATCGGCACCGACTTGCCGTCGAACTCCACGCGGGGGATCTCGGTGTACGGGAAGAGCCCCCGGTAGAAGACGGGCTCGTCCATATCCCGCACCTCGCCCCCCCCCATCCCGCTGTTCCCGCTCATGTTCCCACCATGGCATCCGGCGCGCACCGAAGCCCCGCCCTCACACCGACTCCTTCAGCGCCTCCCGCTTGAGGGCGGCGATCGCCTCGTTCGGCCTGAGGAGCTTCGGGCACGCCTCCTCGCAGTGGAAGATCGTCCGGCAGCGCCAGACGCCGTTCCGGCCGTCCACCAGCGCGAGGCGTTCGCGCTTCGCCTCGTCGCGGCTGTCGAAGACGAAACGGAACGCCTTCAGGAGCGCGCCTGGTGCGAGGTACTCCGTGTTGAAC
>ERZ1026792.2355-NODE-2355-length-9979-cov-3.966403_pt1 | contig 9979 bp, 10 predicted proteins | sample MGYA00520884_ERZ1026792 | MGnify/ENA primary metagenome ERZ1026792 (study PRJEB33270, sample SAMEA104284473) | anaerobic digester metagenome | biome: Anaerobic digester microbiome; feature: mesophilic sludge digester; material: Anaerobic digester biomass | place... | reverse complement strand
GATACGGCCAATGAAGGGCGTAGCGGAGGAGAAACGGGCTGATCGTCTTGGCCGTGACGATCCGGTACTGGTACGTTTTGCTCCGGGCGTCGCGCCGGGCGTGGAAGCCGGCCGGAACCCGCTCCAGCGAGAGGATCCTGATGTCGGGGGGGAGAAGGGCGTTGAGGGCCTTGAACAGCTCCGCGTCGCCGAGCTTGAGAGCGGCCTTGAAGGAAGCCGTCTGGCCGAGGGCATGGACGCCCGCGTCCGTCCGCCCCGCTCCGACGATATTGACCGGCGCGCCGGCCAGTCGGGCGAGCGCCTCCTCGACCAGGCCTTGAATCGTCCGGCCCTTGGGCTGGCGCTGCCAGCCGAGATAATCCGTTCCGTCGTAGCACAGGATGATTTTGTAGTTGGTCATGGACGGGGCCGGGCGGCGAGGGCTTCGAAGGCCAGGCGGACGGCCTCCTCGGGCGACGAAGCCGCGAGGACGCCCTCGAGCTCCCAGCTTCCGAGGCCGATGACCGGCTTCCCGTGGATCCGGCCGTAGGCGATCTCGCTCAGGGTCCCGTATTCGCCGTCGATGGCGATCAGGACGTCGGCGTTCATGGCCACCAGGGCGTTGCGGCTGTAGCCCAGGCCGGTCGCCAGGGCGAAATCGATGTGAGGGTTGGCGTCGGCCGGCTGAGTCCCCGGCAGGATCCCGACCGTCAGTCCGCCGGCCTCATGCGCTCCGCGCGCGGCCGCCTCCATGATTCCGGCCAGTCCGCCGCAAACGAGGATGGCCCCCCGGCCGGCGATCATCCGGCCGACGTCGTAGGCTTGGGCCAGAGGACCGGCCTTGGCCCGGGCGCCGCCGATGACGCCGACGCGGACGCGGGAGCGGATCGTCTCTGATTTCATGAGGTTTCCGCTCATTAAATAGCACATCCGGAGGGGAGATTCAATTCGCCTCTCTTCGCCGCGGGGAGGCGGCGGAGGCGGGGACGGCCGGAGCCGACCTCGCCCGGATGAGGGTTTTTTCAAGTTGCCTCTCCTTCCGGATTTGAATAGAATGAGGGGACAATCGCAAGCCCCTGAAGGAAACGCGAGGAGCCGAGGAATGTCCGATTTTCTGACGATCAAGTGCCTCGACGAGGCGGAAACCGCGAAAATCGAGCGGGAGATCGAGGCCCGGATCGAAGCCCGGAAGAAAGAAGGCCTTCTGACCGACCGCGAGGTCCGGGAAATCGAGGAGATGCCCCTGCGTCCCTTGCCCGACATCCTGGATGTCCAGGCGGTCTATAAAAACCACCTGTATCCGAAGAAGGACTGACGGGGGGATTCGAGGAGAACGCGATGGACGACGTCAAGCCCGCCGGCAAGGAAACGATCGAGGGAATCGAGATCGATTACGATCATTTCGATGTCGCCTCGATCATGACCCAGGTCAAGCGCGCCGCCGCCCGGCGCCCCGTCGAGCCGCTCGAGGCGAAGCCGGAACCGCCGGCGGCTCCCCCCGCCGCTCCCGAGCCGCCCGCCCCGGCTCCCTCCATCCCTCCGCCGTCCAAGCCCGGCTTGAAAGAGATCGTGAAGCTGAAGCTCTCCCGGGCGATCCGGCCGTTCGCCCCGGTCATCCGTCTCTTGGGGCTCCCGCTGCACGAGGAAATCCTGGCTTCCTGGGCGGAGATCGGCCGGATCAGCCGCCGGCAGGATGAGCTCTCCGATCGCCTGGATCGGGCGCTGGAAAAGATCGATCGGCGCTTCAGCGATTCCGCGGCCGATTTGGACCGCCTCCGCGACTGGCTCGACGTCCGCTTGGTCGACCTGGACCGGAGCATGGAATACATCAAGCTTCTTCACAATTTGGATCACAACCTCGTCGTCGAGCTGACCAAGCTCCGGATCGAGTTCGAGACCCTGAAAAGCCGGGCCCGGATCCTGGAGAAGGACCTGGAGGCCCAAACCCGGCGGGAACGGGTCCTGGAGAAGCGGCTGGGTTCATGAACGTCGCCTTCGTCGTTCAGCGCTACGGCCTCGAGATCAACGGCGGGGCCGAGCTTCACTGCCGCTGGGTCGCCGAGCACATGTCCCGGCACTGGAACGTCGAGGTCCTGACCACCCGGGCCCACGACTACGTCACCTGGGCCGATCATTACCCGGAAGGGGAGGAGACGATCAACGGGATCCGGGTCCGGCGCTTTTCCGTGCCCCGGCCGCGCGATCCCGAGCGGTTCGGGCGGCTGCAGAGCTTCATCCTGGAAGAGGAGCACACCGAGCGGGACGAGCTGGCCTGGCTCGAGGAGGAGGGGCCGACGTCCCCCGATCTCCTGGATTTCATCCGCCGGCGCGAGGCCGACTACGACTATTTCATCTTCTTCAGCTACCGCTACTGGCATTCCTACTGGGGCATCCGGTCGGTCCCCCGGAAGGCGATCCTGGTGCCCACGGCCGAGCACGACGCGGTCATCGACTTGAAGTTCTTCAAGGATCTTTTCCGCCTGCCCCGGGCCTTCATCTATAACTCGGAGGAAGAGCGGGAGATGATCCAGGCCGTCTCCGGGAACCGTTCCGTCCCCGGCCTCGTCGTCGGCGTCGGGACGGAAGTCCCGCCCGGCGCCGAGCCGGAGCGCTTCCGGAGAACCCAAGGGATCGATCGACCGTACCTCCTTTACCTCGGGCGGATCGATCAGAACAAGGGCTTTCCCCAGCTGTTTGATTATTTCCTCCAGTTCAAGAAGGACACCGGCTCGGACGCGGGCCTTGTCTTGATCGGCAACTCGATCCTGCCCATCCCGGACCATCCGGACATCTTCGCCCTCGGTTTTCAGCCCGAGCAGGACAAGTTCGACGCCCTGGCCGGGGCGGAAGCCTTGATCATGCCCTCGTTCTTTGAAAGCCTGTCCATGGTCACCCTCGAGGCCTGGGCTCTCAGGCGCCCGGTCCTGGCCAACGCCCGCTGCGAGGTCCTCCAGGGCCAGTGCCGCCGGTCCGACGGCGGCCTGTTCTACGGAAATTACCCCGAGTTTCGGGAGGCGCTGAAGCTGCTCCTGGCCTCGGCCGGCCTCCGCCGGACCCTGGGGGAAAACGGCCGCCGCTATTTCGAAACTCACTACACGTGGGACATCATCGAGGAGAAATACCTCGAAACCGTCCGCCGCCTCGAGGAGGAGCCCTGATGGACGTGCACCAGTTCGCCACGTCCCTGACGTACGGCGACGCCATTTCCGACGAGATGCTGGAAATCCAGTCCGTTCTCCGGGAGCACGGCTTCGGCTCGGAGATATTCGTCCGGCAGTTCGACCCGCGCTCGGCCGCGGCCGTCCGCGACTACCGGGAATATCCGCGCTGGAGCAAGCCGGAAAACGTGGTCATCTTCCATTTCTCGATCGGCTCCCCCGTCAGCAAGATGTTCCTCCGCATCCCGGACCGCAAGATGATGATCTACCACAACATCACCCCGGCCGGGTTCTTCCTCGATTCCCACCGGATCCTGACCCGGGAATGCTACAAGGGCCGGCTGGAAATCAACATGTTCGTCGACAAGGTCGACCTGGCCCTGGGCGACTCCGATTTCAACCGCCGGGAGCTGGCCTCCGTGGGGTACAAGAAGACCGGCGTCCTGCCGATCCTGATGAATTTCCGGAAATTCGACGGGCCCGGCGATCCCGTCGTCCGGGGGCTGTACGAAACGAAGAAGACGACGATCCTCTACGTCGGCCGGGTGATTCCGAACAAGAAGTTCGAGGACGTGGTCAAGGCCTTCGCCTTTTATAAAAAGCATTTCAACCCGGAGGCCCGGCTGATCCTGGCCGGGGACTACCGGGGCCAGGACCGTTACCTGGCCGGCCTCCAGGACCTGATCGCCAAGCTCCGGATCGCCGACGTCCACTTGACCGGCCACGTGGAATTCCCCGAATTGCTCGCTTATTACCGGCTGGCCGATTATTACCTGAGCATGAGCGAGCACGAAGGCTTCGGCGTGCCCCTCCTGGAAGCGTTCCACCTCGGCATCCCGGTCGTGGCTTTCGCCGCCGGGGCGGTCGAGGAGACCATGAACGGCGGCGGCGTCGTCCTCCGGCGGAAGGACCCCCTCCGGACGGCCGGGCTGATCGACGAGATCGAGCGCCGGCCGGAGCTCCGCCGCAAAATCGTCGAGGGCCAGAAGAAAGCCCTGAAGCCGTATCTCCGGGAGAACGTCAGCCGCGTCCTCCTGGCCCAGATCGCCGAGGCGGCCGGGAGATGAGAGTCGACCAGCTCGTCCCCGCCTTCCATCGCGGCGACGCGATCGGCGACGAAGCCTGGGAGCTGCGCCGGTTTTTCCGGGCGGAGGGCTGCGAAAGCGAGATCTACTGCCTGAGCCGCGACCGCGGCCTGGAAAACGACTCCCGGCTCTTCGAATCGTTCCCCCGCCCGTCCGCCTCGGACGTGACCATCCTCCATTACGCCCTGCCCTCGCCGCTTTCGGCCGCCCTGGCCGGCCTGCCCTCGCGCAAGGCCCTCATCTACCATAACATCACCCCGGCCTCGTTTTTCGAGGGCGTCAATCCGGAATTCGCCCGGGTCGCCCGGCTCGGGCGGGAGGAGCTGGCCTCGCTGGCCCCGGCCGTGGACGTGAGCTTGGCCGATTCCGAGTACAACCGGCTGGAGCTGGAGGCCCTGGGCTTCCGCGACACCCATGTCTTCCCGCTGTTCGTCGATTTCGCGAGGTACGACCGCCCGGAAAACGCCCTCCTCCGCGATCTCTACCGGGACGACCGGACGAACATCCTTTTTGTCGGCCGGATCGCCCCCAACAAAAGAATCGAACACCTCGTCAAGACGGTGTTCTACTACAAGAAATACATCTCGCCGCTCGTCCGGCTGATGGTCGTCGGGAAGACCAACACGTTTCCGGCCTATTTCGCGACCGTCTCCCGGATGGCCGACGAGTTCTATCTCAAGCCCGAGGAAGTCCTGTTCTTCGGCCATATCCCGGACGACGAGATGTACGCCCTCTACCGGGCGTCCGACGTCTTCCTCTCCCTGAGCGAGCACGAGGGGTTCTGCCTTCCGCTCGTCGAGAGCATGATTTTCGACCTGCCGGTCGTGGCCCTGGCGGCCGCGGCCGTGCCGTACACCCTCGGCGGGGCGGGGCTGCTGCTCCGGGAATTCCGGCCCGACCGGACGGCCGAAACGGTTCACCAAGCGGCCAAGGATCCAGCCCTCCGGGTCCAGCTGATCGAAAGCGGACGCCGGGAGCTCGACCGGCTGAAGCGGTTCCCCCGGGAGGAGTTCCTCCGCGAACGGATCCCGGGGCTCGGGAGAAAGAAATGAAGATCGCCTTCGTCGTCCAGCGATACGGCAAGGAAGTGATGGGGGGCTCGGAGCTTCACTGCCGGATGGTGGCCGAGCGGCTGGCCCGGCGGGGCCACGACTGCACGGTCTACACCACGGCGGCCAAGGATTATGTCACCTGGAAAAACGAGTACCCGGAAGGGGAATTCATCCTCAACGGCGTCGTCGTCAAGCGATACCGGGTCGAGCGGCCGCGGGACATCGCCTCGTTCAACGCCTACTCGGACTGGATTTTCGCCAATCCCCATACCGCCGAGGACGAGCTGCGGTGGATGGAGCGGCAGGGGCCGTTCAGCCTCGACCTCATCCTCGCCCTCGAGCGGGAGGAGCCCCTCCACGACCGGTTCATCTTCTTCACCTACCTCTACTACAACACCTTCTGGGGCCTGCGGATGCTCAAGGGAAAATCGCTTCTGGTCCCGACGGCCCATGACGAGCCGGCCCTCCGGCTGGACCTGATGAAGGAGGTTTTCTCCCGGCCGGCGGGATTCGTCTTCAACACCGCGGCCGAGCGGGCGATGCTGGCCTCCCGCTTCTCCTTCGAGGGCAAGGTCCAGGACATCGTCGGCGTGGGGGTGGACGTCCCCGACCCGGCCGGCTACCGGGAATTCCTCCCCAAGTACCAAGCCCTCGCGCCGTATCTCCTCTACGCCGGCCGGATCGAGCCGGGCAAGGGCTGCGCCGAGCTGTTTGAATATTTCCAGCGGGCGCGGCGGCGGGTTCCCGGCCTGAACCTCGTCCTGATCGGCAAGCAGCTCATGGAGCTTCCTCCCGATCCGAGGATCCGCTACCTGGGATTCGTCTCCCCCGAGGAAAAAAACGCGGCCATGGCCGGGGCCCTGGCGACCGTCCATCCCTCGCATTTCGAAAGCCTCTGCATGGCCGTTCTCGAGTCCCTGGCCGTCCGGACGCCGGTCCTCGTCCAGGAGGGGTCCGGCCCGCTCAAACAGCACTGCCTGGACAGCAACGGCGGGCTGTTTTTCTCCGACGCGTCCACGTTCGCGGCCGCCCTGGGCCTGCTGGCGGGGGGCGGGGAGCGCCTCCGGGCCGCTTTGGGTGAAAACGGCCTCCGGTACGTTCAAAAGCAATATACTTGGGCGTGTGTCATGGAAAAATATGATATACTCTTAGGGGCGTTGTAGTCCGAAGAGCGCCCGAAAAAATGGCTTTCATCAACTACACGACGAACCAGTTGACGATCAAAATCGTTTACTACGGAACGGGTTTGTCGGGAAAAACGACCAATCTTCGCTACATCCAGGCCAACATCGATCCGTCCTCGCGAAGCGAGCTGATCTGCCTGGAGACCGAGACCGAGCGGACCTTCTTTTTCGATCTTCTGCCGGTCCGGGCCGGATATATCGGAAATTTCAAGGCCACCTTCCAGTTGATGACCGTGCCGGGCCAGGTTTACTACGAGGCCTCGAGGAAGAACGTCCTGGTGGGGACGGACGGCCTGGTCTTCGTGGCCGACTCCCAGATCCCGCTCCTCGACGCCAACATGGAAAGCTTGGAAAGCCTCCGCCGGAATTTCAAGGAGCAGCACACCGAGCTGGCCGCCTTCCCCCTGGTCTTCCAATACAACAAGCGCGACTTGACCGACCTGATCCCGGTCGAGACCCTCAACAACCTCCTCAATCCCAAGGGGGCGCCGTTCATCGAGGCGGCCGCGATCACCGGCCTCGGCGTCTTCGAGACGCTCAAGGAAATCGCCCGGATGACCGTTCCCCGGGTCCGGGAGAAGATTTTCGGGTTCGAGGGCGCGGAATATTCCCGGATCGGCCAGAAAGACGAGCTCGATCTGATATAAATCTCCCTCCGGCGCCGTCTCTTCCCATGGCGCCATGCTCATCAAAACGTCCAGCTCCGCCCTCCAGGGGATCGAGGCCTATGTCGTCGAGGTCGAGGTCGACATCGGCCCCGGTTTGCCCGATTTCATCATCGTCGGCCTGCCCGACGCCTCCGTCCGGGAAAGCAAGGAGCGGGTCAAGGGCGCCCTCCGCAACTGCGGCTACGATTTCAAGCCGCACAAGGTCACGATCAACCTTGCCCCGGCCGACCGCCGGAAGGAGGGGCCGTCTTTCGACCTGGCCATCGCCCTGGCTCATCTCGTCTTTTTGGACCTCGTCCCGGCCGAGCCGCTTCGCGATTACTGTTTCTTGGGCGAGCTCGCCTTGGACGGGCGGATCAAGCCGGTCAAGGGCGTGCTGTCGGCCGCCTTGTTGGCCCGGGAGAGAAAATTCAAGGGCCTCGTCGTTCCCAAGGACAACGAGAAGGAGGCCGCCCTTCTCGAAGGACTTGACGTCTTCGGCGTGTCCGACCTGTCTCAAGTCGTTTCCTTCCTTCATGATCCCGGCCGGTTCCGGCCCGCCCGCTTCGCCCTCTCCGAGCTGATCGAGCCGCCGCCGCCGGGACCGGATTTCCGGGAGGTCAAGGGCCAGCACCATGTCAAGCGGGCCCTGGAGGTGGCCGCGGCCGGCAGGCACAACGTCCTCCTTATCGGGCCGCCCGGGTCGGGCAAGACGATGATCGCCCGCCGCCTGCCCTCGATCCTCCCGGACATGACGTTTGAGGAGATCATCCAAACCACCCAGGTCTACAGCGCGGCCGGGTATTTAAAAGGAAAAGGGGCCGTCGGCCTCAGACCCTTCCGGGCCCCGCACCACACCGTTTCCGACGCCGGACTGATCGGCGGCGGGCTCGTGCCCCGGCCGGGGGAGGTCAGCCTGGCCCACTTGGGCGTGCTGTTTCTCGACGAGCTGCCCGAATTCAAGCGCAAGGTCCTCGAGGATCTCCGCCAGCCGCTGGAGGACGGGACGGTGACCGTCGTCCGGTCCGGCCACCGGGCGGTCTTCCCGGCCGCCTTCATGTTCGTCGCGGCGATGAATCCCTGTGAGGACGTATTCAAGGGGTTGAGCGGAGGGAGCGGGGAATGCACCGAATCCCAGCGGTCGAAATATTACGCGAAGATCTCAGGACCGCTGCTCGACCGGATCGACATCCAGGTCGAGGTGCCGGCCTTGAAATTCGCCGATTTCCGGGCCAGGGGCGAGGCCGAGTCTTCGGCCGCGATCAAAGCCCGGGTGACGGCGGCGAGGGAGCGGCAGAGGGCCCGGTTTGCGGGAAAAGGGATCTTCGCCAACGTCCAGATGGGAGTGCGGGAGATCCGGGAGTTCTGCCGGATCGGGCCGGACGGGGAGAAGCTGTTGGAAGCGGCCGTGGCCCGGCTCGGTTTCTCGGCCCGGGCGTATGACCGGTCGCTCAAGGTCGCCCGGACGATCGCGGATTTAGGAGGAGCGGAGGAGATCTCCGCGGCGCATCTGGCCGAGGCCATCCAATACCGGGCGATGGACCGGTATTATTGAGGAGATCGATCGAGCATTCTTACAGACAAGTCAATTGATAAGTCGCCATCACCAAGAGATGACTTAGAATGCTCGCGGTGAAAAAGAAACCGTTATGTTTTAAATCGATTTTGAGCTTATTGCTCGCTCTCAGGACAATCAGAAGCAATATGATAAGGATGATGACTCCTACGGTATATGTGCCGAGCCCCATAATGGAAGATATTCTGGCTTCATCTTGTCGACGGAATCCTCCAAAGACAAGAGGAAAAAAACGGAGGACAAATTGAAAGAACAAAACCGGGTAGACATACAGGCTGGAAGATTTCTCGATAATGATCAGAGAGACGACAGCCAGCAATATCGTAAACGCAGGCCCGCCGGCGCTGACATATAAATCATGGCTTTCATGCAAATAATGTCCATCTCCAGGCCATACATTATTCAGACTGTATATCATATCGTTGCCGAGAATCTCTCCTACAATCCAATGCCCAAATTCGTGAAAAAGATAAGAGAAATAAGCAACGGGAATAAATAATAAGCAAAGTCTGATGAATACTTTTTTATCGACATTCATGGCTTAAAAATGGGCGATATAATGAAACGTTGCGCCTCCCCCGGGGTCTGATAGACTTCCGGCACGTAATACTTTCAGGCGGCGCATCGAGGAATTATGTCGGGCCGGGTTCTCAAATGTCAATCCGAGATCGAAAAATTCTTCGAAAGCGGGGAAAAGATGGAAGAAGTCGGCGAGGCCGAGTCTTCGGCCGCGATTAAAGCCCGGGTGACGGCCCCTTGGTACGTCTTGCCGGCCTTGACAACATGCGACTTGCCGGATAGAGTGTCCTTTAATGTCCAATAAAACGGCCAGGCCGTTTTATTGTCCGCGTTCAAACAAATGCAGCTTACCGTCAAAGACGTCACGAAACTTCTAAATATCAGCGAAAAAACTATTTACCGGTGGCTTAAACAAGGCAGCCTGCCCGCCTACCAGGTCGGAAACCAGTACCGCTTCAACAAGGCCGAGCTCCTCGAGTGGGCGACGTCCCGGCGGCTGGGCGTTTCCGTGGACCTGTTCCGCGAAAACAGCGAGGAGGCCGAACACGGCAAGGGCTTGGCGGAAGCCTTGAGCGCCGGCGGCATCCATTACCGGATCGAAGGCGGCGACAAGGAAGCCGTTTTTGGGAACGTGGTCGATCTCATGAAGCTGCCGCGGGAAGTGGACCGGAATTTTCTCCTGCAGGTGCTCTTGGCCCGCGAGGCGATCGCGTCCACCGCCGTGGGCGACGGCATCGCCATCCCGCACGTCCGCAACCCGATCGTCCTTCACGTCACGG
>ERZ1026792.2351-NODE-2351-length-9987-cov-2.737018_pt1 | contig 9987 bp, 7 predicted proteins | sample MGYA00520884_ERZ1026792 | MGnify/ENA primary metagenome ERZ1026792 (study PRJEB33270, sample SAMEA104284473) | anaerobic digester metagenome | biome: Anaerobic digester microbiome; feature: mesophilic sludge digester; material: Anaerobic digester biomass | place... | reverse complement strand
GCGGCGCACAGGCCAGGATGTGCAGGCAAAAACCGCCAGCGCGCAGATTCCGGCGATCTACAGTCAGTTCTTTGGATTTTTGCAGTTGGTGCCAGGAAAAACTCCGGCAATGGCAGGTCCTGCGGCTCCAATGGAAACAAGCGCCAAGGCGAGTCCTGCTGCAGGTTCCGTAACCAGCGCTGGTTCTAGTTCTGGATCGAGCTCTGAGTCAAGCGGAGTGCTGGATTATCTACCGGCTTTTTTTGATGAAGCGCCTGCGAATAGCAAGCTTACCATTGCTAAGGCTGAAGAGCTAACATGGGATGGTCAATGGCTCTCGGCCTGGAAGATTCTCGAAATAACGGACCCAAATAATCGCGACCCTTACATGCTTGCAAAAAAAATACGTACAATGCTCGATGGCAACACATCGCTCGATTTGTTTCAGGGTTTTTCGATAGCCAATATGCCACCAGATGGAGATTGGGAGGCTGCTTGTGAGGCTGGAACTCTAGATGAGGATTATTTCGATTTCGACCCCCATAGTGCGGTACAAGCTCTCTTAAAGCGAGATGTCAAAGTTCCGCCAGTGCTGGCGGCAGCGCTCGGCGATTTCTATTACAGTGCCTACTATGATTATGACGATAGTTCTTTTCTGAGCCTCGATGAGATAAGGGACAATGCTCTCCACTGGTATGATATCGCGAACGAGAACTTCGTTCTTGTCGAGTTGGAGAGTATTATGCACTATGCCGAGCTTCTTATGGACGCAGGCCGGGCAGATGAAGCTGTTTCAATTCTTGAAGATGAAACAGAATGGGAGCCCGAAGACATCGAATTGAGGCTAAAGCTCATAGATGCATATATCGCGACAGGCAAGAATTCGGGTGCATTTTCGGAACTCGATAGGCTCATAGAGATGACTCCTTCGAATGAGGATGCACGCGAATTCTACCACAGAGCATTCGAATTGGCTCTCAAAATACAAGACCAGCAGGCACTGAATCGATACCTAGCAGCATTCGAGAAGAAATATCCCAATGACTGGCTCGCTGGGCTTGTACGTCACAGAGTAGCTGTCCAGACAGGCAATTATATGGCTGCTCAAACTATTGCCGACGGACTCATGAAGCAATTTCCTCTCAATACTGAGCTTCTTGAGGGTCTTTTGAGCAACTGGCTAGATTATTTGAACTACAATTCTACGATTGCCGAAGCGGGGCTTGCTTTTCTTGACCGTTGGGTTGTTGCGTCTCAATGGAATCCTGTAGCGCTGGGGACTTATTGTCTGTACCGCTCTCTATATCGCTATATCATTGTTCAATCCTGGCCTTCTTCTTATATGAAAAACATCGCCATACAGAATGCGCTTACCGATCTCAATGTAGCTGAGATGAACCTTTCGGTCGCAAGAAATACGCTTTCCGAAGAAGGTAAGGCTCTTCTAGATATGATACCAGATTTCCGAAATGAACTTCAGGCTGCGATGGGGTACTAAAGTTGCTAGGCGGTCGCGTTCATCTAGATTTTAAGTCTGGATAAGCAAGAGCACGCTACAAATAGTGGTGCGCTACAAGTAGAGGTGCTCTATGAGCAGAAGCGCGCACTACAAGTAGAAGTGCTTTATAAGTAAAGACGCTCTGCAAGACGATCAAAATCGAGATTGTTGTTTTTGAGTACCTCGCTGACAATTGCCGTGGGAATATTGAGAGGCTGACCATGAGATAAGGCGTAAGCAGCGCTGAGCGCTCCGGCAAGAGCGGCTATTGTATCGGTATCGCCGCCTATAGAAGCTCCCATTCGGATGGAGAGCCAGACATCGTCCTTGGAAGTCAGAAAAATGCACATAGCGGCAGCTGCTACGTCCACTGAGGCAAGTGTGGTTCCATATACATAGTAGATGAAGTCCAAAACCTCGTCGGGGCTGGAAAAAGAAGAGGCCAATTCCTTGAAATGTAAAAGCCGCGCCACAACAGAAGCGCCACACTGAGGACAGCCTTGAGAGTCTGGCACTGACTGAGCCACCTCGGCGCCCTTTTCGGCCTCCCGCAAAATCTCTTCTATATCCTTTCCGCAGATAGCCGCATGGAGCGCGTAGCCATAGGCCATCGCCGGCTCCATGGCTAGCTGGTTGTTGTGAGTTGGAATAAGACATGCGCGAATACAATCGGCCAGTGGCCTTTGCCTGGCTGCGGCGAACAGCACGGCCGCTGGGCTGCGCATTACACCCCCGCAGGTCGTGCCTTTCTTTCCTGCTTTTTCAGGGGACTCCCCTCGTTCGATAGCTTCGAGTGCCATTCTAGAGCTTGGGCCGATGTATCCTTTTTCGATAGCATTGCTTTCTTTCATCCAGCGGAGGAGTCTTCTAGCTGTGATATATGGATCGATAGAATCCTCTTTCGAATATTCTTCTAAAAGAGCGCAGACCTGCTCGGTGTCGTCGGTTATGCTTGCCTTGGGCAGGTTTGGGTGGTTTTTGGATTGGGAAGGCTCGATTAGCGTATCGACGAGTCCAAACCGACTAGATATTTCGGCTCGAGTCATGAATTCGGTGGGCATGCCCATTGCATCGCCTACCGCATAGGCCGTAAGTATTCCGCGAATGAGGTTGAGAGGGGGCTTACTGGGTATGCTTTCAAGCTCTGGCTGCGACTTGTGCCCAGTTGAGCTCTCTGTAGAGTGTTCAAGCTGGCGCTCGCTAGAATGATGTGGCAAATGCTCTTGCTGGCGCTCGCTAGAATGATGTGGCAAATGCTCTTGCTGGGTCACTTAATCCTCCTCAACCTTGAGAAGTCGCCGATGTCGAACCAAAGAGCCCCGAAACAAAGTCGTAGGCGAGGGCGAGCTTATCTTCCGGCTCTGCAAGATAATATCGATAGACCGGCTCGAGAGTATAATAACCAGCATAAGCCTTTATCTTTAAGGCATTTTTTATAGCTTGCCAGTCTGTATCGCCTTCGCCGGCCGGTAGGTGCTTTTTTTCTCCCGAATGATCGCTCAAGTGTAGATGTACGGGGCTCACCTTTAGGATGAATTCCGCGGGATCGAAGCCGGCTTCGCATGCTTCGGTTGTGTCGACCATGGGTTTTATCGAAGAATTGCCAAGCGATTCGATGTATTCCAGCAATCCTTCGGCCGTCCATCCGGCGCCTTTCGGGCTATTCTCCACAGCAAGTATTATTTTAGCCCTGTAGCACTGTTCCGCCAGATGAAGGATATTTCCCCGAATAGGCTGTTCTATCGAGCTCTTGAGCTGTACTTCGGTTTGGATGTCATGGGGATGAATGACCAGAACCTCGGCCCCCAGTGCCACGCAGAGCCTTACAAGGCCTTCTCCGAATTTTTGTTCTTCGCTTATCATTCCGGGGCTTGCATTATAGAGCATCGAGAACATGGCGAGTGGATAATGCACCGAAGCTACATGGATTTTGCTCCACTCGGCCTTGAGGGCAAAGGATTCCGAGGCATCCGCAAAGCACTGAGGCATCAACTCAGCGTGCAGAAAGCCCGCGCCCGCTATGAGTCGTAGGCTCTCTGCAGCGCTTCTTGGGTAGAGCGCGGCCGTGGAAAAAGAATACTTATTTGCGGCCTTTGCATTAAAGGCCTTTTCATCAGGTGTCATTTCATCAGCGGCTATTATGTCAGTGGTCTTTACATTAGTAGTCTTTGCGATCTCAGCCATCGATTTCTGCCTGCAGTTCCTTAGCGGCTTTGTCGAGGGCTGCCTTTGGTGTCAGCGCGGCTCTTTCTAGGGCATCGACGGCCTGCGCAAGGAGCTGATCCATTGTTCCCATCTGCTCGAAGTGCCAATAGGACCAGCTTATATCCAGTTGATCAAAGGCTATGGCGTACATTGGATTTTGGGTTACTGCCGCCTTGGCTTCGGGCAAGGTTAGCCCGGACTTGCGTATCGGAAGGTAGCCTGTGTTGAGCGCAAAGCTTGTCTGATTTTCTTTGCTGGCAAGGAATTTTACGAGGTTCCAGGCAGCTTCTCTTGTTTTTTGATCCTGGCTCAAAATAACGAGTACATTTCCGCCAAGGGCAACCGAAGGATATTTGAAATAGGGCATTGGTATTGCGCCGATCTGCAAGTTTGGATCCTTGGACCAGCGGCTTATTCTTGCTGAAGTAGCGGCAAGAAATGCCAGATTCCCGGCTAGGAATTTCTTTTCGGCATTGGAATGCTGGCCGACCGGCATGACCTTTTCATCGATGAGCTTCTTCCAGAAATTGGCGACTTCGACGCCTTTATCGTCATTAAAGGCCGGCGATATTCTTGTGCCTTTTACGGATATGACACTGTTTTCATTCTGATTCAGCATGGTCTTGAAAAGCCATGGCACATCCGTCACGTCGAAGCCCCAGAAATCGGGCGTTCCCGTGATATTTCCCTTTGCCTGCGCAGTTTTTGCCACTTGCAAGAATTCATTCCAGGTTTTGGGCGGATTCTTAAGGTTAATACCGGCTTTTTCGATTATCGCTTTGTTGTAGTACATCACCTGGGTGGAGATGCCATAGGGAACCGCACAGATTTTTCCATTGTATTTTGCATAGTCCCATACGCCTGGATAGATGTCATCCTTATTGAAGTCAGGATCGTTCAGTTTGGATTCGATGAAGAAATCGCCCCTGGCACCGGTATAGAGTGGCCCAGCTGCCATTAACGCCACATCCGGAGCGGTATTCGAGAGCAAGGCAGCGCTGACTTTTGTAGCCGTATCTGCATAGTTTCCCGAATAGGAATATTCTATCGAGACATTTGGATTTGCCGCCTTATATTTTTCGAGGAGCGCCTTGAAGGCCTCCCCCGAATCTCCCGAAACCGCGAACCATACCTTTAGCTTTGTCTGCGCGCCCACAGGGATCACAACCGCAATCAGTGTGAGCATCACAATACATGTCACAACAGATCTTTTCATGATATTACCTCCTTGAGGAATGACTCCTCTATTAATGGCCCGCATGCGCGTGCCGAATTCTCTGTATCATTTTCCCTTTATTGGGAGCACACATATCCATAACGAATTCTCTGTTCATGTCTTAAGTCCGGTCAGCGTAATAGATTGCACAAACTCTTTTTCCATGAGCATGTAAACTATCAATACAGGCACTATGGCCATAACCGAAGCAGCCATTAGCACCTGATATTCCGTTCCGGTTTCGGAGACTAGATATTTGAGCCCGATTGGCAAAGTCCTCATCTTTACATCATTTGTGATAATGAGAGGCCACATATAGCTACGCCAATGTGTCAGAAAGGCAAAGAGTGATGCAGTGCCAATAGCTGTCTTAGAATTGGGTAGCATTATCTCGAGGAATACTCGGAAATAGCCACAGCCATCTACTTTTGCCGCATCTATTAGTTCGTTCGGAATTGTCTGGAAGAAAGACATGATAAGCAAGGTAGTAAAGGCGCAGTTCAGCCCCGGTACGATAAGCCCCGTGTAAGTATCGATCAAGCCGGCACTTGCAGCAAGCAAAAATAGTGGGATTATAGTGACGATCTCTGGAACAAATAGGCTACTTTGCATAAATGCAAAGAGTTTGTTCTTTAGGGGAAAATCCAGCTTGGCAAAAGCGAAGGCTCCCATCGCGGATATCGCTATCTGAAGAACGGTCTGAACGACAGAGACAAAGATGCTATTCGCATAGAATCGAATAAAGGGGATCTTCTTGAACACCTCTTCGAAATTAGTGAATTTGAACGAGCTAGGAATCCATTTTGGAGGATAGTTGTAGACATCGGCCGGTGTCTTGAATGCGGAGAGCAGCATCCAGACAAAGGGGAAGATCATGAACGCAGAACTAATGAGGAGAAAAAGCATCGTGAAAGGATAACGCGAAAAAGCATGGCGCGATCGCAAATGTTTGCTCATATCCCAGTCCTCCGATTAGTCAAAGCTGATCTCTTTGCGCCCCAAACGCCGCTGAATCATGGTGAACGCAAAGATCATCAAGAATAGGATGAGAGATGATGCTGCTGCGCGGCCCATCTTACCTCGTGTGAATGATTGATCGTAGATATACGAGACCATAAGAAGGGTCGACTCAAGGGGGCCGTGGTTTGGTGTCATTACATCTACTTCGGTGAATACCTTAAAGCAGTTGATTATTCCCATCATGATTATAAAGGAAGTCACCGGCGATAGAAGTGGAAGCTTTACCTTGAAGAACACTTGCCGCTCGCTTGCTCCATCGATGCGAGCGGCTTCCAGGTAGGATTCTGGGATACTTTGAAGCCCAGCCAAAAAAAGAATAATGTTATAACCAATTCCTTTCCAGATCGAAAAGAGAATGACCGAGAGCATTGCTGTTTTCTCGCTGTAAAGCCATTGCATGGAAGGCAGACCAAGAAAGTTCAGTATTTGGTTTAACGGACCTATGCCAGGATCGTAGAACCATAGCCAGATTAGGCTCGAAGCAGTTATAGGCACAACCACAGGGGCAAAGTGCGCAATGCGGAAGAAGCGCCTGAAATGGATTTTCTTGTCCAGAAGCACCGCTATGAAAAGCGCAAGACCCGTGTCCAACACAAGCTTCAGCGCAGTATAGTATGCCGTGTTCTTGAATGCCTTCCAGAATCGGGGGTCCTTTAGAACAAAGATGAAATTGCGAAATCCCACATAGGAGCGAGTCGTCGAAGTCATGCTCCAGTTTGTAAAGCTCATTATAAGTACAAGAATTACAGGAAGCACAAACAGAAGGATGAGCGTAATTAGCAGTGGCGTAACAAAGATTGCCGCCGCTCTGTGCTGTTCCTTTTTTAGATTATAAACCTGTGCTTCCTTTTTCTTTTTTACCGACATAGGACACCCTCTGGTTCTGAATGATGATCTCTGGGATATCTGGGAACTAGGACTTCCGCTATATCGAGGCAAAGTTTGAAGCTCACAACTTCGCCCCGTGTGCCTTCTCTGAGATAGGGATTGCCATCTGCGACGATATCGCCATTGCGGTCTAGCCCTTCTATTTCGACAAAATCGTTTGGCCCAAAGAGCAGATGCTCGGAAAGCGCCATATTTTCGAAACCACGCAGAGGCGTCGCCGCTCTCACAATGACCGTGTCGAAAAGCCCGAGAGCCGCGGCGCCATCCATGTATGAGGCATTGCAGAGTACGCCCGCAATGGCTCTAGCGAAGAATTCGCGCTTTCTTAAGGGCGAGACGATGATCTGTGCGGGCTTTTTCATGGAATTCTCGATCCGAAAGCCATTTTTTCTTATGCAGAAATCCCTGCTCACGATGTCGAAGGAAGGCTCGATTTCCAGTTTCCTGCCATCGTCCAGCAGGGCTTTTGCGGAGAGATTGACAACGCGCCCCTCTAGAGTGCCTAAAAACGAATTGCCGATGATGGCATCGTTCAGAGCATAAGCGAGGTGTTTTCCATCGACAGAGATCTCGACCGCATCTATTGTCTTTACGAAAAGCTTCGAGATGTCGAGCATAGGAATATCTTCGATCCCGAAAGCGACTATAGGCCCTACATTTATGGTCCCCGCTCCAATGCCTAGAAGCGGCACTTTGTTGCCATGACTTATCATTGCATCGAGCACATAGGACCCAAGCCCATCGCCGCCTACGCAGATGAGCATATCCGAGCCCCAATCCAGAAGGCTAACCACGGAACCCCTCAGATTTTCCACATAGCTCGCCGATAATTCCGGCGTTAACCTCGACCATGAGGAGGGCGGCGAGTCGCATCCAAATGGGCCGGCGCATACGGCGACATCATAAGATTGGAGACTGGGGACTAGCGAAATAATGGCTTCAGGTGCGTACCCCTTTCCCGAAGCAGATCCTATGACAACTCCGATTTTCATGCCGCTCCTCTTTGTATGCCGCCTTTCTTTGTGCTTAATTACCTTTGTGCTTCATTCCTTTTGTGCATCAATCCCTTTGTGCTTCATTTTCCTTGTGTGCCATTGCCTTACGGCCTAAGCACGATTTTCAATGCCTCGCCCGAGGCAAGCATTTCGAATGCCTCTTTTCCGCGCTCCAGCGGGAAATTATGCGTGATTATCTTCGAAAACATCTCCTTATGCGCTTCTATCAAAGAGAGAGCTTCCTTGAAATGGTGGAGCGCATACCCAAAACTCCCTTTCAGAGAGACCTGTCGATAGTGGATCGAATAGGCATCGATGGCGACTATTTCGTCGCTCGAGAGCCCCGAGAACATCAAGACAGTGCCTGCGTCGGCTACTAGCCTTATATATTCGCTTACGAGCTCTTTTTTGTTGACGGCAATGATGGCAATATCATAGATCCCTTTTTCCACCCGGCCTGCGCTGGGGCTTTCCACATGGTCAGCACCGCCAGGCTCGAAAGCTTCGATGCCCCATGAGGCGATTCTCTCTCTTCTCTGCGCGCTAGGCTCGACAACGGCAACCGGTATGCCTTTTGCCCTAAAAAGAAGCGCAAAGAGAGCGCCCATCGGCCCCGCCCCGACCACTAGAGCCCTGCTTGTCGGCTTTAGGTCGAGCTGTTCGAATCCATTTAGAACACAGGCAAGCGGCTCGACCAAGGTATAGACATCGTCTAGCTCTTTGATATGGAATACGCCTTGCTCGATATAATCCGATGCTATCCCCACCTTCTCGCAGAATGCGCCTCCTTCGACATAATGCTTGTTAGCGCATAGAGATCCCGCACCCCTCATGCAGACATCGCAAAAACCGCATTCTGCATAAGGCGCAACTACCACCTTATCGCCCGCAAGATAGCCGCATCCTATGGGAGCCTTCTCGACTAGGCCATAGAATTCGTGTCCCAATATCGCGGGAGGAGAAAAGAGATGATGTCCCTTCTGATAGGTCTTGAGATCGGTTCCGCAAATACCGCAGCCAAGAACTTTGACGATAAAATCCGAGCTTGGCTCCGGAACATCTTTCAGTTCGAGCTGTTTGATGCCAGTGTATACAAGTGCCTTCATGATTTATTTCCTTTTTGTGATTGGCCGATAGGCCCAATTTGACTTGCTTTTTGGTTCTTCTTTTTTATGGGCAAGCCCTCTGCGGATTGTCCGGATTGACCACGGAGAAGTCTTAGAATCGCGAGGGCAGTCTGCTCGTCCGTGACCAGATCGCTGATGAACCTCGCTTGTGCAGCCGCGACAATACCCGGAACCTTCAGCTCGCCCCCGGCCAGGCAGACCGACCGCTGTAGATTGGGCAAGTCTCTTATATCGTAAGCGAGCAAGTCGTATTCATGTTCGGAGTGAAAGATAGTCCCGTTTTCGTCGAAGAATTGGGCAAGAATATCGGCGCATGAAGAGCTTTTTTTGAGCTCTTCTTTGTATTTCTCCGGCAATTCGTCGAGGATGTTTATCGAAAAGGCAGGGGGAGTTCCCAACCCAAAAACAGCGGCCTCGACCTGCTTCCAGTATTCTTGGAGCACTTGTATGCGATGCTCCTCGATATTGGAGAGCGCTCTGCCCTTTTCGCGCACCGACGATAGGTTGATGAACAGCCCCTTGGATTGAAAAGAACTGCTGAAACGGTCGATTATGGTGTTGATCTGCAAATTCGGGTTGGTATCGCCGGAAAGGCCGATGAGAGGTACGAAGAAGGTGCGCGTACTCTGTCCACTCTGATTGCTCTGTCCTTCACGATTGCTTTGTCGATCATAATCGCTCTGTCCAACATGGCGAGATAGAAGCATCGAGGTCTCATAGACGGTCTTGCCCCAGCCAATTCCCACGACATTGAAAGAAGGCAATAGTTCGCCAAGAAAATCGGCTGCTCGCGTGGCTATCGCTCCGACAATTTCATCTCGATTGGCTGTCTTGGCTACCGGAACCACAAGGACTGACCTAAGTCCCATCATCTCGGCGAGAATCTCCGACAACTCTTCGCTTTGCTGACTCGCCGGAGGCACAAGCGTGATTCTTACCATACCCAGCGACTTGGCCTTCTCCAGGAGTCTCGAAATCTGCGAACGAGAAAAGCCTTCCTTGGCTGCTATTTCTTCTTGAGAAAGCCCATCCGCATAGTAATATCGGGCTATTCTATAT
>ERZ1026792.2350-NODE-2350-length-9988-cov-2.313964_pt1 | contig 9988 bp, 7 predicted proteins | sample MGYA00520884_ERZ1026792 | MGnify/ENA primary metagenome ERZ1026792 (study PRJEB33270, sample SAMEA104284473) | anaerobic digester metagenome | biome: Anaerobic digester microbiome; feature: mesophilic sludge digester; material: Anaerobic digester biomass | place... | reverse complement strand
GTCGGTGGCTCCGATCTTGGTCAGTTGGGCGCTGAAGTCCTGGTCGCCGGTGGTGAAGGATTCAAAGGCCACGACCGAACCCGCCCCGTGAAGCTCCTCCCAGGCCGCCCGGAAGTTATCGGCCAACCCCTTGGGGTAGTCACTGGCGATGTCGAAGAGGACACAGGCGCGCTCGGCGGCGAACTGCTCGGCGGTGGCAGGGTCGCGCAAGAGGCTGAGGATGAACTCGATGAGTGCATCGGAGATCGTCGCCAAGGGGGTGGTCATGGTCATTCTCCTGATCAGCGGCTTTGGCGGTGACAAGAGCGTGCTGCCGCCGGTGCCCACCAACCTGTGGGGCGGCCTGCTGCTGACCTTCCTGCTGACCGTGGTCGGTATCGTGTTTTCGTTTCCCATGGGGGTGCTGCTGGCGCTTGGCCGACGCTCGCAGTTACCCATCATCAGCGCGCTGTCAGTCGCCTTCATCGAACTGGTGCGCGGCGTGCCCTTCGTCAGCATCATCTTCATGTCGCAGTTGATGCTGCCGCTCTTCCTTCCGGAAGGCATGACGATTGACCGCGTGATTCGGGCCATGGCCGGCGTCACGATCTTCAGCGCAGCCTACCTGGCCGAAAACGTGCGCGGCGGCTTGCAGTCCATTCCGCAGGGGCAAGTTGAAGCAGCGCACGCGCTGGGCTTGAGCGGCTTCAAGACGATGCTGCTCATCGTCCTGCCGCAGGCGCTGCGTGCCATCATTCCTGTGCTGGTCGGCCAATTCATCTCCCTGTTCAAAGATACCTCGCTCGTGGTCATCGTCGGCTTGCTGGAACTGCTGGGCATTGCCAAGGCGGTGCTGGCGCAGCCTGACTTCCTGGGCCTGCAGACCGAGGTCTACCTGTTCATCTCTGTGCTGTACGGCATTTTCTGTTATCTGATGTCGGCGGTCAGCCAACGCCTGGAGACGGCGCTGGGCGTGGGCGTGCGCTGAAACGCACACCCCATCAAGGAGTAAGCAAGAGCATGAGTCAAAGCACTGAAGGCACGCACGATCCAATCATTGTCTGTCGGGATGTCCACAAATGGTACGGGCAGTTTCATGTCCTGCGCGGCATCAACATGGAGGTGAGCAAAGGCGAGGTGATTGTCATCTTTGGCCCGTCTGGCTCCGGCAAATCTACCTTCATCCGCACCCTCAACCGCCTGGAGGAGCATCAGCGCGGGCAGATCGCGATAGATGGTGTCGAATTGACTCACGATGTGCGCAATATCGAGCGCATCCGCAGCGACACCGGCATGGTCTTTCAGCAGTTCAATCTGTTTCCCCACCTGACCGTGCTGGACAATGTGGCCCTGGCGCCCGTTTGGGTGCGCCGCTGGCCGCGCGCCAAAGCTGAGGAGACCGCCATGCAGCTGTTGGTGCGCGTCGGCATCCCCGATCAGGCGCGCAAATTCCCCGGCCAACTGTCTGGCGGCCAGCAGCAGCGTGTGGCGATTGCGCGGGCGCTTGCCATGCAGCCCAAGATCATGCTGTTCGACGAACCGACCTCTGCGCTCGACCCGGAGATGATCAAGGAAGTGCTGGATGTGATGGTCGAGCTGGCGCGCAGCGGTATGACCATGTTGGTGGTGACACACGAGATGGGATTTGCGCGGGCCGTTGCCAACCGCATGTTCTTTTTCGACAACGGGCAGATTGTGGAGAGCGGCACGCCCGCGGACATCTTCAATCACCCCACCGAAGACCGCACCAAGCTCTTCCTGTCACAGATTCTGTCACACTGATGGCAGGCACGAGGGATTTACCAGTCATGTTTGCCGCACTGACGCTGGCTGTCCATGTATATTGATCGCCGCCGGCGCAAGCGCCGTTCACCTCTACTCCTCCTGGTAGGCCTGATCTTGCTGGTGGGGGCTGCCTACGCCATCAATCAGCAGACCGGCCTGATCGAGCTGCGCAACCCGTTGGTGCCACCGGAGCCGACCCCCACGCCTACCCGTAGTGCGCTCTCGTTTCTGGCGGACGCCGAATCGTTGTACGCCAACGGCCAGATCGTCGAGGCGAGCGAGGCCTACGCCGCGGTCGCCGCGCTGGAACCGGAGAATGACGAAGCCCTGCGCTGGCAGGCCAAGCTGGAGGCGCTGCGCGGCCATGCTGGCAAGGCCGTCGCGCTGGCGCAAAAGGCGGTGGAGATCAATCCGCAGAGCGCCCAGAATCTGGCCGTGCTCAGTATGGCGCAAGACTGGAACAAGCAGTACGATGAGGCCCTGCAGACCGCGCTGGAGGCGTTGGACAACGACCCTAATCTGGCCGAGGCCCATGCCTACCTGGCGGAGATCTACATTGACAAAGGTATCTGGGCGCTGGCGCTGGAGGCGGCGCAGACGGCCGTCAAGCTCGACGAGAAGAGCATCGAAGGCTGGCGCAACCTGGGCTACGTTCTCGATCAACAGGGACGTCGCGAGGAGGCGCTGACCGCGTATCAAAAAGCGATTGATCTCCACCCCAAGCTAGGCTACCTGTACGTGGGCAAGGGCTGGGTTTACCTGGCTTTGAGCGACTACGAAAAGGCGCTGGCCGAGTTTCAACGCGCGGTGAACGTCAACCCCAAGAGCGCAGATGGCTACGATGCCCTGGGCTGGGGGCATATCCTGGCCGGGGCACCAGATCGGGCGGTGATCTCCCTGGAAAGGGCGCTGCAGGTTGACCCGGAGTATGGGCCGGCCTACGGGCATCTCGCGGTGGCCTACTACCTGCGGCGCAATTACGAGAAGGCGGTTGAGTATTTCGAGCGCGCCATCGCCCTGAACCAGGCCACCACCGAGTATTACTATGAATTGGGCCTGTCCTACCTGTACAAGGAGCCGGAAGACTGCCAGAACGCGGTTCCCTGGCTACGCAAGGCTTTGGACATCAACCCTGAGATTCCGCAGGCGCGCCAGGGCTTGGACTACTGCGCCCGCAAGAAATGAGATGAAGAAGAGGAGACGGTTGGATGAAGTATTTGAAGATTCTGCTCGTGTTTGTGCCGCTGGCCATTCTGGGCGAATTGCTGCACTGGAACCCGCTGCTCGTGTTCGCGCTGTCGGCCCTGGGGGTTGTACCGCTGGCCGGGCTGTTAGGTGAAGCCACAGAGCACCTGGTGGTGCATACCGGGCCGCGCGTGGGCGGTTTGCTCAACGCCACGTTGGGCAATGCCGCTGAACTGATCATTACCATCTTCGCCCTGCGCGCCGGACTGTTCGACCTGGTCAAGGCTTCGATTACCGGCTCGATCATCGGCAACATGCTGCTCATCATGGGCCTTAGCCTGATGGTGGGCGGACTCAAACACGGCCATCAGCGCTTCAACCGCAGCCTGGCCGGGGTCAACGCCACGCAGCTTCTGCTGGCCACGGCCGCGCTGGCAATTCCATCGCTCTTCGCGTTCAGCACCGATCAGGCCCACCCCCTGTCGGTGGACGCGCTCAGCCTCTGGATGGCCGTCGTGATGATCGTCCTTTATCTCTCCGGCGTTCTGTTCAGCTTCCGCCAGAAAGATGAAGGCCATGACCAGCACGATCAGCACAACGGGCCGGTCTGGAGAGTGCGCACCTCGCTGCTGGTCCTGACCGTCGCCACGGTTTTCATCGCCTGGCTGAGCGAAATCCTGGTAGGCGCGGTGGAGCCAACGGTGGCAGTCCTGGGCGTGTCCGAGTTCTTCCTGGGCATCATCATCATCCCGCTCGTGGGCAACATCGCCGAACACCTGGTGGCGGTGCAGGTCGCGTTCAAGAACCAGATGGACCTCAGCCTGGGCATTTCCGTCGGCTCCAGTTTGCAGATTGCGCTTTTCGTGGCGCCCATCCTGGTCTTCATCAGCCTGCTCTTCGGCAATGAGCTGACCCTCGTCTTCAACGCGTTCGAGATCATCACGCTGTTCGCGGCCGCGCTGATCGCGGCCTTCGTCTCGCTCGATGGAGAATCGAACTGGCTGGAGGGCGCACAGCTCCTGGCGCTCTACATCATCGTCGCCCTGGCCTTCTTCTTCCTGCCGTGAGGTAAACCCATCGTAGGTCATGCCTCCGGCGTGACGACGCCGTCGGCCAGGCTTCGGATTAAAACCAGGTCTTCCAATCTGCGCCCAGCGCGCCGCGGCTGCGTGACCCCGCCTGGCTCTGACTGCACGGACAGGTGCGCGGGCCTTGCAGGGCCGTCACAATACCCGGCAGTGCCTCCAACACACGGCGCAAGGCCAGGCGAAATTCGCCGCTGTGCTCGCCGCTGAGGGCCGACTGACCGCCGCCATGACCCACGCCCGGCAGGTGATCGGCGCCCGGCTCCACCACCGTGGTCAAGCCAACGAAGCACATCTCCAGCTCCTTGGCCAAAATGACCTCCGGCACCAGGTTGAGACCCAGGATGTCGGCGCCCCAGGCCCGAAACAGGCGCGCCTCGGCCGCAGTTTCGCGGCGCGGACCGTCGAAGCCCAGGTAAGTGCCCACGGTCGCGGCCTCCGGCAGCGCGTGCAGCAGCGCCTGGCGGCACTGCGGACAGAAGGCCGGCATCTGCGCCAGGTAGCCCAGGCCGCGACGCTCGAAAAAGGTGGTCGGCTGATGGCGCGTCCAATCAATGAAGTCGTCCGGCACGAGCAGGCTGCCCCGGTGCAGCAGCGGGTTGAGACCGATGACCGCGTCCCAACCGATCAGCCGCGTGATGCCCACGTCTTTGGCAGCCCACAACGTGGCCCGCGGGTCGGTGCGGTCAGGCAAACCGGAATAGGGCAGTACGAGGACCTGGTCGCGGCGGGCAAATGGCCCGGCCGGGCCGTAGGGCGTCTGCACCGTGAACTCATCACGCACCGCGCCCAGCATGTCCAGGGCCGGCGGCGGCAAGATGACGCCGATCAGAAGGAGAATATCGCTCATGCCGATTATGATAACACGTTTGGCAGGGGAGAGCAACTCATCATGCTTGGCGATGCTGGCGCTTCGTGCTATACTTGCCGCCGCAATCCAGTACACGGAGACATCATGCACAGATCGAGCCATGCCACCTGGCCCTTGCTTCGCTTACTCACCCTGGTCATTCTGCTCAGTTCCTGTATTCAACCCGCTCAGCCGGTCACGACGCCTGACCGACCGCTGCTGACCCCAACCGCCGCCAGCATCGCGCCGACGCCGACTCCAGCGGTGACGCCCACCCCGGCCGCGGCGCCCGCCTCTCGCCCCAACATCCTCTTCATCGTCGCCGATGACCTGGACGCCGCCAGTGTGAGCGCCATGCCGCAGGTGCAGGCTCTGCTGCGAGGGCAGGGGCTGACGTTCACACAGGCGTTCGTCACCAATTCGGTCTGTTGCCCCTCGCGCACCACGTTTCTGCGCGGTCAGTACACGCACAGCCATCATATCTACACCAACCGCGCTCCCGATGGCGGCTTTGAGTTGGTCTACCAGCTCGGGTTGGAGCAGTCCACAGTGGCTACCTGGCTGCACGATGCTGGCTACCGCACCGCCCTGTTTGGCAAATATCTCAACAACTACCCGGAGACGGCCAGCGAGACCTATGTGCCGCCGGGCTGGGACGAGTGGTATGCGACGGTGCGCAACGGCCCCTATCAGTTCTTCGACTATGATCTCAACGAGAATGGGGCCATCGTGCATCACGGCACGGCGCCGGAGGACTACCTGACCGATGTGCTGGGCCGGCAGGCCACCAACTTCATCACGCGCAGCGTCGCGTTGGCGCAGGAGATGCCCCAGGGCGCACCCTTTTTCGTCTACCTGGCGCCTTATGCGCCGCATAAGCCGTCCACGCCGGCGCCGCGTCACGCACGCCTCTTCGCCAATGTGCAGGCGCCGCAAGGCCCCTCCTTCGACGAGGAGGATGTCAGCGACAAGCCGGCCTGGGTCAGTACACGACGGCGCCTCAACCGCAGCGATCTTGCCGAAATTGACCGCGAGTATCGCAACCGCCTGCGCTCGCTGCAGGCCGTTGACGAGATGGTCGCCAGCCTCATCGGCGCCTTACAGGCCAGCGGGGCCATCTCCAACACCTACCTCTTTTTCACATCGGACAATGGCTATCACCAGGGACAACACCGCCTGCCGGCCGGCAAGACCACCGCGTACGAGGAAGACATTCGCGTGCCGTTGTTTGTGATCGGGCCAGGCGTGCCCGCGGGTGCAAGTCGCGCCCATCTGACGCTCAACACCGACATCGCACCCACCTTCGTCGCGCTGGCCGGCGCCGTCACGCCCGATTTTGTCGAAGGGCGTTCCCTGCTTCCGCTGTTGGCATCCGATCCGCCGGCTGTGGAGGACTGGCGCGCCTGTGTCCTCATCGAACATAAGACCCTGGAGATTGGCGATCCGCCCACCTATGAGGCTTTGCGCACGCCGCAGTTTTTGTATGTGGAGTACACCACCGGCGAGCACGAGTTCTACGACCTGATCCTCGACCCGCACGAACTGGAAAACCGTTACGCAAGCGCCGATGCCGGCCTGCTGCGCGGGCTGCATCAGCAGTTGAGCGCGCTGCGGCAGTGCCAGGGCGCCGCGTGTGGGCCGTTGGAAGACACACCGCTGCTGGCGCAAAGCTGGTATTTCCCGGTCATTGCCTCCCAGCAAACGGGCAAGTTACCCAGTCAAGCAGCCTGGGTCAACCTCGGCCCGCTGCGGGCATTCAAGCAGATCTGGCTCGGAGAACTGGAGTAATCATGCACCTCGAAGAACTGTTCCTGCTGCGCCCGGACATGACGTTTCTCAATCATGGCTCCTTTGGCGCGTGCCCGCGACCCGTGTTCGCGGCCTATCAGGCCTGGCAACGCCAGCTTGAAGCGCAGCCGGTGGAATTCCTGGGGCGACGTTTCAACGGGCTGATGGCGCAGGCGCGCGCCCGCCTGGCCGCGTACGTGGGCGCGGGCGCAGATGACCTCGTCTTCGTGCCCAACGCCACCACCGGCATCAACATCGTGGCGCGCAGCCTGGCCCTGGCGCCGGGCGATGAGGTGCTGGCGACCGATCACGAGTACGGCGCCATGGATCGCACCTGGCGGCTGCTGTGTCGCAAACAGGGCGCCATCTACCGCAACGCCCCGATCACCCTGCCAACGACCACGCCTGAGGCGATGATCGCGCAACTCTGGGCCGGCGTTACCCCGCGCACGCGCATCATCTTCCTCAGCCACATCACCTCGCCCACCGCGCTGACCTGGCCGGTCAAGGACATTTGTCAGCGGGCGCGCGCGGCCGGCATCCTGACCGTGGTGGATGGCGCGCACGCGCCGGGCCAGATTGCGCTCGACCTGGCCGGCCTGGGCGCGGATTTCTACACCGGCAACTGCCACAAGTGGTTGTGCGCGCCCAAGGGCGCAGGCTTCCTCTTCGGCCGGCCTGAGGTGCAGCATCTGATCGAGCCGTTGGTGGTGAGTTGGGGCTGGGAAAGCGAGACGCCCGGCCCGTCACCGTTCGTGGATTACCTCGAATGGACAGGCACGCAGGACATTGCCGCCTACCTGGCGGTGCCGGCGGCGATTGATTTCCAGGCGACGCACGACTGGGAGCAGATGCGCCTGGCCTGTCACGAACTGGTCAGGGAGGCGCGGCAACGCATCAACGGCCTGACCGGCCTGGCGTCCATCTGCCCGGACGCGCCGGAATGGTTTCAGCAGATGGCGGCGATCCGCCTGCCCGCGTGCGACACGGCCGCGCTCAAGGCGCGCCTGTGGGACGAGTGGCGTGTCGAGGCGCCGATCATCACCTGGAATGGGGAGCCTTTCGTGCGTGTGTCGGTGCAGGCTTACAACGACCAGGCCGACATCGAGCGCCTGGTCTCGGCGCTGACGGCGCTGCTGCCAGCGGTGCAAGCGCCGGCGCCGAATGGCTAACCCGAGAATAGGCCGCGGATGAACACAGATCGCCACGGATTGCCTGTTTTTATCCCCGGTCGCGCCCGCGGGGCATGGGTAACTGACTTGGAAGCTTCCCTTCAGGAAGAACTGCCATGCGGGCTGAGCGCCTGCGTGACAGCTCTTCCTGAGATTCTGACCACCCGCGGCGCTATGCCTTCCTGGTCAATAGTTGATCCAGCTTCTCATTGATCTCTTTCTGTAGAGTCGCCACCTTGCCCTGCAAATCCGTCAGTTGATCACGCAGCGCCCGGATGTCGTCAGCAGCTTCGTCGCTCTTGACCACACTGCGGCCAAAGCCCATCAGCGCCGGGCGCTCGACATAGGTCACGCGGTGGAGCACCCGCCAGACTTTGTTGGGCCGCGCGCTCTGCGCTTGCCGCAGCGCGCGCGCCTCCTCATCGTTGCTGGCCAGCCATTCGGGGTCTATGACGTAGTTGAAGAAGTCATGCCAGTGGTTGGTGGTGTTCTCCAGAAAGAAGCTCATAAAGCGGTAGCGATCGACCTTCTCGCCGGGCAGAATCGGGTAGTCGCGATAGTCGGTGATGCCGCGGCTCTCGACGCCGCTGAGATCAACGTGCAGCTCCAGCCCCTTGCTGCCGCGCTCGGTCTTGTTCATGGTCTGGGTCATGCTGACCTTAGCCATGGCAGTCAATCCAACTGCGACCCCACCCACTGCGAATGCCCCTTCACCCCCGATGGCAAAGCCCATATCAAACGACCCGCCCACCGTGTGTTCCACCGTGCTGGCAAACTGCTGCTCTTCGGCGTGGAAACCACCATCGCCATCCCAGACGTAGGTGTTGACGATGTTGCGTTTACCGGCGCGGACTTGCAGATTCTCCATCTTTTTTTGCCAACTGGCAAAGCTCTCCGAGGCATTGGCGCGTGCCGAGAGATCGCTATGTTTCTTGGCGATGTCGTTCTGGCGTTGTTCGCCCTCTTTGGTGCGGCCAGCCTGCTCGTGTTCGCGTCTATTCTGTTGCAGACCCTCTAGTTCTTTTTGCTGTTTGTCCAACTCCGGTTGATTGAGTGGGCTGGCCTTTTTCAGCTCATCAATCTCCTTCTGCTTGGCTTCGATCTTCTTGTCCAACTCTTTGATCGCATCATCGCTTTCGCCACCGCTGCGATCCGAGCTGTTGACGCCCACCGCGCCGCCATCGCGGCTGGAGTCATCCACCTGGCGGTTGAGCGATGTTTCATCCACCAGGCCGGCGTTGAACTGATTGAAGTAAGCCTGGTGTAATTTGTCCTGCTCATCGATCTGCGCCTTGAGATCATAGGCCTCTTTCAAGCGGAAGTAGCTGGCCGGGTAGAGCGAGCCATACTGGCTGCGCATCTCCGGCACATGGCGGAAGAAGCGCTCGCTGGTGGCGCGGCTGCCGGTCATGCCGTCGAGACTGCCCGCCATGGTGTAGGCCGGGTTGATCAGGAAGGTGATCGTGTTGACATCCATCGGCACCCCTTCCACCGGCAGCACCTGGTAGCCGATCATGCGCCCGCTGCGTTTGAGCTTGCTGACAAACACATCCGCCAGACCGCTGGTGACCACGGCATAACCGATATTCTTGGGGATAAAGCGTTGGCCCAGGTGCGGGAAGTGCGGCTCCGGCTCCTGACTGCCACGCAGTTCCAGCCGGTCACTGCTCATCAGGCTGTGGCTTGCGCCCACCGTGCTGGCGTTCTGCCAATGGTAGGCAAAATCGGCGGCGACATTCATGCCGGCACGCGTATCGAGCAGTTCCGTCTCGACCCCAAGCCCGGCAGTCACCGTAGTATCCACGCCCACAAAGAGCGCTGTCTCCGCCCCCAGGCTGACATCCTGCTCGCGCGTCCAACTGTACTCCACGTCTGAGGACTGGATCAGCTCGACGGAGGTTGCGCCATTGTAGTCCTGCTCTTCGGTCAGGTTTTCGCCGGGCAGCGGCGGCGCGCCTTCGATGTAGCCGATCAGCGTCGGCTTGATCTGGGCGTTGCCGATCCACTGCATCTCCAGCTCTTCGATGCGTTGTTCGTCGACCAGCCGCAGCCCGCCCAGGGTGGGCAAGGCCAGGCAGCGCAGCATCATCACCGACTTGCGGCGCTGGGCATCCACACGCACACGGCTGTACTCGGCGCAGATC
>ERZ1026792.2346-NODE-2346-length-10012-cov-3.039555_pt1 | contig 10012 bp, 8 predicted proteins | sample MGYA00520884_ERZ1026792 | MGnify/ENA primary metagenome ERZ1026792 (study PRJEB33270, sample SAMEA104284473) | anaerobic digester metagenome | biome: Anaerobic digester microbiome; feature: mesophilic sludge digester; material: Anaerobic digester biomass | place... | reverse complement strand
AATATTATCTTTCGCATTCTCATTCCATTATGTAAACCCACCATGCTTACTGTTACCATAATAACTTTTATCGATAGCTGGAATGCATATTTTTGGCCTAAAATCGCCACCACCACCCCATTGCGAAGGACCATCGCCCTGGGCGTCTATGAACTCAAGCGCTCTTATGCAGGCCTGGAAACCATGAATCAAAACCAAATTATGGCAGGAGCTGTTATAACGATTGTCCCAATTATTATCCTATTCATTCTCCTTCAAAAATATATCCTTACCGGATTCTCTAAGGTGGCTTCAAAGTGATTATCAATGAGACGAAGGCACATCCTATAGAGGCTCTTTCTATAGATACCATTTCTAATGAAGCCTTTTCTATAAAGTCCCAAAAAAGAAAACCAAAGCCATACCGCTTAAGATACAGCAATGCCACTTTTATGCGATGCAAGACTACATTCATTTTTGTAACACTGTGCATTGTCTTTGGGATTCGAACTGTCAGCCTTACATGGGCTCAAATTGAATCTGCTGCCATTGTGGATCGCTATGATGAGGTATTTAAACGAGAAAATAGCGAAAAAAGGTTGACTGCTTGGTTTCTAAAGCTATCATTATCCGAAGAGTCGAATATCGATGAAAAATCTGGAGATAGTACTATTATTATCTCACCAGATGATAGAGTGATGCTTATAGATGGCGGAGCCTTATCCTGCGGTGCCTTGGTATGTTCTTATCTGCATGCTCTTGAAGTCGATAGAATCGATGCAATACTACTGTCGCATCCTCATATCGATCACGTAGGCGGGCTTATATCTGTACTGCAAGAATTCCCTGTCGAAATGATCTATATGAGCAAACTCGAATATTCCACCACTACTTTCGACAGTTTTTTGAGCATTGCAGCTGATAATAAGGTTCCCATTATTTATCTCCAAGAAGGCTCAGAGTTCGACCTCGGCAGCAAGATACATGCGAAAGTATACAATCCTGAAGCCAATATCGTGTACTATTTCGGATATCCTGCCAATAGCACTCAATTTGTAAACGATAGATCTCTGGTAGTAAAATTGGCTTTTGGCAAATCGAGCATACTGTTCATGGGCGATGTGTATACATCAAGAGAACTTGATCTTATAGAGAAATATGGATCTGAACTTAAGGCTGATGTTTTGAAAGTGGGACACCACGGTAGTGATACATCCTCCTCCAAGTCTTTTATTAGACTTGTTTGTCCAAAAACCGCAGTTATAATGCATGATCGCCTTGCTAGTCTCCAAGTATATAACAATCTTAAAAAAATAGGATCAGAAGTCTATCTGAATTGCATCGATGGAAACATAAGGCTCTCTATCGACGAAGAGAAGAATCTGACGATAATTACGCAGTTCGACCGAATAGTCGACTTTTAAGGCAGGAATTCTATACTGTCTTCGCAATCTTAAAATAAATTCTTGCCAAAAATATCCATACTGCTACGAACCTTGTTTATGAGGATTGAGAATGGCATAAGGAAGCCTTCTCATGCACAAGCATAGCCAGGCCCATAATCTGCTTTCTTCTTATATATATACACCACAAGTCTATGCAGCATATTGGAGCATTCCTTGCAAAGCACACCGTTTCTCTGCGATGATCCGCAAGGTGCTTTCTAAGCTCTCTATCGAAATAGTAAACCCGAGGCGGTTCAATAGATCGAAGCAAACCACAAGGTTCGTAGCAGTAAAGATGTATTGGCAATCTGTCTGAGTAATGGTATTATAATAACCATCAAAAAGCGTTGTTAACGCATGGAATAATCAGATTTGATTAGCGTCAACAAAGTCGAGGGTTCAATTCCCTATATCTACATAAGCTAAGTCGATATTTTTCAATAAACTGCGTTTTGATTGCTAACCACGGTTCAGCCTTTAGAGTTAAGAAAGGTTTGCATCCCATTTTCATTACGATCATGCTCAACAAAATCTGGGGAGGTCTATGCCATTATGAGAATGATGGAAATTCTTAGGGACATCTGGGGGACAGCAAAAACAGTTCTCCCCTTAGCCATGATCTTAGTGATACTCCAGGTCATTGTCCTCAAGAAGCCCATTAAGAATCTCCGAGAATTCATTATTGGAATTCTGCTGAGCATCGCAGGATTGCACTTCTTCTTGAAGGGCGTCTTTATGAGCATTTTGCCCTTAGGAGATTCTGTTGGTGGGAATATTGCTATATTGGATAACAAATTGCTAATAGTAGCCATTTCTCTTGTCATCGGTTATCTCGGAACGCTTGTCGAGCCCGCGCTCAAAACACTTGCGCTCGAAGTTGAAGAAGTGTCTGTGGGAGCCATACCGAACAAAGTGCTAATTCATGCAGTTGCCATTGGTTTTGGGCTCGGAATGGGAATTGGGGTGTGGAAAATAATAAACAATATCTCGTTTATAAAAATCGTCATTCCTCTTATCTTTGTTATCATTTTGCTGATTCCTTTTGTACCAAAAGAGTTTGTATCGATTGCCATGGATTCCGCGAGCGCTACGACAGGGCCAGTCAATATTCCGTTGAATATGGCAATTGCCGTGGGTCTGGCCAAATCGCTCGAAAATGTAGACCCGCTGACATCTGGTTTTGGTATCATTGGGCTCACTTCGATTGGGGCGGTCATTTCGGTGATGGTTCTCGGACTTTTGACGAGAATTTGAACAAGCAGATAAAGAGGGAAAGAAACAATGGAAGTCAAATGCATTGTTGCAATTGTCGAAAGGGGAAAAGCCGATGCAATCGTGGAAAAAGCCAAAAAAGCAGGAGCCGACGGAGCCACGATTCTCTATGGCAGAGGCACTGGCCAACCCGAAGCTATGAGATTCTTCAACCTTCACATAGAAGCTTCAAAAGAAGTGATTATAATTCTCAGTGATACAGATAAATACAAGCCAATCTACGATGCTATCATCGAAGAAGGAAACCTTCACGAACCTGGCACAGGGATAATCTTTACCTTTGCGGTATCTGAACTGGAAGGCTTATTGCACAGGAACAAACTGAAGAGTTGAAAAAAGATCCAAAACAAAACAACAACCACAACCAGCGCAATTGTGCAGTTATCTATGCGAGGCATTGATATAGCAGAAGGCGACAATATAAATGCCAGTTCCCCGTCACAGACCTACGGTTGAAGCGTTATTTTTTCTCGTCAATTGTGCGTGTTTTTCGCGCGTCAGAGGATACCAGATAAGCAAAGGCATCGAAATTGCAAAGGCGATAACTGGCACTATGGCAAAGAAAAAGCGTATACCAAATAGAGCGTGGGTAGTTTGTTCTGCTTCTGGGACATAGCCATATAGCTTCAGCGCCCATCCGCTCGCCGCTATTCCAATGGCCCCTGTTAGCTTGCTGAGAAAAGCATTCACTCCAAAATATATTCCTTCATGCCTTTCTCCTGTTTGCGCAAAGTCCACTTCTACCACATCTGGAATCATGCTCCATGGGAAAACATATTGCGCCGAAAAACCAAGGCCAGCTACAAAAGCGATTACATATATGAGCGGACTGGGCCCTTTAGGGAGCATATAGGCCGCAATTATCGCAAGGCTCGCAATGCCGAGACCAAGCGCATACGAAGGACCCTTATTCAGTTTGGTCGAAATATATCGCCACGGAATCAAGAAAATCCCGATTGTTCCAAGCATCACCAGCATTACAAGTGAGATTTGATCCGGCATCTGCAATTGATAGGTCAGGAAATATGGCAAGAGACTGGTGAGGAGTGTAAAGCTGATGCTTACTATGGTACTTGCGATCATATAGATGACAAAGGGCTTATTCTTGAAAACATGTTTGATCTGTGGCCAGAATGGCATTCTAGCAGGCACGAGCTCAGGATTGGGTTTTTCTTTGACACCCAAGGCGGTTATCAGAATCGTAATTGTCGCGATAACTCCGAAAATGGCCCCAGTACCGCTATAGGCAGCGGTTTTTGTCCATCCCATATCCATGAGCATTCCTGCTATCAGCGTTGTAGCCGCTCCTCCAATGATGTAACCAACAACAGTAAAGATCATTCGTATAGAGATCAAAGAAGTGCGTTCATCATAATCATAGGTCAATTCAGCAGAAAGCGCATAATAGGGGACAGAAACCAGGGTCTGTGTAGTGTCGACCAACAAGAATGAAGCCAATACTGCCAGAAATGCTTTAGTTCCTTGTAGATTCGGAGGCAGAGAAAAGAGAAGCCATACTGTCAGTCCGAAGGGAATGGCGCCAAATAGCATGTATGGCTTACGGCGGCCCCAACGGCTGCGAGTCCTATCAGAAAAATAGCCAAACAGCGGATCGTTTATCGCGTCCCAGGTCAATTTGCCTACCAGTAAGGCTGTCCCTGCGATTGCGGGATCGATCATGGCTATATCCGTATAATAATACAGAAGAAAAAACTGAATGGTAGCGGTCAGCAACGATATTCCCAAATCAGCGATTCCATAGAATATCTTTGTTTTTGCGCTGAGCTTGTCTTTCATAATTTCCCTCCCTATTTCAGGTTTTCATTCATGGCAAGCAATGTCAAAAATTCGTCCGCGCGCACAATATGGACATTCGGATCTGCGATTTTTTGGGCGAATTCGGCGACATCTGCGATAGTAGTTCGATATGCGAATAGGTGAACGGCAATGAAAGCGGGGCGATCGCTAGTACCAGCGATCATTGTGCGCACTTTTTCCAAAAGCTGTTCCGCGGGCAGCGCTATCTCGTCGACCTTCGGAATTTGATTGGAAAAGAAGATGAAATCGTTGCGGCATACTCGAAGAATTCTTTTAATCACTGCATAGCCAGCCAGATAGCCAAGCAAATCGCCCGAGTGCCTTTGCAGCTGTTGCAGCTGCCTAAGAACTCTGCGGCATGGATCTGCGATATATGAAGTCACAACTCTGATTCCAATATCGTTGCAGATTCGTGCTGTTTCCTTTATGTAGGCTGGTAGATCGGGTACTAAAGGAGGAATCACATAACCCGCCCCAGAAGGGCCTGCTATTATACAATCTTCTTCGCTCGCCTGCCCTAAATACCGCTCTAGCAACGCTGGAGCAATTTCGCTCAATAAAGGCTGAACCTCCCAGTTGAAGGCTACCTTTCCGCGCGCTGAGCTGTACCAATTGCCCAGTTCGCCCGTGTGCATCATCATCAACTGATCGCCATCCGAAAGCGTAAAGGTCAAATAGATCGCTTTCTTGTCCAGCGAAGGGCTTGGCCTTATGGTTGTTTTACTCGCCCTAAGCGAGCCCTCCTCAGATGATTCTGCTTTGAGTGATTTCCCCTTAAATGACGCTTTGATTGCCTTTTCATTCAATGGCTCTACCCTGCTATGGAAGGAAAAATTCCCCGCAAGATGAGCGGGCACAAGCCGTAAGCCATTGGCTGATAGCTGAGACATGAACGAGAGTTCATCATCTCGTTTTGTGTGCCAACCAAATATGGTGGGATATGTCTCCGAGCGCACTTTTCTCTGAATTCTATTGGAAATCTTTACCTCTTGCGATCTTTTCCCCATCCAATGCAATGCAAATTTTCGGATTGGAGCATCCAGTCTGAGGGCAAAGATCGGCTCGCGTAAAGCTGGCGGTCCGAATGTTAAAAGCATCAATAGCTTATTCCCCAGCCCTTCATGACGACTCGATAGGCTATAAACGAATATGCGCTCCTCTACCAGATAATCCAAGAATTCTGGCCTCTGCCATTCTGGCTCGATGCAAGCAATAACTCCAGGCTTGCATTGATCGAACAGATTATCCACTGCCCAGGTGTAGATCTGAAGTCTGTCTGTCCATCTGTTCCGAAGATCATGGCGAATAGGCAAATCCTGGAGCGCCAATTCTTCTATGAGATTCATGGTTACTGGGATCAAGTTCTCCAGCCCTGCTAGCATTACGGCTGCGTTCACCGTATCCAATAGACTTTCATCCCAAATTACAAGGCCACCATAATCATTTCGGAATTTATTCAAAGCTTCGCTTAGACTTGAAAGCTCTTCGATATCAAATCCATGCTCCATTCGATAAAACTCGATGTTATGTTCATCCTGATTGCCCAAGAATGCCCTATACTTACCAAACCAGTTTTCATCATCTATGAACTCTTCGTTGGTTCGACGAGCACTTGGGTCATCATAGAAGCCATAATCGAGATAGAGGGTTGCTCCTTTTCGGTTTACGAGACCCTGCAAGGCGGCTGCGCAAACGCGCCCTGAGAAAGATAGCTCGCTGACATCCAAAACGAATATGCATTTCATCGTATCATCTTGGTTCAAGGCGAGATCTAGGCGACATCATCCGGCTTGACCTCTCGGCCCTCGCGAGCGGATTGCTGGGCTGCCAGGGTGAATTGCAGCACTTCTTTCCCAGCCTTTCCATCCAAAAGCGGAGTCCCTCCATGCTGCAAGACATCGATAAGGTGTTGCGTTGCAGCAATGAAACTATCCTCCCATTCTGGCTTTTCTATTGGAATAGGGATGGTCTTAGCGTCCTTAAAGAGAAATAGTTCGGGTAGATCGATAGTCTTCGCCGTATATCGGTTGATAAAGATTATTCCTTTCTCTCCTACTATCTCGACTCGGTCGTCATCGGAATAGTACTTCGAATTCATTAGAATCTTTGGTGTGTGAGAGATATCGAACACACCATAACAGCGCTTTTTTTTGAACTGAAACATGATTGTGGCAGGGGCATCGACGAATACTCCCGGGGCAACCGGTGTCTTGTCTATCCAAGCCATAACGCGCTCAGCTTGACCCACCAAATGATACGCGAGTGAAAACAGATGATAACCGTGATCAAAGACCAATTCGCCTCCGCCACTCTGCTTTTCATCGAAACGCCACCTCCATGCATCCAGAGGAATCTTCCAACCCTGCGGAGAGTAACCTGTATTGATATGCATGCGCAGCATCACGGGCTTGCCGATTTCTCCCGCATCTAGCATCTCTTTGGCTTTTACGGCTGGCTCATAGTGAACAAAGTTTTCATATACACGCAATATCACACCGGCTTTCTTGGCGGTCGAGATCATATCATCTGCTTCGGAAGCAGATAGACACATAGGCTTCTGGACTGAAATATGCTTGCCTGCTTGAGCAGCCTGGACGGTCATTGGGCAGTGAAGATGATGAGGGACAAGAAGTTCCACCAGGTCTATCTCTGGATCTTTCAACAATTCAGCATAATCCTTGTATATCTTGGAAATGCCCCATTCTCGCGCTTTTTGTTTTGCTCTGGCCTCCTTGGCGTCGCACAAGGCAACAATCTGCGCATCCGAGCGATCCCGATACGCGAGCACATGAAGATCTGATATACGACCACAACCGACCAAAGCCACTCCAATTTTCTTCATAGATTTTCTCCTGACTGAGATTCCATTGCTGCCAATTTTTCACGAATTTCTGCATGTTTTTTGCGATCGATGGGATACCAGATCAATAAGGGCAAGGTGATGATAATGATGATTCCCGGAATAGGCCCAAAGAACAAACGAATGCCCAAAAGCGATCTAGAGCTTTGAGCTACGTTCGGCACATAGCCAAAACCGGTCAGCATCCAGCCAATCCCAGCAATGGCAAGAGCTTCGGATATCTTGGTAGCCAATCCCCAAATGCCATAATACATTCCACTTCTAAATTCGCCGGATTCAACTCGGTCATAATCTGCCACATCCGCTACCATCGCCCAGGGGAAAATCCACTGTGAACCAAAACCTATGCCAGCCAGAGCCGAGAGAATGTAGACAAGCTTCCCTTGATCAGGAGTCAAGAAAAAGGATAGGCTAATAGCAATCGCTCCAATTCCAGTTCCTAATGCATAGGTCTTGCCCTTATCCAGCCTTTCGCTGAGTTTTTTCCAAAAAGGCAAGGACAATGTGACACAGATAAGCATTAGCCCCATAACCAGCGATATCTCGCTTTTCATAAGAAGCTGGTATTCGAGATAATAGGCCATCAAGGTCTTGACCATGGCGAACGAGAGATTGATCACGAAATAAGCGATACACAAACGCTGAAAAGGCTTATTTGACAAGGCTATCTTCACACTCTGCCAGACATTGGTCTTGGCCTTGGTTTGCATAACTTTCTTGCGTTCTCTTATTCCAGCAGCCGAGATAAGCAAGACAGCCGCACATATCAATCCATATATGATACCCACATAAGCCCAACCCTTTCTTTCATCGGAGAATAGCCCAGCTAAAAGTGGAGTTAGAGCGACGCCAATTAGATAGGCTGGCACGGCCATTACCATACGAGTAGTGGTAAGAGAACTGCGCTCGTCGTAATCGTCCGTCAATTCTGAGGTGAGCGCGTAATAGGGAACATTAGTCAATGTCCAGAAGGTATCGAAAAGTATAAAAGTAAGAGCGATCCAGATGAATGTCGTAGTTGTAGATAAGCCTTTTGGAATGAACCAGAGCAGCATAATGCTGATCCCTAATGGGATAGCTCCCCAAAGCATAAAAACCCGTCGTCGCCCTAGCTTCGAATCCGTCTTATCTGTCAACCATCCAAACAGGGGGTCGTTGATTGCATCCCAGATTTTTCCTATCAAAAGTGCATTGCCTGCCAAGACCGGCAATATCAGGGCTGTATCGGTATAGAATTTCAGTAGATAAAACTGAATAGCAGAATTGATAATGGCATTTCCAATGTCGCCAACGCCATAGAACATCTTTGTCTTAAGCGGCAGCTTCACTTCCCCATTGTTTTTTAGAGATTCCTCTTTCCTTGGTTTTCCTCTTTCCATTTCATTGCCTCCATTTTTTGATCTCCTCTTTCAAATCAGAATGCGGCAGATCATCAAATCCAAGCGCATCGAAGATACCGGGATAGGTCAATGCTTCTTGCACAATCGATTCTGGTAGTCTCCGCAGAATCTCATGCATGGCGAAATGCGTAGTCTGCGAAATGCTTTCAAGTATTCTGCGCGAGCTTTGTTGGGATTCTCGCCTGTGTGGGGGATATCCTATACCTGATTCGACAGCGAATAATTGATCAAATATCATTTTTAGATTGACATCGGAAGCCCAGCCATAGCCCTGGTTGAGCATAAGAGAAATGCAGTTCCCGCCATTTATCTGAGTAAACAGCCATGCATCCAATGGAGAAACGATATGCCCACAGCATACACCCGGGTACTGCATGACAGAATTGAGGAAGCCCTGACCTGTGCCACAACCACCGACCACAAAATCCGCCACACCGAGGTTCAAAAAGAGCGCTCCCAATAGGCCAGTATGAATATAGGTCAGCTCAGGCTTTACTCCATTCTGTTTCATGCCAGCATTTATGAGCATATGACCACGGCCTTCTAGAGCTCTCAATATATCTACATTTCGATCTGCTGCGCTCGTCTCATTCAGAATGGCAATTCTCATCGCTTTTCCTTCTTTTTCAAAACTTCAATAGCCGCGCTAACTATTTGGTCAATCGAAAGCCCATAGGCGTCCATCAGGCTATCTGTATCTGGCGCCGTGCGAGCGAAGGTATCCGATATCCCTATCCTAGCCATCGGCGTAGGGCATTCCTCAGCCAGTACTTCAGCAACCGCGCCGCCGAGACCTCCCAAAATGCTATGCTCTTCGGCTGTCACGATAGCGCCGGCCTCAGCCGCAACTCTACAGATCGAATCCCTATCGATGGGCTTTATGGTATGAATCTCGAGAACAGCAGCGTCAATTCCTTCCCTGGCAAGAATTTCGGATGCGGCCATACATCGTCCAACCATGCTCCCACACGCGATGAGACCTACATCTTTTCCTTTGCGCCTCGCGATTGCCTTACCTATCTCCAGTGCTTCGCCTTCCTTATGAACAGCAATCGATGCACCACGGCTTATGCGCATTGTTATTGGTCCGTCTTTTTCTGCCATCAGAGGCACAAAGGCCGCTGTCTGAGTCGCATCCGAAGGCACTATCAAGGTCATTCCAGGCAAGGATCTAAAAATGGCGATATCGCTTATGGAGTGGTGCGTAGGACCGTCTTTGTAGTCAGATAATCCTGCAT
>ERZ1026792.2345-NODE-2345-length-10013-cov-2.847360_pt1 | contig 10013 bp, 9 predicted proteins | sample MGYA00520884_ERZ1026792 | MGnify/ENA primary metagenome ERZ1026792 (study PRJEB33270, sample SAMEA104284473) | anaerobic digester metagenome | biome: Anaerobic digester microbiome; feature: mesophilic sludge digester; material: Anaerobic digester biomass | place... | reverse complement strand
ATCGTCAACTGGCTCACGAGCAGGGAGAACCTGATCGCCATCGGGCCGAAGACCCCGGAGCAGACGCGGGTTCGGATGAACAGGGCCCAGCTCGTCAACGCCTTCTACATGTTCGGGGCCCTCCCCGCGCTGGGGCTCCTGCTCGGAATCGTGATCTGGATGAGGAGGAGGAAGTAGGCGGGGGGAGTCCTTCCGGAAGGCGGCGCGGACTTCCGCCCGCGCAGGAACCGTTCCTCCCCGCGGGGGAGGACAGGGCAGGGGGATGCATGGGATGAAATTCCGCTCAACGATTCTTCTTCTCGCCGTGGCGCTGGGGATCGGGGCCTATATCTGGTTCTTCGAGAAAAAGCAGATGTCCACGCAGGAGAGGGAGCAGAAGGAGAAGCTCGTCTTCTCCGTCAGCGCGGACGATATAGACAGGATAGAGATCTCCCGGGAGAAGGGCACGGTCGCCTGCGCCAGGGACAAGGCGGGGGATTGGAACCTGGAGAAACCCCTGCTCTACAAGGCGGACAAGGCCCGGATACGCGGCATGCTGAGCCGCCTGGAGGGATTGAAGAGCGAACGGGTCATCCCGGGCGCAGGGATCGGGGAGAAGAAGATCGAGGAGTTCGGACTCAAGGAGCCGCGCCTGACCGCGCGCTTCCGCGCCCGAGGCAAGGATCTTGGGCTCGAAATCGGCGCGGACACGCCGCTCGGCGAGACCGCCTACGCGCGCGTCGAGGGATCGAGGGACGTCCAGGTGATCGCGAAGGGCGTGTACGGCGCGCTGGCCAAGGAGGCCGCGGATCTCCGCGACCGCGGGGTGATCGATTTCAACCAGGCCGACATCTCCAAGGTTGCGATCTCGCGCGGCGGGAAAGGCATCGACCTCGTCCAGGAGGGCGAGGCGTGGAAAATCGTCTCGCCCATAGCGACGGGCGCGGATCCGGACAAGGTGGGGGCCCTCCTCCGCAAGCTCAGAAACCTGCGTGTGCGCGACTTCGTGGATGACGCCCCGAAGCAGATGGAGAAATACGGCCTCGCCGCCCCCGAGGCGGAGATCGCCCTCCGCGGCAGGGGGGATGAGCCCGTGGGCGCGGTCGTCTTCGGCATGGAGGCCGAGAAGGGCGCGCGTTACGCTAGGGCGGCGGGCCGCGAGGCCGTCTTCACGGTGGGCAACGATATCATGAAGGAGATCGTCGCCGACCCGGCGGACCTGCGAGACAAGATGGTGACGCGCCTCGGGGAGGCCGAGGTGGACGAAATCAGGATCGAGGGCGGAGGCAGGAAGCTCGCCATGTCGAAGGCGGGGGATAGGTGGGAGATTCGGGAACCGGAGAAGAAGGACGCGGAGGCGGAGCAGGCGCGCGCCCTCCTCAAGGCGGCGTTGAACCTCAAGGCGTCCGAGTTCGCCGCCGAAAAGGCCTCGGCCCCCGAGAAGTACGGCCTCGGCGCGGAGGCGCTCGCCCTGACGCTCAAGACGAAGGACGGCAAGGAGGAGAAAATTCTTTTCGGCGGCAAATACGAGCGCGGCAAGAGGGTCTATGTAAAACGCGCATCGGGGGACGAGGTGCTCGGCGTGGAGGCCGCCATCCTCGCGCAGTGCGTCCCGGACCCGCTCCCCTTCCTGAAGAGACAGGTTGTGGATATCAACAGCCGCGACGCGAAAGGGCTCGTGATCTCGGGTTCGAGGGTGAAGAAGACGGTCTGCGAAAAGGAGGATGGGGCGTGGAACCTGGTCGAGCCGAAGAAAGGCAAGGCCGACCCGGGCGCCGTGGCTGCCATCCTCGCCAACATTTCGCACCTGCGGGCCGGCGAATTCGTCGCCCGGGCCCCCGAGGACCTCAAGCCCTACGGATTGGACGAGCCCTCTGTCGAGGTGGCGGTGGAGTGCGAGAAGGGCGGTTCGACCGAGACGACGATATTGAAGATCGGCGGCAAGGCGAAAGACGGCCTTTTCTACGCGGCCCTCGGCGGGGGGGATCTGGTCTTCACCATTCCAGGGTATATCGAGGAGTCGCTCCGGAAGGACCTCGCCGCCAAGCCCGCCCCCACGCCGGCGGACGCGAAGGCGGAAGAAACGCCCCCCGCCTCGAGCGCGCCGGCGCGGACGTGATCGGCGCTGAACGCCGGCCGGCGGAGGCGATTTCCGATTCGACAGCCCGCCCGGGCTGAAATCCATCGTCCCAGGCCGAGCCGTCCCGCTCGGCCCCGCTTGCCCTCATCGACTGCCGCCGCCGGTTCGCACAGTCAACCTCGGTTGACACATCCGGCGATGAGGCCGCCCCGCGGCGCCTTGCTTTTCGAGCCGCAACGTCCGGAGCCGCACACGGATATGTACTCCCCCCGTCCCGCGGATTCCGTCCTGGAAACGGCACGCGAAATGCTTCTCTTGTAGGGGGCCGTACTTGCGCCCAAATAGCTTCCCGCGGGGCGAGGCGGCGCAAGCTGTTCTTGAACGCGGGGGGCGCGTCGGCACCCCTTGCCGGGCGGCCAGGCGGCGCATCCTGGACGCGGCGATCCCGGGGCCTGCCCATGAGAAGCATCGGACGAGCAGGGGCAATAGCGCTCTTCGCCTGCCTCTCGCAGTGGTTCCCTCCGCCGCTCCGCGCCGAAACGCCGCCCCCCTCCCCGCGCCGCGCCATACTCTACCGCGCCACGCCCATCGTCAACGCCGTCTATCCCGCTGTCGTCAGCAGGGCGATGCGCGGGGCGAAGCGCTCGATCAAGATCGTCATGTTCTCGATAAGCGCCGGCTATTCGCCCAGGAACCCGATGTCCACGCTCATGGAAGAGTGTATCGGCGCCGCGAGGCGGGGCGTCCGCGTGACGGTCATCGCGGATTTCTGCGACCATGCGGACGGCAACCTCTACGCCATCAACGCGAGAACGTTGGAGTACCTCAACGAGAACGGCGTCGAGACCTACTTCGACCACCCGAAGACAAAAACGCACGACAAGGTGGTGCTCATAGACGACGCCACGCTCATAGTGGGCAGCCACAACTGGTCGAAGGCCGCGATGAGCAGGAACGTCGAGGCCTCGATCATGATCACATCCTCACCACCGGACCCGGCGTTCGCGAGGTATGTAGAAGAGATCAAGTCCGCCTGCCTGCCCAGCAGGATATGAGGGGCGAGGCGGCTGGGGGGCGTCGGCATGCGCCATTTCCATCCCTGGGCGGGGGCGTGGATCGCCTGGGCGGCGATCCTGGCCCTGCCTGCCGCAGCCGCTTCCGACCGGATACGCCTCAGGGACGGCAAGGCGCTCCATGGGAAGGTCATAAACGCCACACAGTCGCTTTTCGTCATAAAGCTCGACTCCGGTGAAACGCGCCCGATCCCCCGGGGACAGGTCGCGGAATGCCTGTGCGATAGGCCAATGCCGCCGCCCGCGGGGCGCGCCGGGGATGCGTCGTTCGAGGCGCGGGAAGTCGTCTTCCTTCCGCGCGCCGAGTACCTGAAGCTGCTCCTCGAAGAGCTGCGCCGCGCCCGGAGATCGATCTCCGTCGTCATGTACCAGATGAGCATGGCATTCACGGAGCGCAATGAGCCGTTCCGGATCGCCTGCGCGCTCATCGACGCCGCGAATAGGGGGGTAGACGTCCGCGTGCTGTTCGAGGATCCGGGCTGCGGCTACATACTCGACTGCAACACGGAGGCCGCGGCCTACCTCTCGGGGAACGGCGTCCGGGTGAAGTTCGACGATCCGGAACGCGTGACCCACGCCAAGCTCGTGCTCATAGACGGTTTTACATCCATCCTTGGGAGCCATAACTGGTCGTCGTCCGGACTCAGGACCAACAGCGAATCGTCCGTGCTCGTGCGCTCGGGGGATGTGGCCGCTGAGTTCGGCCGCCTCTTCGACGAGATATGGTCGAACGGAAACTGCGTCGCCGGCCCGGCGGAACGCCGGCGCCGCGAGGCGAGAAGGATGGGGAAGTGACGCGGCCGCGGCCCGCCGGGCTGCGTCCCGCCGCGCAATCCGGCCGCCGCCGCCCGTTATCCGGCATCGGCGCCGGGGCTCCTTCTTTTCGATTTTCATTTCCTCTCCGCCGACCTACAATTGCGTGATCCCGAAGGGAGGCGGCCATGTCCGACTGTCTGTTCTGCAAGATAGCGCGCAAGGAGATGTCTGGCAGCATAGTGTATGAGGACGACGATCTGATGGCGTTCAAGGATATACAGCCGCAGGCGCCCGTGCATATCCTGGTGATTCCGAAGAGGCATATAAGCGGGGCGATGGCCGCCACGGCGGGGGACGCGGCGATCCTGGGCAGGATGATCCTTCTTTCCAAGATACTCGCCGAGCGCTTCTCCGTGTCGGAGTGCGGATTCAGGCTAGTCGTCAACTCGGGGGTGGACGCGGGCCAGGCGGTCGCCCATCTTCATATGCATTTCTTGGGCGGAAGAAAACTCAAATGGCCGCCGGGCTGATCCATCCGCGCGCGCGCGGCAACCGCCCGGCGGACCGGCCCTCCGTACCCGGCGGGGCCGCAGCGGAGGGAGAGGGGCGCCGATGGGATCGAAGAGGGCTGCAGCCGCCGGGCGGCTCCTCCGTGCCCGCCGGTTCACCCTGGCCGTCGCGGAATCCTGCACCGGGGGCCTGATAGCCCATCGCGTCACAGCCGTTCCCGGCAGCTCGGATTATTTCCTCGGCGGCGTAATCGCGTACGACAACGCCGCCAAGACGGCGCTTCTCGGCGTCTCGCCTTCGACCCTTCGCAGGCATGGCGCGGTGAGCGGGCGGACGGCGGCTGAGATGGCCCGGGGGGCGCGCCGCGCATTCCGTTCCGATATAGCCGTCTCGTCCACGGGGATTGCCGGCCCATCGGGCGGGAGCCGGAAAAAGCCGGTCGGGCTTGCATACTTGGGCATGGCGCGCGCCGGCGGCACAACCGTCCGGCGGCATCTGTTCAAAGGCCCGCGCCGGGCGGTCATGGCCCAGGCGGCGGAGGCGGCGCTCGAAATGCTGATCGGCTATCTCGGCCGGAAGGCCCGGGCCGGCCGTTGATGCCGGATGCGGCGGATGGAGGGGAACGCGGGGGGGGGGAAAGGGCGATGGCGCTGCGGCTGTTCATAGCGATCGAGATAGGCGACGAGGCGAAGAAATCGCTGGGGCGCATCCAAGCCCTGCTGCGCCGCGAGCTCCCTGCTGCCCGCTGGGTGAAACCCGCTTCCATCCACCTCACCATCAGGTTCCTCGGCGACACCGACGAGCGCGAGGTTCCGCACATACTGGAGGCGATTGCCGGGGCCGCGGCCGGGGGCGGGGCATTCACAATCGCCTTGCGGGGCGCGGGGGCATTTCCCAACGCCGGACGGCCGCGCGTGATATGGATCGGTGTTGACGAGCCGACCGGCGTTCTGGCCGGGATCGCCTCCCGGCTGAACGCCGGCCTCTCCTCGGCCGGTTTCCCGGCCGCGGACCGTCCCTTCACCCCGCATATCACGATCGGTCGGGTGAGGGATGGAGGCGGTCCCGGGTACGGCCCGGCCCTCTCCCGCCTGCGGGATGTCGAGGCGGGCGTCATGCGTGTCGCGGACATCTGCCTTATCCGGAGCGACCTCGCCCCGTCGGGTCCCGTGTACACCGTTCTGGGGCGGGCGCCGCTCGGCGGATGAGGCCGCTCGCTCCCCCCCTTGTCGTTCCCCCGGGTGCCCGTCACCGCCCGCGGACTCATCCGGCACGCCGCCCGACCTTTCGCGGAAGCCGCGCACTAGGGCGCGCGGCGCCGCTGCAAAAAGGCGGCATCGCGATATCCGGAATATGGGCATCCCCGCGCGGTCCGTGACCGGCCGGCGCCCTTCTCCGTGCTGCTGCCGGCGAAGAGATGGAGTGCGGCTGCGGGCCGTCTGAAAAGGGAAAAATATCGTGTAACTATTTCCCTCCTCCCGCGACTAATATGGGTGTGGGGGGTGGGTTTCAGGCACCCGGGCGGGGCGCGGGAAGCCGATCCCCCGGGGGAAGGCCCGCCGTTTGGGGAAAAGCGTACTGAACAGTCGTACGCGGCGGACAAAGAGGACGAAAGCGGCTGAGGGCGGGACGCCTCGTCCAGGTCGGGGCGGGGGGCCGTTGAATCGCGCCGGGCCGGGGCAAACCGTCTCCGGAGATCAACATTCAATATCGGGGGGGAGGCGGTTTTGTTATAATGCGCCCGATTGTGCGGCAAATGAACCGAACCGCGCGGGGGGAGGAGGGGTGCCATGGCAGCCAAGCCGGAGATCAGGGAAGCGAAACCGGACGACGGGAGGGGGAAGTCGCTCGAGATCGCGCTTTCCCAAATAGAGAAACAGTTCGGCCAGGGGGCCATCATGAAGCTCGGCAGCCAGGCCGCAAAGGTGAGTGTCCCGTCCATCTCCACCGGCGCGCTTACCGTCGATATCGCGCTCGGGATAGGAGGCGTGCCGCGGGGGAGGATCATAGAGATCTTCGGCCCTGAATCATCCGGGAAGACCACCCTGGCGCTGACCATCGCCGCGAACGCCCAGCGGGCGGGCGGGACGGCGGCGTTCATCGACGCCGAGCATGCCTTTGACGCAGCTTACGCGCAGAAGCTCGGAATCAACCTTGACAATCTCCTCGTCTCCCAGCCGGGATGCGGCGAGGAGGCGCTCAACATCGCCGAGGTCCTCGTACGAAGCAACGCGGTGGACATCATAGTGGTGGACACCGTGGCGGCGCTCGTCCCGAAGGCCGAGATCGAGGGCGAGATGGGCGACTCGCACGTCGGGCTCCAGGCGCGGCTGATGTCCCAGGCGCTGAGGAAGCTCACGGCGATCATCAATCAATCCAAGACATGCTGCATTTTCATCAACCAGATACGCGAGAAGATCGGGGTCATGTTCGGCAACCCCGAGACGACCCCCGGGGGGAGGGCGCTCAAGTTCTACTCGTCAGTGCGCCTCGACGTGCGCAGGATCGAGAGCTTCAAGAACGCGCAGGGCCAGGTGTTCGGCAACCGCGTGCGGGTGAAGGTGGTGAAGAACAAGATGGCGCCCCCGTTCCGAAGCGGCGAGTTCGACATCTACTTCGACGAGGGGATCTCCCGCGAGGGAACGATCATTGACGTCGGCGTCGAACACGGGATAGTGGAAAAGAAGGGCGCGTGGTTCGTGTATGGCGGGGAGAAGCTGGGCCAGGGCAGGGAGGCCGCGCGCGTCGCCCTGAAGGGGAACCAGAAGCTGTCGAAGGAGATCACGGACGCGATCAAGAAAAAACTCGACCTGAAATGAAGCGCTATCTGCTGACGCTCGCCCTGATGGTGCTCTGCGCCTCCGCCCTCGTGGTCGCGGTGGCCTATTACCGGCCCGGGGCGGGCGGGAACCGGTCGCGCAGGCGCAAGGGGCCGCCCCCCCCGGCGTTGGCGATAGACTCGATCGTAGAGAGGGTCGGCCCCTCGGTCGTGGCGATCAACACGATCGAGCGGAAGATGGTGCGCGCGCGGATGAGGGATCCCCTCTTCAACTTCTTCTTCGGCGGGGGCGATTTCGTTGCCGAGCGGGAGGGGATCGGCTCGGGGGTGATCTTTGACCCGGGCGGATACGCGCTGACCAACGCCCACGTGGTGAGCTCGGCGCAGGAGATAGCCGTCGTCCTCCCCGACGGCAGGCAGGCCGGGGCGGCGGTCTGCGCCGTGGACCGCGAAGGGGATCTGGCCCTCATCCGGATCGAGGCGCGCGGGCTGCCCGTGGCGGAGTTGGGCGAGTCGGAGGGATTGCGCGTCGGCCAGATCGTGCTCGCCTTCGGCAACCCGTTCGGCACGGCGTCGAAGAGCGCGCAGCCATCGGTGACGTTCGGGGTGATCAGCGGATTGCGGCGCGATATCAGGGTAGAACGGGGTCGGTACTACCGAGACCTGATACAGACCGACGCGGCTATCAACATAGGCAACAACGGCGGTCCGCTGGTCGACCTGACCGGGCGGGTGATCGGCCTGAACACGCTCATCGTCACCTCCTCGGGCGCCTCCACCGGCGTCGGGTTCGCGATACCGGTCGACTTCATCATGGAGAGGCTGGACGATCTCCGGGCAGAGTGCGCGCGCGGCGCGAGATCGGGCCGGCGGCGATGAGGAGAAAGAGCGGCGCGGGAGGGTCCGGCGGCGGAGAGATCGGCTACCCGAAGGCGATGGACGTCGCCCTGACGCTTCTCGGTTTCCGCAGCCGCACGGAACGGGAGATGGAGAAGCGCCTCCTGGAGAAAGGGGTCGGAACGGAGGTCGCGGGCCGGGTGTGCGCAAGGCTCAGGGAGATCGGGTATCTCGACGATCGCAAGTTCGCGCTCGACTGGATCAAGTCGCGGGCGGGCGGAAAATGCCGGAGCCCTTCGATGCTGAAGCGGGAGTTGCAGGGGAAGGGGATCAGCCGGTCGATCGCGGAGGAGGCGGTGGCGGAGGGGCTGGCTGGGAGGGACCTTTTCGAAGAGGCGTGCGCCCTCGCGCGCCGGAAGATGCGCCGGGGGGGGGAAGGGGAGACGGCGCGGCTGAGACCGAAAGTGCAGGGCCTGCTTCTCCGCAGGGGATTCGACTACGATTTCATACGTAAGGTCATCGACGCGACGGCGCCGCCCCCGGATGACGGCTATCCGCCCGCGCGCGGGCCGGAGTGATGGGCGGGCGCTGCAGGCGGGGCGGTCGTGCGAACGGCGTGTTGATCGCGGCGGCAGGCGGCTCGTTCCGCCTGGAACGGCGGCGCTACGCCGCTTTCGCCCGGCGCCCTCATCACGGGATGTGCAGGGATGAGATCTGACGAGATTCGCGCTCACTTCATAGATTATTTCAAGGCCCTCGGGCACCGTCACGTCCCGAGCGCCCCGCTGGTGCCGGCCGACGACCCTACGCTCCTTTTCACGAACGCCGGGATGAACCAGTTCAAGGACGTCTTCCTCGGCGCCGGGAAAAGGGAGTACTCGCGGGCCGTCAACTCCCAGAAGTGCATGCGGGTATCGGGCAAGCACAACGACCTGGAGGACGTAGGGGCCGACACCTACCACCACACCTTCTTCGAGATGCTTGGGAACTGGTCTTTCGGCGACTACTACAAGCGCGAGGCGATCGAGTGGGCATGGCGCCTGCTCACCCGCGAATGGAAGATCCCGCCCGGCCGCCTCCGCGCTACCGTCTTCGAGAAGGACGACGAGTCGGCGCGGATCTGGGGGGAGACGATCGGAACCGCGGCGGGCGGCGCCCTGCGCTTCGGGGAGAAGGAAAACTTCTGGGAGATGGCGGAGACCGGGCCGTGCGGCCCCTGCTCCGAGATCCACATCGACATGGGGGAGCGGCATTGCCGGAGGAGGGGCCAGCCCGCGCACCGCTGCGAGGTCAATGGCGACTGCGGGAGGTTCATAGAGATCTGGAACCTCGTCTTCATCCAGTACAATCGCGACGAGGGCGGCGCGCTACGCGAGCTGCCCAAGAGACACGTCGACACGGGAATGGGCTTCGAGAGGGTGGCGGCTGTGCTGCAGGGGGTGGACTCAAACTACGCTACGGATCTCTTCGTCCCGATCATCGCGGCGGTCGAGGAGGCGTCGGGGAAGAGGTTCGATCCCGGCTCCCCGAGCGCCGCGGCCTTCAGGGCGATCTCCGACCACGCCCGCGCCTTGAGTTTCGCCATCGCCGACGGGGCGCTGCCGTCGAACGACGGGCGGGGCTACGTCCTGCGGATGATCCTGCGGCGCGCGGTGCGCTACGGGCGCACACTCGGGATCGAACAGCCGTTTCTCCACGCGCTGGTCCCGGTGGTGGCGGACACGATGGGAGGGACCTATCCGGAGCTCCGCCTGCACCGCGAGCACGTCGAAAGGGTCGTTCTCTCCGAGGAGGAGCGGTTCAATAACACGCTCACCTTCGGCCTGGAACTCCTCGGCGAGGTGGTGCGCCGCACGCGGGAACGCGGCGAGGGGGCCATACGGGGAGAGGACGTCTTCAAGCTCTACGACACCTACGGGTTCCCTGCGGACCTGACCGCACTGATCGCCCGGGAGGAGGGGCTCTCCGTGGACGGTAAGGCCTTCGAGTCGCTCATGGA
>ERZ1026792.2334-NODE-2334-length-10057-cov-2.332830_pt1 | contig 10057 bp, 6 predicted proteins | sample MGYA00520884_ERZ1026792 | MGnify/ENA primary metagenome ERZ1026792 (study PRJEB33270, sample SAMEA104284473) | anaerobic digester metagenome | biome: Anaerobic digester microbiome; feature: mesophilic sludge digester; material: Anaerobic digester biomass | place... | reverse complement strand
GTCTAGTGATGCCCGACTGATGGCCGGTTTGGCGGTCACAGGCCGGCCGCCCGAGGAAGTATTGGACGACGCGCTGGAGCGGGCGGTGGCCCGCGGCACGCTGCTGCGCGCCTTTACCTCGCACCAGGACTGGTATTTCGTCAACAGCGAGCGGGGTCGCAAGGCGGTGGAAGACATGCTGGCCGGCAAGTGGTCGCCGGCCCCGCCCGGCGAGGCGGTGGAGATGCAGGTGCAGCGGCCGAACATCTATGTGCTCTATGAGCAGAACATCGGGCCGCTGACACCCCTCCTGGCCGACGAGCTGAAGGAAGCGGAAGACAGTTACCCGGCCGCCTGGATCGAGGACGCCTTTCGCGAGGCCGTGGAGCTGAACAAGCGAAGTTGGCGCTACATCCAGCGCATCCTCGAGCGCTGGGCGACGGAGGGAAAGGGCGATGAAACAGCTCGGCCAGGTCGCAAAGACGATCCTCGCCGCTTCATCGAGGGAAAATATGCCGACTATATCGAGCACTGACGCGCCCACCGGCCCCGAAGGGCAGCGCCCGGGGGACGAGCCGTGCCCCATCTGCGGCGGCCTGGGGTACGTGCGCGAGAACGTGCCGGTCGATCATCCCCACTTTGGCCAGTTGTTCCCCTGCCGTTGCAAGATGGCCGAGCTGGAGGAGCGGCGGCTGGCGCATCTGCGCTCCCTGAGCAACCTGGGCCACCTGTCGCACATGACCTTTGAGAACTGGGTGCAGGAGCGCTACCGGCTGCCGGAAGAGATGTCCCGCTCTCTGCGGCATGCCTACAGCACGGCCGAGCGCTTTGCCGAGAACCCCGGCGGCTGGCTCGTCTTTCTGGGCGGCTATGGCTGCGGCAAGACGCACCTGGCGGCGGCCATCGCCAACCGCTGCCTGCAGGCCGGCCGGGCCGTGCTGTTCGTCGTCGTGCCCGATCTGCTCGATCACCTGCGGGCCACCTACAGCCCGTCCAGCGCCGTCAGCTACGACGAGCGCTTTCAGGAGGTGCGCAACGCACCCATCCTCGTCCTCGACGACCTGGGCACCCAGAACACGACGCCCTGGGCCGGTGAAAAGCTGTACCAGATCCTGAACTATCGCTACAACGCCCGCCTGCCGACCATCGTCACCTCCAACCAGAGGCTGGACGAGATCGACCTGCGCATCCGCTCGCGCCTGGTGGACCCGACCGTGGCCAGCGTCATCCATATCCTGGCGCCCGATTACCGGCGCGAGCTCGTGGACCAGGAGGGCTCGGATCTGTCCAGCCTGTCGCTGCTCCAGGACATGACCTTCGAGACATTCAGCCTGCGCGAGGGCGAGCTGGCCGGGGAGCAGCGCGAAAACCTGAAGCGCACCTTTCAGCTCTGCCGCGAGTATGCCGAGGATCCCCAGGATTGGCTGGTGCTGACGGGCGACTATGGCTGCGGCAAGACGCACCTGGCGGCGGCCATCGCCCACGAGCGCCAGGCACGGGGCTATCCGGCGGTATTTGTCGTCGTCCCCGACCTGCTGGACCACCTGCGGGCGACCTTTAGCCCGTCAAGCCTGGTGCGCTTTGACAAGCGCTTTGAGGAGATCAAGTCTGCCCAGTTTCTCGTGCTGGACGACCTGGGTACCGAGAGCGCCAGCCCGTGGGCCCAGGAAAAGCTCTATCAGCTTTTCAACTATCGCTACAACGCGCGGCTGCCGACCGTCATCACCATGGCCCGCGCCATCGACGAGGTGGACCCGCGCCTGCGCACGCGGATGCTCGACCTGCAGCGCTGCCGGGTGTGGGGCATGATCGTGCCCAGCTACCGGGGCACCCCTGCCAGGCGCGCCGCGCGCCGGGAACGCCCAAAGCGGGGGAGCTGATCGTTGACGACCCAGCGGCCAAGACGCGCCCGGCTCACCGAACTCCTCATCGTCGCCGCCCTGTTGCTGCTGCCGCTCCTCTTCTGGTGGCGGCTGTGGGCCCTGGACCCCGCCGACCGGGCGACCATCCCCCGGGGGGATTTCCAGGAGCAGTACTTTCCGCTCCAGTCCTTTGCTGCGGGCGAGCTGGCCGCCGGCCGCCTGCCGGGCTGGAATCCCTACATCAATGGCGGGCAGCCCGCCCTGGCCGACGTCCAGACCGGTTTCTACTATCCCCCGAACCTGCTGGCCGGCCTGGTGCTGGCCCTGTTGGGCCGGTCCTTTACCCTGGACGTGCTGGCGGCCCAGGTGGTGCTCCATTTTGCCCTGGCCAGCCTCTTTACCTACCTCCTGGTGCGCCAGGTGGCGCGCCACGCCGGGGCGCGGCGGGGAGCCGCGCGACTGGCGGGCGCCGTCGCCGCCCTGAGCTTTGCCTACGCCGGCTATCTCACCTCCTTCCCGGTGCAACAGCTAACCATCCTGGAGACGGCCATCTGGCTGCCCCTGGTGCTCTATTTTCTGGATCGCGCCGCCGCGAGGCCCCACCCGCTGCCCCAGCTCCTGCTGGCGGGCGGGGCCCTGGCCTGTGCCCTGCTGGCCGGCCACCCACAGACGGCCATGTACGTCGTCTATGCCGCGCTGGCCTACGGCGTCCTGGCCTGGCGCCTGCGGCGGGCGGCGGAGGGAACGGCCGGCCTGCGCCCGGCGGCCCGCGCCGCGGGCCTGGCGCTTTTTGCCCTGTTGCCCATGGCCCTGGGCGCCGCCCTGGCCGCGGTGCAGTTGGCGCCCACGCTGGGTTTTATCGCGCGCTCGACGCGGGCCGGGCTGGATTACCGGGCGGTATCGTGGGGCTTTCCCCTGTCGGAGGCGACGCACCTCCTCTACCCCGGCTATTTCGGCGGCTCGCCCCAGTACGTGGGCATCCTGCCGCCCATCCTGGCGTTGGGCGCCCTCCTGGTCCCGCGCCTGCGGGCCAGGACGATCTTCTGGCTCGTCGTGGCGTGCCTCGCGTTCCTGATGGCCTTTGGCGGCAACACGGCCCTTTACCGCGCTGCCTACCTGCTGCTGCCCGGTTTTGGCGCCGTGCGCAACCAGGAGCGCATCATCTACCTGTTCAGCCTGGCGGTGAGCGTCCTGGCGGGTATGGGGGCGCTGGCCCTCGTGCAACCTCTGCCCCCGGCCGAGCGTAGAGGATTGCGGCGCATGGGCCGGGGCCTGGCCTGGACGTGGGTCGCCATGGCGGGGCTCGCGGCTCTTTTTTACGTCGGCCACCTGCAGGCCGAGGGGCAGGGCGTCGAGATCAACCTGTTCGAGGGCGCGCTGCGCCACCACGTCCTGCTCCTCGTGATCCTGGGCGGGGCGGCCCTTCTCTTCTGGCTGCGCTCGACGGGCAGGGCGCGGCGGGCCTGGCTGGCGGGCCTGGCCCTGGGGCTCATCTGGCTGAACCTGTTCACCGTGAACGGGCAGTACAACCAGGTCGAGCCGGAGGCGGGCGGCGCCTTTCCGGAGACGGGGCCCGTCTCCTTTCTGAGGGCCGAGCCGGGGACCTTTCGCGTCTCCAGCGCGGGGTTGTTGCCCGGCGGGGCCAGCGCGGGGATCGTGTACGGCATCGAGGACATCACCGGGAACACGCCCCTGCGACTGGCGGCTTTCGAGGCCTTCGAGGAGGGGGTGGGCGCCTGGCGGCGGTGGCAACTGCTGAATGTGCATTACGTGCTCAGCGACCGCGACCTGGACGGGCCGGGCCTGGAGCGCGTCTACCAGGAGGGAGAGGTGCGGGTCTATCGCGTCGGCGACCCGCTGCCGAGGGCCTGGGTGGTCCACCAGGTGGTGGCGGCTGCCGGAGACGAGGCCCTGTCCATCCTGGACGGCGAGGCGTTCGACCCCAGGCAGGCGGCCGTCGTCCCGGATGCGGCGCCGGGGCTAGACGTGGGGAACGGAGAGCAGGCGGGCAGCGCGGCACGCGTGGTGGAGGCGCGGCCGGGGCGCCTGGTGCTGGAGGTCTCGCCCGGCGGCGCCGGGCTGCTGGTCGTCAGCCAGCCCTTCTATCCCGGCTGGCAGGCCCGCGTCGACGGCCGGCCGGCGCCCATCATCCGCACCGACTACCTGCTCCAGGGGGTGCCGGTTGCGGCGCGCGGCGAGAGCCGCCTGGTGGAGCTGACGTACCGGCTGCCCGCCTGGCCGGCCCTCGCCAGCCTGGCGACGCTGCTGGCGGCAGTGGCGGTGGGGCTGGCCTATGGTCGCAGGGCCGCCCTTCCCGGGGCGCAGACGGTTTGCCAGCAGAACCGTTTGCGTTTATAATGAGTGCGGCCCAATACAGCGACACCAGGTAGAGGCATGAACAACCACAAGACCGGCATGCTTACGGTCTTGCAGAACCGTGATTTTCTCGCGCTGTGGCTAAGCCAGCTGGTTTCAAAAGTCGGCGACAACTTTGCCGTTATTGCTGCCCTGGTCCTCATCAACCGCCTGGCGGAGCGGGCGGGTATCGCGGTGGTGGTCATTGCCGCGGCCATGACCATCCCCCAGCTCTTTGCCCTGGCCAGCGGCGTCATCGTCGACCGCTTCAGCCGCAAAACCGTCATGATCCTGACCGACGTCCTGCGGGCGGGGGTCATCCTGCTCGCCCTGCTGGTGCAAAAGCCGGGGCATCTCTACATCCTGTACATCACCGCCTTTGGCGTCATGGCCCTCGGCGCCCTCTATATCCCGGCGCGGAACGCCTCCATCCCCAACATGGTGCCCGAGGAGCACCTGCTGACGGCCAATGCCCTGGTGCAGGCCACGGAGCTGGCATCGCTCATCGTCGGCGCCTTCCTGGCAAGCCTCATCATCAGCCTGACCTCCGTCTACACCGCCTTTATCGTCGACTCGGTTACCTTTTTCATCTCTGGCGTCCTCCTGATATGGGCGCGCATCCCCAACGCCAGGAGGACGACGCCCACGGCGCCACGCGGCGAGTTTCACCAGTTCTGGGAGGAATTCACAGAGGGCCTGCGCTACATCGGCAGCAACAAGCACCTCCTCCAGCTCATGGCCATCACCACCGTGGCCACCCTGGGCTTGAGCGCCACGACCCTCCTGGCGGCCGCCTATTTTGAGCAACTCCTGGGCATCTCGGCCCAGTACCAGGGTTTTTTGCTGGGCACAGAAGGGATCGGCATGGCCCTGGGGGCGTTGCTCATCAGCATCTATGCCTCCTGGGCCCGCTCGCGACAGATCGTCAGCGTGACCATGATCGTACTTGGCGGTGGAATCCTGGTCTTTGCCATGGCGCCGGTCTATTGGCTGGTGCTGATCGGCGCCCTTCTTGTCGGCTTGTGCGTGGTCTCGGCGCGGACGACCCTGGCAGCCATGACCCAGGCCCTCGTGTCTGACGCACAGCGAGGGCGGGTGGAAAGCGCCATGGTGACCGTCATCGGCATCGGCACCATGGGCGCCCTTATCATGGCCGGTGTGTTGGGTGACATCGTCGGGCCCAAGAGCGTCTTTATGCTCACCGGCGTCGTTGTGTTGTTGGCAGGCATTGCCTCTATCTTTACCCTGCGAGGTGCGGAGGAGCGACTGCTTAACAACCTGGAGCCGTAGGAGGTAGGACGTGATTCGTACCAAGATCGTTTGTACCCTCGGGCCGGCGACCGACTCGGAGGACACCATCCAGGCCCTGGTCGAGGCCGGCATGACAGTCGCGCGCATCAACTTTTCCCACGGCACTCATGAAGACCATGCCCGGCAGATCGCCTTTGTACGTCGTGCTGCCAGCGAGGGCAACCGCGCCGTGGCCGTGTTGGCCGATCTGCAAGGGCCCAAATTGCGCGTCGGAACCCTGCCCGGCCAGCAGATCGAGCTGGTTCCGGGCCGGTCGGTGCGCCTGGCGCTGGCCGACGCCTCTCAGGATCCGGGCATGATTCCCATCCCTCACGCCGAGGTGCTGCGCGACGTGGAGGTGGGCGACCGCATCCTGCTGGACGACGGCATCCTGGAGCTGCAGGTAACCGATGTCACCACCGGCCGGGAGGCGGAAGCCCGGGTGGTTGCCGGCGGGCCGCTCAGCTCCCGCAAGGGGTTGAGCCTGCCCCACACCAAGCTCAAGATGCCATCGGTCACCGCAAAGGACCAGGTCGACGCGCGTTTCGCCCTCGAGCAGGGCGCCGACTATTTTGCCCTGTCGTTCGTGCGCTGTGACAACGACGTACAACACCTGCGCGGCTTCTTGCGAGACCTGGGGAGCACGACGCCCATCATCGCCAAGATCGAGAAGCCCGAGGCCCTGGACTGCATCGAGGCCATCCTGGCCGTCTCTGACGGGTTGATGGTGGCGCGGGGAGACCTGGGCGTCGAGGCGCCGGTGGAAGAGGTCCCCATGATCCAGAAACAGCTCATCCGCCTCTGCAACCAGGCGGGCAAGCCGGTCATCACCGCCACCCACATGCTCGAGTCCATGATGCGCAATCCGCGCCCCACCCGGGCCGAGGCGTCGGACGTGGCCAACGCCATCCTCGACGGCTCGGACGCCGTCATGCTCTCGGGCGAGACGGCCGTGGGACGCTACCCCCTGGCCTCGGTGCAGACCATGGCGCGCATTGCCGCCCTCACCGAGAAGGCCATTCCCTACGACGAATGGCTGCGGCGGGCCTTTGCGCGGGATGCGCTCAGCGTGACCGAGTCCATCGGCCAGGTGGCCAGCGAGATGGCGGCCGAGTTGGGCGCGGCGGCGATCATCACCTCCACCGTGACGGGCAGCACGGCGCGGCGGGTGGCCAGCCACCGGCCCGTGACGCCCATCGTGGCGCCCACGCCGCGGTTGAGCACCTATCGCGAGCTGGCCATGGTCTGGGGCGTGGTGCCGCTGTTGGTGGACGAGTTCAACGACACCGACACCATGATCGTCACCGCCACGGCCGCTGCGCGGCAGCAGGGCCTGGTGAAGGACGGCGACGTGGTGATCATCACCGCGGGCGTGCCCCTGGGCGGCACGGGCCTGACCAACATGGTCAAGGTACACCAGGTGGGCGAGGAAAAGGGCTGGCGATGACCAGGGTCAAGACCTTGTGGGTGCGAGAGCCCTACCTGGGCCAGATCCTGGCGGGGACCAAGACGGTGGAGGTGCGGGTGGGCTATGACAACGTCCGCTGCCTGGCGCCCGGCGACCGGCTGAGGCTCAACGACAAACACCTGGCCGACGTCCGGCGGGTGGCGCTCTATTCCGGCTTTGAGGAACTCCTGGCCCACGAGGACCCGGCGGCCATCGCCCCCGGACTGCCCGCCGCGGAGCTCCTGGACGCCCTGCGACAGCTCTATCCCCCGGAGAAGGAGGCCCTGGGCGCCGTGGCCCTGGAGCTGGCCCCCCGCCGCTACGACGCCGTCCTCTTTGACCTGGGCTACACCCTCGTCTATTTCGATCCGCCCCAGGAGATCATTGTCCAGGAGGCCCTGCGGGCCATCGGCGCCGAGCGAACGACGGCCGAGATCCTGGCCGCCGTGGAGGTGGTGTGGAGCGAGTACTATCGCGACGCCGAGACCGCGCGCTTTGATCCCAGCGAAGAACATGACCGCCAGGTGGAGAACGAGCTGAGCCGCGGCCCGCTGGCGGCCCTGGGCGCGGACGCCGGCGACGACGCCGTCCTCGGCGCCTATCGCCGCGCCCTGGACGAGGGCTTTGGACGGCCCGGCGTGCTGCGGCCCTATCCCGAGGCGCCGGCGGTGCTGGAGTCGTTACGGTCGGAGGGCTACCGGCTGGGCATCGTGTCCAACTGGAGCTGGAACCTGCGCGACCGGGTGCGGAGCGCCGGGCTGGAGGGCTACTTTGACCTGGTGTGGGGCTCGGCCTACGCCGGCTGTAACAAGCCGCACCCCTGCATTTTCGAGCAAGCGCTGGAGCAGATGGCGCTGGAGCCGGGGCGGGCGATCTATGTGGGGGACAGCTACCGCCACGACGTCCTCGGCGCCCGCCGCGCCGGCCTGGCCGCCGCCGTCCTGGTGGACCGCCGGGATGGCGCCGCGCCCCGTGACTGCCCGGTCATCCCCGACCTGCGGGGCGTCCTCAGCCTGCTCGGCTGATCTCGGGCTCCACCAGGCGCCAGAGGACGGCGTCGCCGCCGCCGTTCTCGTCCTCGTCGTCGACGGCGATGCAGCCCTCGCGCTCCAGCAGGTCCAGGTGGCCGATGACCTCCGAGATGGCCAGGAAGGTGTCCATCGGCGTGCGGCCGGGAAAGAGCACCTGCGTCACGTCCCACGTGGTCCGCGCCCCGGCCCGCAATGCCCCGACGACGTCGGCCACGCGGGAGCGGTGGAACGCCAGCCGGCGGGCCACGAGGCCGGGCACGTCGTCGATGGCCGGGCCGTGGCTGGGCAGGGCGCGGGCGACGTCAATGGCCGCCACGCGCTGCAGCGAGGCCCGGTAGACGGCCAGGCTGAGGAGGCGCTCGTCGCGCCCGGGCGGGGGCGGCTCGACCACGGGATTGGACGAGATGCCGGCCAGGAGATGATCGCTGGACAGCAGCGTGCGGCCGGCCGCCTCGTAGAGGCAGATGAGCCCGCCGGCGTGGCCGGGCGTGTGCAGCACCTGCCACTCCAGCCCCGCCAGGCGCAGGACGTCGCCCTCGTCGACCGTGGCGCCCACGGCCACGGGACGCATAAAGCCATCCATGGCTTCCGTGGCCTGCGCCACCGCCTGCTCGATGCCCCCCGGCACGCCCGCCTGGCGCAGGATGCGGGCATAGAAGGCCACGCGCCCCTCGCGCTCGCCGGCGTCGCCCTCCAGGGCCGGCACGTTCCATGGATGGCTGATGACCTGGGCGCCGGAAGCAGCCGCCAGGTCGGCGGCCAGGCCCACGTGGTCCACGTGGCCGTGGGTCAGCAGGATGCGCTCCAGGTGGCGGGGCGCGAGGCCGTGGCGGGCGAGGGCGGCCTCCAGGGCGGCCATGGTCTTAGGGGTCAGGGGCCCGGTGTCCACCAGGGTCAGGGGCTCGCCGGGGGCGTCGGCCAGGAAGACGGTGATGGGGCCGACGGGGAAGGGCGTCGGCAGCTCCAGGGCGTGCAGGTGCTCGATGCGGGTTTCCACGATGTTCCTTTGCTCCTCGAAGGCCGGTCGCTCAGCCTGTGCCGGCGGCGGCAGCCGCCCGGCGGTGGCGCTCTTGCATCAGCGCCTCGCCGGTATAGATCACCAGGGCCAGCCACACCCCGCCAAAGCCCAGCAGGCGGGCCGGGGAAAAGGGCTCGTGGTAGACGAGCAGGCCCAGCAGGAACTGGAAGGTGGGGGCGATGTACTGCAGGATGCCCACGGTGGCCAGGGTCGTGTTGCGCGCCGCCCAGGCAAAGAGCAGGAGGGGCACGGCGGTGACGACCCCGGTGAAGGCCAGCAGCAGGCTGGTGGTGGCCCCGGCGTGGCCAAAACTCCCCTGCCCGGTGGCCTCCAGCGCCAGGAGGTAGGCCAGGGCAGGCAGCGACAGGAGGGCCGTCTCCACCGACAGGCCCTCCATGGAGCCCAGGGGCGCCGTCTTGCGCAACAGCCCGTAGAAGCCAAAGGTGCCGGCCAGCACCAGGGCGATCCAGGGCAGGCTGCCCAGGCCCAGGGTGAGATAGAGGACACTGGCGGCCGCCAGGCCGACGGCCACGCCTTGCCAGGGGCGCAGGCGCTCGCCAAGAAAGATCATGCCCAGCAGCACGCTGACCAGGGGATTGATAAAGTAGCCCAGGCTGGCATCGACGACGTGGCCGGCGTTGACCGCCCAGATGTAGGTGAGCCAGTTGAGGGACAACAGGACGGTGCTCCCCAGAAAGATGCGCAGCATGCGCGGTTGCTGCCGGACCAGGCGCAGCCAGTCCCAGCGCCGCAGGATGGCCTGCAGGATCAGGACAAAGACCAGGGACCAGACGGTGCGATGGACCAGGATCTCCAGGGCGGGCACAGTCTGCAGCGCTTTCCAGTAGACCGGCAGCAGCCCCCAGAGGGTATACGCGGCCACGCCGGCCAGGACTCCTTTTTTCACCAGCTCCCACCCTTCCCCCACAGGATCGTGGCGCCTGCCGGCCCGGCGAACCCGGCGGACCCGGCGCCCGGCAGGATTGTAACGCCAGATGGGCGGGTTGTCAAAGGTGGGGGGGAGCGGCACGGGGGCGGGGGTGGGCTGGCAGGCGGGCGTGGGGTGTTGTGGGGG
>ERZ1026792.2330-NODE-2330-length-10068-cov-1.780606_pt1 | contig 10068 bp, 6 predicted proteins | sample MGYA00520884_ERZ1026792 | MGnify/ENA primary metagenome ERZ1026792 (study PRJEB33270, sample SAMEA104284473) | anaerobic digester metagenome | biome: Anaerobic digester microbiome; feature: mesophilic sludge digester; material: Anaerobic digester biomass | place... | reverse complement strand
GGCAATCAGTTGCTCGACACCTGGATTCAACAGAACTTCGCGCGGCTGGAACAACAGATCAGCAGCGCGATCTCTGACAACAGCAGCCAACGCCTGCTGGAAGCCGGGCGTCGTGAGGAAATGCGTATGCTGCAGGATCAACTGGCGGTGCTGCGCAGTAACCTGGCAGAACTGGAGATGCAGCGCATTCAGTATGGGATCCAGGTGCCGTTGAGCCTCATCAACGGCATCAATCAGACAAAACGCGACATCGCCCGCCTGGAAGATCAGTTGTCCAACCTGGCCGACGGCCTGGCCAGCCCGCATACCGCATTCACGGCTGCGCCGAGCAGAAGTACCTATTAACAGTGCAATTGAGAAGAGCAGATACAAAGGGAAAAATACGATTCTATGGGATCCGTGACACAGCAGGACGCCATTGCCATGGTGGACCTGAAAGCACAGTACAGTACAATCAAAACCGAAATTGATGCCGCCATTCAGCGGGTGGTCAGCAGCACGAGTTTCATCATGGGGCCTGAGGTGACCGGTTTCGAACAAGCCTTCAGCCCTATGGCCGGCGCAAGCTACAGCGTAGGCGTGGCCTCCGGTACAGCGGCGCTGCACCTGGCCCTGCTGGCCTGCGGCATCGGCCGCGGGGATGAGGTCATCACGACCCCGTTCACCTTCTTCGCCACCGGTGAAGCCATTTCACAGACCGGCGCCACCCCGGTCTTTGTGGACGTGCAGCCCGACACCTACAACCTGGACCCGGAGCAGGTAGAGCGCGCCATCACCCCGCGCACGAAGGCGATCATGCCCGTCCATCTGTATGGGCAGGTGGCCGAGATGGATGAGATTCTCGCCATCGCCCGGCGCAGCAATCTGCGCGTGATCGAGGATGCTGCGCAGGCCCACGCCGCGGAGTACCGTGGACGCCGCGCCGGCAGCATGGGCGACCTGGCCTGCTTTAGTTTTTATCCGAGCAAAAACCTGGGTTGCTACGGCGATGGCGGTCTGGTCACCGGCAGCGACGAGACCCTCATCAAGCGCGTGCGCAAGCTGCGCGATCACGGGCGCATGAGCAAGTACGAGCACGATGAATTGGGTTGGGGCTATCGCCTGGACGCGCTGCAAGCCGCCATCCTGGGCGCCAAGCTGCCGCACCTGGAAGCCTGGACCGAGGCTCGGCGCAGTCACGCGGCCCACTACAACGAACTGCTCGCCGGCAGTGACATCGTCACACCGATTGCGCGTCCCTACAATCGCCATGTCTACCACTGCTACGTCGTACGCACACCGCGCCGCGATGAACTGGCGGCCCATTTGACCGAGGCCGGCATCGGCGCGGTCATTCATTACCCCCTGCCGCTGCACTTGCAGCCGGCCTACCGCGACCTGGGCTACCGCGCGGGCAGTCTGCCGGTCAGTGAAGCCTGCAGTCAGCAAGTCATCTCCCTGCCCATGTATCCCGAACTGACCGACGCGCAGATCGAACGGGTCACGATGACGGTGAGAGCGTTCGTTGGCGGGTGAACTGAGAGTCTGTGAAAATATCCCGACGGCAGTTCGGAGGTAGCGTCATGACCACAACCCGTAGTGGCTTCGGTGTTTGGAAACTACCACATGCAGTATGCCATTGAAGGGGTGTCACGCACCCCAGAGATATTTTCACAGACTCTGAGTCCAACGGTTTCGGTGCTGGTGCCGGCGCGCAATGAAGCCGAGAATATCCCGATCTTGCTGGCGAAGGTCGCCAAAGCCTTCGACGCGCTGGGGCTGGACGGTCGCGCCGAACTGGTGTTGATTGACGATGGCTCGACCGACGGCACAGGCGATGTGGCCGCCAGCCAGGCCATCGCCTATCCTTTCCTGCGCCTGATCCGTCATCGCCGCAACCTGGGTCTCACCGCCGCGCTGCGCAGTGGTTTTCGCGCAGTCACCGGCGACCTGATCATCTTCCTGCCGGCTGACCTGGAGTCGGACCCGGAGGAGGATATTCCCAAGCTGCTGCACAAATTGGCCGAAGGGTACGACGTGGTGGCCGGCTGGCGTCAGGGTCGCGCCGACGGCAAGACCTTCGCCTCTGGCATCTACAACACGGTCTCGCGGCGCCTGTTCAAGGTGCAGGCGCACGACATGAACTGGATCAAGGCCTTTCGCCGTGAGGTGCTGTTGACCCTGCCGCCCCTGCGCTCAGACTGGCACCGCTTCCTGCTCATGATCGCCGCCCAGCAGGGCTATCGCATCGGCGAGGTCGCCACCCACTGGTACCCGCGCCGCGCCGGGCGTTCCAAGTATGGCTTCAGCCGCATCCCCATCAGCCTGCTCGATGTCCTCGTGGTCAAATTTCTGCTCGCCTTCAGCCAGGCGCCCATGCGCTTCTTCGGCGGATTGGGCCTGGCCGCGCTGAGCTTGAGCGGGATCACGGCGGTTTATCTACTCCTGCTTTACCTGCTGACGCAAACCCAGCAGCGCCCGATCTTCTGGGCCGCCGGCGGACTCGCCCTGGCCGGTCTGCTCCTGATCCTGGTCGGCTTCATTGCCGAGTTGATCGTCAGCCAGGCTGAGCAGATCAAAGAGATGGAGTGGCGTCTCGACACGTTCATGGCAGAGTCCGGTTACAGGCAGAAACCGGGTTTCTCCCCCGGCCAACCATCGAGCAGCGCCTCTGCAGCCGCGGCAGACCCGGCATCCACGTCACCATGAAGATCGGCGTTCTCACCCACAACTACCCGCGCTTTGCGGGCGACTTCAGCGGCTCGTTCGTCGAAGCCCTCTGTCGCGAGTACGTGCGCCAGGGCGCGGAAGTGACCGTGGTGGCGCCGTTCGATCCCGCGTATCGGCGCGCCGCGGCTGATCTGGGCGGCGTCAAGCTCCACACCTATCGCTACGTCTGGCCGGACTCCGCGCACCGCCTGGGCTACATGCGCACGATGCGGGCCGACCTGGCAATGAAAGGCGAAGCCTATCTGCTGGGCGCGCTGCTCTTCACACTGGGCAAGGCCGCGGTGGAGCGCTGGATCGCACAGGCGCAGCCGGACGTGCTGCACGCGCATTGGGTGCTGCCCAACGGCTATCTGGCCGCAGGCGCGGCGGCCCGCCGCGGCATCCCGATGGTCGTCTCCATCCCCGGCTCTGACGCGCTGGTGGCCGGGCAAAATCCGCTCTTCAAGCGCATGGCGCGCCAGGCCTTTGCCACGGCCGGCCTGATCACCGCCAACAGCGCAGATCTGCGTGAGGTGGCGGTGCGCGACCTGGGCGCAGACCCGGCCAAATTCGAGCTGATCATCTACGGCGTTGACCCGCAGGCGCTGCGTCCCGATCCAGAAGCTGGCGCGGCCCTGCGTCAGCGCCTGGGCCTGGCGGCCGACAGTTTCGTTCTGCTGGGCGTGGGGCGCATGGTGCCCAAGAAAGGTTTCGATTCGATCATCCAGGCCATGCCGTTGTTCAGCGGCGCGCATGGCGATACGCCCTTGCCGCAGCGGGTTGACCTGGTGCTGGTGGGTGATGGCGACACGCGCGCCACGTGGGAAGCGCTGGCGCGTGCGCTGGGCGTCGAGGCCAATGTCCATTTTGTGGGCAGCGTGCCCTACGATCAGATGGGCGCATTCTACAATCTGGCCGACGTGTTCGTCATGCCGTCGGTGACACAACCGGTGGACGGGCTGAATGTCTGTGTGCTCGACGCCATGGCCTGCGCCAAGCCGATCGTCGCCACGGTGGTCGCCGGCAATCCCCTGGTGGTGACAGATGGCGAAAACGGCTTCCTGGTGCAAGAGCGCTCGCCCGGCAGCCTGGCCGCCGCCGTCACCCGCCTGGTGGAACAACCTGCCCTGCGCCTGGCCCTGGGCGCGCGCAGCCGCCAACGCATCGAGCAAGAGTTCGCGTGGCAACACCTGGCCCGCCGCTACCTGGCACACTTCGAGAGGCTAGTGGAAAACGCAAAACGCTGAATGAGGAATGCTCAGAGCTGTCCGCCAATAACAAGACCCGTCTTCGATACTCGAAAACGGGTCTTGCTCATTACTGAACGTCGTCGCAAAATCCACGAGGGTGAACCATGCTGGACGTTGACCTCAGTCCGTCAGAGGGCCAGGCATTCGTTGCCGCGAGGTCAAGCGCCTGCTTAATGCGTACGCTTGCGGGCAACCCAAGCCAGGCCGGCAACTGCAGCGATCGCAGTCGGAATGGCCCAGGGCAGAGCGGCCAGCGGCGCAGCCGGGTTGGCGGTGACGCCGGTCAGGTTGATGGCCGTCGGCTGGTCAGGTTCGCAGGCTGTGACCGCAACGCTGTCCACTTCCCACCACCAGGCCCAGTTGGCGTTGCCGTAGTGCCAGCGGACCTTGACATCGTTCTGTCCGTCGCCGGGAATGACGGTGTCGTAGAGACGCGGGCCGCGTGCACTGGCTGTCCAAGTCTTCACGTTGGTCCAGGTGGCGCCCCCATCGGTGCTGGCGTCCACGGCGGCATAGTCACCCAGGGCATAGTAGTCGAGATTGAAGGCGACATGAGGGGCCGTCAAGCCGGTCAGGTCAACGTTCGGCGTCCACATCTCGGTGTCCATGAAGCTGCCGCTGCCGCAGTAGTCGCTGTCGGCCACGGCAAAAGCGCCCGTGCCGCCACTCAAATTACCGCGCCCCCCGCCGTCAACGTTCGTCCAGACAGGCGACGCGCTGGCATTGGTGCAACTGCCGCCGTTGTTGGACACAGCCCAACCGGCCGGCGGGAACGCGCCCTCGAAGCCTTCGGTCATGACCGTAACCTCATGGTAGCCCGCATCGCAGCGCAGGGGCGGCGGCGGGGGCTCGCCAATCAGGATGTAGTCATAGCGAATGTTACCGGTCGAGGCTCCCGTTGACACGCCAGCAAACTCCAACGTGACGTTCGTGCTGGCATAGGCGGCCAGCGAGTAGGTTGCCTCGGCCCAGTTCGGGTACGTATTGTTGGCCTGCGTCAAGTCGAGCGTCCAAACCGTCGTGCCGTTTACCTTCAGATAGGCGTAGTCGTCCGGTGTCGGATCATCTGGATCGGGGCGATAGGCCATATAGTGGAAATGCAGCATGTTGTCTGCAGCCGGAACGGCGATGCTGGCCTGGAAGACGGAGCTTGTGGTCGGTATGCCGCCGCAGTAGCCGCCAGCCCAGAAGTCCATCGAGCCATCGAACGCAGCCGCGCCCCAAACACCGCTCCAATCGCCAATCCACTCACAGGTAGAATTGGTGGTTTCGGTCCAGGCGGACCCTGGCGGTGGGCCGTTTTCAAAGCTGCCGTCATTGACCAGCGCGCTGGGATTGACAGGCGAGCGCTCGACGACCGCCAGATGCGCCGGCAGGAGCGCGGTGCTGAAAGAGAGACCATTGGCGGTCGGCGGCTCGGCCTTACTGGCCGATACAGCCAGCACCAGGCCCAGAGAAAGAATAGCTACCAGGAGAACATACAGGATTACCTTACGCATTGTACACAACTTGAGTTTAGAGTTTACCAGCCAAAGCGAAACCAGCGTTTCGCAATGGAACGCACCTTAACAAGCTATTCAGTTAGTCCAGAATCTGCTCAAAGGCTTGAATAAACGGTTACTAAAGCCTTTTTTGGGTTTTTTGACCCTTGCGAACCACTTCATGGCGTTTTCTGGGGGCTGGATGATACCCTTTGATGCGCCCAAGTCCTTTTCCTGCGGGTCTGGGTGCACAGGCCGGTGTGCCCAACTTCGCCAAAAATCGCCCGGCGCCCCGTTGCACCTGTCCTGGGGTCATCCAGGCCTGCTCCTCTTGGCTCTTGCGAGGATACCAAGCCGAGCACAGGTCTTCGACTTGACGGCCCATCAGCAAGAGTTGCCAGTAAGCCAGAGCACATAGCCACATCCAGCGTTGGATTGCGTCGTTATCGGTCAGGCGATGGGCGTTCAGTCCCAGGTGTTGTTTCATGAACCGAAAGGCGTGCTCAATGGCAAAGCGCCAAAGATACATCCGGCACACATCCTGCAAAGCAACGGTCTCTGGCCCTGTCCAAAACAGCCACATCGGACGTTTGTAGCGCAACGAGCCATCCGATTTGAGAAATTCGACCCGCAGTACCAGGCCAATCAACGTAGGCAGCTTGAGAAGGTGAAGCTTATGCCAGGCGCTCAAACGAATCTGCTGCGAGCCCAGAGAAAATGTCTCGCTGCGGTCTGGCTCACGTAAAGACTTGCCCATCCTGAATGCGACACCATGTTTCCGGGGTGCTCCCCGCTTCCCAGCCGGCCTTGGCTTGGGCTGCTCGCACAAGATGACATTCTGACGCAACCTCACCAACGCAACCACGGTGTGAACCACCAAGAACACAGCCAAGAAGACCTGATTGGCGTAGAGGCTGTCGGCGACAACAACTTTTGGTCGTTTGCTTTGTCCGTCAAGCGCCTTGATCTGTGCCACAGCGGTTTGGTTGTCGTTGCTGTCCACCTTTACCCGGCGCACATCCCACGGTGCAATCCAGGAAGTCCTCTGTTTGACCAGACGTACCAGCCAGGAAAACTTCTGCCCCACCCGCACCGGTGCGTTCTTCTGCGCTTTCAGGAAGCCTCGTTCGGCAAGCGTTTCTGCTTCAGGACGCTCGTCCGGCGTGCAATCCATCGCATACACGTCATACCCAGCAATTTGCTCGCAATCGGCTGGTTGCTGTTTTTCCAGAATGGGATGCACTTGTTCGGCTTCGATACGCCCCTCGCCGAGCGTATCGTAAATCGAACTGAACTTCCGCCGATAGGGTGCCTCCTCGCTCAACGCTACCGGCGAGTCTACGTGCCCGGCAACGGTCAGAGCGTCCACCAAATCCATCATCGCATCTGCCCGTCTGGGCAGAATCTGGTATACTGACTGACGAAACTGTTGGAGAACGGATGTTGTATTCATACCACCCTTATACCAGCAGTTTCTTGCTTGTTAAAATTCAGGAAGGTCAAGCCGCAAGGTTCGTCAGGGCATGACGCACCGCGGCTCTAAAGTCAAATTGTAAAGACTTGTCAAATTTGGATGGGTGGGATGCGCGTGGGAGCGACCGTGCGTGGGTGAGACGACGGATGGTGGGCTGGGGGATGAGTTACCAGTCGAGGGAATTCAGGCGCCGGGAAGGCGGATACGGGGTGGCAAGCGGACCTCTCGCTCTCTATGATGCCCAATCACACTGGATATGCGACGTCAAGCGTCAAGATTTCTAAGCGAGCCACAACCACAGAGAACGCCGGTAAAGGAACGAGGCTTGGCCGTCAAGCAAAAGAACGCGACCATAAAGGTCAGGGAAGATTGGCGACGCAGCCGCCACCGGCCACCGGCATCCGCGATTCGACAAGGCGCCTGAGGTATGCCAGACTGGCGCTGTGGGCGAGGCGTACGTAAAGGCTGGGAGAGGCAGACAAACGCTGCCCTCACCGGCGACAATGACAGTGTTCCCCGCGGCGTTTGCCAGGCGGCGGGTCGCGCGAGCGGCAGCTGCGGGCGCGGGTTGAGCGCCGGCCGCGAGGTCGGATAGGTGTCGCACCAAACATAACTTGCCTGCCCACGAGGACAAGGTCGGTCGCAGGCTGTGGTCTGTGGGCCGGCCTTGTTGTATTGGTGGGGGTCATGGGTTTACCTGGGTGGGACGCCAGGGGGCCGGAGCCGGGTTGATGGTTGGGGAACTGCGGTGACGGCGATGGGCGAGCCAGTAGATGCGCCAGCGTGCCAGGTCATCGGGATGGGTGGCGTCGCGGTATTCAGCTCTGAGCCTTCAGCGTTCAGAATTCAGCGTTCAGATCTGAGCATCTTCCACACTCGCAGCACTTCTGCCACGCTCCACGCCTGCCAGGGGCAGCCGCGCGGGGTGAAGGGGGCGTCGCCGTCGGCGATTTCGCTGATGCTGCCCAGGCCGGCGTCGCTGAGGTGGTGGCGGAACGGTTCCAGGAAGGCGCGGGCCAGGGTTGGGTCCTGGTAGACGCGCAGATGGGCCTGCACGAAGGGGCCGATCAGCCAGGCCCAGGTCGTGCCCTGGTGATAGGCGCCATCACGCGTGCGGCGGTTGCCCAGGTAAAGGCCGATGTAGTTCGGGTCGCTGGCAGCGAGCGAACGCAGACCGATCGAGGTGAGCAGATGGCGGGCGCAGGCGTCGAGCAGGCGGCGCTGCTGGGACGGCGTCAACGGGCTGTTGGGCAGCGCGACGGCCAGCAGTTGGTTAGGGCGCAGCGCCAGGTCATCGCCGGTCGGCCCGTCCAGGATATCCGCGCAGAAGCCCAGGTCATCGCGCCAGAAACGGGCAAAGGATTGGCGCACCTGGTTGGCGCGCTGCTCATACGCGGCGGCTGGCTGCCCGAGGCGTTGAGCAAAATCGGCCATGATGCAGAGCGCATGATACCAGAGCGCATTGATCTCCACCGCCTTGCCCTGGCGCGGAGTCACCACCCAATCGCCCACTTTGGCATCCATCCAGGTCAACTGCACGCCCGCCTCGCCTGCGCTGAGCAGGCCATCGGCCGGGTCCACGCGAATGTTGAAACGCGTGCCGGTGTGATGCCACTCCACGATGTCCTGCAGTACGGGAAAGATCGCGGCCAAGAGATCGGGATCGCCGCTGGCAGCTACGACCGCGCGCACGGCCTCGAAATACCACAGCGTGGCGTCCACCGTGTTGTAATCGCCATCCCCCAGCGCTTCGCCCGCTTCCGGGAAGCGATTAGGCAACATTCCCTGATTGACATAACTGGCAAAAGTGCGCAGCAGCGACGCGGCCAGTTCTGGCCGGCCAGTGCTCAAGGCCAGGCCCGGCAGCGCAATCATGGTGTCGCGGCCCCAATCGGTAAACCAGGGGTAACCAGCGATGACCGTATGCCCGTCGTCGCGGGCCACGATGAACTGGTCGGCCGCCAGGGTGAGCTGTTGAATCCAGGTCGGCTCGTCCGCCACCTGCGCGCGGGTCAGCAGCTCGATCGCGCGGGTTTGCGCGGCGCTCAGGCTGGCGACCGCGTCCGCATGATCCATACCCACGGTAGAAGCGACCAGGCACAGGGTTTGACCGGGCTGCAGATCCACGTAGAAACGCCCCAGCGCGGTCAGGTCTTCATGGTCGGTCTCCTGGCGCTCCGCTTCGATGCGCCAATGGAAGTTGCGGTACAGGTGATCGAGCACCTCGAAGCGCAACGCGGCCGGTTCCGCCGGCTGGCCGCCCTGCAGGCTGGCGGTCAGAAAGAACGGGGTGGCCGTCTCGAACATCGTGATCTTGAGATCGAAACGGCCGTCAACCGCTTCCCAGTGACCGTTCTCCTGCGGTGTGGCGCAGATTTCCAGTTGCGGCGTCCAGGTCGGCATCTGCATGTCGCCGTGATAATCACGGTAGTTCGCCAGGGCCATGATCCCCAGGCGCACGGGTCGCTCGCCTCGCTCCAAGCGGTAGGTGACATAAGTGGTGTTCTGACCATGCACCATCCAGACGCGTTTCTCCAGGATGGCGTCAGCCAGGGCATAACGCCACACCGGCAGCGTGCCGTCCAGGTGAAACGATTCCAGGTGACGGTAGCCATGCGGGTCCACGGTGCCATCCTGAAATTCGTTGCAGGCAAGCGGGAAAACGGCGCCATCCATCTCGGCCCATTCGTCCAACTTCGCCAGGAGCAGCGTGCGGTCCAGCGGCGGCCGCAAGGCAGCCACAAGCAGACCATGATAGCGCCGGGTGTGCGCGCCGGCGATGGTGCCGGCCGCAAAGCCGCCGAGGCCGTGTAGGAACACGCCGAAGAATGGGCTGGGGTTCATGGAAGACTCCCGCACCGAGTGCTTGGTTCCACTATACTTAGGTCCGCGCCGGTCACTCTCCTCCGCGGTTCGCGCCCTGAAGCGCTCAGGATGTCTGTCTCGGTATGAACTCCGGACGAACCACGACACGAGTGTTTGGCAGCTGTTCACCCCGGGCCATCCGAACCACCAAGTCCACGGCGTGTATGCCCATGACGTCAAGTCTGAGGTCAAGGGTGGAGAGACGAAACGCGGGGTGCGATGTCACCGGCAGTCCCGCGCAGCCGACGACTGCTATGCTGCCCGGGACGTCGACGCCGCGAGCTCTGAGATGTGTGAGCACGGACAGCGC
>ERZ1026792.2328-NODE-2328-length-10072-cov-2.919759_pt1 | contig 10072 bp, 12 predicted proteins | sample MGYA00520884_ERZ1026792 | MGnify/ENA primary metagenome ERZ1026792 (study PRJEB33270, sample SAMEA104284473) | anaerobic digester metagenome | biome: Anaerobic digester microbiome; feature: mesophilic sludge digester; material: Anaerobic digester biomass... | reverse complement strand
GTATTGCTGAACAGAACAGCTCCACCGCATCACCTTGCTTTATGGTCGAGACATGACCACACCTCCGTCACCCACAGTTGCCCCCGCCAACGGCCGCCTCGGCGTGCTCACGGTCGGCCTCGGCGCCGTGGCCTCCACTCTCATCGCCGGTGTCGAGCTGGTGAAGCGTGGCGTGTCGTTGCCCGTCGGCAGCCTCACCCAGATGGGCACCATTCGCCTCGGCAAGCGCACCGACAACCGCAGCCCGCTCATCCGCGACTTCGTGCCGCTCGCCGCGCTCGACGACATCGTCTTCGGCGCCTGGGATCCGTTCCCCGACGATGCCTACGTCGCCGCCACCCGCGCCGGGGTGCTGGAAGGTGGCAAGCACATCGAAGCCGTCAGCGAGGCACTGCGCGACGTGCGTCCGATGCCCGCAGCGTTCGATCGCGAGTACGTGAAGCGCATCGACGCCGACAACACGATGCACACCATCAACAAGCGCGACATGCTCAACGCCATCCGCGAAGACATCAACCGCTTCAAGGAGGAGAAGCAGGTCGACCGCGTCGTCATGCTGTGGGCCGCGAGCACCGAGATCTACATCGAGGAAGGCCCGGCGCACCAGACCATCGAGTCGTTCGAGGCCGCGATCGATGCCAACGATCCCACCATCGCTCCGTCGATGCTCTACGCCTATGCCGCCATCCTGGAAGGCGTGCCGTTCGCCAACGGCGCACCCAACCTCACGGTCGACATCCCGGTGCTGCGCGAGCTGGCCATCGAGAAGCGTGTGCCCATCAGCGGCAAGGACTTCAAGACCGGCCAGACCCTCATCAAGACCGTCATCGGCCCGATGCTGCGGTCGCGCATGCTGGGTCTCTCGGGTTGGTACAGCACCAACATCCTCGGCAACCGCGATGGCGAGGTGCTGGATGATCCCGACAACTTCAAGACCAAGGAAGAGAGCAAGCTGGGCGTGCTCGAGCACATCCTCGACCCCGTCACCTTCCCCGACCTGTACGGCGACGTCTATCACAAGGTGCGCATCAACTACTACCCGCCCCGCGGCGACAACAAGGAAGGCTGGGACAACATCGACCTGTTCGGGTGGCTCGGCTACCCGATGCAGTTGAAGATCGACTTCCTGTGCCGCGACAGCATCCTGGCCGCGCCGCTGGCGCTCGACCTGGTGCTGTTCAGCGACCTGGCGCAGCGCGCCGGCCTGGCCGGCATCCAGGAGTGGCTGAGCTTCTACTACAAGGCGCCGATGGTGGCGCCCGGCCTGCACGCCGAGCACGACCTGTTCGTGCAGCAGAGCAAGCTGGAGAACACTCTGCGCTGGATGATGGACGAAGACCAGATCACGCACCTCGGCCGCGAGTACTACGACGGCGAATGAGTCGTCGCGCCGGTCGGCGGCCTGCCGGCCGGCGCCTCAGGCGCTGATCACGCGCTGCACCGGCACGTCGTGGGCGTCGGTCGGCAACGCATCCACCAACTGCTCGGTGAAGCAGACCCCGGCGTTGGCAACCGTCAACCGGGGCAGGAACCGGTCGTAGAAGCCGCCGCCGTAGCCCAGGCGGTAGCCATCGGCGGTGAACGCAAGGCCTGGCACCAGGACGTAACCCACTTCGCTGAGCGCGAGGGCCGGCCCGGTGGGTTCGCTGACACCGAACCGGCTGACGGCCATCGGGCCACTGCCCGCGCACACGACGATCTCGCCGTCCTGCACGCGTGGCAGCAGCAGCCGCTTGCCGTCGGCGGCCAGGCGAGCGAAGAGCCCGTCGGTGTCGGGCTCACCCTTGCAGCCGACGAAGGCCATCACGCTCGTGGCCGCGGCGTATTCGTCGGTGGCCGCAACCGCTGCCCACAGCTGCACGCTGCGCATCAGCCGATCGTCGACGAGGTCGCGAACCATCCGCATCCGACGGCGAAGGGCAGCCTTGTCGTTGGCCGGTGCATCCACGTGGCAACAATCGCACATGTGGCGGTTGGCCCGCGACCATCTACAGTCGTTGCATGTCGATCGAACCCTCGCTGTTCCGCAAGGTGCTGGGCCACTTCCCCACCTGCGTCACCGTCGTCACCGCCACCACTGCCACGGGTGAGCCCGTGGGGTTCACCATCGGTACGTTCACGTCGGTGTCGCTCGACCCGCCGATGGTGGGCTTCCTGCCGCAGGTGAACTCCGAGCGATGGGCGGCTATCAGCGCCACCGGCGCCTTCGCGGTCAACGAGCTCAGCGCCGACCAGGCCGATCTGTGCTGGCAGTTCTCCAAGAGCAGCATCGCGCACCCGTTCGAAGGCGTCTCCTGGCGCCCGTCACCGGTCACCGGTTCACCGATCATCGACGGCTCGATCGCGTGGATCGACTGCTCGATCGAAGGCGTCATCGATGCCGGCGACCACCACTTCGTGCTCGGCCGGGTGCTGGAACTGCAGCACAGCGAGCCGGAGAACGACCCCAACCCGCTGCTGTTCTACCGCGGCCAACTGGGCCGGTTCCTCGCCAATGACTGAGCCCGGTGCCGCTCGCCGGCTGGCTATCGCCGCCGGCATCGACATCGCGTCGGTCGTCGCGTTCGTCGTCATCGGCCGCAAGAACCACGACGAATCGGGGTCGCTGGTCACCGGCACGCTGAAGGTGGTGGCGCCGTTCCTCATCGCGCTGGCACTGGGCTGGGTGGTCGCGCGAGCGTGGAGGGCACCGATGGCCGTCAACACGGGCATCGTCGTGTGGCTGGTCACCCTCGTCGCGGGCATGCTGCTGCGCAAGTTCGTCTTCGATGGTGGCACTGCGCTGCCGTTCATCATCGTCGCGTCGCTGTTCACCCTGTTGTCGCTCGTGGGCTGGCGCTTCCTCGCAGAGTGGCGCGCGCCGAAACCAGCTGCCGGCACCTGATCAGGGCCGTTCGGCTCTACCCCATGGGGTATCGCATGGCCGACCATGAGAGCCGAAAGGACGGTTCTCATGACCAAGCGCATCGTCATCCTTGGCGGCGGCACGGGCGGCACGCTCACCGCCAACAGGTTGCATCGGCACTTCCGCCACCACGGCAGCCAGCACCAGCCAGTGGAGATCACCGTCGTCGATCAGGACGACCACCACGTGTACCAACCCGGGCTGCTGTTCGTGCCGTTCGGGCTCGCCAACCATTCCGAGATCGTTCGGCCGCGGCAGGCTCAGCTGCACCGCGACATCGAGTTCGTGCAGGACCTGATCGACCACGTCGATATCCACGCCGACACGGTGTACCTGCAGGGTGGCCGCGAGCTGCCGTACGACGTCCTCGTGGTCGCCACCGGCGCCATCCTCGCCTTCGACGAGACCGAAGGGCTCACCGGCCCCGGCTGGAACGAGAAGGTGTTCACGTTCTACGACGTCGCCGGCGCCACCGGCCTCGCTGCCGCGCTCGACAACTTCGAAGGCGGCAAGCTGGTCGTCAACGTCGTCGACATGCCCATCAAGTGCCCGGTCGCACCGCTCGAGTTCTGCTTCCTCGCCGACTGGTACTTCACCGATCGCGGCATGCGCGACAAGGTCGAGATCACCTACGCGACGCCGCTCGACGGCGCCTTCACCAAGCCGGTCGCCTCCGCTGCATTGGCATCGCTGCTGGAGGAGAAGGGCATCCACCTCGTCACCGAGTTCAACACCGGTGAAGTGGCGATGAACGACGATGGCGCCGGCGGCAAGCTCATCGGCTACGACGGCCGCGAGGTGCCATTCGACCTTGCGGTGGTGGTGCCGATGCACAGCGGTGCCGAGTACGTGGGGCGCAGCGAAGGGTTGGGCGACGACCTCAACTTCGTGCCCACCGACAAGCGCACGCTGCAGGCAACTGCCAAGAGCAACATCTTCTCGCTCGGCGATGCCACCAACGTGCCGGCCTCCAAGGCCGGCTCGGTCACCCACTTCGAAGGCGAAGTGCTGGTCGACAACATCATCCGCTTCCTCGATCACGAAGAGCTCGACTCGGCCTACGACGGGCACGCCAACTGCTTCATCGAGACCGGTTTCGGCAAGGCGCTGCTGATCGACTTCAACTACGACACCGAGCCGCTGCCGGGTCACTTCCCGGCCGCCGTCGGCATGCCGTTGCTGAAGGAGAGCCGCATGAACCACCTCGGCAAGCTGATGTTCCAGTGGGTCTACTGGCACGCGCTGCTGCAAGGCCGCGACATCCCGGGCATCGGCGCCGACATGCCCAGCCGCGGCAAGGAACAACCAACCCCTCCGTCCACCCGAACGACACAAGGAGCATCGGCATGACCACCACCCTCACCACCACCACCCTCGCCGGCGTAGCAGTACAGGTCAACGAGGAGGGCTTCTTCGAGGACCCGAAGGTGTGGACCCCGGCGATGGCCGAGGAGATGGCGAAAGCCGACGGCCTCGACGCGCTGAACGAGCAGCACTGGACGGTCCTCAACTTCATGCGCAAGGAGTTCTTCGAGAAGGGCACCGGCCCCACGGTGCGTGTGCTCGGCAAGACCTCCGGTGTCAGCGTGAAGGATCTCTACCTTCTCTTCCCGAAGGGCCCCGCCAAGATGGCGGCACGCCTGGCGGGCATCCCGAAGCCGAAAGGTTGCATCTGATCATGAGCTATCGCACAGAAGGCACCGAGCCGATCACCAAGGTGTCGATCATCATCTCCAAGGGCTCGCTGGAGGGCATCTACCCGGGCCTCATCATGGCCAACGGTGCCCGCGCCGAAGGCATGGAGGCCAACCTGTTCTTCACGTTCTTCGGCCTCGATGCCATCCACCAGAAGCGGATCGATCACATCAAGGTGGCCACCGTCGGCAACCCGGCCATGCACATCCCCACGCTGATGGGTGGCCTGCCGGGCATGAGCGCGCTCGCCACGCACATGATGACCAAGAAGATGGACGAGCTCGACATCCCGCCGATCCACGAGTTCATCGAGATGATCGGCGACACCGGCTGCGGCATGTACGCATGCAAGGCATCGGTCGACATGTTCGACATGAAGAAGGAAGACTTCGTCGAGCAGGTCAGCGACATCATCACGGTCGGTGACTTCTACGACCTGGCCGCCGGCGGCCAGATCATCTTCACCTGACCAGATCTGCCCCTTCCGAGAGCCGTCCTTTCGGCAAGGAGCACCGGGCGCGGTTCGTGCAGGTCCTCCCTCACGAGCCGCGCCCACTTTGCGCGGGTGGCTGTCGAACACCACGAGAGAGCCGTCGCCGGTGCTCTCGACCTGAGCCGGGCCGGTGTCAACGGCCACCGTTGCGGCACGCGTGCAGTCGGCATTCGATGTGTTGCTGACGTGTGGGAGGCTGCGCCCATCGGGGATTCCACACTGATCATGCCCGACGGCCGCACGGTCGGGTTCGCCACCTACGGTCCCGACCGCGCGACGCCAGTGGTGTGGTGCCACGGAGGCCCTGGCAGCCGCCTCGAGCCTGCAGGGCTTGCACCGTTCCTCGATGCGCTCGGCCTCCGTGTCATCGGCATCGACCGTCCCGGGTACGGGTTGTCGTCGCTGCGCCCCGGCCGGTCGATTGCCGACTTCGTGCCCGACGGCCTTGCAGTCGTCGACCGGCTCGGCATCGAACGCTTTCTCGTTGTCGGTGTGTCGACCGGCGGTGCGTACGCACTTGCGCTGGCAGCCATGGCACCCGAGCGCGTGCAGGCAGTCGTCGCGTGCAGCGCGATGAGCGACATGCGCCATCAGCCCTCGCGCGACACGATGAGCACGGCGACCTGTCATGACGTGTGGAACGCGCCGAATCGCAGCGCCGCCATCGAGGTGGCCCGCGCGGTGTTCGGTGATGACGGCAGCCGCCTGATGGGCTCCGCCGACGTCGAGCTGTGCGCTGCCGACCTGGCGTTCATCGCACAGGCCGCTACCGACCCGGCGCAGGAAGTGTCGCTGCGGGCACAGTTCGCCAACGGCGTGCAGGGCTACGTCGACGACCGTCTTGCCGACGGACCCGGCTGGGCGAGCTTCGACATCGCCGCGGTCACCTGCCCGGTGGTGGTGCTGCATGGCAGCGACGACACCATCGTCGGCCCGGTGAACGCGCACCACACCACGTCGCTCGTTCCTCAGGCGACGCTACGCATCGAGGACGGTCAAGGGCACCTCAGCGTGACCGCGTTCGTCGTGGAACCACTCATGCAACTGGCTTCCACCACCGAGTGATCGGCGCCATGGGCGAGGAGCGTGCGCCACAGGCACGTCCCCGGGCGAACCGTGAATTCACGGAACGCGACGTCGGCTCCTGTGAATTCACCGCTGCGACCGCAAGCAACGCCGTTCTCACCGATGCATCGTTCGGTGCAATCTTCGCGACGGCGGCCAGCACCAGGGCGGCGCGCCGGGATCGGTGCTCGATGAATCTCACGATGTACGCCGTCGTGGCCGTAGGTCCGGCCCCGTAGAACCACGGCGCTCATCGCTGTGGACAGAGCCTGCAAGAATGACCCGTGAACCTGTGGCCAGACGGCCAGAGCGGCCAGCGCACGAACGAAGGATGGCAGGCGATGGAGTACGAGTTCACCACAGGGGCACCGATCACCGAAGCGGCAGCGCTTGCGCAGGTGGCGGCCATGGGGTTCCACGGGTTGGCATTCGATGATGTCCAAGAGCACGACGAGACCCTGCATTGGCACGAGTTCGCTTCCGTCGCCTGGGTGATCTCCGGCACGGGATCGTTCGCCGACGAACACGGCAACGTGACCCGCACGGGGCCGGGATGCCACCTCAAGGCGCCCGCCGGGTGGCTGCACCGCACGCTTGCGGGCACACACCAGCGGATCGTGCTCGGCACGAGCCTCCCTGCCGAGGTCTGGACCAGCCCGATCAACAAGGATCCGGCAGAACGCCAAGCGGCACTCTCCACCTGAGACGGGCCGGCGTGGCACCATGTGCCGCATGGACCACGGGAGCCAGCAGCGGTACTACCACGGCACACGCGCCGAGTTGCGGCCTGGAGACCTGATCGAGCCCGGCTACCGGTCGAACTTCGGCAGCCGAAGGAAGGCCTACCACGTCTATCTGACAGCCACCCTCGACGCAGCTGTGTGGGGAGCCGAGCTGGCGGTCGGCGAAGGCCCTGGCCGCATCTACATCGTGGAACCGACCGGCCCCATCGAGGACGACCCGAACCTGACGGACAAGAAGTTCCCTGGCAACCCGACGAAGTCACACCGCTCCCGTGATCCGTTGCGTGTCATGGCCGAGCTTGCGGACTGGGAGGGGCACGCCGCCGACGTTCTTCAGGCGATGAAGGACAACCTCGAACGCCTCGAGCAGCTCGGCATCGAGGCAATCGACGACTGATGATCGTCCAGCGCATGCCGCCTTGACGCACAACCTGTCGAGCGAACGCGCCAACTGTCCCACCACCCCAATTCTGAAAGAGGTGGAATGAGGCAACACCACCGCCCGAGGTCGGCGGCAACCGGCAACCGGCAACCGGCAATCGGCGCTACAGCGTGTTGGTGATGGCGCCCGTCTCGGCGCCCTGCACGAGCTTGGCGTACTTGCCCAGCACACCGGTGGTGTAGCGCGGCGGGTTCGGCTGCCACGAGGCCCGGCGGCGGGCGATCTCGTTGTCGTCGACGAGCAGGTCGAGCGAGAGACGGTGCACATCGACGGAGATCTGGTCGCCGTCGTGCACGAACGCGATGGGGCCGGCATCCACAGCCTCGGGCGCCACGTGACCGATGCAGAACCCCCACGTCCCGCCGCTGAAGCGACCGTCGGTGATGAGCGCGCAATCGGCGCCGCGCCCGGCGCCCTTCAGCGCCCCCGTGATGGCCAGCATCTCGCGCATGCCCGGGCCACCCTTGGGGCCTTCGTAGCGAATGACCAGCACCGTGCCGGGTTCGATCGAGCCCGACAGGATGGCCTCCATCGCACCGTCCTCGCCGTCGAACACGCGGGCACTCCCGACGAACTGCTTCTGCTCGGCAGACAACCCGGCCACCTTCACGACCGCGCCCTTCGGCGCCAGCGAACCGGTGAGCACCACGATGCCACCTTCGCTGTGCAGCGGCTTGTCGAGCGGGTGCACGACCACGCCGTCGGGTGCGGGCGGGTCGATGTCGGCCAGGTTCTCGGCCATGGTCTTGCCGGTGACCGTGAGGCAGTCGCCATGCAGCAGCCCCGCGTCGAGCAGGTGCTTGAGCACCACCGGCACGCCACCGACGGCGTCGAGGTCGCTCATGTGGAACCGGCCACCGGGCTTCATGTCGGCGATGTGCGGCACTCGTGCCGCGATGCGGTTGAAGTCTTCCAGCTCCAGCTCGACACCGGCCTCGTTGGCGATGGCCAGCAGGTGCAGCACAGCGTTGGTGCTGCCACCGAGCGCGGAGGTGACGGCGATCGCGTTCTCGAACGCCTTCTTGGTCATGATCATGCGCGGCGTGATGCCCAGCCGCAGCAGGTTCACCACCGCCTCGCCGGCCATGCGTGCATCGTGCTCGCGGCGCGCATCGATAGCAGGCGGCGAGGCGGTGCCAGGCAGCGACATGCCGATCGCCTCGGCGATGCTGCTCATCGTGTTGGCCGTGAACATGCCACCGCACGCGCCCTCACCGGGGCACGCCGAGCGTTCGATCTCGCCCAGCTCCTCCTCGGTGATCTTGCCCAACGCGCAGGCGCCGACCGCTTCGAACACGCTGGTGATGTCGGTGGCAACACCGTGGTGGTTGCCCGGCATGGTGGACCCGTTGTACACGAACACACTGGGCAGGTCGAGCCTGGCCGCGGCCATCAGCATGCCGGGGATGCTCTTGTCGCACCCCGCAAGCCCGACGAACCCGTCGAGCCGCTCGGCATGCATCACGCACTCGACCGAGTCGGTGATGACCTCACGCGACACCAGCGAGGCGCGCATGCCCTCGTGACCCATGCTGATGCCGTCGCTGACGGTGATGGTGCCGAACTCCATCGGGAAGCCACCCGCGGCACGCACACCGGCCTTCGCGTGCTCGGCCAGCTTGCGCAACGTCATGTTGCACGGCGTCACCTCGTTCCACGAGGACGCGATGGCCACCTGCGGCTTCACCCAGTCGTCGTCGGTCATGCCCACTGCCCGCAACATCGCGCGCGCGGGAGCCTTCTGGAAGCCGTCGGTGACGTCGCGGCTACGGGGTTTCACATCGACAGGAGTGCCATCTGAACTGGACATGGCGCCGAGCCTACTGCCCGAGCGGCACCAGCTCCCGGTCCGTTCGGGCAAGGCGCAGGGCGCGCGCGGCGACCACCACGAACAAGAGGACGCCGGAGCCGATGGTCACCCAACGGAGCCCGACGACGTCCGCCAGCTGCCCTTGCACCAGCGCCCCGACGGGATAGAGCACGCCGAGCACGAAGGAGTTGACGGCCAGCACGCGACCCCGGAGCGCCTCCGGCGCGGCCTCCTGCGCGACGCCGACGAACGAGATGAACGCGTAGCCATAGGTGAGGCCGACGATCGCGAGCGCCGGCACCGCCAGCCAGATCCCCGGAGCGGACCCGTAGAGAACGAGCGCGGGTGCGAGGCCGGCGAGGGCGAGCAACGAGACACGGGCGAGCCCGAACCGTCGCGACACCGAACCGAGCGTGAACGCAGCCACGACTGCACCGACGCCCTGCGAGGTCACCAGCAGCGACGTGGCGTTGGAGCCGCCGCCGAACACGTTGGTGGCCATCTGTGGCACGAACGCGATGAACGGCGACGCGATGGCGATGGTGGCCACCATCAGCACCAGCATCGAGCGCATGGCCGGCGACGAGCGGGCGAAGCGCACCCCGTCGGCCAGCGCCCCGAACACCGGTCGCCGCTCACCGGGCGGCTGATGGAAGCTGACCAACGCCACCGCCATACACACCGCGAGGTAGCTGGCGGCGTTGCACCACAGCGCGGTGTGGATGCCACCGGCCGCGATCGCGATCGCGGCAAACGCGGGCCCGACGACGCGCCCGATGTTGTACTGCGCGTTCGACAACCCGACTGCGGAGACCAGTTCCTCCGGCGGGACCAGCGTGGGCAGCGTCGTCTGGAAGGAGGGGAACGTGAAGGCGGACACGCAGCCGGCGAGGAACGCGACCACGGCGATGCCCAGCGG
>ERZ1026792.2325-NODE-2325-length-10074-cov-2.364733_pt1 | contig 10074 bp, 13 predicted proteins | sample MGYA00520884_ERZ1026792 | MGnify/ENA primary metagenome ERZ1026792 (study PRJEB33270, sample SAMEA104284473) | anaerobic digester metagenome | biome: Anaerobic digester microbiome; feature: mesophilic sludge digester; material: Anaerobic digester biomass... | reverse complement strand
AAAACCGTGGAGAGATAGCTTGACCTCTCCCTGTTCGGCCATGCGGTCGACGATATCGTAAAGGATCGGTTTTGACCTTTCCATTCGGCTAGGGGAGTCGACGGCCACTCTGGCATCCATGCTTGCACTGACGTCGACCAGGAGGGCAACCTCCCCCGTTTTGCCCGCCGTCTCGGCGGACAAGAAGGGAACCCTGGGTAGAGCCCAGGCGCAAACCAGCAGGGCCATGAGGATCGACGACAGTCCATACTTCGCCAGTTGGCTCTCCTTCAGGCGATCAAGGTCCAGGCGAAAGATCGTGGCGATCTCTTTCTTGACCCTCCATCCCCAGAGGCCAAGGGCAACGAGCACGAAGGGCAAAGCGAGCAGTGCCCAGAGTGCGCTCGGCTGTTCAAAGGTCATGTTCTATCCCCGTCTCATAACGAGATCAATACCCCTTCTCGATTGCTCCAGGACTATACCCTTCTCCTGGCCCCCCTTCTTGTTCTCCTTTCACAGTGGCCATCCTGTCGAGTACTTCCAGATTGTATTTGGCACTCTCGTTGTCGGGATCCAGCCTGATGGCTTCCGAGAGCCTCACGATCGCTTCGTTCATGTCAACCCGAGGGGAATCGAGGAGGCCGTAGGCAAGGCTGGATGCATAGGCCTCCCTTGCCAAAAAGGTGCCGAGATTATAAAAGGTCAATGCGCGCAGCCCTTCATCCGTGTCCTGCGAGGCTTGCTCCCAGTAGGCCCTGGCTCTCTCGATCGGATACTCTGACGGGCGCTCGTCGGATGCGGGCAGTAGCCCAGGCGGCTCATGATAAGCATCGATGCCCATATTGTAGGCTCTGACGGTTGGCTTGACCATCCACGCCGGTTGAGAGTTGGCGTAGAAGCCGGCCGCAATCAGCAACACGCCAAGAAAGATCAGAAGTCCGCTCAACCACGCTTTTCTTGCATGGGCCCTTGTGTTGGCCCACATCCTCCGGGCTCTTTGCCTCATTTCACTCATCCTATATGACCTCCTCAGGGTAGCTTTCTCAGGCAGGTTTCTGAAAGAGCCAGGGACAGCGTGATCAATCCCAGCGTTAGGGGACTCAGAAAGGGGATCAGGCTCTTCTTTACCAATGTCTCTTCTTCCCTCACAGGAACGCTCTTCATCGCGGCGATTTCCGCGCAAATCTCGTCGATGCCCTGCCGGTCATCCATCTCGACCATCCGCACCCCATCGATGGGCGTTGGATTCCCCTGTTCGCCACGCGTCCTTCGTCTATCAGCTTTTGTGATGATCACGTAGACCTTGATACCGGCCAGAGCATTTCGCTCCAGCTCTTCTGCCGTCTGAAGAACGGCTTCGGCATCGGCTTCCATGTCCGAGATAAGGACGATGGCCCTATCATCGACGTCCATGTTTTCCAGAAGAAAGGTGCGAGCCCTTGCCAGGGCTTCTGCCGTTCGAGTCCCTGTTGCGATGAATTCCACTTCTTGGTCGTTTTCGAGTGTGTCGGTTAGGAGTTCTTGCCTGAACGCGAAATATCGGGCAACGTATCTTTCCGTTGAGTAGAGCAGCAGGCCAAAATCTGCTTCTGGATTTCTGCCGAGAAGATCGTAAAAAACTTTGCGGCCCTTTTCGAGAGGAGAAAGCCCCTCTGTTCCCGCGCGTCCTGTATATTCCATGCTTCCCGAGACGTCAATGACGACCATGACGGGCTTGCCGTAAACGGGCACACTCTCTCTCGTCGTGACCTGGGGATCTGCCATGACCACTGCCATCAGAATGGTCGCCACGGCAACGAGCACGGGCAAGGTCCAGCGCCACTTGCTCTGCAACGCGATCGTTCGCTGCCAGCTTCCCAGATCCAGAGCCATCCCCCTGGTCTTCTTGAACAGGGGGAAGAACACAATCAGGAGGGCAAGTGCCCCGCCGATCCAGGCACGCAGAGGCGAGCCGATCTCGAACGTGGACAGGACCTTGCTCAGCTCCTCCATGCTTCCAGGTCTGCCTCTCCGAAGTAGAACTCCAAGATCTGGTCGAGCTGGTGCCGGGCGTATTCGACGTCGGCCGGCTCCACCGAACTGCGGCTGTACGCTTTTCCGCACCTTTGGAGTAGCGCAGCCACCGGTTCCCGTATCTCGGAAGAGACCTGGTCACCATCCAGCTCCTCCAGCCAGCCCGTTTTTTCCTTTTGGGCCAGCACGATTCTCAGGATGCGGTCCATCTGGTGCAGCAAGACCCTGGGTTCAGCGGTTGCGGCGGCGTTCTCGGACAGGGAGCGATAGGCCTCACGGAGAATCCCACCTTCGCCGCCTTGATTTCGTTGCGCTTTCGAGTTGTTCCATCCTGTGATCGACTGCCGAGCAAGGGTAACCACTCCGGCCACGATGAAACAGGCTCCCAAAGCCCACAATGTCCAGGGGAGGCGGGCGCTGACTCCACTGATCTTGCCGGCGATGGGCCGGAGAGGGCCGTAACCGAACTGCAGGTCTGGAACGTCGGGCGGGACACGAGGAGCGACGTAAACCGGTTCTGGGGTGACCGATGTATTAGATATCCCTGCCGAACCCTTGAGCCGGTAACGGATCAGGGCCGTGGGAAACTCGTAAAGCTGATCGACTTTCCCGGACACGAGTTGGACCTCGTATACCCTCTGGTACACGATCGTTCTGGATGTATGCTTGAAGCTGTTCTCCGTGATGTTTCTTATCTCGAAGGGGTGCAGGTTCACTTCCCTGTCCAGGCTGGCTGTGTCAATCTCGGATACTGCGGTCGGATCGTACCACACCTCGACATAATAGGGAAAGACGTCTCCCTTCTGAACTCCCAGCTGCCCCGCCCACGTCTTGGCCAGGATAATCTCCCCCTGGCGCAGTCCTTCCCCTTTGTCGAAGAGAGGCCGTCGTGGTGAGGCACCTGAGGATGAGGATAGTAGCGCGAATGCCACCACGGCAACTACCACGAGGACGGTGAAAGCTCCCCCTATCAGAAGTGTCTTCCTTTTCACGTTGTTCAACCCTTTCGCATGTGGTAGGTGATCTCTCATCGCCTTGTCCGTTGCCTGGCCTGGAAATAGCCCGTGAGAGTCCGGTGGCAACTCTCCACCGAGGCGGTATCGAGGACAATAGGATCGATCCCGAGGCTGCGGAACGTTTGCTGCAGGCCGAGAGCTTGCCTTGCTGATGCTGCCTGCATCTCCACCAGCTTCTGAGGAGTCAGGTGGATTTCTTGACCTTGGCCGCCTTCGCTGTCCTCAATGGTCAGCCTGACGGATTTCTTCAGAGTGCCCTGTATCTCCAGGGGATCTCGAATCATCACGGGCACGAGATCGAACTTGCTCAGCAGCGGCTTTAGCAAGGAGGAAAAGTCTCCTGTGAAGGTTTCATCGTGGAAATCAGAGACCAAGAACACCAGGCTTCGCGGTGAGGCTCTTTCCAGCAACAGGGATAGTGCTCCGCGTACATCGCCGGCAGCCCTGCGGCCCCGGAAATCTTCTTCCATGATCCAGCTCAGGATCTCCCAGCAGTATCGCTCGCCGACTCTTGCCGGGAAGAATCTCTTGTTCTCAGCGTTGAAAGCACACAGCCCGACAGGGCTATAGGTGTTGCATGCTGAGAAGAGGAGCAGGCCCAGGGCAATGTCCCGAATCTCGGGCTTTTGCGGGAAAACCATCTCTTTGAAATGTTGCATGGAGCCCGAAAGATCGAGCCAGACGTACAACCTCATCTGGCGCTCGACGACCCGTTGGATGATCTCCTCTTCGCCGGACTGCACGAGGGCCTGAAGGTCAAGATCCCGTAGATCGTCGCCGGGTTCGAAAGGCTTGATCTCGGCAAATTCGATCCCGTCTCCCCTGTATTCGCTTTCCCATTCCCCGGGAAAGATGTTTCTTGGCTTGAGCCGGGAAAAGAGTTGAACCTTGCTGTCTCTGAACTCCCTAAAGCCCTCTGGCTCCATCCTCCACGACCCTCTCCACAGCCCGGCTGATGAGCTCCCGGGTTTTCAGCTCTCGTTCAGCGGCCTCGGGAACGTATTTGAATCCAATTCTGTGGTTCAGGATAGGGACAGCGAGTGCGGTTACGTCGTCGAGCGTGACGTGATCTCTACCCGCAAGAAACGCTCTGACCTTGGCACCCCTCTCCAGAAACAGGTGTCCCCGTTCTCCCTCGGGGAGAATATAGAACTCCTCAGGGTCCACGAGCCCTCCTTCTGGTCTCAGTGCCCGGACAATTCGCACGACGTCTCGGCGTATTTTCGGATCCACGACGACGCACTCTCTGATAAACCTTTGGATCTCCAGAACCTCAGGCAGCGAGATCACAGCCTTGATTTCTGGCTCCACTTCGTGATGGGCCCCGGCTATCGTGAGCTCTTCGTCCTCCGATAGAGGCTCGGTCTGGACCTTGATCATGAAGCGGTCGAGTTGAGCTGCCCCAAGGACAAAGGTCCCTTCTACGTCGATGGGGTTCTCGGTGGCTGTGACCAGGAAGGGCTCTTCTAATGGATGCGTAGTGGTGCCAATGGTGATTTGCTTTTCTCCCATGGCTTCGAGCAGGGCAGCTCGTGTCTTCTCGTGCGCACGGTTAATCTCGTCGGCCAGCACCAGGTTGGCAAACAGGGGACCGGGGTGAAACTGCAAGGTTCTGTCTTCGCGCTGTTCCACAATCCGGATCAAGTCCAGTGGTTTGAGGTCGGGCGTGAATTGGATACGGCTGAATTTCGCTCCGGCAATGGTCCGAGTAAAGGTCTCCAGAGTGGCCGTCTTGCCCTTGCCCACCTTGCCCTCCACGAGGAGATGTGGGCCAAGCTTTCTTTCGCCGTGCGAGTAGAAACAGATAAACAGAGACTCGACGAATTGATCGAGGCCTACGATCCGTTTTCGTATCTCTTTTCTTTGCTCTTCGATCTTGGTCCGATATTGTTCGAACCGCGTTCGGGTCTCGCTCACCTTCTCGCTCTCCTTTACCGTCTGTATCTTGGCCCCGGCCGGGTCCACGACCTGACTTGGCGATAAGCCGAGTAGTCGGGAGTGGTCCTTTCAACTCAACAAAAGGCGGGAGTGCATGGGAGTCGAACCCACCTGGGCTGCTTCTGCAGCACCCCACAGACGGTTTTGAAGACCGCGGAGCCCACCGGGACTCAAGCACTCCCGAAACCTGACATCAGGCGACAGCCCGTTGTTACCAGATCAGGCCAAGCTTCTCTCTCCATGCTTGTGGGATCAACCCTCCGATGGCCAACCAGTGCCGCGCTTTCGAGAACATGATAAGCAGACCCATCAGCATCATCGGGATGTCCATGTAGATCGTCACCGATGCCAGCGTGTCGATCACCGCCCCAAAGCACCCGCACTCGATGCTACGGCCTTGAGACAGCACAATGGCCTTGGAGATAAAGAACGCCAGGCTCATCAGGGTGATGCCCAGGGCCGACAGTCGCGTCAGCACGCCAAACAGCAGGCCCAGGGCGCACAGTAGCTCGATGAAGGGCATGATCAGCCCAAAGAAGCGGGCAATGTTGAGCGGCTCTACCGGCAGGATGCCAAAGTTGTAGACGGCATCCACCGAGTAGCGCTCGATATCCACCAGCTTGCCATACGATGACACCAGGAAGATGGCCGCCAGAATCAAGCGACATGCCAGTGTGAGGTAGCGGTTGTTAACCACCGAATAAAACCAACTGCCGCTCTTTTCCTGGACGGCACTCATTTCAGCCATATTACACTCCTTCTATTTCGAGATCGCACCTATTGCGGCTGCCACTCCGTGGCTGCCTTGAAGATGTCCGGAAATGCTTCGTCAGCCTTTTTCTGGATCCCTTCCAGATTATGGCCGGCGATGGGGTGCGCCACAACCACCAGGGGCATCTCTGTCACACCCTGCTCCTGCATGGTTGTATGGGCGAGCTCCTCGTAAGCCGTCGTCGCGATGGTGACCGTCGGGATGCCCTTCTTTTCCACGTTGAGCTGGTCCACGACCAGCCATGAAGTGCAGTGCCCTCAGTCACATTGCGACGCGATCACCAGGTCCGGTGTCAGCGCCGCGATTTTTTCCGCGATCTGGACGCTTAGCTCCGCATCGTCAGAGCTGACGGCGGTGTCCGGATCGGTCTCCCATAGCTTGACGATATTTACTCCCGGCGCCTGCTCGACGAGCAGCTCGGCAACTCGGCTCAGCAGCTTGTCGCCGTTGGGTTTGCCGTTCCAGCGCAAAACGACGGTCTTGCCATCCAGGCTTGCCGGGTGAGGGTTCAACTGAACCTCACCCAGCGAAGTCACAGGCGTCGTCTCCGAAGGGGGGTCATTGCTTCCTCCACCGCAGGCGACCATGCTCGCTGCCACCAATGCCAGCGCAAGCATTGCGAATATGGACAATCGTTTCATCTCAGTCCGTTCCCTTCTATTCTGTGGGATAACCCAGCTCTATCCACCCTTCAATGGCTGGATGGGCCAGGACCTGGAACTCCATCTCAGAGCCCAGCTCGATCAGTTGAAAGGCCACATTGGCGCTGTCGGCTTCGCCTGGGCCGCAGTCACAGTAGGTGACGATCAGATCTCCCCAGGGAAGCATCTCGACATCGGCAAATGTCAGTTGGGGCTTCCAGGGAAAGGAGACAGCCCCTTTTATATGCCCCATGTCGTACGACTCTCTGGGCCGGACGTCCAGAATGGCGACCTTAGCACCACTGTCCATCAATGACTTCAGTTCTTCCACGGTGATGCGCGATACTTGGTCCGGCGTGGTCGGGGTGCCGACGTATTCTGGCGTTGGCGCCGCGGCAGGTTCTTCCGTCGGCACAGGTGTGGGAACAGAGGTAGCGGTGGCCACCTCGGCGCTGGTTGATCTGGCCGCAGGTGCAGCCGTGGACACAGCCACTGGCGCCACTGTGGGTGTTGGCATCGCGGCCGAGCCACACGATACTACAGCTCCCGTGAGCGCAGCTAGCGCGAGCAACCAAGCCATGCATTTAAACGTGTCCTTCATATTTATCTCCTTGATTCACCAGTTTCCAGGTTGCGCAGTTGCAGTCGTGCCTACTCAGTCATGGTCTGGACTAGTTCGTCCCAGTCTGGCGGGAGTTTGATCTCCCTTGAGACTGGCGGAGACCATAGAGGTATCAACTCATCCTTTTCTCCGACGCCGCCTGCAACGATAATGGTTAGTTCACGAATAAAAGGCACTTGAACCATGCCGTTCGAGTCCATCGTCGCCAGGACCTCGGGGGCACCTCAGTAGCGTCGCCACTGGCCATGGACTCGTCTTTGTATCGGAACAAAGGGACGCGCGCGTTGTCGTTGATATACTGTCGGAGAGCGAAATCATGGCGAGTGTGGGCCTGATTCGTGATAAGGTCGCAGTTGGCATCGATTTTCCTCACTGCCGAGGAACTGGGGCGGATGAGCGCAACCCACCCATCCGCCCTACACTCGAACTGACGATGTCTGGGAACGCCTAATCCCGCCTAGGCACCGGGAAGCGGACCCAGGTCCTCTTCAGCCTCCTTTAGCAAGGCATCCCAATTTGCCGGCACTTTGATTTCGGCGCTCACCAATGCCATATTGAAGGGCTGCATCCAATAGCCGTGCCCGGATTGATCTCCTCCGGCAACCACGACCCGAATATCCTCGGGCGTGGGCGTCATTTTCTGGTCCTGTTCTTCATCGACAAAAGTGTACGAGTCCAGGGGACGCCCTCGAGCCTCGAGCATGTCAATGAAGTAGGACCACGGAATTGTGGCGCGGTCCCAGAGAAACGTCTTCATGTCCGATTTGGAATAGCCATTTGCCTCGGCCAGGGAGTTGGCAAAACCACGAGGAAACAGAACAAGGCCTGCTGTCGTGGTAGAACCGCCCCCCAGACCTGATGCATGTGAGATTGCCCAGTTAATGTTCGGGGACGTCATGATCTTGGCCACGTGCGAAAGCGTGAACTCGTTCAGTTCCTTGGTGCCAAAGTACCACAGGATGTTTACCGCGCTGTTGATGGTCGTCGCGCTGACGACGTTGGCGCCTTTGGCAAAGCCAAGCTCCTCGGCGAGGGACGGCCAGCCCTCAGGAAGGCCCTCCTCATCTTCGGCAAAGACGTAGTTGGTGTACCTCCTGGGACCACCGTAGATGGCCATCGTCCCAGTTCCTGGAATCGCCCCACCCATATCCTGCAAGATGAGCCTGAGGGCGCGACCGATGGACGCGCCAGCAGGATGCAGAGGATCTGGACCGAGACATCCATACCCGGAGTTGAGGCGCACCTGCTTTGCGATTGGACCATTCACGACGAAAGCCGGCATCACGCTGCATGTGGTCGGGTTGAATGTCTGGGGATTGAGACCCATCATGGCCTCTACGGCGGCTGCCAGTAGGGGCAGATATTCAGGGCGCCCTCCAGCCATAGCCAGGGCCACAGACACGTACTCCATGCTTGCGATGCCACCCTTTGGCAGGATTTTGCCTGCTCCTACGACCGTATCGCGCGGAAGGTCAGTGCCTGATAAGATCCAGCTAACCCTTTCCTCGGTTGCCGGCTGTAGCGGCAGACCATCGCTCCACTGGTTTTGCAGGAACAGCCTGTTTAGGTTTTCCAGGGTGTCCCTGTAATCGGTGCCTTCGACCGTTATCTTTGGTGGCGCATACACTCCTGGTACTTTGATCTCGGGCTCCCATTTGGTTAACCCATAAACGATCTTGTCTATATTCTCATTGATGGGTGTCAGGTCACTTCCCTCATCAAACATCTCGTTCGGGAATTCGTGGATCGTAGGCCCATCCGGCGGAAACCCGAGACCAGCAAAGCCGTTCTTGACCACCTGTGAAAAGCCCTGGCGGGTGACGATCATGGTGGGGATGCCCAGCGACTCCAGTCTTGCGGCAGCACGTGCCACTGCTGTTGAGCAGCTCCCTCAGCCAGCGTTGCCGAGTATCGCTCCATCACACCCGGCGGCCAGGATCGCTTCCTGGAGGGCATCGGTGTCTATGTTCTCAGTTCCAGAAGGGAATCTGGTATACGGGATGATCGTTGCGGTGGGGTACGCATTTTGCAGCAGTTCCCGGATGAGAGGGAATGTCCTATCGTCTTCCCACAATCCATCCCCAACCTCGCAAATCGTCTTGCCTTCAAGGGTATCAAGACGCGGCGCGTGGGTCACCGTTACCTCAATGGCCCCCGTGGGATCGAACACCTCTAGTGTTACCGGACCTGCTGCCTCCGGCTGCGCTTCCCCAGCTGCGACCTCCACGATTTTGGTGACCTCGACGGGCACCTCAACCGTCTCCCTAACGATCTTCTCGACCTCGACGGTCTCCTTGACGATCTGAGGTGCTGGCGTAGAGCCGCAGGCCGCCAGCACGCCAGCGCCAACGCCCGCCGCTGCTGCGCCTTTGACAAACTTTCGGCGCGATATTCTTCTATCTTCTTTCTCTTCAGGACTCATGAACCTTCTCCTTTTTCAGTCCTCTTCATTCAGGCCTTCATGACTCATACTCTTATGCGCCCTACTTCTTCTCTCTATCCACCTCCTTTGTCACGTACCAGCTACAAGCTGTGTTGCCTGCCTCCTGGATGACCCACAACAGGTCATCCAACCTGCTTTACTCCCTGGCCCTGGTCATGGATGGAGACGCGGTCGTCTCCCCGGTTCACCACGATTGCAGGCCGGTCTTCCCCCAACCACATCTATGTGATTGCTGGTGCAGCCGTTCCTCTACCCCTTGAGCACACAGTGAGTGGCCAGGGACAATCGCAACTCGCACTCACGCCTCCGTGCGTGCTTGTTGTCGTCAATAAGGTTAGCTCTGCGAGAGAGCACTCTCCGCAAGCATGGCATAGCGGCTGACAAGGCGGAACAGGCAGATCCCTGATGCTTTCTTGGCTCGAACACCACGAAACACCCTGAAAAGGGCCAAGAATCCTCAGATACGGAGACGGCTAGCCCCCGGCCTCCTCTCCGACCACAGGCTGAGAGGAACCTTGTTCTGCCTCTTGCTCCTCGCTTATGGCAGTCCGGAATTCCTGGATGCTCTGTCCCAGCCCTTTGCCAATCTCTGGCAGCCTACTTGCACCAAAGATCAGCACGACGATCCCCAGAATCAGCAACAGCTCAGG
>ERZ1026792.2319-NODE-2319-length-10087-cov-2.384137_pt1 | contig 10087 bp, 9 predicted proteins | sample MGYA00520884_ERZ1026792 | MGnify/ENA primary metagenome ERZ1026792 (study PRJEB33270, sample SAMEA104284473) | anaerobic digester metagenome | biome: Anaerobic digester microbiome; feature: mesophilic sludge digester; material: Anaerobic digester biomass | place... | reverse complement strand
CCACTGAGCCTTGTTTCCGAACGCTAATGGATCGAGGCCAGCAGCGCGGATCTTAGGAACTTGAGCGATCATTTCATCGAGAGTCTTGGGGTTCGAGAGACCGAGTTGTTTCTGAAGTTTTGTATTGACATAGATGACAGTGCATACAGCCATGTTGGGGGATATGATATAAATCTCGCCTTTCGGGCCTTGTGGCTGCCAGATGGCAGAATTGTACTGGCTTTTGAAGCTATCGGTTAGGTAAGGCCTGAGATCCTTGACCATGCCTCTATCGAGAATGTAACCGGATCGGGCGCCGGCATAGCAGGTGAAAAGATCGGGAATGTCTCCACTTGCAGCCATGGCTTGGAATTTCTGGTGGAACTCTTCGCCGGAGACATATTCGAACTCGAGCTTTATGTTCGGATACTTCTTTTGAAATGCTTCGACAGTTACCGGCCAGTAGGCTGACTGTGGGTTGGCCAAATCGTTCTGCATGTACACCGTTAGTGTTATGGGGGCGTTCGATGATGCGTTCTGGGCACCCAGACCTAAGGTCACCAGAGCAAAGAGGGCAATGATGAACACCTTCATCTTGGATCTCATAAATACCTCCTGATAATATTTCGATCTCTAAAATTAAAGATCGTAGAGCCCTATTTCAATCGTTTTTTACGACTAATTCCTCATAGAAGCCCTCAATGGCCGCCATTGCGGCTCCAATTGCCGGAGCATCCTTAGCAAGGGAGGAGAGTCTTATCTCACAGATTCCTGTGTGGGCTAGAGCCCGGGCCATAACACCTGCCCTAAGGGTCTCGAACATTGCTGGAGAGGCGCTTAGCACATTGGAGTTGACGACGAGGGTCGAAGGTGACATCGCGTTCATGATGCTTACAATTCCAGTGATAAGGTATCCGATGAAGTTCGAGAAGGCTTCTTGGCTCCATGCTGGAGGAGATGCAGCCAGGGCTACTAGTTCCTCGGTGTTGGGTATATCTCCGCCTCGCGCAATGCCCAGGGCTTGTCTCAAGGCAAGTTCGGATCCATAAAGATCCCAACAGCCGGTGTTGCCACATGGACATTGAAGTCCATTGTGGACAATGGTCATGTGGCCTACTTCGCCAAACTGCCCGTTGTGTCCATAGTGGATCGCTCCGTTGATAAAAGCGCCTGATCCAATTCCCTCATCTATTAGCAGGCATACGAAATCGTCTGACTCAGGGGCGCATAGCTCGTGCTCCGCAATTGTAGCCAATGTCGCGTCGTTGCCTATATGCAAAATGCCGCCAAAGTGTTTTGAGAGATTCTCTCTTAATTGCACATTTTTCCACCCGAGCTTTGCAGAGAAAGCAACTCGCTCTGTAGCCCGATCGATTGCGCCAGGTACCGCAATGCCTACGCCAAAGAGCCCGAATTTGGATTTGCGGTATCGCCTCTTTGCCTTTCGTATTATTGACAATATCGCTTCCAATACCGTTTCGGGTGAGTGCGCTTCTAAAGGAATGAATTCGCGATAATCCGTCCTGCCAGCCAAATCCATCGCCACAACAACCAGGCCTGTGGTTGAGATGGATATGCCCAGGGCATAGCCAGATTCGCCAGAAATTTCGAGCATAATAGGCTTTCGACCAAGTTCGGATTCTCCAGCACCGGTCTCTTTGATTATCCCAAGCTCGATGAGTTCCGCGATCTGAGATGAGACAGTAACCTTATGAAGTCCGCTCATTTTTGCAAGCGAAGCTCGAGAAGAAGCTCCCCTTTACGCAAGACATTGAGCAGAAGTGCACGGTTGACTGCCTTGCTAAGAGTTTTGTCTCCAGTACGACCATCTAAATACTGTGGAATACGTAATTCTTTCATCAGAATCTCGATAATGAATGTAGTATATCCCAATTAGTTTGATTAGTCAACAAACAAATTAGCACAATCATGCTTGACTTAGAAGGTATTTTAGGTGCAGAATAGTGTTCGTGTGGCTTCAAAACAGCTGCATTTTCTATGATCAACAGAGATACCCAATGGGGAGAAGCCAATGAATGATCATTATGGAGTAGGCGAAGACAGGCTCGTCCACTATACATGTCATCGAGCATCGCATCCAATCGAAATAGATGGAGATCTCTCAAAGCCCGCTTGGCGGGATGCTCCACGTTCGAGACGCTTTGTAGATCTAGTAACTGGCGAACCAGCTTTTTTCGATACTCGCATGGCGGCGCTCTGGGATGACAATGCTCTTTATGTCGGGTTTTGGATCGAGGAGCCGCAAGTACGAGCGAGCCTAACTAAACGGGACTCATTTATTTGGTTCGAGAACGATGTGGAAGTCTTCATCGCAGGAGAAGATTGCTATTACGAATTCGAAATAAATGCTCTCAATACGGTATACGAGGCTTTTTTCGTGTACCAGGATGTGCTTAGACGCGGGAGCCGTTTCGATACGCCGGAATTCGATCTCTATTCGCACGATGTTGATGTTCTGGGTGGTTTCCAGGACAGCAGTAGAAATGGCAAGCATCCACGAGGCAAGCGCTGGGCTTTCATGGACTGGGACTTCCCTGGGCTGGAAACGGCGGTGAAAGTGCATGGGTCGATCAACGACCCGTCCGTTGTGGACCAAGGATGGACTGTCGAGCTGGCCTTTCCTTGGGATGGTATGCGCAAGCTGTTCGCGAAAAGGCAATTTCCTCCTAAGGATGGGGACACGCTGCGTTCTGCATTCTTCCGCTTCGAATCGATGGAGTACAACGGCAAGAAAACTCAGGATCCTATAGGTTGGGCGCTTAATGAGCATGGAGTCTACGATTCCCATATTCCCGAGTGTTTTTCATATCTACATTTCAGCGAAGAATCGCCCAAAGCTACTCATAAAAACGATTGATAGGGAAAATTGCGACAATGGGAATTCTCCCCAAAATCAAGGAGGAAAAGAATGCGCATCATTGTAGGCGGAATGAATCACGAATCCAACACCCTTAACCCAATTATCACGGGGAAAGATGACTTTGTTGTATTTCGTGGTAAGGAAATACTTGAAAAGGGTATGCTACCGTACTATTCCTCGACCGGCATCATTGAGGCTCTTTCTGAAGCGAAATGTGAGATAGTGCCGACAGTGCTGGCGAGAGCAGTACCCAATGGTGTTGTATCCGATGAATTCTACTATAGTCTCAAATCGGAGATGCTCGAGCGGATAAGATTGGCTGTCGCAGAAGGTCCTGTGGATGGAATATGCTTGGCTCTCCATGGCTCAATGAAGGTCAAGGGACTTGGCTGCGCAGAAGAGGACATTCTGTCAGCAATTCGAGAAATCTTGCCGGAAGTCAGACTGACCGTAGCGCTCGATATGCATGCTACTATCACCGATAAGATGCTGGCTTGCGCCGATGGATTTGTAGGGTACAAGACAGCTCCCCATATCGATTGCCGTGAAACAGGAGCATTGGCAGCTTCGATGCTCCTTCGCTCTCTCAAGGAAAATCGGCCATTGACAACGAGAAGCCGCAGTGTTCCGATGCTCATTGCTGGAGAAAAGTCCGAATCAGCTGCTGAACCCATGAAAAGCCTCATCAATATGTGCATGGAAGCTGAAAAAGAGCCAGGAGTAATGGCAGCATCTCTTCTTCTTGGTTTCCCTTGGGCCGATGACGAGCATGAGATGGTCAATATACTTGTGACGACGTTGGACGACCCATGCACCGCAGACGCAATAGCCACGCGTATAGCCAAAGAGTTTTGGAGGCGTCGTGCTGATTTCAAATTCAGATGCGAGAATTACGATACCGAGGAGTCCTTAAAAGTTGCGTTTAAGGCAGCGATTGAAGACAAAATCAAGCCTGTCTTCATATCAGATTCAGGCGACAACCCGACAGCGGGCTCCACGGGCGACTCAACCGATATCCTTGAGCAAATTCTTGCAAACGAACAACTGCTCGACAGATTGCCAACTCCACTGTTGTATTCGGGCTTCTACGATGCGCAGGCCACAGCCGATTGTCTTGATGCAGGAGAGGGTAGTTATATAGATATCGAAGTTGGCGGGATATGGGACAAGATAAACGGAAAGAGAATTCCACTCAAGGTCAAGGTGTTGAAGCTTGTCAATGACTATGGCCCATTCAATTCCGACCTCGCTCTAGTGCAACATCGAAATATGATAATTGCCTTGACTTCCAAGCACATCGGTTTCGGAGACGAGGACCTGTTGCCAGCTCTTGGAGTCGATCCTAAGGATTATTGCATCGTCGTCGTAAAGCTAGGATACCTAGAAGCCTGCTTTAGTGAGATAGCAGCCAAGGCCATTCTAAGTACATCGAAAGGATGCTCGAATGAAGTGTTGGAATCCATCCCCTTTACTCGAATACATAGGCCAATATATCCAATCGATCCAGATACGACTTACGTACAAGGCTGAAAAAGAACATTATCTTACCAAATCGGAAATCGTAATATTTGAATTTCTGATCGTCTTTCAACATTGGGAAATTGGACCCAAAAAAATCACACGAGCTAATAAGGCTTAATCCTTATTCTAGAACCAATTAGAGCTTTGCTAGGCTTTGCAATAATATCACCAGCAAGCGGATTTCATAGTCTTTTGCATTTATGGTTATCCCACATTCTGCCAGCCACTAACATCAAATCCTTTACATCCCCATATAAGCTGCCCTAATCTCTGGCATTTCTAGAAGTTCGTGCGAGGGTCCATCATGCACAATCCGGCCTGTCTGGATGACATAGCCTCTATCGGCTATCTCCAAAGATTCTTGAACAAGTTGTTCGACTAGGAGGATAGTGATGCCCTGGTCTCGTATCTTAATGATGGTATCGAATACAGCTTCTACCAAGGAGGGCGCAAGGCCAAGTGATATTTCATCAAGTAGGAGGAGAGCTGGATCGGACATTAAGCCACGAGCAATTGCACACATCTGCTGTTCTCCGCCCGAAAGGGTCTCTGCAGTCTGATTCTGTCTTTCATCAAGAATAGGGAAAAGCCGAAATACTTCATGGAGACGTTTTTGAATTACCGAGCGCTCTTTTGTCGTATATGCGCCGAGCTCCAGGTTCTGTCTTACAGTGAGTTTACCAAAGAGCCTACGGCCTTCTGGAATATAGGAGATGCCATTTCTTACCAGGGCATAGGCTTCGGTTCTGCTTATGTCTTTTCCCATGAAGCGGATGCTGCCAGAAACTGGATGCAAGAGACCAGCGATTGTCCTGAGAGTTGTGGTTTTTCCTGCACCATTCGAGCCTACCATTGCAACGATTTCTCCTTTGCATACTCTTAATGAAACCCCATGTAGCACCGGTACATTGTCATACTCGCAATGTATATCTTTAACTTCTAGGATGATTTCGCTCATGGGGTGTCTCCTTTTTTATCCCCGGCGTCTGTGAGCATGATTTGATTTTGCATATTCATTTTCTTGACGAATTTTTCGCCCCAATAGGCGGTGATCACTTCTTGATTGTGCACTATCGATTGAGGTTGTCCTTCCGCTATTTTTTCGCCATGGCTTAGGACAACAATAGTATTCGCAAGAGGCATAATAGCTTCCATGATGTGCTCCACCATCAGGATTGTTATGCCCTTGTCTCGAAGTCTTCTTATCATTTCGAGCATCTCGTGGATTTCGGTACTTGTAAGCCCAGAAATACTTTCATCGAGCAAAAGAAGAGAGGGCTCTGTTGCAAGGGCACGAGCAATTTCTAGTCTCTTCTTGCTGCCTATGGGAAGCTCTCCGGCTGGTTTATCGCTAAAATCTTCAAGAAAGCAGAGAGAAAGGCAATACTGGGCGATTTTGCGTGCTTCGGAAGCTCTCGAATGATGCAAAAACGCACCTACCATGATGTTATCCAGGACGCTCATTTCCTTGAGAGGCTTTACGACCTGAAAGGTTCTCGCAATACCTAGTTTTGTGATTGCATGTGGAGGAAGGCCGGAGATTCGGTTTCCTTTGAAGAAGATTTCGCCTTTGGATGGCTTGTAGTAACCTGCGATGCAATTGAAGAGTGTTGTTTTTCCTGCTCCGTTTGGCCCTATCAGTCCGCAGATAGTGCCAGCTTCGACATTAAAGCTCACGTCTCGATCAGCCACGAGTTCGCCAAATTTCATAGTCACGTTGCGGATCTCGAGAAGGGCACTCATTGTTTGCCTCCTAGATGTCCTTTAAGGCGATTGTTCTGCACAGAATTGGTATTGCTACGCTTGACTAAGGCATGGCTTGGCTTTCTGAGATTTACAAGAATTCCCATTAGCCCTCGAGGTTGGAATTCCATCATGAGTATTATGATGATTCCAAAAATGATAAGATCGATACCCGGCCCAAGCCTGGCAAGATATGCTCGGGTGTATTCCTGCAAAGGAATCAGTATGGCAGCGCCGAGTAATGGTCCCCACAAGGTGCCGATGCCTCCAAGAATCGTTATCAGCACAAACTTCATGGACATATCGAGGGAGAGCACCATTGAAGGATCTACTCTGTAATTATATTGAGCAAAGAATGCGCCACAGAAAGCTGCCATAGCTGCAGATAGAGCCATGGCTAAAAGTTTATAGCGCCGAGAATTGACTCCTAAGGATTCTGCTGTCTCCTGGCCTTCTCGAATCGCTTTGAGATAATATCCGAATTTTGCATGCTCCATGGTTCGCACGATACTGAAGATAAGCACAAAAAGAATAAGGGCACCGTAATAGTACCCCACTTTTGTTCTTGACCAGGTAAAATTTCGCCATCCATCTTTGAGAATAGGGTAATCCAGGCCGATTGCGCCCCCTACAGTATCCCAGATCATAAATAGACGATTGAAAACTTCCACGATCGCAAATGTGGCAATCGCAAAATAGTGCCCTTTTAATCTGAAAGTTGGATACCCGATTATGAGCGCGACAACACACGCAATGAGCGCGCCCACAATCATCCCAGGATAAGGAGTGATCTTTAGAGTTGTTACAGCATAAGCTGCGCCGTATGCGCCTATTCCAAAGAAAACCGAATGCCCAAAGGATATCTGTCCGGCATATCCCCCAATTATGTTCCATGCTTGAGCCATGGAAGCATTTAGCAAAATCATTACCAGGACATGAGATAAGAAATTTCCCTTTATTATCCCAATTATGGGCAGAAGGGCAAGGGCAAGAACAAGAGCCAGCCATGGAATGAACCTAGGCTTTTTTTGCCGACAATCTTGATATTCGCTCTTTTGCATAGCTCACCATCCCTTTATGCCCTTTGGTCGAATCAGAATGACTACCAAATAGACACCGAACACCGCAATATATTTAAAAACAGGTGCGATATAGAAACCGGCAAAAGATTCTATAAGCCCCACAAGAATAGCTGCTACCAAAGCACCGGGAATACTCCCAAAGCCACCGAGAGCCACAACGATAAATGCGATAAGTCCAAAGAGCGTCCCAACATCCGGATGAGTGGCAAGATAGGATGGCAGGAGCCCTCCCGCAATTCCAACACACGCTCCTCCAAGGCCAAATACAAGGACGAATATGTGCTCGGTATTGATCCCCATAAGCTGTGCTGCTTCCGGATCCATAGCGGTAGCCTGGACCGCCCAGCCGAATCTAGTCTTAGTTAGCATCCAGTAAAGAATTCCTAGTATCACCAAGGAAAAAATCGCGGTAACCAAATTGGGGACTGGAATGATTACGGAACCGAGAGATATCACCTTTCCTTCCATAATTGTTCCGGAGAGAATACGGAAATTCGGCGTAAATCGATTCATAGCAATATTTTTGAGTACCATTGACAGGCCAAAGCTCGCCAATAGTGGAGCCATTGCCATCTTTAGTGTTCGTTTTATCACAAGCTTGTAGGTCAACACTCCAAGAATGAAAAGAAATGCCCCTGATGCGACCCATGAGATTAGGGGATCCATTTTGAAGAGAAACCCCAGAAAAAACGAGACGTACATTCCAACCATGAGAAACTCACCATGTGCAAAATTGATGACATCCAGTACGCCCCAGATCAAGGAAAGTCCTGATGAAATAAGGGCATAGAGAAGACCGCTCCATAACCCATCCAGCAATATCTGAAAAAAAAGGCTCATTCTACCTCCTCAGGAACATGCTGCATTTTAAAAAGGAGACTCATTTTGAATGCTCTGGCATATTTCGGAAAAGCCTTTTGCATGATAAAAGAGCGGCTCTGCAGGTGCAAAGCCGCTCTTTTGGTTGTATCCCTGTTATTCTATACTCCTTCTATAATTATCGGAATACTGCACAATCATCATATCATTCTCGATTAGAAGCAAGCTTGGACGATAATTCAGAATGATTACCAAGCCGGCATTGGGTAAATGGGATCGCCATCTTTATATTCATATGGATAGACAGTAACATAGCTGCCATTTTGGATCTGCGAAATAACGCTCTGGGCTTTGATATTCTGGCCGCCAGGAGATTCGAATTGTACTTTTCCACCCATCGAGAGAGGCGAATCGAAGGTTGTCGTACGGAGTACTTGTACGACCTTTTCGGTATCCACAGCGCCTGCTTTCTCGATTGCCAGCGCGAGAACATACATCGCTACCGCTTCCTGGATCGAATTGGAATCGAAGGGGACATTTGATTTCTTCTTATAAATCTCCTCGACTGGCGCGACGGCTTTCATGAAGCGCAATCCGAACTCGGGCGTGTATCCTGCAGAACCCATAAAGTACCATCCATCCTTGCCAAGCTGCTGCATGATATTTGGATCCTGGTAGCCGGAGCAATAATTGATGGCAATTTTAGGTTTCCAGTTGATCTGTTTCATGGTTCTGACCATAAGTGAATAATCGGCGCCAAGGACAGCACCGAAAAGAGCATCTGCGTTTGCGGCCTTTAATTTTTGAATCTCAGAATTCAAGTTCGTTGCACCTGGTGAAAATGGAACGTCGCCGATAATCTTGATTCCAGCCTTGGCACAAGCAGCCTTTGCTTCATCGGCAGCATGCTTGCCGAACTCGGTATTCTCATAGATCACCGAGGCTGTCTTTATGTTTGCGTTTCGCGATTTGTTTAGCTCCTGGAACCACTCTACGAACTCATAGCTTTCGATTCGGTCTGTCGGCGCCAGTCTGAAGAAATAATTATAGCCACGCTCTGTAAGTTCAGCGGAACTTGAGGAACCACACATGAATATCTTTTGAAGCCGTTCGGCCACGGCGCTGGCGGGCTTCGAGGCGGAGCTATTGTAGCAACCAATTATCGCAAAGACCTTCTCCTGTTCGTAGAGACGTTCTGCTTCCGATTTGGCAACATCGGGCTTTCCTTGATGGTCTGCTTTGACGAGCACAATCTTATATCCGTCCAGCAGTCCTGCTTTTTTGGCGATAGGCAAGTCGAGATTCGGATAATTCCCATTGATGATATCGACGACAGTCTCTACCGCCGCCGTACAACGTTGTCCTGCTGTGGCGACTGATCCTGTCATCGGGAACAGGGTTCCAATTTTGATGATTTTCTCCTGTGCTGCTGAGCTGAAAATAAGCATTGTCGCAAGAACCGCAAACAACAGCTTCCTTTGCATATTCTTACCTCCTATTAAATAGAACTGATCCCTCATATATCTGGCAAGCAATCTGCTTGCAAATAACCTTCTTATGGTGGGCTCAATTGATATTGAAATAGGCTCAATCGATTTTCGTAGTATAGAATCGTTCTTGCACCGCTGTCAAATACTTTTTGAAATAGTTGCCTAGTTGATAAAGAGATAGGGGATTGAGCGTTTTTGGATCTGGCCGGTTTCGCAGAGCTTCCTGGACAGCTTTTCCCGCACAAATCGTGGCGAAAAATGAAATCTATGAACCAATCTGATGCATGCATCAATCTGATTCATGCATAGGGAAAGTACTGCAATTATGGCTTTACAAGCTCCCTTCCCAGGATCAACTCAGGCCGATACTCGAAATGCATATTATCCCAGACTGTCCATTTGCCACCCCAGATAAAGCCTTCCTTTTCGAATATATCGATGACTATATCAGGGGGCATCCAGCGTTCGGACAGTGGAATGAGCATCCAATCCTCATTGCCTTTATTCTTTTCCCAATTCCAGTAAATAATTTTGTTTTGCCATCGGCGAGGCAAAAGATCGATGGCTAAGCC
>ERZ1026792.2316-NODE-2316-length-10105-cov-2.977150_pt1 | contig 10105 bp, 9 predicted proteins | sample MGYA00520884_ERZ1026792 | MGnify/ENA primary metagenome ERZ1026792 (study PRJEB33270, sample SAMEA104284473) | anaerobic digester metagenome | biome: Anaerobic digester microbiome; feature: mesophilic sludge digester; material: Anaerobic digester biomass | place... | reverse complement strand
CTTCTCCTCGCCCACCTTCCAGTCGCCGCTCTTGATGAACTGCACGACCGCCACCTTCCAGTCGCGGCTGAGCGCCCGCAGCATCACGCCGAACGCCGCCGAGCTCTTGCCCTTGCCGTCGCCGGTGTTGACCAGCACGAGCGACGTGACGGTGCGCATGCCGCTCGGTCGCGGGTCGTCGGCGGGAGGCTCGGCGAGCCGATCGGTGGAGGTGTCGTCGTTCTCGTCCATGTCGTTCTCGTCCATGAGGGTTGGGAGCATAGGCACGGATGCGCTACGGTTGCGCCGTCCTGCCGAACCAACGGTGGGATGCACGGTGTTCAGCGAAGTCCGGTGAGATCCCGGCACTGTCCCGCAACGGTGGTTCCCGGCCTTTCGAGGGTCGAGACGAGTCCGGTCGCCTGAAGCCATGCGCGTAACTCACCCTCGAGGCAAGGGCGGTTCGCGGCGGCAACACCGCCGGTTCCCAGCTTGTCCTCCCGAACCGGAGGATGTCGATCCTCCGGAGAAACGGAGGATTGATCCATGAACAGGTTCAGTTCCATCGCCGCTCTGACGGCGATCCTGCTCACCGCGGCCGCGTGCGGCGACGACTCGTCGACCGAAACCACGACCGCACCATCGTCGGCGTCGTCCGACACGACCGTTGCATCTGACACGACCGTTGCGTCCGACACGACCGTTGCATCCGACACGACCGGCGCGCCCGACGACACCGACGCCGTCGGCAACGTGCCGTCGGCCATCGTCAGCTTGTCGCCCAGTGGCACCGAGATGCTGTTCGCCATCGGTGCCGGCGAGCAGGTGATCGCCGTCGACCAGTACTCGGACTACCCGGTCGAGGCGCTCGCCAAGCCCCACGAGCTGTCCGGGTACGAGCCGAACGTGGAGGCGATCGCAGCCCTCGCGCCGGATCTCGTGGTGCTCTCCGACCCGACGATCCAGCCGCAGCTGGAAGCACTGGGCATCGCTGTCTGGGTGGGTTCCGCTCCAACGACGTTCGACGACGTGTATGCCCAGATCGAGCAACTCGGCGCAGCCACCGGGCACATCGGCGAGGCCGGTGAACTGGTCGGGCAGATGCAGGCCGACATCGCCGCCGCCATCGCCGCTGCGCCGCAACTGGCCGAGCCACTGAGCTACTACCACGAGCTCGATCCCACGTTCTACAGCGTCACCAGTAGCACGTTCATCGGTCAGGTCTATGCGCTGTTCGGTCTCGCCAACATCGCCGATGGCGTCGAGGAGGGCAACGACTACCCGCAGCTCAGCGCCGAGTACATCGTCTCGTCGACGCCCGACCTGGTCTTCCTCGCCGACACGAAGTGTTGCGGTGAGTCGGCGGCCACCGTCGGCGCCCGTGCCGGCTGGGCCGCCATCACGGCCGTCGCCAACGGCGGCGTGATCGAGATGGACGACGACATCGCCTCGCGCTGGGGGCCGCGCATCGTCGAGTACGTGCAGGCCGTCTCCGACGCGCTGGCCAAGGTGCCGGCGGAGGCCTGACCCAGATGACCACCGGTCGCCGCGGGTGGGTGTGGCTCCTCGGAGCTGCCATGGTGCTCGCGGCGGCCGTTGTCATCGGTGTGATGATCGGGCCCGCCGGCGGGGTGTCGTCGGCCAACTGGAACATCATCTGGAACGTCCGCATGCCCCGGGTCGCGCTCGCCGCGATCGTGGGAGCGATGCTCTCCCTCGCCGGCGCGTCCTATCAGGGTGTGTTCCGCAACCCCCTGGTGGATCCCTACCTGTTGGGCGCGGCCGGCGGCGCAGGGCTGGGCGCCACGTTCGTCATCGCCTACGGGCGCACGGTCACCAGCGACTGGCTGGTCGATCCGTTGCCGCTCGCCGCGTTCGCCGGTGCTCTCGTTGCCGTCAGCATCACCTACATGGTCGGCGCGGCGTTCGGTGCCGTGCGCAGTTCGACCACGCTGGTGCTCGCCGGTGTTGCGGTGGCGTCACTCACCACGGCCGTGCAGGCGTTCGTGCTGCAGCGGTCCAGCGATGGCGTGGTGCGCGCCGTCTACAACTGGTTGCTCGGTTCGCTGGTCAATGCCAGCTGGAGCGACGTGCGGTTGGTGCTGCCATACGTGATCGTCAGCTCGGCGGTGCTGCTGGCCCATCGCCGTCATCTCGACGTGCTGCGCGTGGGCGATGACGAGGCAGCGACGCTGGGCATCAACGTGAGTCGTGTGCGCATCATCGTCGTCGTCGCCGCCACGGTGGGAACCGCCGCGGTGGTCAGCGTGAGCGGGTTGATCACGTTCGTCGGCATCGTGGTGCCGCACGTCGTGCGCATGCTGGCCGGTGGCTCGTACCGGCGGGTGCTGCCGATCAGCCTCGCCGTCGGCGCGGCGTTCTTGATCCTCGCCGACGTGCCCGGGCGCATGCTGCAGAACCCGGCAGAGACACCGATCGGTGTCGTCACCGCCTTCTGCGGCGCGCCGTTCTTCATCGTGCTGCTGCGCAGCCGGAGGAGCACGGTATGACCGACCTCGCCCTGCGCGAACTGACGGTGCGGTACGGCAACCGCGATGCGGTGCACCCGTTGTCGCTCACCGTGCCGTCGGGTGGGTGGCTGTGCCTCATCGGTCCCAACGGTGCGGGCAAGTCGAGCGTCATGCGCGCGACTTGCGGTCTGGCCCCACACGGCGGCGTCATCGCCATCGCCGGCGAGGAGACCGCGGCGATGACCGCACGCGAGCGGGCGCGGCGGGTGGCATACGTGCCGCAGGCGCCGGTGCTGCCGGCAGACATGACGGTGTTCGACTACGTGCTGCTGGGTCGCAGCCCGTTCATCAGCTACTTCGGCAGTGTCAGCGCCCAGGATCGCGTGATCGCCAACGACATCCTGCAGCGCCTCGATCTGGCGGCGTTCTCCGACCGGATGCTCAGCACGCTCAGCGGCGGCGAGTCGCAACGGCTGGTCCTGGCTCGCTCGATCGCCCAGGGCGCGCCGGTGCTGTTGCTCGACGAACCGACCAGTGCACTCGACATCGGGCACCAGCAGCAGGCGTTGGAACTGGTTGATCGCATGCGGCACGAGTGCGGGCTGACAGTGGTGTCGGCGATGCACGACCTCACGCTCGCCGGCCTCTACGCCGACCGCCTGGCGCTGCTGCACGAAGGTCATCTGGTGGCGGAGGGAACGCCGGCGCAGGTGCTGCGGCCGGAGATCCTCAGCGAGTTCTACGGCGTCAGCGTGCGCGTGCACTACGACGACGACGGCACCGTGGTCGTGGTGCCCAACCGTCGAACTCGCTGAGCGCTGGGCGCGGCATCAGGAGACCGCGGGCAGGAACCAGCTGTCGCCGCACAGGATTCGGTCGGCTTCGGCGGGGCCCCACGAACCGCGGAAGTACGGGTGCACGGAACCGGGCGCGTCGAGTGCCGGCTGCACCACTCGCCAGGTCTGCTCGACGATGTCTTCACGAGCGAAGCGGCGGGGCAGGCCGGCGAGCGCGTCGTCGAGCAAACGCTCGTACGCCTCGCGTCGTTCGCCCAGCGCGGCGGCGAAGTCGACCGCGACGTCGACGTTCTGGCTGTCGAGGTGCTGGCCCGGCGTCTTGGCCTGCAACGTGAACGTGACACCGTCGTGCTTGCCCAGGCGGAAGCGCACCAGGTTGCGCTCCGGCTTGGGGCCACCCGCTTCGTCGAACAGCAGGCTCGGTGGTTCGCGGAACTCGACCACCACCTCGGTGGCGTTGCCGGCCAACGCCTTGCCGCAGCGCACGTACCACGGCACGCCGGCCCAGCGCCACGAGTCGATCTCCAGCCGCGCCGCCACGAACGTCTCGACCGTCGAGTCGGGTGCCACGCCCGGCTCGTCGCGATAGCTCACGTACTGGCCGCGCGCGAGCGCAGTGGGGTCGATGGGGCGCATGGCTGCGAACACCTTGGCCTTCTCGTCCTGCAGGAAGCTGGCCTCCGGCCCGGCGGGTGGCTCCATGGCCACCAGTGCCAGCACCTGCAGGAGGTGGTTCTGCAGCACGTCGCGGATGGTGCCGACGCCGTCGTAGAAGCTGCCCCGGCCTTCCACGCCGATGGTCTCGCTCATCGTGATCTGCACGCTGCGCACGTAGTTGCGGTTCCACACCGGCTCGAGCAGCGTGTTGCTGAAGCGGAACACCAGCAGGTCTTCCACGCTCTCCTTGCCCAGGTAGTGATCGATGCGGAAGATGCGCTCCTCGGGAAAGACGGAGTGCAGCGTCGTGTTGAGCTCCTTGGCACTGGCCAGGTCGCGACCGAACGGCTTCTCCACCACGATGCGGCCGCGCTCGTTGAGGCCCACCGAAGCCAACGCCTGCGCCACGGTGGGGAACATGGTGGGTGGAATGGCCATGTAGAAGACGGCGTGCTGGCTCTTGTGCTTGTGCAGCGTCTTGGCCAGGTTGGTCCACGTCTTCGCGTCGGCGTAGTCGCCCTGGATGAGATCGAGTCGCGCCAGCAGCGCGTCGATGACGGCCGCCTTCGCGTCGGGGATGCTGGCCAGGACGGAGTCGTGCGCGTGCTGGCGGAAGCCTTCATCGTTCCAGTCGCTGCGAGCCACCCCGATCACCGGCACCGTGAGGTGGCCGTGGTCTTCCAGGCGGTACAGCGCCGGGAACAGCTTGCGCTTGCTGAGGTCGCCGGTGGCGCCGAACAGCACCAGCGCGTCGGCCGTCGGTTGGCTGGCGGCGGTGCTCACTGCTGCTCCTTCACTTCGCCGTGTCCTTGACTTCGTGGTGCCCGCCGAAACCGGCTCGCATCGCCGACAGCACCTTGTGGGCCACATCGCCGCGATCGCGCGAGTAGAAGCGATCCCACAGCGACGCTGCCAGGGTTGGCACCGGCACGCCTTCGTCGACAGCGGCGTGGATGGTCCAGCGGCCTTCGCCGCTGTCGCTGACCCTGCCTTCGAAACCGCTGAGCATCGGGTCGGTGTGCAGTGCCTGCGCGGTGAGGTCGAGCAGCCAGCTGCTGACCACGCTGCCTCGGCGCCACAGCTCGGTGACGGCCGCCAGATCGATGTCGTAGCGGTAGTACTCGGGATGCGAAAGCGGAGCGGTCTCGGCGTCCTTGGCGTGCGACTCGCTGCCGATGTTGGCGTTGGCCAGAACGTTGAGGCCTTCGGCGTAGGCGGCCATCAGCCCGTACTCGATGCCGTTGTGCACCATCTTCACGAAGTGGCCGGCGCCCACGGGGCCGCAGTGCAACCAGCCGTGCTCCTCGCTGCCGATCGCGCCGTCGCGGCCGGCGGTGCGCGGTGCCGCGGCCATGCCTGGCGCCAAGGAGTCGAACACCGCCGACAGCTGCTGCACCGACTCGGTCGGCCCGCCAACCATCAGGCAGTACCCGCGCTCCAGGCCGAACACGCCGCCGCTGGTGCCGACGTCGACGTAGTTGATGCCCTTCGCGGCCAGTGGTGCGGCGCGGTCGACGTCGTCGCGGTACCACGAGTTGCCACCGTCGATGATGGTGTCGCCCGGCGACAGCAACGGCTCGAACCTGGCAATGGTGTCGGCCACGTAGGCAGCAGGCACCATCAGCCAGATGTGGCGCGGCGCAGCGAGCGCAGCGACCACCTGTTGTGGAGACCGGGCGCCGGTGACGCCCTCACCTTCCATTGCAGTGACCGCCGCGTCGTTGACGTCGTAGGCGATGCACTCGTGGCCGGCACGCTGGAGCCGACGGACCATGTTGGAGCCCATGCGCCCCAACCCAACCATTGCGATCTGCATGCGCACAACGTAGCCAGCTTGGCCGTCGCGCATGGTTCGTCGGTACTGTGAGCAGCCGTGAACGGCGAGCTGGACGACCTCGAGCGCAACAGGCGCGAAGCCGCGGCAGCTCACGCTCGCCTGGTGGCCCACCTGGCCACGCTCACCGATGCGCAAGCAGCGCAGCCGTCACTGCTGCCCGGCTGGTCCATCGGCCATGTGCTCACCCACCTTGCTCGCAACGCCGACAGCCATGTGGGCGTGTTGCAGGCCGCCAACGAGGGTCGCGCCGCCGCGCAGTACCCCGGGGGGCTCGAGCAGCGCAACGCCGACATCGAGGCGGGTCAGGGGCGTCCGGCTGCCGCGCTGGTCGCCGATGTCATCGAGTCGAACGGTCGCCTGGAGGCGGCATGGTCGGCGATGACGGCCGACGGTTGGCGCGGCGAGGGTCTCAGCGTGTTCGGCCCGGTTGCTGTCGCCGATCTGCCCTTCCGCCGCTGGCGCGAGACCACGCTGCACCACACCGACCTCGGGCTCGGCTATGGCTGGTCGCAGTGGCCGGCGGCCTACGTGCGCCTGGAGCTGGCGCGGATGACGATGCAGTGGGCCAGCCGCAAGCCGATGGGCCTCACGTCGCTGCCGCCGGCGGCGATGGCGCTGCCCGATGCGCAGCGGCTCGCCTGGCTCACCGGCCGCACCAGCATCGAGGGCCTGGAAGCCGCAGGCATCTTCTGATGGCTCGCCGCTCGCTGCGAGTCATCGCGTTGCTGGCGTTCGTGGCCGCGGCGTTGGGCGGGCAGGCGCAACCCGTGTTCGCGCATGCCGGGCTCGAGGCCAGCACCCCGTCGGCCAACAGCGTGCTGGAGGAGAGCCCCACCGAGATCGTGCTCGACTTCGACGAGGCCGTCGAAGCAGACCTCGCCAGCATCTCGCTGTTCGACGGCAACAGCGCAGCGATCGAGTTGGGTGCTCCGGCAGCGGGCGCCGACGACACGGTCGTACAGGCACCGGTGCCCGCCCTCGACGACGGTGTCTACGCCGTGATCTGGCGGGTCACGTCCACCGACGGTCACGTGATCGATGGTGCGTTCAGCTTTCAGGTGGGCACCGCCGTCGTCGGTGATGGGCAGCAGCTCATCGACGAGGTGCGTGGGGGCGTGCGGGCCGAAGCGGTGGTGCGCTGGTGGTACGGCGTGGCGCGCTTCTTGTCGTTGGCCGGCGCGATCTGCCTCATCGGTTCCGGTTGGTGGCTCCTCCGCTGGCCGGCGACGCTCGGCCGGCGCGGCCCGCGACGCATGGTGGCGGGCGCGTGGTTGGCACTGCTCGTCGGTTCCGCCGCCGCCTTCGGCCTGTTCGGTGCAGAGGCCGTGGCCGGCTCGCTCGCCGATGCACTGTCTCCCTCGACCTGGGGCGATCTGGCCACCACACAGACCGGCAGGATGCTGCTGGTACGCGTGGTGCTGGCCGCTGTGCTGGGTGTGCTGCTGCTGCTGGGCCGCCAGCGGCAGCAGGGTTGGTGGCGATCCGCCACGTTCACGGCCGGCCTGTTCACGCTGTACACCTTCTCCGCATCGGGCCACCCCAACTCGCTCGAGCCGGCAACGCTGTGGATCGCCGTCGATCTGGTGCATCTGGGCGCCATCACGGTGTGGATCGGTGGTCTGTTCGCCATCGCCATCAGCGGCCGCGCCGCGCTCAGCGAACCCGATGGCATTCGGATGGCGCGCCGGTTCTCCACGGCCGCAGCCATCTGCGTGCCGCTCATCATCGGCACCGGTGTGGCCCAGACGCTGCAGCTCGCCGGTGGTCTCGACGACATCACCGCCACCGACTGGGGCAGGTTGCTGCTCACCAAGGTCACCGTCGTCGTCGCGCTGCTGGCTGTTGCCGGGGTGTCGCGTTGGCTGCTGCGTCACGATGGCGCCGCGTCCATCTGGCGCACGGTGATGGCCGAGGCCGCGCTCGGCATGGTGGTGGTGGGCATCGCCGCCGGGATGGTGGCGTTGCCGCCCGAGCCACCGGTGGCGGCGCGCCCGTTTGCCGAGCAGCTCGCGGCGAACGGGCTGATCGCCATCGTGTCGCTCAGCCCCGGTGTGGTGGGTGGCAACGAGGTGCACATCACGGTCACGCCTCCTGGCGGCTCCATCACGCCCATCGCGTCGGTCGCTGCCCGCGTGTCGTTGCCATCGGCCGCAGTGCCCAATGCTCCGGTGACCCTCGTGAAGGAAGGGGTCAACCACTACAGCGGCTCGGTCACCTTCCCTCGTTCAGGCGACTGGACGCTCGAGGTGGTGATCCAGGTGACGGCGACGGAGACGGCGCTGCTCAGCACCACGGTGCCGATTCCCTAGGCGCGCAGCCACGTGCCGGCTGCCGCGTAACCCGCCTCGATCATGTCGGCCGAGCGGCCGACGGCGAAGGTGGTGAGCGAAGTGGGTGGCGCGTCGATCTCGACGACCACCAGCCCTGGTGGCGGCCGGCGCAGCACGGTGCGACCATGCGCCTCCACGCCCAGCGAGCTGGCGCGGAACAAGATGTCGATGGCTCGGGTGGGTGGGTCGTCGGCGGCGAGCGGGGGCACCGACAGCACGAGGGCAGTCGCGGCTCCCAGGCCCAGTGCGATGTCGAGTGGCACGTCGGCCACGACGCCCCCGTCGATCAAGGTGCGCCCCGCGATGTGGATCGGTGGGTACACGCCCGGAAACGCGCTGCTGGCCAGCACTGCCGTGGTGGTGTCGCCGGTGGTGAGGGCGACCGCCTCCCCGGTTGACAGGTCGGTGGCCACCAGCGCCAACGGTGTCGGTGCGTGCTCGAGCAGCCGTTGGCCGAGGTGGCGATGCAGGAACGATCGGCCATGCCGATTGTCGAGGAACGAGCTCTGTCGCCCGGCGACCGCCAATGCCAGCCGGCCGGGATGCACGCGCATCAGGTCGCGGCGCTTGATGCCGCGCCAGATGGCTTCCATGCGGTGCAGCCCGTCGATGCCACCGTTCCAGGCGAACAGTGCTGCGTTCACCGACCCTGCCGAGACCCCGACCAGCTGATCCGGCACGACGCCGACCTCGGTGAGCGCACGCAACACACCCACCTGGTACGAGCCCAACGCACCACCGCCGGGCAACACGAACGCCAGCGGGCGAGGAAGTGCAGCGATCTGCGCCGGCGTCACGGCGTCAGTCTGTCAGGCTCGGGCGTAGACGCTGTCGGACACCATGGCAGCGTTGGCGAACTCGTTCACTGCGCTGTCCAGCAACGCTCGAGTGTCGCCACCGATCTGGTGACCGTTGGCCCACGCCTCGTAGGCGTGGCGGAACTCGCGGTCGGGATACTTCGTGGTGAGGTCGAGCTGCGGCGTGGGGAGCACCGTCGGTGGCAGCTGACCATCGGCGACCAGTTGCAGCGCTGCTGCAGCCAGCACGTCGGTGGCAGCGGCCGTCAGCGCCAGCGCCTTGCGGTACAGCGCATCGTCCTCGACGCCTTCCGGGTCGAACATGTTGCCGCTGAGCACCGTCTGCAGGCTGGCGCTCCCGCCGTCGACCACGACGCCGGCGAGCAGCGCGGCGCCGCCGACCACCGGTGCCACGCCGGTGGCGGCACTCGCCGCGATGGAGGCCAGTGTGGCGAGTGAGTCGAACTGCTGCTGCCGGGCCTGCTCGTCGGCCACATCGGTCTCCAAGGCCAACCGATAGAGCATCGTCACGACTGCGGCGATGTCCTGCGGGCGAGCGGCATCGTCGCCGGCAGCGGTGCGCACGCCGGCCGTCGAGCTCGCTGCATCGGTGAGCAGCCGGGCACGGGCCGCGTCGCCTTCGAACACGAACGCCAGCGCGTGCTTCGTGCGGTCGGGGTCGTCGCTGAACTGCTCGTTCAACGGCGTGAACTGCACCAACCACGGTGCCACCAGGTCGGCGAGGAAGAGTCGCCACTCGCCACCGCCACCGTCGCACAGCACCACGTCGCAGCGGTACTCGGCCTGCGAGAAGTACTCGATCACCGGCAGCACGATCCCGCCGGCGACAGCGGCGTCGGTGGTGGAGGGAGCGGTGCCTGCCAGCACGACTCGAAACGCGAGGCGTGGGTCGTCGGCGGTTGGGAACACCGTGTCGAGGTGTGGCAGGGCCAGTTGCATGTACTTTCTGCACGCGGCCGCATCGCAGAGCAGCGCGGCGAACAGCACGTCGGCGTCACTGGCGCTGGCTTTGACCAGTTCCACCATCATCGCGCTGCGGAACTCGATATCTGATTCTGATGCCATGTCCGCAACCCTAGGCACGACCGGGCAGGATGACCCTCGTGGGCTCACCGACGAATTTCGGCGTAAGGCCAGCCGCACCCTCCGATTCGACTGGAATCGCTGCGGTCCAGTCCGCAGCCTGGTCGCACGACTACACGGATCTGCTGCCGGC
>ERZ1026792.2309-NODE-2309-length-10150-cov-2.418936_pt1 | contig 10150 bp, 8 predicted proteins | sample MGYA00520884_ERZ1026792 | MGnify/ENA primary metagenome ERZ1026792 (study PRJEB33270, sample SAMEA104284473) | anaerobic digester metagenome | biome: Anaerobic digester microbiome; feature: mesophilic sludge digester; material: Anaerobic digester biomass | place... | reverse complement strand
ACAGAAGACGGGCAAATCGGCAGCCAGCGACATCCTGACGCGCAAGAAGTCGCTGCCAGTGCTGTCGGCGCTCAATGGCCCGCAGGGCGCCGCGCTGCGCAGCCTTTACGCCCGCCCCCGCCTGACCGTTGACGAGGTGCCTGCGGTCCTGGAACTGCTGGAGGCGGCCGGCGCCCGTGCCCACGCCGCGGCGCTGGTGGAAACCTACAGCACGGCCGCGCTGCAGGCGCTGCAAGCGGCGCGGCTGACAGCCCCGGCCGGCGATCATCTGCGCGACCTGGCCCTGCATCTGCTCGACCGCCAGGCGTAATGCGTGAGGCGTCGTGGACGCAAATCCGGTCGGCGCAGGCCGACCTGGCGGCGGAACGCCCCTTCGCCCCGAATTCATTCGGCGGGCCCCTTCGCCCCGAATTCATTCGGCGGGCCCCTTCGCCCCGAATTCATTCGGCGGGCCCCTTCGCCCCGAATTCATTCGGCGGGCCCCTTCGCCCCGAATTCATTCGGCGGGTTACGATCCTGTTCCTGCGTAGTGATCCAAGCCGAACAGCCAGACCCGATAGGCGATGATGAGCAGGATGGCGGCCACCAGCGGGCTGAGCCAGGCCATCAAGCTGACATCACGCCCCAGCAGATACGAAGCCGGGTAGTACGAAGCGAAGCCATAGGGGATCAGCCAGGTCAGCAGCAAGCCGATGCCGCGCTGATAGATGGTCAGCGGGTACTTAGCGAACTCGTGCAGTTCGAACACCATGCGCGTGACCGGAATGGATTCCACGATCCAGAACGCAGTGGTGCAGGTGATGAGGTTTAGGGAAATGAAAATAACGCCGCCGCTGAGCACCACAACGACCAGGTAGAGCACCGTCAGCGGCGTCACCACAACGTCGAGCGTGCGCAGCGCGGTGACGGTCAGCGTCAGGCCGACGGCAAAATTGCCGACGCCATCATGGCAGAAGCGGTCGGCCAGCAGGTGAAAGAGCGGGTTGATCGGCCGCACCAGGAAGCGGTCGAAGCCGCCGCTGCGGATATAGTCATGCCCAATGGTCCACAAGTTGTCGGCAAACATGTGATTGATGGACTTTGCCAGCACCACCAGGCCGTAAACCAGAAGGATTTCGTAAAAACTCCAGCCGGCCAGGTTGGGAATCTGGCGCATCACCACCCACACCATCAGCAGACCGGCAGCCTGCTCTGACACCGTGGAGGACGCGCCGATCAGGAAATTGGCCCGGTATTCCATCAGGATTTTCAACCGCTGCAGCAGGAACAACCAGTACAGGCGGCTATAGCGTCGCACCTGTCCCATTCAACCCCCTTGCACCGTGACCGCACGAATGGCGCGCTGAAAGACGAGCCGGGAGGCCACGGCCATCCCCACCAGCCAGAGGATCTGCACCAGCCACAGCCGCGGCGCGCCGGCGAGGGGCGTGATGCCGCTGAGCAGTGAAACCGGCACGTAGAGCGACTGCGCAAAGGGGAGCGCCAGGGTCAGGCTGCGCAGCCAGTCAGGCATCATGTCGAGCGGCACCAGCGCACCGCTGAAAAAAAGGCCCAGGCCGTAGCGCAGATAGCTCCATCCCCACACCTCGGTGGTGTAGAAGGCCAGGCAGGCCAGAATCCAATCGAAGAAGAAGATGACGGTGAAGCCGAGGAAGAGCGAGATCGCGAACACGGCCCAGGTAGCCGCGTCGGCCGGCAGGCGGATGCCAAAGATCAGCACCCCCAGCAGCAGGAGGGGCAGCTTGGTGATGAGCGCCACCACGACATCGGTCAGCGATTCAACGTAGTAGCGCGCCTGAAAGTCCACCGGGCGCAGCAGTTCGATGCCGATCATGCCTTCGCGCATCCCATAACCCATCGTAAAGATGAGACGCGTGGCCATGACCGGCGCGAGAATTTGCGCCAGCAGCACGTAGTTGAGGGTCTGTGTCAGGCTGAGGCCGCTGAGGGTGTTGGCGTTCTGATACACCGCGCGCCAGAAGTAGACGAAAATCGTCATGGCGACGATCTGCACGATGAACTCCATCCAGACCCAGATGCGATAGGCCAGGAAGAGTTTCGGCTCCATGGCGGCTAAGGCGCCGTAAACCCGCCATTTCGATTTCAGAAACTGCCAGGTAGAGCTGGGCATGGCTGCTTCAGTCCAACGCGCCGCTGTAGATCTGCTTGATGATGCTCGGCAGGTCCGGTTCGGCCAGTGAAAAATCTACCACGTCGGCCTGATTCATGATGGCCGCGGCCACCTGGCTGGCCGTGGTGCGCAGCCGGTCGAAGCGCAGCACCAGTTTGCGGCCGGCCGCCGCATCATCGGCTGGCACGGGCATCACCTCGGCGCCCGGCGGCGCGGTCAGCGGTCCCACGTCAGCAGCCATCTCGAACGTGATCACCCGGAACTTACCAAAACGATCCCGGATGGTGCTCAGCGGCCCATCATAGATCAGCTTGCCACTGTCAATGATGATGATGCGCTGGCACAGTTCCTCGATGTCGCCCAGGTCGTGCGTGGTCAGGATGACGGTCGTGCCGTTTTCACGATTCTCCTGGCGGATGAACTCACGGATGCGCTCTTTGACGATCAAATCCAAGCCAATGGTCGGCTCGTCGAGGTAAACGATGCGCGGATCATGGATCAGCGTCGCGGCCAGCTCGGCGCGCATCTTCTGACCCAGGGACATGTTGCGAATGGGAACCGAGAGCAGCGGCTTCAACTCCAGAATGTCAGAAAACTGTGCCAGGCGCTCCTGAAAACGAGCAGGCTTGACTTCGTAGATCTGGCCGATCAGATTGAGCGATTCGATCAGCGCCAGATCCCACCAGAGCTGGCTGCGTTGCCCAAAGACGACGCCAATCTCACGTGCATTGGCCACGCGCTGGCGATGCGGGTCACGCCCCATCACCTGCACGGCGCCGCTCGTCGCGGCCAGGATGCCGGTCAGCATTTTGATTGTGGTGGACTTGCCGGCGCCGTTGACGCCGATATAGCCGACCACTTCGCCTGGTGTCACCCGGAAGTTGATGTGATCTACGGCGACCTTGTCCTGATGTCGCGGCCGAAAAAGCGCCTTGACCGCGCCGCGCACACCGGGATCCTTTTGGTTGATGCGGTAGACCTTGGTCAGGTCTTTGACCTCGATGCTACTCATGGCTAATCATACAACCCGCGGCGCACATTGAGCCGCACCTTGAACACCTCGCGCACCATGGAGACGGTGTCGCGCAGGGCGCTGATCTTGCTTTCGGTCATGAAATACCAGTGAATGGGCACCTCCACCACCTTGTAGCCGCGGCGTAGGGCGATGGCCAGCACTTCGACATCGAAAGCCCAGCCGCCCATGGTTTGGCGCGCGAAGACATCGTGCGCAACAGCGCGGCGAAACAGCTTGAAACCGCACTGCGTATCTTGCAGGCTCGGAATGGCTAAGATGCGCACCAACGTATTGAAGACGCGCCCCATGAGATGACGATAGTATGGTTCAGCGAAGCGTACCGCCCCTTCGCCTTCGCGTGAGGCAATCGCTACGTCGAAGCCGTTCTGCACCGCGCTGAGGAGCTTGGCCGTTTCTGCAATGGGCATGGCCAGGTCGGCATCGCAGATGAGCGCATAGTCCCCGGCCGCGGCCAGCATGCCCACCTGCACCGCAGCGCCCTTGCCCTTGACCGAATGGAGCAGGCGCACATAGGGATGATCGGCGCAGAAACGCTCGACAATGCCGCTGGTATCGTCCCGGCTGCCGTTTTCCACCACGAGCACTTCGGCCTGATAGGGCTGCTGGCGCAAGAAGGCGTCAATCTTGGAGAGCGAGCTCGGCAGGCGAGACTCCTCATTGTACGCAGGGATGACGATCGTGAGCAGCGGGACAGCCCCGCTGGCCGGCGCCGTAGGCGGCGTGGCGATATCAGTCCGTGATTGCGTCATAGCGGGTTGCATCTACATTTCCCGAGTAAAAGAATCTGACGCCAGTTGTGCCCTAGCCAATGAGATTGAGCAGGGCAAAGCCGGCAAGGAATTGAACCAAGAGCGCCCCGGCCCACAGCAGGTAGGCTCCGGGGCGTTGGCGAGAATAGAGAAGGCTCCCCCAGACCCCGTTCAAGATCAGGGTGGCGAGGCCGATGACCGGAAGCACAAACAACGAGGCCGGTGCGCCCAGACGATCGGGCTGGCCGGCGGCATCGAAATGTAAGGGCAGCGCGGCTGGCAGGCTGGGGAAACGCATGCACAGATAGCCAAAGAGCGCCAGGTTGAGCAGCAGTGTGATCCCCACCATGCCCAGGCCGATGCGGTCGCGCCAGATGTCCCATTGCCAGACAGCAGGCACCTTGCGGCCCAGGCGACGCAGGCGGTTTGGCCCTAATTCGTAGCGTGCCTGGATGGCTTCGATCAAGGCCGCCGGCGCGCTGGGGGACAACGCATAGCCGACTGTATGAGTTCGTTCCCGGTCATGCTGCTCCGTAAAGAGCACCACCTGCTCCGGCGCCGGGCGTGTCGCCAGGCTGACGATGTGTCCCACCCCGCTGACGTCGCCGCGCGTGAGAAATGGGTTGGGCCATTCCCACCAGCGTCCCCGGACATTGGCAAAGCCGCCCCGCTGCATGTGCTGAATCGCGCCTAACGGAATCACCTCACGCAGTGGCCCCCACGCAATCGTCACCGCGTCGCGATCCACCCAGTATTCCAGCGACAGGGTGCTCCACGTGCGATACCCCAGGTAGATCAAGACGGGCAGGCAGGCCAGGACGAGCAGCCCAAGGGCGAAGACCCAACCCGAAATGGGCAGGCTAACCAGCCGGCGCAGGAGTAGCGCGGCGAGAAGCATAACCCCGGCGCACGCCAGCACGCCGCGCCAGGCCTCTGGCGTCGAGGCGGACTTAAAGCTCATGGCGCCTCAAAAGACCGGCGTACACCAGTCGCTATACTGTGGCACGTTGCCGCGCACGACCTCGAAGTACAGGTCGCGCAGTTCATTGGTGATCGGCCCCATTTTGCCGCTGCCGACCGGGCGCCGATCCACCGACGCAATCGCCGCCACCTGCACGCCCGTGCCGCAGAAGAAAGCCTCATCGGCTACGTACAGCTCGGTGCGGTCAATACTGCGCTCGACCACCGGCAGGCCAAGTTGGGTGGTAGCCAGATCAATCAACGTGCGCCGGGTAATGCCTTCCAGGATATTGTCGCTGACCGGCGGGGTGATCAGCGTGCGGTTGCGCACGATGAAGATGTTCTCGGCACTGCCTTCTGACACATGGCCGTCCTGGTTGAGCACAATGGCCTCATCGAAGCCGTTCATCAGCGCTTCACTTTTGATGAATGCCGAGTTGACATAGGCGCCGGCCAGCTTGCCACGGGCCGGGATCGAAGTGTCGTCCACCCGTCGCCAGGAGGAGGTGCAGACATGGGCGCCTTCTTCTGACTCGATGTAGCGTCCAAAAGGCACCGCATAGATCGTCACTTCGTCACGCAGATCGTGCAAGCGCACACCGATGACCTTTTCCGCCTTGTACGCCAGGGGTCGGATGTAGATGTCCTGGCGCATCTCCTCACGTCGCACCAGATCAAGCGTGATGTTCATCAAATCATCCGCGCTAAAAGGCAGCTTCATCAGCAGCAGTCGCGTGGACATCAGGAAACGCTCGCAATGGTCACGCAGGCGGAAGATATACAGATTCTGGTGCTCAGGGTTCCAGTAGCCGCGAATCCCGCCAAAACAGGCCGTGCCATAGTGCAAGGCATGCGTCATGACGCTGACCGTAGCCTGCTCCAACGGCACGACGGCGCCTTCAAAAAACGCGTACTTCGTCATTCAGTCCTCCCACCTAATGCTAATCGTCTCAGAATCCCCCGCGCAGGTTGTCCTCCGCCATTGGGGTATCGGCCTTACAATCCCCACGCCGCCAACGCCCCCAGCAGGGCCTGGTCGGTCATGTCCAGCGTCAGCGGCGTCACCGAAATGAAACCCAACGCCAACGCGCCCACGTCGGTCTGGCCGGCCTCGTCGGGAATGCCGCCCGGTGGGTCGCCGCCAATCCAATAGTACGGCCGCCCGCGTGGATCATGGCGCTCGATGAGCTTGTCATGATAGACGCGCTGCCCCAACCGGGTACGTCGCAAGCCACGGATCGCGTCACGCGGCAGCGCCGGCGCGTTCACGTTCAAGAAACTATTGGGGGGAAGCCCATGCGCAAAGATCTGGCGCACCAATTGGGCCGTTGCCGCGGCGGCCGGTTCATAATCAATGGTTGCGCTCCATTCCACCGAAACGGCAATCGCCGGCAGACCGGCCACCACCCCTTCCATCGCGCCGGCCACGGTGCCCGAATAGGTGATGTCATGGCCGACATTGGCGCCCTGGTTGATGCCAGAGACGATCAGGTCAGGCGCCTGTGGCACGAGACCCAGCAGCGCCAGGCTCACGCAGTCGGACGGCGCGCCGGTGGTGGCAAAGGCCGGCGACCCATCGGCCAGCGTCACCTGGCTGACACGCAGCGGCTTGTGCATGGTTTTCGTGTGGCCGGCCGCGCTCCAGTTGCGATCAGGCGCGAAGACGATAATCTCAGCCAGGGGCGCCAGTGCCTGTTTCAACGCCAGCAGCCCCAGCGATTGTACGCCATCGTCGTTGGTAATTAGAATTCGTTTCACATCGTGCCCCTGGGGCGCCTATTATCGGCCAAGTTGGGAGCGCCGTCAACTGGGCGCAGCCAGGCCAACGCGGCCACCCCCAGCTCGGCCGGCGCCGGTTTTTCGTCTGCCGCGCCCAGCCGGACCGGCAGCAGCCATGACAACGGCGCGGCCGTCGCCTTCTTCTTCGCCTTGTGCGTCACCAGGATGGTGATGGGGTCGGTCTTGGTGCTGTTGCCGGCCGAATCGAAGGCTTCGATGTAGATCTGATGGGTCTCCGTGTATTTACCTGCGGCCACGATGGCGCTCATGCCGCTGTGAAAACGCTGAATAATGCGCCCTTGCGGATCAACCACCACCTCGCTGACCACAATCTCCTGCGTGGTGGTCGTGCCGTCGGTATTGGTGATGACCTCCGTGCCCATGACCGGCGGCGAACCGGGTACCGGCTTCAGGTCCAGCATCTTGATCGTCCATTTGACATTGAACGGCGCCACGGTGCTGGAGCCAATTTTCTGCTGGTCCAGGTAGAAGTCCGCGCGATCCATGGACCAGTTGTCACGTGCATTGGCCGTGATGCTGACCCACTCGTCATCTTCCATCACGTAGAGCTTGCCGGTGAAGGGATGCTCGATCTCGACCCGCGGCGCGGTGTTGTCCACCGTCACCTGGGTGGCGGCCGTACGCGCATTGCCGCTGCCTTCGGTCACGCTCAGGCGCACCGTGTAGAGGCCGTCCAGCGCGGACGTGTCCCAGAACTCCAGGGTGTCATTCTGCTTCTGATCGCCATGCTCCGGCCCAATTTGCGTCCAGGCGCCGGGGTTCAGGCCCTCCCCAAACTCCACGCGATAGTTACGGAAATCGCCCGCACGCGCGTTGCCGGTGATGGGCACCAGCCCCTTGACGTAGTTGTAGGTTCCTGGAGAAATAATCGCCACCTCGTCATTGACCGGCCCTTGCCCATAGGCTGTGTCATACTCCGAGGGCGGTTGCGGGATGGTGCTCTCCACCACCCAGTCGGCCGCTTCCGGCGGCAGAATCTGATAGATGCGGCGTTCGATCAACTCTGGCGGCGTATAGGGTGTGGACAGTTTGCCCGTCTCGCGGTTGACCTCGAACGCGCGCCAGACCGTGTCATAGGTCTTTGGCTCACTGCCCTCGATGAAAATCTCGGTGCGTTTCTGCTGGCATTCGGCCGTCGGCAGCAGGCCAGACGGGTAGCAAACGGTCATCTTCCTGATACCAGGAGGTTGCGCAAAAGGCACATCAGGCATGTTGTCCAGGCCATACGTCATCACCTGGTTCCAGATGGGCGCAGCGCCGGTCAACCCGCTGATCTTGTCCATCGGTTCGTTGTCGGTATTGCCCACCCAAACGCCCACGGCGAGTTGTGGCGTATATCCCACCGTCCAGTTGTCATGCCAGTTATTGGTGGTGCCGGTCTTCGCGGCCACGGTGTGCCCTGGGATTTCCAGGTCGTTGGGGCGCCCAAAGGCTGCCCAGCGGGCCGCCGTGTCGGACAGGATGTTGGACATCACGTACGCGACTTGCGGCGAAACCACCTGCGCCAGCTTCGGCTCCTTGTACTCATAGATGATCAGGCCGTTCTTGTCACGCACTTGCAGGATGGACACGGGGTCAAGCGTGCGCAGGCCCTCGGCCTGGCGCTCTGCGGGCACCGCATCTCCGGCCATGACACCCCCATTGGCCAGCAGGCTGAATGCATAGACCATATCGAGCAGCTTGACTTCGCCGCCGCCCAGGGTCAAGGCCAGACCGTAGTAATCGTCGCGCAAGGTGGTGATACCCATCTTGTGCGCGGTGTTGATCACGTTTTTGACGCCGACCTTGCTCAACATCCAGACGGCCGGGATGTTGTACGAGCGCGCCAGGGCATCGCGCAGGAACTGTGGCCCGTGATATTTGCGGTCGTAATTCTCTGGCACATAGGGGGCCTCGGCGTCAGGAAAAACGGTGCGCACGTCCACGATCATGCTGGCCGGGGTGTAGCCCTGCTGCAACGCCGTCAGGTAAGTGAAGAGCTTGAACGACGAGCCGGGCTGGCGATTGGAGATGGCGACGTTGACTTCGCCGTCATTCTCCTCATCGTTGTAATCCAGGCTGCCCACCATCGCCACGATCTCGCCGGTGGTGGGGCGCAGGGCCACAACGCTGGCGTTATGCACGTTGTTCTTCTCGCGCACCTTCGCCACCTGGGCGCGCGCCACCTCTTCAGCCTTCTTTTGCAGATCCAAATCGAGCGTCGTGTAGACTTGCAGGCCGTTGCGCCAGATGAAGTAAGGGTCATCGGCTGTGTTGTACGCGCGGCGCAGTTCATCCAGCACGTAGAGCGAAAAATGCGGTGCGTCGAGATACTCGAAGCGCTCGGCTGCGCGTAGGCGCACCGCCAGCGGCTTGGTGTCCGCATAAGCCTTGGCCTCCTCCGCCTCGGCTGCGCTGATGTAGCCGGCCTCGGCCAGGGCATCCACCACCTTGCGCTGGCGGCGATAGGCATCCTCCGGGGACTGAATGGGGTTCAGGCCGGGATACTGCGGCAGGGCGCTGAGCATGGCAGCCTCGGCCAGGGTGACATCGGCCGCTGATTTGTCAAAATAGATGCGCGCCGCGGCCTCGACGCCGTAGGCGGCATTGCCGTAGAAGTTGTAGTTGAGGTACCACTCCAGAATCTGGTCCTTGGGGTAGCGTCGCGTCACCTCGACGGCCATGATGGCCTCTTTGATCTTACGCGTGTAGCTGCGCTGCACCCGTTCCTCGGGCGGGATGAGCACATTTTTCACCAGTTGCTGGGTGATGGAACTGGCGCCCTGCACAGAGTTACCCTGCAGGTTGGAGACAAAAGCGCGCCCCAGGCCGCGCAGGTTGATGCCTGGATTTTCATAAAAGCTGCGATCCTCCAGGGCAATCGTGGCTTTCGCCAGCCAGGGCGACATCTCATTGAGCGGCAGGTAGGTGCGGTCGCCACGAAAGGGCCGTGGGTCAATGGACTCGTACAGCAGATGCTGGCCCGTGCGGTCAAAGATCTTGACCGTGGCAAAGTCTTCCTGCTCGGTCTCGATGGCCGCCGCGTCCGGCAAGTTCTGCGCAAAGTACACATAGACGCCGGCCGCGGCGGCGGTGGCGGTCAGAGCGCCGCCGCCAAAGATCAGGAAGAAGATAGCCAGCCCGCTCAGGCTGAATTGGAACAACCAGCGCCAGGGGTGCGGTCGCTGGCGGTCATGGCGGCGCCGTTTCTGGCGCCAAAGGATGATTTGTTGCGTGCGATTTGTCATAGTTCGATCAAGTCAGTCAGGTAAACCAGGGGAAAAGCAGGCATACGCCCGCCGGTGTAACGCAGGACAGCCAACGCCGGTTCCAGGCCCCCCCGCGCCGACGCCCCCCGGTCAACCCGCCCATGCACATCATGTCAGCTCGAAGCCTTCGTGCAAGGCCGGCACAGCGACGTTGGCGATACCCAGTTGGCGGATGCCATCGGCCAGGGCATTGGCCGACTCCGGTTCACCATGCACGAGGAAGACC
>ERZ1026792.2303-NODE-2303-length-10180-cov-12.872078_pt1 | contig 10180 bp, 16 predicted proteins | sample MGYA00520884_ERZ1026792 | MGnify/ENA primary metagenome ERZ1026792 (study PRJEB33270, sample SAMEA104284473) | anaerobic digester metagenome | biome: Anaerobic digester microbiome; feature: mesophilic sludge digester; material: Anaerobic digester biomass... | reverse complement strand
TTTGAGGGAAGCGATTGACAGGGTTTACCCTCACATTAAACCATCTAAATATTATGATTCAGAATTTCTGCTTAGAGGAGATATGATAAGAAACAAGATTGAGGAGGCAAAAAATGACCGCTAACGTTTTGCATAAGACCAGTAAAGGATTTTGAAACACTTAATTATCAAGATATGAAAATTTTAAATAGAATTACAAACCTTCGCAACCCACTGAAACCTTTATTGGTTTTATGCGGTGTTATGCCCCGTTTTTATTTAGAATGATTATAAATATACAATTATATGAAAAATAATTGCACATTTATTTGGTAATTACAAATATGCGTTGTATATTTGTAGGGTAATTAAATGATAAAACAATGGAAGAAATAATAAAAATGATGGTTAAAAACTTCAAAAAAGAATTGAAGGGCGATTTTTTAACCATATACGACATGGTTTCTAAAGAAGCAAGAAAAAACGCTTGGTTAACTTGGATGAAACAAGGGATTGAATTTGCAGAATGGGAACTATCTATGAGTTACTTTAATGGCACATCATTAGAAGATACTTGCAGAACTCAATATATTGACTTTATGAAAAGAAAAATATGAGAATAATACTCGCAATATTTAAAGATAGGTTTGAGGTTTACGGAAGCCTTAAACCTTTCTTTGAGCAATATCCGCAATATGCTGAACTCAAAGATAAAATTGATTATACTATGTCTCGTAAAAAATTACCATTTGAGCATTCAGATTTCAAGTTACAACGGCTGAATGTTCGGAGGTCTTTAAATGGGGCATAACGATATGTAAACGCAATACGCTTATAACACCAAAACAGAGATATAAACACAATAGGAGGAAACAAAATGAAGATGAGCTTAACGGGTGCAATAGAAATACTCAAATTGCACAAGCACACAACAGACAAGTTTAAACACAGCATTGGTGACCAATATGTTTCTGATGCCATTGACACGGTTGTTAAAGCGTTAGAGAAGCCTACCTACACGGCTGAGGATATGGAAGCCTTTGCGGAGTGGCTGATTGGTAGAAATACGGAATGGATTTCAAAATTAGAGAGGAATGAAACATCAAAGATACTTATTAAAATATGGGAGGAAACGAAATGAAAAAATGGATTTTTATGGCATATAAAAATGAAGACGATGAGATACCGTACTTTACAAAGGAGTTTCATAGTCACATAATGTTGAAAAATTTCAGCGCAAAGCATTCAGCCGTAGAAAAGTTGAAATATCCGAATTATTGTAGTGATTATATCAAAATTGAGGAGGCAACTAAATGACCAGAAGAATTACAATCGTATTAGAGTTCGATGATGAGTGGTCGGACTATAAAGACGTAGCGGATGAGTTAATCCTTGAAGATTCCGGTATCTACGAAGGATTAAAGGATGGAGTTAAGGTAATCATTAAAACAGATGAAGAATAAAAAACTCGTTAGTTAAGATTTTAACCAAAAACTAAAATAAGATATGAAAAAAGAACTGAAAGATTTAAAAGACACCTACTTTCCATTTTGGGAGAAGATGAAGGATGAGATACTCGCAAGAGACCCATACCCGTCTCCTGAATTCACATCAGAACTGCACTCAATTCTGAACCGTGCATACATGAACGCTTTGGAGGTAGGATTCAATGAAGGCTGTAGTTTCAGCCTTGATCAAAAGGAGAAAGATATGGAAGCCTTTGCAGAATGGGTTGACATAAATGGATATAAGCAAATATTAAAAGGTGTGTGGAATAGGGATATATCATATCAACAAAAAATGACCACCACCCAACTCCGTGAACTTTGGGAACAGGAAAGGAGGGAAAAATGACTTACGACCCAGGAACGGCATATAATGACGGGTACAAGGCCGGTTTAAAGAATGGATATAAGAAAGCATTGGCGGAAATCACAAACCCGGTGAACGACGATTTGAAACGAGCCGATGATATTATTTGCCATGAATTTTGTGTAACATACGATGACCTTCACCGGCGCACTCGGTTGCGTCATATTGTCGAGGCGCGTCAGATGGCCATGTATGTCAGACGGAAAATATTCAACCTCTCCCTGCACCAGTCCGCCAATGATTTCGGATTGAATCATGCAACGGCATTATGGTCAGTCCGCCAGGTGGAGGTTCTGCTTTGCAACGATAAACTTTTCAAAGCGCGGGCGCAGAGGGTGCTGGCCGCCGTCGGAGAAATCAAAAAATTTTACGACAAGCGATAAATATTATTTGATTTTGATAAATTTTGCTTATCTTTGGAATGCAATTAATTATAACATGGATTCAGTCTTTCAAAATTCACTCAATAAACGGCGGCAACCCGGTGAAAGTCCGGCGGATCTTCATCATGTTAGATTAATTGCGGTGACCGCCCGTTTTTTAAAATATTCTGAAATGAAGCTAAAAGAGTTTAAGCCCAACTCAAAAGAGGTCGAATACTGGCGGCGAGTCCATCAGCTTAACGCAACCGAAGAGCGCAGAATCAAAGAGCGCCAATCCCAACTGCTCCCGGCGCGAAATTATATCATCCACACGCTTGAAAACTTAACACCGGGAGGGGAATAGCCATGATGCGAGAATATTTCTCCCACGACTATAATAGCAGGAACGATAAAAACATGGTCCGCCTGTCAATGAAACACGGGATGGCCGGAATCGGTGTTTTTTGGTGCATTGTGGAAATGCTGTACGAAAACGGCGGTTATCTTTTACTAAGCGAATACGAACGTATTACGTTCGAATTACGAACGAAATACGACGTAATTAAAGACGTAATAGAAGGGTATAATTTATTCAAAAATGATGGGGAAAAATTCTGGTCAGAAACAGCCCTAAACAGAATACAGAAGAGGGATTCAAAGAGCAACAAGGCGCGCCAAAGTGTTAGTAAACGCTGGGAAAAATACGAACGTAATACGAACGTATTACAAACGAATAACGAAGGTAATACTAATAAAAGTAAAAGTAAAGTAAAAGATATTATAGATATATCGCAAAAGAATTTCTATCAGACCCTAATCCCATTTGTTGACAAATTCGATAAAAAAACCATCCGGGAATTTTATGAGTATTGGAGCGAACCGAACAAATCAGGTACTAAAATCCGGTGGCAGTTGGAAAAAACCTGGGACACGGAAAAACGCCTAACCCGGTGGGCAAATAACAACTTTAGCCACAACGGGGAAAAAACCGAGTCCAAACCAATAACCTATAAACCGAAACCATGACCGACCTCGGAAAAATACCACCGCAGGACATCGACCTCGAAGCCGCCGTTTTAGGCGCCCTGGTTCTGGAGCGCGACGCGATTTTGAAAATTGACCTGATTCCGGAAGTTTTCTACAAACAGGAACATCAGGAGATATTCCGGGCCGTAATCGCAATAAACGAAAGAGGAGGGAATATTGACCTGCTGACAGTCGCTAAACACCTTCGGGATACCGGCAAAATTGAATCTATCGGAGGTCCCGGCTATTTGGCCCAACTGACCCGAAACGTGGCCTCGGCGGCCAATATCGAACAGCACGCCAAATTCCTGCTTCAATCCTATTTCCGCCGGGAGATCATCCGGCTATCCTCAGAAATGGGCAGCATGGCCTATGACCAGTCGAACGACATAGAGGAGATTCTGGCCGTCTATGATTCAACGGTTTCGCAGATCGACGCCGTAATAGCAGGGAAGAGGAAGGGCCGGGAGATCATCGCTGTAATGAAGGACCTATCCCGTGAAGTTGAGCGCCGCTGTACGCTTGCATCAAAAGGCGGCATTGTCGGGGTTCCTACCGGGTTTACCGAGCTTAACAAATTGACCGCGGGCTGGCAACCGGGAAATATGATCGTATTTGCCGCCCGCCCCGCAATGGGTAAAACTGCCATCGGAGTGAACGGTTTTGCAAAGGCCGCCGCACAGTCCGGAAAATGGGTCAATATCTTCTCCCTTGAAATGGAAGATATACGACTGGTAGAGCGCCTGGTATTGGGATCATCGAATATTGACCCGGAAGCAATGCGCTCCGGGAAAATGACGGATGACGATTGGGATAAATTCAACGCCGCCTCATCCGAGCTGGCCGCCCTGCCGATCTTTATAGACGATACCCCGTTTGCAAAAATCAGCCGCATCCGCAATATAGCGCGTGCCAATCGAAAGGCCGGTAAATGCGACCTGATCCTGATAGACTACCTGCAATTAGCCAACGCCGACGGGAACATTAAACAGAACCGTGAACAGCAGGTCGCCGATATGAGCCGCCAGCTTAAAGCCGTGGCCCGTGAGCTGGATGTTCCACTGATCCTGTTATCTCAGCTTTCCCGCGACGTGGAGAAACGTGGTGGGACAAAGCGCCCGACGCTTTCAGACCTCCGGGAATCAGGGGCCATTGAACAGGACGCCGATATGGTGATCTTCCCGTGGCGCCCGGCTTATTACGGGATAAACGCAGAGGTTTGGGATCCCGACAATTACGGTGAACTGATCATCGCGAAGAATCGTCACGGCGGACTTGCTGCCATTAAATTCTGGCACGATGGTAATATGACCTCCTTCCGGGAAATGGCCACGGAGGGCGACGACTATTATAACCCTTTTTAAAACATATGAAAATAACAGTTATCATGCCATCATATTTGGGCGATTATCCGGGGGCCGCTAAGAACAGACCGGAAAAACTGACCCGCGCCATCCAGTCGTTTCTGGATCAGGAATACAAAGAGAAGTGCCTCATCGTGGTTGCTGACGGGTGCAAAGAAACCATAAGTCAGTTATACAAGTTTTCGATTTTTGACCATATCAATCCTATTTTAATCCCGAAACAACAGCTTTTCTCCGGGGAGGTGCGAATGACCGGTATTAAAAAAGCCAAAGAACTTTATTCCCCTGATGTTATCACCTACCTGGATTCAGACGACATTTTTCTCCCATGTCACTTACAGAACATCTCAGACGCCTTTACTCCAGCCGTGGATTGGATCTATTTTAACGATACTTTGATGGAAGATAAAACCATCAGGAACACAAGTATCAAATACGGCAATATTGGAACGTCCAACATAGCACACCGGGTAACGGTGCCGATCCGATGGGGCGACGGTTACGGACACGACTTTGCTGCCGTTGAGAGCATGAAGGATTACCCTCATCTAAAGGCCGATTTTGCAACCTACGGAGTTTGCCACTTTAAAAACGCTTTTGACTTATGAAAATTGAATCTAATTGGATCTGGGCTTCACATCGCCCGTTGGTTTTGGCCGTGATTGACGTTTACCGTCCGTCGTTTGTCCTTGAACTGGGGATCGGTGATTTTTCCACGCCGCTATTTCAAAACAAAGAATTTGATTACCTCGGCGTCGAGTCTGATCCGGAATGGATTGAACGTATTTCAGAAAAATATCCATACGCCGAAATCATCCGCCACGACATCGGACGAATAAAACGGGGCACTCTTTACGATGAGTTGACGCCCGGGGAGATTGCCGCCGCTGCTGAATATTATCAGAATATTTCAATTCCGGACGATTTCAGTAAACTGCTGTTTTCCGATCAGGACGCATCGACGCGGGTGATTTCGATCAATGTACTAAGGGATAAATTCGGGATGATCCTTTACCACGATTGCGAACCTGCCGTTATTTCAACATACCGGCTCGATCTGATCAACAGAACAGGGTTCAACCGATACTACCTTAAAACACCGCTGGCATGGACCGGTTTTATGATCCGTGCATCTGAAGATCTCGGTTTTGAAGCACTGAACACCGCAATCATACCTCACATTGATCAATTTACGGCGGAATACGGAATCTCCGGGTTAGAACTTATCCCCGACTCAGGTAACACGCGATGAAACAGAACACAACCAGCAACATATTCACAACATTCATCCGGCAGAACTTAGGCGCCGTATGTATGACTGAGTACCGATTTCATCCTATCAGAAGGTGGAGGGCCGACTACTGCATTAACCCGGTCACGGATAAGATCATCGTGGAGGTCGAGGGCGGTGCATGGACACGGGGCCGACACACCAGGGGCGCTGGGTATGTCGCTGACATGGAGAAGTATAACGAGGCCACACGATTAGGCTACCGGGTTATCAGGGTAACACCTGACGACTTACTGAGTGCAAAGACATTAAACCTCATTAAAGACCTGATCAATGCCAAATAAACCGGGATCAAGAGTAAGGACCTACGCATGGCAGTCAGCACCACGTCCCAAAGGGCAGGAGGCGAGGGGAAGGCTCCGGGCTTTCTATGATACGGGGCGGTGGAAGAGAGAATCCGCAGCGTTTAAGCGATCTCATCCAATTTGTGAGAGGTGTAAAAGCATGGGGAAGATCGTGGCTGCACAAGTTACAGACCATATAATTCCATACCCAATCCACGACTTTTGGGATCAAAGTAACTGGCAGTCATTGTGTAAGTCGTGCAACAATGCGAAGGGAAATGAAGACAAAAAAGTATTAAATGAATATAAACAAAGATAATACACTCCTCAGGCCTCTCAACGATGCACACTTGGGGAGTTTTTTAATTTTCAGGGGGAATGAGTAAAATAGTAACTAACTGACGGGGAGGGGGGTAGAAAAGGCTTATTAAAACATCTTTTCCACCGCACCTCAAGATCTTTTTTATGCGTGCAAAATTGGGCAAAAATATATAAATAAGTGTATATGATCAGATTATCAGAGTTAAAATTGAACGAAGCGAATCCGCGCGTCATCAAGGATGACAAGTTCAAAAAGTTGGTTGAATCAATCAAATCATTCCCGCAGATGATGGAGTTACGGCCGATTGTCGTGGATGAATCGAACGTGATACAGGGCGGCAATATGCGTTACCGGGCGTTGGTTGAATTGGGTTACAAAGAAGTACAGGAGGCATGGGTTAAGCAGGGGAAGGATTTAACGCCGGAACAATGGCGGGAGTTTGTTATCAAGGATAACGTCGGGTTTGGTGAGTGGGATTTTGATATGTTGGCAAATGATTGGGATGCGGAGGAATTGCAGGAGTGGGGGCTGGATATCCCGGAAATGTACCAGCCGGAACCGGAAGTGCAAGAGGATGACTTTGACATCCCGGAAGACATTGAAACAGATATTAAAGATGGCGACATTTTTGAAATAGGATCGCACCGCTTGGTATGCGGAGACAGCACCATCGCTGATACATACGGAAAATTAATGGGGGGGGCAATGGCTGATCTTGTGATTACCGATCCACCATATAATGTTAACTATGGCCAAAAAGCAAAAATGCTTGGAGACTATGACAAAGGACATAGAAATATAAATAAGATCAAAAATGACAACATGTCATCATCTGCGTTTTTTGATTTTTTGACAAGTTTCTATGAACATACAGCACTGACCCTGAAAAAAGGAGCATCCATTTATGTATTTCATGCAGAGTCGAGTTCTACGGAATTTAGAAATGCATTCCAAAAGTCTGGTCTTGAATTAAAACAATGTCTTATATGGGTGAAAAATACTATGGTTCTTGGTCGCCAGGATTACCAATGGAAACATGAGCCGATACTTTATGGATGGAGACCAGGTGCAGGGCATTACTTCTCTGAAGATCGCACAAACACCACAGTCATAGACGATAAACTCAACTTAAAAAAACTCAGCAAAGATGAAATGCTGAAACTCCTGCAAGAGATATTCTCAGAGAAGACACCAACAACTGTGATATATACAGATAAGCCAATAAGAAACGATGTCCATCCAACAATGAAACCGGTTACGTTATTGGGATATTTAATGCAAAACAGTAGCAAATCGGGGTGGATAGTCCTCGACCCGTTTCTGGGATCAGGCAGTACAATGGTTGCCGCCCACCAACTCAACCGACGATGTTACGGAATGGAAATCGACCCGAAATATTGCCAGGTTATCATTGATCGGATGCTGAAACTCGACCCGACAATCAAAATAAAGAGAAACGGAGAAGATTATGAAAGGCCGGAAGCCAACATCGGATAAACAGAAGAAATTACGCGGCACGGATCAGCCGGTTAGGATGCGCGGGGAAATGGCGATTAAAAAAATAGAGACGATGCCGCCGCCGCCGGAATGGTTCAACGATCACAGCCGAAATATGTATCATTCATTGGCCGGAACATTGGCGCGGTTGGGATTAATGACGGAGATTGATTTCCCGGCGTTCGTGGCCATGTGCGAAGAATACGGAACGTATTATGAATTGACCATCGAATTGAAAACCGTACCGATGCGGGCAAAGATGGCGAAGGATGCCGAACGGGTTTACAGGCGGATGAAAACGGCACGGAATGAGGCATGGGAAAAGTTTTACAAATTGTCATCCGATTTTGGATTAACACCGGCGGCACGTTTGCGGTTCATGGTGAAGGAAGAAAAGCGGGATGAGTTGACAGAGTTAATGGAAATGGATTAGGTGAAGGTTGAAGATACATATCGTTTGGTTGACCGGTACATCAAAAACGTATTGAACGGAAAACGGCAGGCAGGGGAGTTGGAAATCCTTGCCGTCAAACGTCACGTTTCGGATATGAAGAATATCGGAAAATCGGGATATGTGTTTGACCAAAAGGCGGTACGGAGGGCGTTCATGTTTTTCAATCTATTAAAACACAGCAAAGGGGAATTTGCTGGTAATCCATTTGATTTAGCAGATTGGCAGGCGTTCATCGTGTATTGTTTATTTGGTTGGAAACGCGAAGATGGCACCCGGCGTTTCAGATATGCTTATGTGGAGGTGGCCAGGAAAAACGGGAAAACAAGTTTCGCCGCTGCCATTGCCCTTTACATGATGACAATGGACAAAGAGGAAGGGGCCGAGGTTTATATGGCGGCCACAACACGGGGGCAGGCTCGGATATGTTGGACCGAGGCAAAGAACATGGTCGGGAAATCCCCGGCATTGTCGAACCATATACAGCGGTTTAGTCATGCCCTGACGATGGAATCCACCCTGTCGAAGATGGAACCTTTGAGCCGGGACAGCGACAAATTAGACGGCCTTAACCCATCGTTTGCCGTGATTGATGAGTTCCACGCGCATAAAACGGATGATCTTTACAACGTATTGAAATCGGCCACGGGGTCGCGGAAACAACCGATGTTATTCACCATCACCACGGCGGGGTTTGATAAGTTGGGGCCGTGCTTTTCGATGCGCCGCACATACATCGACATCCTCAAAGGGATAAAAGATCAGGACAACACCTTCGTCATGATCTTCACATTGGATGAATCAGACGATTGGAAAGACCCGAAGAATTGGGTGAAGTCAAATCCGAATTTGGGGGTTAGTGTAAAGGCGGAATATCTGAATGAAGAATTTACATCCGCGGTGAACCGGGGCGGATCGGAGGAGGTTAATTTCAAAACCAAAAACTTGAATGTTTGGGTTGATGCTCCGACGGTTTGGATTCCTGATGAGATGGTGACCGCTTGCAACCACGGTACCACGGATGATGATTTGATCGGGTTGGATTGTTACGCCGGATTAGACCTTGCATCCCACGTTGACATAACGGCATTGGCCCTGTATTTCCCGGAAAAGAAAGCGATAAAAGTTCATTATTGGATTCCAGAGGCGAAAGTTGAGGAGGAAGCCGACCGGGTGGATTATAAACGATGGGTGAACGAGGGGCGTATCTTCACCACGGAGGGCAACGTAATTGATATTGACCAACAGACGGAAGATGTTTACCGGATAATCAAGCGGTACAATTGCCGGAATATTGCCTTTGACCCTGCCAAAGCGTACCACGGCACGATACAAAACCTTCAAAAGAAGGGGTTAGCTAGCATATTGGATGAGTTTAAACAGGACATCAAAACGATGTCAGAACCCACAAGGGAATTAGAGCGGTTGGTGAGTTCGGCCGGGGTTGATCTGATGGGTGACCCTGTGATCCGTTGGATGTTCAGCAATGCCGTGGCGGTGAAGGATGCGAACGACAATATCAAATTGCATAAGGCGAAATCACAGAATAAAATTGACGGTTTGATCGCGATTGTGAACGCCATCGGGGGTTACAGTTCGGGAGTTAAGCCGGAGCCATACAAAGATTCAGATTTGAAAATCCTTAATTTTTAACAAATATGAGAATTTTAGCATTAACCATCTCGAAAGACGACACTACATCATGGTACAGGGCCGCCGGTGTATTCCGGGA
>ERZ1026792.2300-NODE-2300-length-10186-cov-2.884979_pt1 | contig 10186 bp, 10 predicted proteins | sample MGYA00520884_ERZ1026792 | MGnify/ENA primary metagenome ERZ1026792 (study PRJEB33270, sample SAMEA104284473) | anaerobic digester metagenome | biome: Anaerobic digester microbiome; feature: mesophilic sludge digester; material: Anaerobic digester biomass... | reverse complement strand
GCCCAGGACAGCGATCACCGGGATACGCCAATAGGCCTTGAGGAGTGCATTCATGTCACTCACCTGCTTTCTGTCGGGCCCCGGCGCCAGATGGCGGCCAAGGATGTTCGCTGTTGGTTTCCTGCGGTGTTGTGTCCATGGACGGCGCCGTGCGTCGGCGCTTGATGCCGTCGATGGACATGAGGGCTGCTGCGCGCCCTCCTAGGGCGGCTGCGGCCAGCCAGCGGAGCGGATTCCACGGCTGGGGGGCGTGGTGGTTGCGCCAGTAAAGGTAGGCGCCGGTGTGAAAGGCCCGGTTGAGCCGGGGCGGGTAGCCCTTGGCCCTGGTGCCGCCCTCGTCGTGCACGACGCGAGCGGCCGGCTCGCACCACACCTCGTAGCCGGCGTCGGCCAGGCGATGACACCAGTCGGCGTCCTCCCAGAACATGAAGAAAGCCTCGTCGAAGCCGCCGGTGACATCGATCGCCGAGCGGCGAACCGCCATGGCAGCACCCGACACCCAATCCACCCGAAACGCCTCATCGAGGGTGCCTGCCCGGGTGGCCAGGTAGCGCCGAGAGAACCTGTTGTTGGGAAACCATCTACTCAGCGGCGAGCGCCGACCGAACAGTGCCACGGCCGGGCTTGGGAAGGCCCGTGCTGTGAGCTGATCGGAGCCGTCGGGGTTGACCAGGCTGGGAGCGACAACCCCGGCATCGGGGTGGTCGTCGAGGAATGCGACCAGCACGTCGAGGGCGCCCGGATCGACCAGGGTGTCGGGGTTCAGCACCAACACGTGGCGCGAGCGTGTGGCGGCGAACCCGGCGTTGTTCGCGGTGGAGAACCCTGAGTTGCGACCCATCTGAATCAACCGGCACCGGCCCGCCAGAGCCGCCTCGGTGCCGTCGGCGGAACCGTTGTCGACCACGACCACGTCCACGGTGCAGTCGGTGCCGAGGGAACGGATCCGCTCGACGCAGGCCGCCACCAGGTCACGACACTCATAGGACACGATCACCACCGCCAGGTCGGCGACCACCTCGACGCTGCCACGGGGAATGGAGGAGGCCACTCCGGCGGCGACGCTGTCACGCCCATGGACGTCCAAGAGGGTCGACGACATCAGAAGGCACCCTTGCCCACGAGGACCACCAGCATCGTGCGCCACATGATGCGAAGGTCGAGGAGCAGCGTTTGATGGGCCACGTAGCGGACGTCGAGTGTGAGCCGCTGGCGCACGGTGAGCAGGCTTCGGCCCGCCACCTGTGCCAGCCCCGTCACGCCTGCCTTGGTAAAGAGACATGCCAGTTCCTCGGGCCGATAGAACTGGATCAGCTCGGGAAGATCCGGGCGGGGTCCCACCAGCGACAGGTCGCCGCGCACGACGTTGAACAGGTTGGGCAGCTCGTCCAGCGTGGTGCGTCGCAGCCAACGGCCAACCCGGGTGTTTCGCGGGTCGTCGGCCAGCTTGTAGAACGACTCGGCGAAGTCGGCGTCGGAGAAGTCATAGTCGTAGAGTTCGGGAAAGCGCACCCGGGCGTCGCTATACATCGTTCGAAATTTGTAGAACCGAAACGTCCGGCCTCCACGGGTGACCCGCTCCTGGCGAAAGAGAGCCGGGCCAGGGGAGTCCAAACGAATGAGGATCGCCAGCACGACCAGCATCGGGGCCGCCACCACCAGCAGCGCCAGGCCCCCCAGCAGGTCGACGCCCCGCTTGGCGAACTTGTACACCAGCGAACGGTTGGGAAGGACCAGCAGTTCGGCTTGTTCCAGCCGACGATCGACGTAGTCCTCCAACGCCTCATCGCTTCGGCGGAGCTGGCCGAGAGTAACCGTCGAATTCGTCGACACAGCGGCCCGCCCGAGGTCGACCCCAGGCAGCGTTGCATTCACCGCCACATGCAACGACCCATCGAGTCGCCGTGGCGCCGCGGTGCCGACCGGGTTGGGCAACCGCGTGAGATCGGCCAACGCGTCCACCCCGATCGACCTGTGACAGAGAGCGGTCTCGCGAATCGTCCGTCCACGGAATTCGTCGCGTTGCTGCGGGCTGATGCCCCCGTGGAATCCGATGGACACCGGCGACGACGCGACCCGCTCCTCGAGAATGGAACCGCTTCCGGCCGGTACCGGGCGCGACGCACGCTCTCCCGCAGCGACCGACATCCCATCAAATCGTAAGCGCATGCAAGAATCACCCCCGCGTCTCGGTCATGCGCCAAACGATACCACAAGCGCGTATTATCGGCATGTACATTTCTCTCTCAGCGCAACCTGCTGAGAGCCCTGCGACCGCTCAACGTAGCCAGGTCGCGCGCTGGGTGCAACAGAAATCTGGGGAACTTCACCTCATCCGAAGGGTGATACGACCCGGGCGCGGCCACCTCACCAGCACGAATCTCACTCACGTGGATTTTCCCCCTACTCTCCGCAGTGGATCTGCGACATTCCTGCTATTTGAGACGCTTTCAACCAGAACCGTACACCGCACAGTGAGTTGGATGTGTCATGTCGTGCGCTGGGACATCGACTGCGATTCCCACCCGTCATCTCGGCCGGCAGGCACCGCCGCGCGAGTCATCCGGGGCCTCAGCTCGACGCCGTACAGAAGTTGGGTGCAACGTCCGCCACGGACGGGTGACGTCGGCGATGACACACTCCAGGCGATGGGCCGCATCGGCAAAGTTGTCTCCACCCTGATCGGGCACGCGCGCAGGGTCGCCGGCCTGAACCGGATTGAGATACCGCCGCTGGTTCAGTTCCACCTGAACGGCATCGACACCGGACATCCGGCCGACCCGCCCCACGGTCCACCCACCCGGAAATCGATGGTTGTACCCAACCTTGAACCCATGGGACTCGAATGCACTCCCCACCGCGCCGGTCACCTCGGCGGAGGCACTGCCTCCGCGTTGATTTCCCAGATCGACATCGACGTCGAGATCCATCCCGAAGCTGTGTAGGTCGAGCACCAGAACCCGGCCATGCTGCGCGAGAACCGCTTCGATCGCGTGATCGAGGAGCCGATGAAACGGCGTGTGTGCCGCAGCGACTCGGTCGGCCACCTCGACCCGGGTGAGCGGCCGTCGGTAGAGCGCCATGCCCTCCCAGTCGCTCGCCGGAACCACCGAGTTCCAGAACCGACCATGGCCAGTCGTTGGGTCGCGGTTGGGGTCCGCGACGAACCGACTCAGCGACGTCCGGACCACGGTGACGCCGAACCTGGGCAGGAACTCGTACAGCTCACGGGTGAACCAGTCCGACCACAGCGTGATCGGTTCGACAGCCATCGCAGTGTCGAACGGTGGCGGCACGCTGCGGCCGCCGTGAGGAATGGTGGCAACGATACCAACCGACGGACTGGTGGGAACGATCAGTTCCGGCCCGCCTCCGGCCATCAGTTCGTCACACGGGGTTGGAGAGACACGTCGTCGATACCCGGCACGGTGCGGCACACATCCTCCACCTCGCGTTCCGACACGTCTCACCCCCACCCTTCGACGCGTCGTCGACTCGGGCGCAATCGAAGATGTTACCGGCGGTCTCGACGCGTACGGCGTCGCTGGTGCGACATCAGCGATCGTCGTCCCAGAACGATTCGCTCAATCAATGAAACAGCTGTCAGACATGGACGCCGGCACCATCGCGCTTGAGAACCGGACCACCACGGGCCAGGGCTGAGGCTTCGGCACAAGCGAGCCGCTACGTCATGAGTAGGTCGTGGCCAGCAGGTGGTCGAACACGCCGATCTCATAGCTCTGGGTCGCCACCATCTGTGTGGCCAATCGCTGCACGCGTTTGGTCTGCTCGGGCCCGACGGCCTCGGCCATGTGGACGCCGCCGGCATGATGAGTTTTCATCAGCTCCAGGAACATTCGCCCCTTGGCGAGACCCGTCCGCTCGGCCAGCTCCCGCATCTCCTCGACGGACGCCAGCCCAACCATCTGATCGAGCGGCATGGCCATGCCCATCCATGCCATCACCTCGGTCGGTGGAGCGGTGCTGCGCCCCCAGTTCTGCAACAGTGCATGCATCAGACCCACCTCGTAGGCCTGGTTCTGCAGCATCTCTGCAGCAGCGGCCTCGACGGGCCCGCCGGCGTCGGCGCCCAGCACCCGCTGGCACAGAGCCAGCGCCTGGGCGTGATGTGCCGACATGTCGGTGCAAAACCCGATATCGACCTCATCCGGGGTCTGGTCGACTGCGACCGCCGCCTTCGGGATCGTGCCCGCGGCTCCGCCAGAATCGCTGCATGCCACCAGCCCGGCACCACCCAGTGCGGCAACCACCCCTCGAAGCACGCCGCGCCTCGTGCCATCAAGGCCGCCGGGCGGTTCGGGCGTGGTCGGCTGACCGACCCGCCCCGCCACCAGAGGTACCTCCGAGGTGGCCGGGTCCGGCCGGGCCGGGTGTGTCATTGACCTGGAGGCGGACCGGCGTTGCCACCGGGCCCACCGGCCCCACCGGCCCCGCCGCCCAGCGATGGGATGGCGTCGTTGGCCACCTCACCGTGGAAGCAACCGGCGATGTAGGGGAAGGTCTCGGTGGTGTAATAGCGGTACTGACCATCGGTGTCGGTCCGACCATTGCACCGGTCCAGGTCGCCCGAGCCCTCCACGTAGGTGTGGGCATCCCAGGTGTCGGTTGCGAACAACGAGTCGTCGCTCAGTTCCCAACTGCTGGTGAGCTGCTTGGTGGAGGTGCAGGCGTCGTCTGCACACACCGTGCCCGACATGATCGGATATCCGTCGGCCGCCCAGCCCACAAGCAGCGGCACGCCCGAAGTCACCTCCTCGGCGGAGTACAGGCAATCCACGCCATCGGCTGAGCCAAAGAGGTGGAAGTGGAAGCCGGTCGGACCGTTGTGGCTGCCGCAGTCCGACAACGCTCCCTCCAGCGACAGCACGTCGCCCCCTGTGGCTTCGGTCGGACCGTAGATGGGCACACCGTCGACGGCCACGCCGAGCGGACCGAGCATGGGAATGTCGCCTGACTCAGACGCGGCGGTTGGCATCGTTGGGAGCTTGAAGGTCAGGTCTTGGGCTGCGGGATCGCCAGGGCTGGAGGCTACGTAGGTGAAGTCGGGTTTGGCGTTACTGGTGACCACCACCGTGTCGCCATCGCAGGTCGCAGCCAATTCGGGCGCATCCAGGTTGTCGTTGGCCGACGACACCTTGCGGAAGGTGGCGGCGGTTGCGTCGCAGTCACCCGCGGTCGGCGCTGCGGCGCCCTCATCACCGCCCGCAGCTGTGGTCGCTGAAGCCTCGGACGTAGTCGAGGCCCCCGTATCGGACGATTCGGTCGCCGCTGTTGTGGTCGCCCCTGTCGTGGTCGCCCCTGTCGTGGTCGCCCCTGCCGTGGTCGCCCCTGCCGTGGTCGACGCGTCGACCGCTGTTGAGGACCGGGTGGTTGAGGACTGGTTGGTTGAGCCCCCACAACCGACTGCGATCAGGGAAACGGTGAGCGCGAGTGGCAGGAGCGATCGCTTGAACGGTGACATGTGTGGTTCCAGTTCGGTCGGGTGGGTCGACCACAGTGAATACCATGAACATGAGACCAACATGAGAGGTGCCACGTTTCGGCCGATTGGCCCATCCGACGCGTCAGACCGGCTCGAAGGCATCGGCCAATTCGCGCAGGTCCTTCTTGGAGATTTTGCCCAGTTCAGCAGTGGGGAACTCGTCCAGGAAGTAGACGGCCCGGGGCACCTTGAAATCGGCCAGCGACGCCGCACACACGTCGATGATGGCCGTGGCCATCGACTCCTCCGCCTCAGCAGCATCATTGCGGATCACGAACGCCACCGGAACCATGTCCAACATCTCGTGGCTCTTGGCCACCACGGCGATGTCGTCGATGCCCGGCACGGTGCGGCACACGTCTTCCACCTCGCGTGCCGACACATTCTCGCCGCCAACCTTCAGCGCGTCCTTGTCGCGGTCGCAGTAGAAGATGTTGCCGTCGGCCTCGAGGCGCACGACGTCGCCGGTACGGCACCAGCCGTCGTCGGTGAACATCTTGGCGTTGGCCTCGGGGTTGTTGAGGTACTCCTGAAAAACCGAAATGCCCCGAACGCCGCGGATCCACAGCTCGCCCATCTCGCCCACCTCGGCGGGCCTTCCGGTCTCGTGGTTGACGATCATCATCTCGTAGCCGGGAGCGACCCGACCCATCGCCATGTCGGGGTAGGCCTCGTTGGGAGTGGAGCGAACGCAGTGGGTCACCAGTTCGGTCATGCCGTAGGCGGCCATCACGCGCATGCCCAGCCACTCGTCCAAGACGCCCATGATCAGCCCGAACACGCCCACCCGCACGGTGTGCTCGGGGATCGGCTCGGCCCCAATCGCCCTGAACACGAACGGGATCAGCGAGATGTGGGTGACGCCGTGGGCGGCGATGACGTCCCAGAACCGACTGGCAGAGAACTTTGGCTGCAACACCACGGTGCCGCCCGCGCCCAGCACCGTCCATATCGCCCAGCCCTGGGTGTTGATGTGGAAAAACGGCAGATAACACAGGTAGGTGTCGTCGGGACCGAAGTCGATGTTGGGTGGGTTGACCTTGCCACTCCACAGCACGTTGGCGTGCGTGTGCACCACCGCCTTGGGCTTGGACGTGGTGCCCGAGGTGAACATGATGCTCACCGGCCGCAGCGGATCAGGGTCGAGGGCGGGCACGGCATCCTGGTCGCCGGCGATCGCGTCGAAGCGCTCCAGAGCATGATCGAGCTCGTCGTCCGCCGGCGCCTCGCCCGAGTTGTCGTCGGTGCAAACGGTCCACGCCAGGTCCGGTCCGGCCTCGGCGACCACCGACGCGAACTGCGGCTGAGTGATGGCACCGACGGCGCCCGAGTGCTCGATGAAGTAGCTCAGTTCGGCGGCGACGCTGCGGGTGTTGGTGGTCACCGACATGCCGCCCAAGCGGGCGACCGCGTACCAGGCAATGACGGCCTCCGGGCAGTTCTCGGCGTGGATCAACACCGCATCGCCAACGCCGACGCCGCGCTCGCTCAGGCCGGCAGCCACCTTCCGGGTCGCCTCGGCGAACTCGCCGTAGGTCCAGGTGCGCACCGACCCGCCCTTGGGTTCCCACACCAGGAAGGGGTGATCGCCCCGGTTTGCGGCGCGCTGATCGAGCAGCCGGCCCACGTCTTGACCGTGGAACTGATAGCGGGCCACCGCTTCTGCAGCGATCGGCGCGATTTCGATCGAATCGGACATCGGTTGGTGACCCCCAGGTCGCACAGGTTCTGCAGATCCCGAGGGATCTGACGGTGCGTCAGGCTATCGGCTGTGGATGTTGCATCCGATCAACAACCGGTGGCGACGGTCGCCGGGCTCGTGGTGGTGCCGATGTCCATGGACGACCGCTGGCCGTTGCCCAGGTGGAGCGCGCGCTGCGCTCCGGGTTGGACGCGCTCATCGTCACCCCGCCGGCGCACAACCCCACCGGCGCCGCGATGAACGACTGCACATCCGGATCTCCGTTCCCGACGAACAGGACGTGGCCGACGTGCTGGCCGGGCCGATGGTCACCGCCTGCCGCACCGCCGCCGCCGACGACCCCCTTGGAGCCGAACCACCACGGTCCTCGGAGCGACTCGGCCATTGGGTCACGACGACGGAACCGATGGCCGATGGCTGATCGGTTGCCCTGAGGATCGGAGCCCGGGGAGCCCGGGTGCCATATCGTGCATCGTCGAGATGATTTCTTCCACCGTGCCCTTCGACTTCGATCTCACGCTGTTCGACACCGACGGCGCCGAGGCGCCCGCGAACCAGAGCACCATCGCTCAGATGGGTCTGGAACAGAACACCGAGCACCACTCGGCGTATCGAGCGATCAACTTGGCCCGCTGGAACGCGGTCCATACCGGCGGGCTGACTCCCGACGACGTGCACCTGTTGCATGTCGAGCAATGGGCGAAGTGCGCCGGGTTGGACGCCGACCCGCAACGCCTGGCCGACTTCTTCCTCGTGGCTCTGGGCGCCCACGGTGAGCTGTACCCCGGAGCACTCGATGTGGTGAAGCGCCCGTCGGAGTACTCCGCAACGACATGAGCGCCACCGACATGAGCGACACCGACATGAGCGACACCATGACCACTGGGCTGACTTCAGACCGGCTGAGGAAGGTACGCGCCCTCCTCGCCAAGGCCGAACAGACCGACTTCCCCGACGAGGCCGACACATATCTCGGGAAGGCCGCAATGCTCATCGCCAAGTGGGAGCTGGATGAGGCCATGGTGTGGGAGCACACCCCATCGGACCGACGCGCCGCCCCGATCACCGCCATGGTTGGTATCCCTGCCCCGTATGCCGGTCGGAAGTCCGTGCTGCTTGGGGTGGTGGGCGAGGCCAACGGTTGCCGAGTGATCCGGGTGGGCCACTCGTCGGAGGGGCACCGCTTCGCCGTGATCGGGTTTGCCCATGACGTCGAGGTGACCGAGCTGTTGTTCTCCTCGCTGCTCGTTCAGATGACCCGAGCCATGCTGGCCGAGCGGCCGCCCGGCTCGAACGGCACCGCCACGGCACAGTGGCGGCGCAGCTTCATCGTGGCCTTCTCCAACCGGGTGGGGGCACGCTTGACGGTGGCCCGAGAGGTTGCGGGCGCCGCCCAGCAGCAATCTGCCGCTGGCGGCGAACGGCCGATGACGCTGGTGTTGGCCGATCGATCGCGCCTGGTCGACGACGAGACCCGTCAGCAGTTTCCTCGGCTTCGAAGCAGCTATGTGTCGGCGGGTAGTTCGGCCGCCGGAGCCCGAGCGGGCGCCGTCGCCGGCAACCGGGCCGAATTGGGCGGTCACCTCAAGCCCGGGCCCAAGGCGCTCGTTGGAAGATGATCGTCACTCGTCCCCGCCCAGTTCCGCGACCAACCCGGTGGACCCTGCTCCGGCGACAGCGATGAGCGGTCTCCCCCGTTTGAGGGTGACGGTCTCATGACCGGTCGGCCGCCCCTCGATGAGGAGACCAAGGCGGTCTACGCCGCCGAGGACGCGGCCGCCCAAGCTTGGTCTCCACGCCGCTATAGGACCTTCGCCGAGCTGACGGCCGAGGTCGAGCGGATCGTCACCTCCGACTGGTGGGCCGAGACGTTCGCGGGTGCACCCATCGAGGTGTACCTTGAGCGCCGCTCGGGGACGGCCACGTTCTCGGCGGCGTGTCGGCGTGACGGAACCGGTGTGCTGTGGTTCGTCGACGGCCATCACTGGAGCGCCGACGTGGTCTGTCACGAGCTGGCCCACCTGGCCACCGACTCGGGCCACGATGCCGCCTTCCGGGCGGCGCTGGTGAAACTCTGGCGCATGGAGTGCGGCTTTTACGCCACCAGCGAACTCCGGTCCCAGTTGGCACTCCTCGACCCATCTGGGTCGTGAATCAGCCCTCCACCAACCTGGATCTGTGGCCTCGGCACCACCCACCGGAGTTGGAGCACACGATCCACTTCGACGCCGACGACTGAGATTGACTCCTGCCGGCACCGACGACGTGCTCGTTGGCCTTGGGCTCGGCTGTGGCTCAGCCGCCCGACAGCGCCTGCATCAGGACCACCTCATCGGTGGGGTCCAACGACCGATTGAGATCATCTTCGATCGCCCGGTTCACGAATATCCTCATGTGCTTGCGAACTCGGCCCTGCTCGTCGATCAGCCGGAAGCGCAGCCCGGGATGGCGACGGTCCAGGTCAAGGAGAATCTCGCCCAGGGTGGAGCCATCGGCCGGCACCTCGCAGGCTCCGTCTGCGTAGGAACGCAGCGGCGAGGGGATTGAGACCATCACCCGCCGACTCCGGCGGCAACCTCCACCGAGTAGATCTCGGGCAGGTGCGCTGCCACGGGGTTCCAGTGTTCGCCCCCATCGGCACTGGCCCACAGCTCGCCGCTGGTGGTGCCGAAATACACCCCGACCGGATCGGCCTCGTCGGTGGTCATGGCCTGACGCTTCACGGTCAGCCAGCCCCGCTCCGGCAGTCCCACGTCCTGCCGCTTCCAGGTCGTTCCCGCATCGCGCGTGACGTAGGCGGCCGGTCGACCATCCGGGCTGGTACGGGGCCACACGTCGGTTCCGTCCATCGGAAACACCCAGGCCACGTCCGGGTCGCGAGGATGGAGCTCGATGGGGAAGCCGATGTCGCCCACGTCGTGCGGCATGTTGTTGCCGATGCGTTCCCACCGCTCCCCCGGGCGGTCCAGGCGGTACATGCC
>ERZ1026792.2293-NODE-2293-length-10205-cov-3.615499_pt1 | contig 10205 bp, 9 predicted proteins | sample MGYA00520884_ERZ1026792 | MGnify/ENA primary metagenome ERZ1026792 (study PRJEB33270, sample SAMEA104284473) | anaerobic digester metagenome | biome: Anaerobic digester microbiome; feature: mesophilic sludge digester; material: Anaerobic digester biomass | place... | reverse complement strand
GTCGAATGAATATGAATTGACTATAAGGTATTCGAATTGTTTTATCTTATGTATTTCTATAATCTCTGAGGCAGGAAGGATGCCGCCTGTGAATATGGTGTCGAAGTCTCTCTTTTTTAGCAAGTATTTGTAGAACAAAAAATTGTTTTCTGACAGGTTGTCAGATGTATTGATCATGGCAACCGATGTCTTCGGCTTCACGGCAGGAGCTGCAAGGCTGATGTCCTCAAGGATAAGAATTTGCCTGATCACATTCCTTACGAACTGTTCCTGGGCTCTTGAAAGACCACCTGTCTGCCAGAGCAGTCTGGCTTTTTCGAGCAGGGGACACAGGTATTTTATATAGGCTTCTTCCAGCCCGTATTTACTGACAAAGGGTTCAAGTGCTTCCCTGAACAGGGATTCATTGAAATTAATGCCTGACATCAGTATTTTGCCGGGGCTGTTCCCGCCTGTTTCGTGCCGGCCGCTGATGGTCATCACCCTTTCAGTGAGTTCCTCCTCGCTCAGCTTTGCTATTTTGGAAATTTTCAGTCCGTTTCTGTTCAGGTAAGCAACGTTCAGTATCTTTTTCAGTTCGGTTTCGCTGTAACTGCGGATATTGGACTCGGTCCGGTCGGGTTCCAGTATCCTGTACCTTTTTTCCCAAATCCTTATAGTGTGTGCCTTTATCCCTGAAAGGTTTTCCAGATCCTTTATCGTAAAAACATTAGTCCCTTCTTCCATAGCTTTCTGAATAAATAAGTTTAACACTACTACACCTTAACATTAACAATCACTAAAGAGATTGTTTCCCGCTTCATAAACATATTCGGTCATATACTGAGAGCTATGCGGAATTTCCCCCATATCCGCAAATTCCGGACAAATAAGTTATTCCGGGTTCTCTATCATCACTTTCCTGACAATTCTTGTTCCGTCGGCGAATCCAATGGTAACCAGGTACATTCCTCTTACAGGATTTTTAAGAATAACTTTCGTTGCAGTAACCGGATTTGTATAAGTGGCTCTGAAAATATCCTGTCCGATCATATTGGTAACCTTTACAGCGCTGATTTCCCTGTCGGCTTTTATTGAAAATGAATTTTCCCTGACAGGTACGGGGTAAATTGTAATATTTGTTACAGGGCTCTCCCTGATAAAGGCTTTTTGCGGAAAATTTCTGACGATATTGGTGCTATCCTTCTGGGAGTGAAGGGTTAAAGGGAATAATATGAAAATAATGAGTAGAAATTGCTTCATACGCACCCTGTCATGTTCTTTTTAAAATGCCGGTCTAAAGTTAGGCATTTTTATTATTCTGATCAAAGATTTTTTCCACTCTTTCGAGATCATCCGGCGTGTCAATTCCAATGTTTTCCCAGAGGGTAAGGGCGGTTTTTATCCTGAATCCGTTCTCGAGCCATCTGTTCTGTTCAAGCGATTCAGCTTTCTCGAGTGGGCTTCGGGGCAGGGATGTAAGGCGTTTCAGTATATCCGTCCTGTAGCCGTAAAGGCCTATGTGTTTGTAGTATGTATGTCTGGTGATCCATTCGGCTGCCGGGACATCCCTGAGGTAGGGTATTACCGATCTGCTGAAGTATATCGCGTATCCGGAAAGGTCGATGACTACCTTCGGATGGTTTGGATTGGCAAGGTCCTCTCCGGCTTCCACCTTCCGCACCAGGGTGGCAATTTCAACCGACGGGTCGTCAAAGCATGATGCAAGCAGGTTGATTTGTTCGGGTCTGATAAAAGGCTCATCACCCTGGATATTAATCACGGCATCGGGGCTGAAGCCTTCGATGGCGGCAATCTTTTCAGCAGCCTCGGCGCATCTGTCGGTACCGCTCTGGTGGGCGGAAGAAGTCATTACAGCTTTGCCTCCGAAGCCTGTAACGGCATCATGAATTCTCTGGTCATCGGTAGCAACATATACGGTTTCGAGCGAAAGGGAAGCCTGTTCATATACTCTTCTGATCATTGTTTTGCCTCCTATCATCACAAGTGGTTTCCCCGGGAACCTTGTAGATGCGTATCTTGCAGGAATAATGCCCGCGATATGATATCCTCCTGTATTCTTCATGGCGCTAATTTACTAAAATAGCATTTCCCAATGTTTCAAAAATATCTTAAATTCGCAGCATTGTGAAACGGATATGAAAGATATTCAGAGCATAAAGCAGCGATTTGGCATAATAGGCAATTATTCAGGGCTCAACAGGGCCATCGACATTGCCGTTCAGGTGGCTCCAACCGATCTGTCGGTACTCATAACAGGGGAAAGCGGGACCGGTAAGGAGGTTTTTCCGCAGGTTATCCACAGTTACAGTACCAGGAAACATGGGCAGTACATTGCTGTTAACTGCGGAGCCATACCTGAAGGAACCATCGACTCTGAATTATTCGGTCATGAAAAGGGAGCCTTTACCGGAGCCACTGAAAGCAGGAAGGGGTATTTTGAAGTTGCCGACAAAGGAACCATCTTCCTCGATGAGGTTGCCGAACTGCCTCTTTCAACCCAGGTCCGTTTGCTGAGAGTCCTTGAGACAGGTGAATTCATCCGTGTAGGCTCATCGAAAGTTCAGAGAACCGATGTAAGGGTGATAGCTGCCAGCAATGTCGATGTGGCAAAAGCTATCGAGCATAATAAGTTCAGGGAGGACCTCTTTTACCGGCTAAACACGGTACCGATAAAGATCCCGCCTCTGAGGGAAAGGGGTGAGGACATTTTTCTCCTTTTCAGAAAGTTCGCGGTCGATTTTGCCGAGAAATACAGGATGCCTTCCATACGGCTGAGCAACGAGGCAAAGGATCTTCTCTTAAGCTATTCGTGGCCGGGGAATGTGCGTCAGTTAAAGAATATTACAGAGCAGATATCAATAATTGAAAGCGAGAGGGAAATAAGCTATGAAGTGTTGCATGCTTACCTTCCCGACTACACCGGAGTCAAGTTGCCGGCCGTGATCAAAAGGGATGACGACAGATCATTCTCATCCGAAAGGGAGATACTCTACAAGATCCTGTTCGACATGAAGAGTGATATGAACGATCTCAAGAACCTTGTTCTCGATCTCATTAAATCGGGCGAGATAGACATGAGGCTTCACGAAAACAATTCAGGAATTATCAGGAACCTGATAAGGGAAACAGGCAGAACCGATTCTGTTGTAGCGGCCGAGGCCCGTGACCTGAGTTTCGCTCCCCACCCCGGAACCAATATACAGGATACCGAGGAAGTGGTTGAAGAATCGCTTTCCCTTGCCGACAAGGAGATGGAGATGATAAAAAAAGCTCTGGAGAAGTACAACGGGAAAAGAAAGCTCGCGGCACAGGAGCTTGGTATCTCGGAGCGCACTCTTTACCGAAAAATCAAGGAGTATGAAATCTGAATCCTGGAATATCTTCATGAATCGTGCATGGAAAGCCGGTTTGGTTCAAACAGTTCTGTTTCTTCTGATGCTTCCCGGATGCGGCATCTATTCCTTTTCGGGTGCAAGCACAACCGGGTTAAGCACCGTGAGCATCCAGTATTTCCAGAACAGGGCAAGCCTTGTGCAGCCGGGGCTGAGTCAGTATATTACCGATGAGCTGACAGACAAATGCAAGGCTCAGACAAACCTGGCTATCGTAAATGGTTTGGGAGATGCCAATTTTGAAGGGGAGATAATCGATTACAACACCAGGCCGCATACTGTGTCGGCCGATGCAAATGCTGCAGTGAACCGTTTCACGATAGGAGTCAGGGTTAAGTTCACCAATGTGGCTGATCCCGAGAAAAGCTTTGAACAGACTTTTTCCAGATATGAAGATTACAGCAGTTTGAGCGATCTGAGTGAAGTGGAGTCACAACTGTCCGAAAGGATAGTGGAAATGCTTGTTGAGGACATCTTCAACGCGGCATTTGTTAACTGGTAAGCGTAAATGAATAAAAGCGACTTTCTGAACCTGATGGGTGGAAATACGCCTGTCGACAGGCAGGTTCTCGCTGAGTTAAGCGAACTGGTAAACATATATCCGTATTTTCAGACAGCCCATATGCTTCTCCTCAAGAGTCTCAGGGATAATTCAGATATCCGCTTCGAGAATCAGCTCAGGAATTCCGCCATTCACATTGCCGACAGGGAAGTGCTTTTCAACTATCTGCAGATAGCGCCTTCGATTGTTGAGAAAGAGATTACTGATATTCAGAAGGAAACAATTGCAGTCCCGCCTGAACCGGAAATACAACCTGTTGAAATTCCTGAACCGGAAATACAACCTGTTGAAGTCCTGGAACCGGAGATACAACCTGCCGAGGTTCCTGAACCGGAGATACAACCCGTTGAAATTCCTGAATCTGTCGAGGGCGATTTTGCCCAGACCATTCTTGATTCGGCGATGAACAGCCAGAATTTCATTGATGAGATAGAAAGGGATTCAAGGCCCAGACCGGTGAAGGATCAGCCTGACAGTATGGCGAGCATTCTGGAAAGGACCGTTGTCGGAACGATTGATCCTGAAATGGACGACAGCTACTTTGGCCCGGACTTGTTCATTCCGGTGAGTTATGATGAACCTGAAACGGAAGAAGAGGAGGAAGAAATTTTCTATATGGATCCGGGATTCTTATTTACTCCCCGCGGTGAACCTGAGGAAGAGCCTGTAACTGTTGAGGAAGAGCCTGTAACTGTTGAAGAAGAGCCTGTAACTGTTGAGGAAGAACCGGTTATCACTGAGGAAGAGTTGGTTGCCATTGAGGAAGTGCCGGAAATTTCTGCAGAGGAACTCACCAGATCTGACATTGATCAGAAAAGGAAGGAACAGGCTGACCTTATCGACAGGTTTATCATGGCAAATCCGAGAATCATTCCCCAGATTGAAAAGCCGGCTTCCCCGAACGAAGATCTGTCGAAGCCATTTACGGAGGAGCACGGAGGATTTGTCACTGAAACCCTGGCAAGGATCTATGTCACTCAGGGTTATTATTCCAAGGCAATAGATATTTATGAGAAATTAAGTTTGAAATTTCCGCAAAAAAGTAATTACTTTGCGGCTCAAATTGAAAAGATAAGAGAGATTATAAAATAGCATAGAAATGGGAATATATATTTTTATTTCAGTTTTAATCATCATTGCCTGCGTACTGCAGGTTTTGATAGTCCTGGTTCAGAATTCAAAAGGAGGGGGTCTGGCTGCCAATTTCACTTCTGCCGGACAGTCGATGGGGATCAGGAAAACCGCCGATTTCCTTGAAAAATCAACATGGACACTTGCAGCAGCCATTCTTACTCTTTGTGTTGTTGCAACAGCTGCAATACCTCGCGGCTCGGGTGCAGAACGCTCAAGGATTGAAAGTTCCATTCAGAATGCTGTTGATCCGAATGCAATTCCCACACTTCCCACTGCTGTTCCCACTGATGGGGCATTAACACCTTCAGGAAACGAACAACAGCCTGAGGACTAAGGGTTTTACAACTTAAATATTAAACAAAGTGTCAGTTTGTCATAAACTGACACTTTGTTTTTACATGGGTTATGTAGTTGGTATACAGCAATATATGTCATGATGTCATGATTGTTTGCATGAAATTGTCAGTATCTGACCGATAAAATGTCGGCTTATTAGCCCGATAGTCGGGAAAAAACCGTTTGGCATAAATTTCGCTAAAAGTTGAGGCAGAAATCAAATCATTAACTTTAAAACTATATAAAGATGGCACAAGTAAAAGGAAAGGTATTGGCAGGGAAGGTTCTTGTAAAACCTCATGAAGCTGAAGCTAAGACTGCAAGCGGTATCATTATTCCTGATTCAGCAAAGGAAAAACCTCGTCAGGGCACGGTAGTAATGGTCGGGGCTCCGAAAAAAGATGAAGAGATGGAAGTAAAGAAGGGGGACGTTGTTCTCTACGGTAAGTATTCAGGCCAGGAACTGAACATAGACAATGAGGATTATCTTCTCATATCACAGTCAGACATACTTTTCATTCAGTAATTAACGCAAACAAATAAATTTTACAGATATGGCAAAAGAGATTAAATTCGATATTGAAGCTCGCGCACAGCTTAAAGAAGGAGTTGATAAATTAGCGAATACAGTAAAGGTAACCCTCGGTCCCAAAGGCCGGAACGTGGTTCTTGAGAAGAAATTCGGTGCTCCGCATGTGACAAAGGACGGAGTAACCGTTGCCAAGGACATTGAACTCTCGAATCCCTATGAGAATATGGGTGCCCAGATGGTAAAGGAAGTTGCATCAAAGACCGGTGACATAGCCGGTGATGGAACCACCACCGCCACTGTTCTTGCACAGTCAATCATTTCAGTTGGTTTGAAGAACATTACTGCCGGTGCAAACCCGATGGATGTCAAGAGAGGTATTGACAAGGCAGTTGAGAAAGTTGTTACCCATTTGAAATCGCAGGCCCAGGTTGTCGGAAACGACCTCAGCAAGATTGAGCAGGTTGCCAGGATTTCTGCAAATGACGACGTTGAGATTGGAAAGCTCATCGCCGAGGCAATGAGAAAGGTTAATAAAGAAGGTGTTGTAACAGTTGAGGAAGCCAAGGGGACCACTACATCCGTTGAGGTTGTCGAGGGGATGCAGTTTGACCGCGGCTATATCTCGGCCTATTTTGTTACCGACACCGAAAAGATGGAAGCCGAACTGGAGAATCCGTACATCCTGATTTATGATAAGAAGATTTCTTCAATGAAAGATATGCTTCCGATTCTTGAAACCACTGCCCAGAGCGGCCGTCCGCTTCTTATTATTTCTGAAGATGTTGAAGGTGAAGCTCTTGCGACACTGGTTGTCAACAGGCTCCGTGGTTCCCTGAGGGTTTGTGCCGTTAAAGCACCGGGATTTGGCGACAGGAGGAAGGAAATGCTTGAAGACATTGCCATTCTGACAGGCGGAACAGTCATATCGGAGGAAAAAGGTCTCAAGCTTGAGCATGCCACCCTCGATATGCTTGGAACAACTGAGGAGGTAACCGTAAGCAGGGAGAACACCACCATTGTCAAATGGTTTGGCGACAATGAATTGCTCTACGCCAGTGTCGGACAGATCAAGCAGCCGATGACCACCACAACCTCCGACTACGACAAGGAGAAGCTTCAGGAGCGTCTTGCAAAACTGTCAGGCGGCGTAGCAGTTCTCTATATCGGTGCAGCTTCGGAAGTTGAGATGAAGAACAAGAAGGACCGTGTTGACGACTCGCTTCATGCAACCCGTGCAGCCATCGAGGAAGGAATAGTTCCCGGAGGCGGTGTTGCCTATATCCGTGCCATTTCATCCATTGAAAAACTCAAGGGAGACAACGAAGACCAGACTACCGGTATTGAAATTATCAAGCGTGCCATTGAGGAACCTCTTCGTCAGATCGCGATCAATGCAGGCAAGGAAGGCGCCGTTGTAGTACAGGCTGTAAAGACGGGTAAGGGCGACTACGGTTACAATGCCCAGACCGACAAATACGAGAAGCTCTTCGAATCGGGTGTAATTGATCCGGTGAAGGTAGTAAGAGTTGCTCTTGAGAATGCTGCATCAGTTGCCGGAATGTTCCTGACAACCGAAGCAGTGATAGTTGATGAGAAGGAAGAAAAACAGCCTCCGATGCCACCGCAGGGCATGGGCGGAGGAATGCCGTATTAGTAAATAATATTTTTTCGAATAACATTAGTAATGCAGAGCCGGGCACGTCCCGGCTCTGCTTGTTTTAATACGCCAGGTATTTTATAATTTTATATATTTGCAGCTGTTTTTCAGATTATCAGCCGGATGCATCGAATCAGGAATTTCTGTATAATAGCGCACATCGACCACGGTAAAAGTACCCTGGCCGATCGTCTGCTTGAAAAAACCAATACTGTCAATGAAAGGGAGTTTCAGAACCAGGTACTTGACAACATGGATCTGGAGCGGGAGAGAGGCATTACCATAAAAAGCCACGCCATCCAGATGGAATACCTCCACGACGGTGAGTTGTATTGTCTGAACCTTATTGATACCCCCGGACATGTTGATTTCTCCTATGAAGTTTCCAGATCGATAGCCTCCTGCGAGGGAGCCCTGCTGGTTGTCGATGCCACCCAGGGAATCCAGGCCCAGACTATCTCCAACCTTTATATGGCCATCGATCATGACCTTGAGATTATCCCCGTACTTAACAAGATGGACATGGCAAGTGCGATGCCCGATGAGGTTAAGGATCAGATTGTCGATCTGGTTGGCTGCAACAGGGACGACATAATTGAGGCAAGCGCCAGAACCGGTATGGGGATCGACACCATCCTCGAAAGGATAATCAACCTTATTCCGGCTCCGGCAGGCGATCCGGAAGCGCCCCTTCAGGCCCTTATTTTTGATTCCATGTTCAATTCCTTCAGGGGGATAATAGCTTATTTCAAGATAGTCAACGGTACTATAAGGAAGGGCGACAGGGTAAAGTTTTTCAGTACAGGTCATGAATACACGGCTGATGAGATAGGAATTCTGAAAATGAAGCCGGAACCGCGCGACGAAATGAGTGCCGGAGATGTTGGTTACATTATTTCGGGAATAAAGGATTCGTCGGAGGTAAAGGTGGGAGATACGATCACGCATGTCAATAATCCATGTTCAAAGGCCATTGCAGGTTTTGAGGATGTTAAACCAATGGTTTTTGCAGGTATCTACCCTGTGGATGCCGATGAATACGATGATTTGAGGATATCGATAGAGAAGCTTCAGCTTAATGATGCTTCCCTGTCGTTCATACCGGAATCATCGGCTGCTCTCGGCTTCGGATTCAGGTGCGGATTCCTGGGACTGCTTCACATGGAGATTATCCAGGAGAGGCTCGACCGCGAATTCGACATGGATGTGATCACCACGGTACCCAACGTATCCTATAAGGTTTACACCACAAAGGGAGAGGAGATTGATGTTCACAATCCCTCAGGTCTTCCGGCCGTCAACTATATCGATCGCATCGAAGAACCGTACATTGTTGCACAGCTAATCACCAAGGCCGAGTATGTGGGAGCTATCATGAATCTCTGCATCGATAAGAGAGGGACACTTAAAAACCAGGTTTACCTGACCAGCGACAGGGTTGAGCTGACATTTGAGATGCCTCTGTCAGAAATTGTTTTTGATTTTTACGACAAGCTTAAAAGCATCTCCAAGGGATATGCCTCATTTGATTACTATTATACATCCTATCAGAAGGCCGATCTGGTCCGGCTCGACATTCTGCTGAACGGGGAGATGGTCGATGCGCTTTCCACTCTGATTTACAGGGGCCATGCCTACGATTTCGGGAGGAAGATATGTGAGAAGCTCAAGGAGCTAATCCCGCGGCAGCAGTTTGACATTGCAATCCAGGCTGCAATCGGGGCCAAGATTATATCGAGGGAGACTGTCAAGGCTGTCAGAAAGGATGTCACGGCGAAATGCTATGGCGGCGACATTACCAGGAAGCGCAAGCTTCTTGAGAAGCAGAAGAAGGGAAAGAAGAGGATGCGGCAGATAGGTAATGTCGAAGTGCCCCAGCAGGCTTTTCTTGCAGTGCTCAGGCTCGACTGAGCGATGAAATTAATTTCCGGGAAGATGCATTTTGGAAAAAATTCTTACATTAGTCGCGGGAAAATGAAGTATACTTCATATGAATTACCCTTCTTTCTAACCTAAACACGATGCCCCGGCTTTTCAAACTGGCCGGGGTATTATTTTTAGCATATAAGTCTGTAACCCTTGCCGTGTATGTTTAGGATTTTCACTTCCGAGTCCTTTTTCAGGTATTTTCTCAGTCTGGTTATATAGACGTCCATACTTCTGGCGTTGAAATAGTTGTCGTCGGTCCAGATGGTTTTCAGGGCATAGTTCCTTTCGAGGATCTCATTCCTGTACCGGTACAGCAGCAGGAGCAGTTCCGATTCCTTGGTAGTGAGGCTGATCTGATCATCTTTGAAGCTCAGCAGGTGCCTTTTACTGTCGAAGACATAGTCTCCTATCTGGTGCAGCTCTTCATTTTTGATTTCTGCCGGTCCAGCGGTTATTCTCCTGAAAATTGCCTCTATCCTGTAAAGAAGCTCCTCCATGTTGAATGGTTTGGTGATGTAATCATCGGCGCCCGTCCTGAAACCCTCGATAACATCATCCTCCTGGTTTTTGGCGGTGAGGAAGATCACCGGGATTGCCGGATCGATATTTCTTATGGCCTTCGCGAGAGCCAGCCCGTCCATTTCGGGCATCATTATGTCG
>ERZ1026792.2292-NODE-2292-length-10217-cov-6.743211_pt1 | contig 10217 bp, 16 predicted proteins | sample MGYA00520884_ERZ1026792 | MGnify/ENA primary metagenome ERZ1026792 (study PRJEB33270, sample SAMEA104284473) | anaerobic digester metagenome | biome: Anaerobic digester microbiome; feature: mesophilic sludge digester; material: Anaerobic digester biomass... | reverse complement strand
AATAATTCGGGCCTTGTTTCATAAAATCAATCATGGCCCGCACGTTTGTCCAATCAACGGAACCGACCACCGCAATCAACTCGTCCACGGCCTTGTCGTATGAGCCGTCGTCAAACGCGGGGCAGGCGGGCGTTTTTGGATGCCGAAAGGCCATACAAATTGCGGAACATTCTCCGACTACGGTTCTCTTGTCGTCGGGAAAAAACCCCCGTTCCTTGTCGGCGGGGGAAATCCACCACTTACACTTGCCGCAGGTGTGGCTCATTTCTTCCTCCTACAGCCCCGGCCTGATGCTGACCTTGACCACGCCCTCGTCGAACATATCCAACTCACGCGCCGCCGCTTCACTCAGGTCAAGCCCCCGCCCAAGTCGCGGGTGAGGCCCCCTGTCGTTGATCGTGCAGGTCACTTCCGCGCCGGTATCCAGACGACGAACCGTCCACCGGCTACCAAACGGCAACCACGGACTCGCCGCCGTCAGCGCGTTCCGGTCGAACGGCTCACCGCTTGCCGTCAGTTTCCCGTGATGCGCCCCGCCGTAAAATGACGCGGTTGTCGTCATCGTCACCGCCTCCTCCAAGTAAATCAGCCGGTCGGCAAGCGTCGCCATCTCTACGCGGTTGGCCTGTATCTCCGGCTCGATCTCCCGCGCCGCCCATGAGCGGCCGTTGTCAACCCCAGTGCTCCACCCCAACGCAAACGCCAGGGTGGACGCCAGCGCCAGGACGCACGGCCAAATGACCCACGTTGCTGAACGGGGGATGATGATCGTCATCACGCCCCCCCTGCTTTCGCCGCCAGCCGCTCCGCCGCCGCGTCCTCAATGCGCTCCTCGCATTCGGTGCAGACCATCTCGCCGTCGATGACATCCAGCTCATCGGCCGTAAACCATCTCAAGCACGCCCAGCACCGGCGGCGGTCGTCTTCCGGCTCCTGGTACCCGTCATCCTCCGGCGTTCCCCGGAGTCGGCCGGACTCGAAAAACGGGCCGACGTTTTCTCCCGTGATTGTTCTCATCATTCCCTCCTTTGCGTTCCAGTCGTCACCGAAAAAGAATAAAGCCAACCATCCCGGCGATCATGGGCGCCAGGACGATCCACCCAAAAATCCCAACGACGTCGTCATCGTCATCAAAGCGGTTGTTGCGGTGCATCATTCCCTCCTATTTCGACAGCATTCCAACGATTGAGCGACCGTCTACCAGGGTATTCGTTTCGCGCCGTTTCGATGCGGCCGTCCGGTAACATTCTATAAATCGTTTTTTTACGAAATCATTGTTTGGTTCCGACTGGCCAAACCCCCTCCATCCCCCAAATGCCAACCGTACGGCCTCGTTCACAACCGGGTCATCGGTGGAGGGTCCGGTTATCAGCGCGAGGTTGGCCCTGTGCCAGGCGTCCAGCGCCGCCGATTCAACCCGCTCGCCCTGAAGCCCAAGGGCCGCCTCTCGGATTTCGGCGACGGTGGGAAAGGACGTGTGCCTCCGTGTGGATACTATCGCGTCCACACCCCGCTTCAGCTCCGTCAGCGACAGGTCTGACAAGTACTCAAAATATAAATCTAGTTTTTGTTCCGACACCGCATCGCGATCAAAAATCGTTTGCAGGATCAGCATCAAGGTCAAGAATTGCTGGTACTCACGCTCTCGGATCATTGGCCTTCCCCTCTGATAATTGTTGCCGGGCGGCGATGGCCCGGAACCCCTCGTAAATATCCCGCCGCTGGGCAACTGGACGAGGGTTTGATTTCATCCCGCCGCCGCGCTCCTGAGACCTAGCCAACCAGTTAACGACGAACCGGCGGTAGTTTTTCTTTTTCCCCTTCGCTGGATTTGCCTTGATCCATTCGAGCATCGCCGCGAGCTCGCGGTCGATATCACAGGCAGGATAAGCGGCGGACCAAGACTCTCTGTCCTCCCCTTTGATCCCCTCCCATGAGAGAGGAAGAGAAGATGATATAGAGATAATACTAGAGGATATAAGAGGCGCTTCCGAAGAAACGGAAATGGATTTCCTTTTTTTCGGAAATGACTCGACTTGTCTTTTTCTTCGGTCAGTTAAGGAAAAATCATCCCATGATTTTATCCGATAAATCCCGTTTTCCAGTTTTTCCAGTTTTCCAAATTTTATGCATTTAAGGAGTGTCGTTTCGACTAAGTCGACATTTGCATGGAGCATTCCGGCGAGGTGTTCGATCGTGTACGGGAACTGCTCATTGGCCCGGATGAAGCCATTGTCGCGATTGGCAAGGGCCATAAGATCAACGAAGATTGCACGCTCTGCGTGTTCCAGCTCGTACCTGGTAGATCCGAAAAGCCACTTTTCGCCGTACAGGGGGAACCAGGAATAGAGGGGGTTTTTTCCGTGTTTCATGGTTTACCTTTCAAAAAAACGGCCGGGCGGGAGATATCGGCGAGTGTATTTCCTCCCCGATCTCCGACGCGAGGGGGACGCGCTTTTTTCGCCCGGCCAGAAGGAACCCATGACTAGAACGCTCTCGAGGAAACGTCGTCCTCGGAGTACACGCTGACCCCGGGAATCTTGGCGTCGCCCTTCAGCGCCCGGACGACCCGGCCGATTTTGACTTCATCGGGAATCAGATATTCGCGGGGGAGCAGGGCGGCGTCCTTGATACGAAATTTCCAGACCTTCCGCAGTGAAAGCCCAGTGGCAACCGGCGCGTCGGGGACGACGGGAGCCTCCTCGATCTTGGCCTCCATAACGTTGACGGCTTCCTGTGCGAGCGCTTCGGCCTTGGCAAAATTGCCCTTCGCTTCGGCCTTCTCCACGGCGCGGAGTTTCTTGTCGGCCTCGGCCCGGGCCTCGGCTTCGATTCTGGCTCGCTCGGCCTCTGCCTCACGGCGCTTCCGATCTTCCTCGGCCAAGTAACCGGCGATGGTCCGCTTGACAATCTTTTCCGCCTCATCAAGCGGCGCCGTGAATTTTTTCTTTTCGGCCAGGAGGGACCGGTGGAGCTCGTAAGCCTTGGAAATCTGCGGGTCAAACGTCTCGGCAATCCTTGCGGCCAGGGCTTTGACACTTTTGAGGAATCCGTTGGCCCTGTCGAGCGATGGCTGGTCGTTGACGCGGAGGGTCAGGGCGTACTTCGGAGCGACCAGCGCTTCCTGGCGGGGATCCCCGCCGGCCAGCTCGTCCTCGGATTCCGGGGAGGGCTCCTCGGGGAATTCCGATTCCTCGGAGGGAAACTCCTCCCGCTCGAGCGCCTGGGCCGGGGAAGCGAACTTTCTCCGGCGCGCCGGTCCAATCACCTTCTTGACGACGACTTCATCGGCCTTGTTCTGAACCTGAGTTTCCATCGTCAGCCCTCCATCCCGGCGTAAGCCTTGGCCGTGTGCTTCGCGGCGGACTTGGCCTTGCCCTTGCGGAGGTGGTCCGCCCAGCGGTTGAGGTAGTCGATCGCGGTCTCGGCCTCGACATTGGACAGATCGCCGGTGTCGGTGATCACCCGGCCGTGTTTCTTTTCGATCTCACCGCGGATCCCGGTCCAGATCGTCCCTTCCGAAATTCCGAGCGTCTTGAGATCACCCGATTTCGTCTTGATCTTTTCGACCTGCTCCGGTCGAGCCGAGACAAGAGTGGGTTCGGGGATTTCGTTTTCGGCGGATTCCTCGAAAGGAATCTGGGGCGGAAGGGATTCGACCGGCTTGGCGCCGGCCAGCCAGACCATGATCTGCTCGCCCGTCTTTTTCGTCGGCCTGAAGATCTGGCCGTCGAACATCGAGGTCCTATCCTTGGAGGCGACGGCGTTGTGATCCATTGCCAGGTCGAAGACGGTTGTGAATTCGTACTCCATGCCGTCGCGCTGGATCGGGGCCATGCCGACCTTTTTAGGGGCCGACTTGCCCTTCTCGTTGACCTCGAGGACGTAATCCTGCTTGGATCTCATGGTGCAAATCAGGATGATATTGGCGTTGAGGATGCGCGCCTTGAATTGCTCGTGCTCTTTTGTAATACCGGCCCAGTTTGTGTAGGAGTTTCCCCCGCGCTGGTCCAAGGCCTCCTTTTTCGATAGAAGCCCGCCCTCTCCCGCCCAAGCATGAGAGATCGAATCGACGACCAGCACGTCATAATTTTCGGCTTGTGCGGCCTCAATCGCCCGGACGTATTTGTCGATGGTATAAGGCGGCTCGAGCTCCAGGACATCAAAGGCCAGCCCCTTGAGCGGCCCCTTGTCCATGTTCGCGTAGAGCGACGCGGAGCCGTTCTCCGTATCGATCACGGCGATCCGTTTCCCCATCCCGGCCGCGATCAACAGGGCCGAGAACGTCTTTCCCGATCCGCTCGGCCCGGTGAGGGCCAACTTCGGCTTGTGTTGTTTGCGTTCCGCCTTGACGAATGTCATGTTGTCCCCCTAGAACGGGATGTCTCCCGGGTCTGCATCAGAGGGGAAGGCATCCGCGGCGGCGGCGGTTGCGGACGGCCGGGCCGTCGGCCGCTCGTCGGCCGGGGCCGTGATGATATAGTCCGGCGAGTTCTCGGACTGCCGATTGTCCGCCGGCCAGATCGTATAACGATAATCAAGGCCGGTGGGATTGGTGATGGAAACAGAGAGAAAAGGCTTGCCGTCTGGGGTCGTCCGTTTCCATGCGGCCCCGACTCGTTTCGTTTTAGCGCTCATGGTATCCTCCTTCCTACAGCGCCAGCGATAACTGGACCGCCGGGGAGGGCATGTCCCCCCCGGTCGGCCCCTCCTTCCGTACCCGATTTTCGCGTTCCCGGTGGTGCACCTCCTGCGGTTGACAGTATCCACATGCGGATCCCAGATGGAGGAATCCGCAGATCGGACAGCGTTGAGCGCTGGTCATAGCGTGTCGTCGATGTCCGAGGCGCGCTCGGCGAAATATTGATACAGATTCATTGGGCTCCTCCCGTTCCGATTTTTTCTACCGCCGCCTCGAGCGCCGACAACCGGGATTCGATGGCGGCGAACCTAGAGCTCTCGTTATCGCGCCGTTGACGCCAGGACCGAGCCCGGCATTTGTCGGAGCAAAACCGAGCCGGCCTGTCCGGGTTTTCCTTTGCGGGCGTGAAAATCGTTTCGCACGCCGTACAGGGGCGAGGACCCGGTTTCCCGGCCCTTGGACGTTGGCCGCGTACGTACGCGTTTAAACGGCAAGGAGACGGCAAGGAACCGGCAACGGCGGCGGTCTCGCGGGGAATCATGCGCCCTTGATCCTTTCGGCGATGAGTCGTCCCGCAGCGTCGGCGGAGTCAATGTCGATGGTACGGAGGCGGTCCGCGTGGTCGCTGAAAGTATGCTTCTTAAGGAATTGACGTATCCTGGCCGTGACAAGGTATCCAGGATTCCTGTCCCCGCTCATCCAGCGGTAAAAGACGTTCTCGGATACGCCTATCTCCTCGGCCAGAATCCGGGCGGGTAATTCGCCATTCCGGTATATCCGGCGCATGGTTTCAAGCTCTTGTTTCGTGATCCGTTCTCGTTTCATGAGCCTATCCTATAATAATGATTTATGACTTGTCAAGCATTTTCTTTCGCTATCTTTTCCACTCGGAAATGATAAAGTCCTTCGGTATTTTATCATACGGAATAGGAAGAAATGCGGCGCGGCTAGGGCCAGAAGGCTTGGTCATTAACGCAAGCCTCTCGGTTCCGCATAGCTTGAGCCAGTCAATCATTTTTAGTATGTCAATGATCTTCCATTCGATGAATTCTACGCCGGACTCATCCGAATATCCGTGTAGGTAAAATTGACTAGCAATCTTGAAGAACTCTCCGCGCTCCTTTGTGTGTCGGTTTTGCCAAAACTCCATAGTGAAGGTTCGGTACTTGTAGAACGCGAACGATAGCGCCTTTTCCTGGCCGGTCAGTTGCGCTCCGCTTTTTAGGCGGACCCGCATATCAATGGCAAACTGCTGATCCAGGACGAACAGTTCGGAAGCCCGGCTAAATCGATCTATGCTCTCGGGCGGTACATCGAATACATTACAAATAACCCGATCGCACGCCGGGCGCATCCGAATCGACTGTTGATATTCAGGGGTATCTTCAAGCGGCATTGACGCACCCTCGCTTGAGACAAATATCGATGGCCTTGGGGTCAACGTCGCAACCGATCACCCTTCGCCCGAGCTTTGCCGCCGCAAGGATCACGGTCCCACTTCCCGCAAAGGGGTCAAATATAAATTCTCCGAGCTTCGATGAATTACGGATAAGGCGCTCGATTAAGTCCATCGGCTTCTGCCATTCATGGAATCGGTCACCGATCCGACCGTCCGGAGCGTTGACGTTCTGGCAGGCGTATTGATGCGTCCCGTCGCTTGGCTTATTGATGGCCGGGGCATCCGGGCCGCGATAGTAAAGGATGATCTGATAATTCGACGTGTATCTTTTATTCGGTTGACGCTGGCCTGTGTTGTTATAGTTCCAAATCAAAACCTGTTCCAATTTTAGGCCGTGAGAATCCATGCGGAGATAGGCCGCGATTTCGGCCGGGTCCGCGCTGGCAAAGATATACGCCTGTCCGGTTGGCTTTACGCGGGAGAGGCAAGCGGATACGTGTCCCGTAAAGTCTCCCTCCGTAAAATAGGGCGGGTCAGTCAAGAGTAGGTCGATCGGAGGTGTTGTCTTTAATACATCCAGGCAATCTCCCTTGACGATGACGGGGCGCTCGGACAGCGCGGCCTTCGTCTCGGCTATATGGCGTTCGCGGCGAACCTCGATGTTCTTTTCTGCCTTGGCCTTCGATACGGGCTTATGTTCGAGGATCGCCTTTTGTAATTCCGGGCTTCGCTCCACTTCCTCGGCAAATTTCGCGTCCCGCTTGATCGTCGCGGGGGAGACGCCGTGTTCTTTGGCGAGTAACTCGGCCGTCTTAGCAGGGGGATCATTTTGACCCCTCTGCTTATACTGGTTTGCGCCCGTCCCGCCTTGCGCCTTCTTTGCCCGGTTGTACCTTCTCCCCCGAAGCAGGCTCATTTGGTCCGGCGTGAGGTTGCGTCGTCCGAGTTGGTTCCTGTCGATCCAGTCGGCCGCCGCCGCCCGGTTCGGCAATTCAATCGCCGTTGTTTTATACGGAAGTTGGAGCCGCTCGCAAATCTCGAATCGGTTATGCCCGTCCAAAATAATCCCGTCCCAAATGACAAGCGCGTCCCGGCAACCTTCGGCCCGGATATTCGCTTCCAGTTGGATTCGCTCATCCTCTGACAGCGGCGGGATCAGCGCGTGAAACTCCGGGTCAATAATTGGCTTGGTCATCGTGCCTCCATAAAATAAAAAGCCCGGCTCGCTCCTGCTGTGATCCCCGCCGCGCGATATGCGCTTTGAGACAGAATACGAACCGGGCGTTATTTGTTTTGTTCATTGGCGAAGATCACAAAAACAACCTACGCTTTTTTGCGTAGAATGTCAAGGGGGAATTTGCCCCGGCCTTTTGGTTCGTAGCCCTCCCCGCGTCCCAGAACGTCCCCCATTTTCGCCGACCAGAAAACAAAGATTTTTGAAGATTTTTTACCCGTTTATTATCAATAACTTACGGGGCATATTTAAGCGGATTGTATTATATGCGCTTGACATTGTATTAGATTGTGTTATAATACGGGCATGATAAACGATGCGAGAGACAAAGAGGAGAGCACAATGATCATCAGCAGTCAGCGCCACTTGGACGGCGAGATCGTCGCGGCCAAGCGAGCCGCCCATGATTACGTCGTCACACTATCGCCCGAGTTTTGCCTCGGAGGCGTGCAATATCAGGTCATCCTCGACGGTCACCACTCCCTAGCCGCCGCGAGACTCGACGGCGTTGATCCTGTCTACCGCGTGGCAACGGTCCAAGTTTGCGACTGCGTCGCCCTCCTAGACACGTCCATCGAGGATTTTTTGGCTGCGGCGTGGATCGACTCCGACTGGTACGATATCGAGACGGGCGTTAGTGCGTGGTGATACAATGGCGCGCAAACCTAAGCCCAAGACCGTCCCCATCGGCCCGATCCGGATCGACGCTGATCTTGCGGCCCGGCTGAAAAAAGCGGCCGCCGACGATCAGCGCTCTGTTGCCTCTGTGATCCGGATCGCCGTCCAGAAACATTTGGACGGTTTGGACGCGGCCGCGAAGTCCCGCTAAATTTCCACGGGCGGGCGCCCGCGCTGGTCCTTGGCCTCGTGCCAGAGCATGAACAGCAGGCAACAAATCGCATGCGCCAGGTGGCTCTCACCCGTCTCCGGGTCCGTCCGCTCCCCATCTTGCCAGGAGGTGACGTGCCTGATCGTTGCGTCGTAATATCGATCCAGGGCGTCGGGGACGTGCTGCCAGTTATCGGGCGCGTACTTCCGGGCCCCGAACATGAGCACACGGACAACGGGCTCCAAGAGTCGGAGCGGCAGCAGGCTCCACTGAAGCTTGCCGGCGTCGAGTTTCGTCCCGGGCTTGCAAGCACCGGGGGTTGCTTTCGGCATAGGCAAGCCCCCTGGCTTCACGACTTGAACCGCTCCACCATCGCGCCGGCCAGGCTCTCGCCCTTCCAGATCGGGACGTGTACCCGCTGAAAGTTCCCCGACTTGGCGATGAAGTCGATAGCATACCCCTGACTCCAGGACGTCGGATCGCTATGCTTCCAAATCGGCTGCATCTGAGACAGGCAACCGGGGTTGAACGCCTTGCAGATTCCGATCCCGGGATAGACGATTGTCGCCGTGTCCTCCCGATGGGTATGAAAGAACGTCACGTTCCCGGCGGTCTTCTGGACGGCATCCCGGGCGGCGTTTTTCGAATAGGCCAGGGAATGCGTGAAGAACATCTTCCCGAGCTGGAGCCAACCACGCGGCAGCCCGGCGCCGTAGATCTCCGTTCTACGGTAATAGGGAATCCCGCGCTCCTCGAGCCGAAGCAGGGAATACGGGGAGAACGCCTTGCGGAGAAATTCCGCGTCCCGGCCATGAGCCATCGTTTGATCGACGCACCAGCGTTCTACCCGGTCCTCATGATTTCCTTCGAGGTAGTGAATCTCCGCGTCCGGGGCGGCCTTCTGGAGCTCATCCAGGAACCAAGCCGCGGCCTGAATGTCCTCCTGATAGGAATAATCGCAGGTGGCCACGAATCCGATAGGCTGATGCTTGGCCAGCCATCCGCCGCATTCGATGATGTCCCCGCCAAGCACGATGACGTTGGGCTTGAAAATGCGGATGTCCCGCAGGAACGCTTCGACGGCCGGCCGGTCCATCATCATCCCGTGAACGTCGCCGGCAGACATGCGAACCTGGTCCTCTTTGGTTCGCTTGGGATCATGGGGCCGACACTTCGGGACGGGGCGGGCGTTCCGCATGTCGTTGTACTCATCGAGGAGCTGCGCCCGGTCCGCCATGAGCGCCTTGATGGTCCGCTGGAAGTCGGCGATCTTGGACTGGGCATCGATGACCTTTTCCATCGCCGGGTCTGACGTGATGTGCTTTCCCTTGAGGTCGATTTTTGCGGTCACAGCAAATCTCCTTTTGGCGTCTCGGGATGGACAACGATCGGGACATATTCGCCGGGCGTGGCTTCGACGTAGGCCAGGGCCTTATGATTCTTGGCGTGGGTTTTCAGGGTCTCCTCGGACACGCCCCAGGCCCGGGCAAGGTCCGGGACGGGATATCCCATGCCGCGCTCGAGGCCGTAGAGTCGGCCCTTCATCAGGTCCACGGGCTTTTTGCTGAGCAGGTGGACTCCGGCCAGTGGGATGGCCTTGACCTTGGGCGGATGCACTGACAGGGCAGCCGCCGGCGGGAGCGGCGCGAACGGTGATTCGTGCCGGGGCGGCAGCCCCTCCCCGCGCCTCACGGCCTCGACCTCGGCCTTCATCCCGCCTGTCGCATTACTGATTCGCTTGGTATCCCAGTCGGGATGACGTTCGATGCAGCCACGAATCTTTTCTTCAAGGGTCATGGTTTCTCCTTTGAGAGCGCCAGGCCGCGAAGCCGGGGGATTCTTTTAACCGGGCTACCGGTCGCCCGGAACCCTACCGATTCAACGCGGCCCAGCATATCTTATTTTCCCGCGAGCGCCCGCTGTTCGGCCCAATCGGCCAGCCGGATGTCCTGCTGGCCCCAGGCGGGCTCGCAATGAGCGTTGTACGTTTGATATGTCAGCCCCCGGTCTTTGAGGATTGACCGCATCCGGCGACACTGCTCGAGAGACGGGAGTCTCATCATGCCGTTATCGTATCCGGTGGCGTGACGGTCCTGGCCGTCGCCGTCTATCT
>ERZ1026792.2291-NODE-2291-length-10218-cov-3.987613_pt1 | contig 10218 bp, 10 predicted proteins | sample MGYA00520884_ERZ1026792 | MGnify/ENA primary metagenome ERZ1026792 (study PRJEB33270, sample SAMEA104284473) | anaerobic digester metagenome | biome: Anaerobic digester microbiome; feature: mesophilic sludge digester; material: Anaerobic digester biomass... | reverse complement strand
CTGGAAAGACTTATTTAGCTGTTTTATATGCAATGCAAGCATTAAAGATGGGAAGAATAAGTAAAGTTGTTTTAGTAAGACCAGTAGTAGAAGCAGGAGAAAAGCTAGGGTTTTTACCAGGAGATTTAAAAGAGAAAATTGATCCTTATTTAATTCCTTTATATGATGGAATTATAGAAGCAATAGGTAGCGAGAATCAAGAAAAGTATGTTAACAAGAAGATTATTGAAATTGCACCACTTGCTTATATGAGAGGTAGAACTTTGGAAAATGCGATTATCATTTTAGATGAAGCGCAAAACGCTACAAAGATGCAAATGAAGATGTTTCTAACAAGACTTGGTTTTAATTCGAAAATGATAGTTACTGGTGATATCACCCAAATAGATTTACCTAGAAAATCTGACTCTGGTTTAGTTGATGCTTATTATAGATTAAAAAATATCAAAGGTGTTAAGTTTATTGAATTTGATAGTAGAGATGTAATGAGACACCCATTGTTATTTGAAATCATTAAGCGTTATGAGGAAGATAATGAAAATTAATCTGTTTTTAGAAGTAAAAGAAGAATTTGCGTTTGAAGATTTAATTAAGAAAATCGCAAAACTATTTAAAGATAAAAAAAGTTTATCATTAATAATTGTAAATGATAAACAAATGCGAGATATTAATTTTCAGTATCGTGATCTTGATAAAACAACTGATGTTTTATCTTTTCCCGATACAGAAGAAGATTATTTAGGCGATATATTCATTTCTTTAGATAAAGTTAAACTTCAAGCTGTAGAATATGAACATAGCGAAATGGAAGAATTCGCTAGATTATTAATTCATGGGATTTTACACTTAGTGGGTTATGATCATATTAAAGATGAAGATCATGAAGTTATGGTAAAAAAAGAAGAAGAATTATTAAAGAAACTTTTTGGATAAATGAGGTAAATGTTATGGAAAAACTATACAAAGAAGCATTAAAAGCATTTGATAATGCTTATGCTCCATACTCTAAGTTTCATGTAGGTGCGGCTGTTTTATTAAAAGATGGGACAATTGTAAGTGGTGCTAATGTAGAGAATGCATCTTATGGCTTATCTAATTGTGCTGAAAGAACTGCGCTTTTTAAAGTTTATGCTTTAGGCTACAGAAAAGACGATATTGTGAAGATGTTAGTATTAGCTGATACTTTAGAGCCTGTTTCACCTTGTGGTGCTTGTAGGCAAGTTATGTCTGAACTTTTAAATGAAGATACACCGATTATCCTTACAAATCTTAAAAAAGTTACTAAACAATACACAATTAAAGAATTATTACCATTCAGTTTTAAAGAAAGCGATATGGATGATGCCAAAAAGTAGATCAGGGTTTGTAACTATTATTGGTAGAAGTAATGTTGGTAAAAGTACCTTTTTAAATTATGTAATTGGGAAAAAGGTTGCAATTACAACTCATAAACCGCAAACAACAAGAAATGTTTTAAGGGGTGTTTATAATAGTGAAGATGCACAAATTGTGTTTGTAGATACACCGGGAGTGCAAAAAGGAAAAACTGCTTTAGATAAGAAAATGAATAAAGCAGCATTTTCATCACTTTATGATGTTGATTTAATTCTTTATATGATTGACTGTAATCAAAAGATTAATGACGAAGATAAGTTAATTTTAAAAAGTTTAAAGAATTTAGAGACACCAAAGTTTTTAGTTGTAAATAAAATTGACAATTTAAAAAATGAAGCTTATATGGTAGAAAATGTTTTAAATTTAATGAATGAACTACCATTTGATGAGGTCTTTTATATTTCTAGTCTTGATGGTAATAATGTAGAGCGTATGCTTAAAAAAGCTATTAGTTATTTACCTGAAGGAGAACCTTTCTTTTCCGAAGATACTGAAAACTTGCAATCTGAAACCTTTATGATTTCAGAGATTATAAGAGAAAAGATTTTACTTTTAACTCATGAAGAAATACCACACTCTGTAGGTGTGATTATTGAAAGCATTAAAGAAGATGAAGAAGTAGAAGATTTACTTGTAATTGAGGCAAAGGTGATTGTGGAGAAGGCTAGTCAAAAGGGAATTGTTATTGGTAAAAATGGCTTGATGCTTAAAGAAATTGGAACCGAAGCAAGAAAAGAGATTGTAAGAACAATCAAAAGAAAAGTTTATTTAGAGCTTTATGTTACTGTTGAACCAAACTGGCGCAGTTCTGATTTAGGAGTTAAAAAAGCAGGCTATGAGTAATCTTTTAGAAGGCTTAGTTCTTAAAGAACAAAAATATCAAGAAGATTCAAAAATAGCTTATATTTTGACTAATGATGGTTTAAAAAGTTATTTAGTTAAAGGGGCTTATAAAGTAAATGCGAAGAATGCAAGTTATTCTATTCCCCTAACGAAGATTAGTTTTGACTTTAGTTCGAAAAATAATTTCAATGTTTTAAAACAAGGCAAAGTTTTAAATAATTATTCTAAGATCAAAGCAAATTATGAATTATTGTTAGGTGCTTTAGAGGTGTTAGATTACACTTATGATTTTGCTAATCATGTAAGTGATTATGATTTGTTTTACCAGTTTGTAATCTTTACTTTAGATAAGCTAGAAGAAACTGGTAATTTATATTATATAGCTATTTTTAAGTTAAAACTGCTATACTTACTAGGAATTGGACCTGTTTTAAATAGATGTGTTTTATGTGGTTCAAAAGAAAATTTAATTGGCTTTAGTTTAAATAAAGCAGGATTAATCTGTAAAGAATGTAATGATTATAGTTTAATAAAACTAGATGATTTTATGAAAACTATTATTGTGATGTATTATACAAAGTTAGAAGATCTAAATGAAGAAATGTTTGATTTAAAGTATTTAGATAAAATCAATAAATTGTTAGATCAATATTATGAAATTCATTTGACTTATAAGTCAAAGGCAAATAAAGTTATCAAGAAGATAAAATAGAGGAGGAGGACAATTATATGCCATTAGGAATGACAAAAGCTACTCATATTTCTGAGCATAAAGGGCATAAGGAACTTACGAAGAATCAAAAAATCTTGGAGTATCTAGATCCTAAGTATGTTTACTTTCCAGCCCAAAGACCAGATTTAGAGTATGAAGTTTTAGTTAAGGTAGGAGATGAAGTTAAAATTGGTGATGTTTTGACAATTTCAAAAGCATACTTTCCAGTAATAACTCATTCTTCTGTTAGTGGTAAAGTTACAGCAGTTGATAAGAAGGTATGGCATCCATCTGGGAGAAAAATATCAGCAATTGAAATTGAAAACAACTTTAAAGAAGAAGTAACTTACCTAAAAGAACAACCTTTAACAAAAGAAGGTATTATTGAAACAATTCGTTTAGCGGGGATTGTGGGGATGGGAGGAGCTGGATTTCCAACTCATGTGAAATACACTCATCCTAAATTTCAAACTGACACTTTAATTGTAAATGCAGCTGAGTGTGAGCCTTACTTAACTTGTGATTGTGTTTCAATTAAACATCGTGCTAAAGATTTAATCCAAGGGATTAAGTATGCAATGATTGCAAATGATGCTAAGAGGACTGTTATCGCAGTTAAAGAGTGCCATAAAGATGTTATTGCCCTTTTAGAAGAAGAACTAGCAAAAGAAGAAAACATTAGTTTATATATTCTAAAAGATGTTTATCCTGCTGGTTGGGAGAAATATATTGTAGAAAAGGTGCAAAAGAAAACTTATAAAGGATTGCCATGTGAGACTGGTGCTGTTGTAAGTAACGTAAGTACTTTAATTGCAATTAACGATGCAGTATCTAAAAAGATGCCTTCTGTAAAGAGAGTTATCACTGTAAGTGGTGAAGGCATTAAGAATCCTCAAAACGTATTAGTTAAAATTGGAACACTTGCATCTGAAATTATTGATAAAACTGGTGGATATGCTGATGATTTAGAAAGTGGATATTTAGTAGCCGGTGGTCCAATGACAGGTAATGCTCAATTCTTTGATAGTTTTATGGTAGAAAAAACTACTACAGGACTATTAGTTTTTAAAGAACAACAAGGAAAAGAAGAAGCATGTTTAGGGTGTGGTAAATGTATTGACAATTGCCCAGTTAAATTAGCACCTGTTTTAATTAAACTTGCATATGAAGATAAAGACAAAGAAAAAATGGCCAAATTACATGCTGACTTATGTATGGAATGTGGTTTATGTTCTTACACTTGTCCTTCAAGAATAGAACTTACTGAAGCTGTTGGTAAAGCTAAGAAAGTTGTTAGAGGTAAATAAGATGGTTAAAGAAAGAAGATTTTCAACAAGTAAAGCTCCTATAATTAGAAAAGCAGATTCTAATTTCTTTACAAAAGATATTATGATTCATTTCATGATTGCTTTAATTCCAATTGTTGTTTTTGGATTTGCCAAGAATGGAGTGTTACCTTATATCTATACAATAGGAGAAAGAACTTTCGCTGATTTTATGGCGATGTTGAAGCCATTAATATTGGTAATAATTGGCGGTCTAACTAGTTTTCTAGCAGAGTTAATTTACTTTGCCTTAGTTAAGAAAAGTAAATCGCCCGTAAGTGATGCTTTGGGATCATATTCAATGATTCCTGGATTACTAATTGCTGTTATTGTTCCTTTATATACACCTGTTTGGGTTTTAATCTTAGGATGTTTATTTGGAACAGTAATTGGTAAATTAGTATTTGGTGGATTTGGGAAAAATATTTTTAACCCTGCTTTAATTGGGTATTTATTTATCCAAACTGCATTTAGTGGAGTTATAGCTGCTAACGGTGGTGCTTTAAACCCAATGGAAGTAGAATCAATTGTAAGTGGTGCTACTCCATTAGCTGCTTTCAAAAATGATATGTTTGGTTCATATGATGCTTTAGTAAAGCCTTATGGAACAATTTTAGATTTCTTTTTAGGTGATGTACCGGGTGCTATTGGTGAGACTAGTTCAGTATTGTGTTTAGTAGCATTTGTATATCTTGCTATTAATAAAGTAATTGATTGGAAAATTCCACTTATTTATATCGGTGGTGTGTTTGGTTTAACTTATATTTTAGGAGCATTTAATGGCCACGCCGCTGATTTGTGGTATCCTGCTTATGGTATCTTTACTGGTGGTTTAATGTTTGGTGCTGTTTTCATGGCAACTGAACCAGTAACCGCACCTAAGACTCCTAATGGTAGAGTATTATATGCAATTAGTTTAGCAGTATTAACTGTGATGTTTAGATATAAATCTAATTTCCCTGAAGGCGTTGCATCATCAATTTTACTTATGAATATGTTTGTATTCATTTATGATAATATTGCAGCACCTTTAAGAGTAGAGCAAAGAAAATGGAAAGTTGCTTTAGTTTATGGGTTATTTGCTTTAGTATTTTTAGGTATTTTCGCCTTTGTATTATTTACTACTGGTAAATTTGCTCCAGCTGAGGCTTTAATGATTAACAATCCATTGTTTAATTTAGGTTTTGGAGGTCTTAAATGAGCCAAAATAAAAATAGTGTTTTAAAGAATGTATTACATTATTCAATCTTTTTACTTGTTTTAGGACTTTTAGTTGGAGGAATTCTAGCTGCTTTAAATGCTTGGACTTATCCAATTATTAAAGAACGTAAAGAAAGAGAAGTAAGAGAAAAGTTAGAAGCTAGTTTCACATTTACTAGTTTTGAAACTGAAGGCTTACTTGAAAAATATCCATTAGCTGGTGCTAATGCTAGTATTGAAAATATTTATTTAATTGGTCAAGAAGAAGGCCAATATAATGAAGTAGTCTATGAAGTAAAATCTAAAGGTTATGGTGGCGATGTTGTTTATTTCTTAAGTATCTATGGTACTGGAGTAATTGGTAAATTGGTCGTTTTTGATGTTTCTTCTGAAACTCCAGGATTTGGATCTAAAGCAGCAACTCATGATTTTAATGTAGCTGGTAGAAGTACAGAAGACTTTGTTTTTGAAGTTGGAAGTAAAGAAAACTACATTGCTGGTTCAACTGTAACATCTAGAGCAGTTGATGCGGGTGTAACTTTAGCAGTAGAGCATTACAACAAATATAAAGACGAGTTAGGTTTAGCGGCAGTAGAAACAAAAACTTTTAAATTTGAAAGTTGTGAACAAGATTTAACTGCACTACCTGATTTAAGATATAAATATGTTTTATCATATGGAGATGATGTGTTAAATGTTTTAGTTGATGGTGATTATAAAGTAGTTTCAGTTACTGAAGCTGGTTATGATGATAAGCATCAAGATATTGAAACTTTAATTGCAACTAAACAATTAAAGACTTATATTGCAAGTTCAGTAAAAGCTGGTAATGTTTATACAGTAGAAGCATATGGCACTGGATTTGAAGGGAAAGTAAAATCAACTTATACAATTGAAAGTGGTAAAGGTATTACTGCAGTTGATATTAATGATAAAGCAGAAAGCTATCCTGTTTCTAATGATGTAGCAGCAGAACTTGCAGCAGAAATCTTAGAAAAACAAGAAACTTTAGATGACATAGCAGTTGTTTCAGGTGCTACTGTAACTTCTAATGCTATTTTAGATGTTGCTAAGTTAGTTGCTAGATATATGGTAGATGTATTAGGGATTCAACCTGTAAAACCAGTTGAGAAAGTTTTCAAAGTTGAATCAAGAGCGCAAAATATGGCTGCTTTACCAGAACTAGAGTTTAAGTATGAAGTTTCTTATGGTGATGAGATATTAAATATTACTGTTGATAGTAACTACAAACTTCTAACAATTAGCAATGAAGATTATTTAGCTAAAAAAGAAGAAATTGAAACAGTTATTGGTAAGAGAAAAGTTTCAGAGTATATCAAGAGTGCTAGTGTAGAAGGAGATGTTACTACACTTGAAATCTATACAAATGGATTTGCAGGTAGAGTTACTTCTACATACACAATTGAAGGAGGTAGTATCACTGCTGTTACAATTAATGATAGTGGTGAATCATATGATCAAGTTGGTGTATCAACTGATTTAGCTACTCATTTCCCACCAGAAATTATTGCTGGTCAAGGTGATTTAGATAGCATCAACGTTGTAAGTGGTGCTTCTGTAACATCTAGTGCAATTTTAAGAGCAGCAAAACTTGCAAAACAATATATAAGTGAGGTGTTATCATAATGAAAAAAGAAAATAGTAAACTTCACATTTTAACAAAAGGATTTATTAAAGAAAATCCATTATTCGTTTTAGTTTTAGGAACTTGTCCTGCTTTAGCTATTACTACAAGTTTAGAGAATGCTTTAGGTATGGGTGTTGCGGTATTATTTGTATTAGTTATGTCTAACATCATTATTTCCGCAATTCGTAAAATTGTTCCAAACGAAATTAGAATACCTGTTTATATCGTTGTTATAGCAGCATTTGTAACGATTGTTGATATGAGTATGGGAGCTTTCTTGCCTGCCTTACATCAATCTCTTGGTATCTTCATTCCTTTAATAACAGTTAACTGTATTATTTTAGGAAGAGCAGAAGCATTTGCTTCTAAAAATTCTGTTTTAGATTCACTATTAGATGGTGTTGGTATGGCATTAGGCTATACTTTAGCAATCGCAATTGTATCAATTGTAAGAGAGTTTTTAGGAACTGGTGGAATTACAATCTGGGGTAACTTAGGTTTCGTTTTAGGAAAAGATTTGGAGACTGGCGTAAGTAAATTTGATTTCTTTACAAACTTCTTTACAACTCCAGCTGGTGGATTTATCGTTTTAGGTATTGTTTTTGGTGTTGTTGCTTTAATTAAAAATAAAGCTAAGGTTAAAAAAGAAGCTGATAAAAAGAAAGGTGCAAAGGAGGCTTAATTATGGGTAGTGTTTTAAGTTTAGCTTTTTCAGCTATTATTATTCAAAACGTAATTTTAAGTAAGTTTTTGGGTATTTGTCCTTTCTTAGGTGTATCTAAATCAAAAAAATCAGCTGTTGGTATGGGTGTAGCTGTAGTATTTGTTATTACTGTTTCATCTATTCTAGCTTGGGTTTTATATAAATATGTTTTAGTACAATTAGAGATGATTTATATGAAGACAATTGTGTTCATTTTAGTAATTGCATCTTTAGTTCAAGTAATTGAAATGTTCTTAAAGAAATTTAGTCCTGCTTTATATAAAGCTTTAGGTATTTACTTACCTTTAATCACTACTAATTGTGCTGTATTAGGTATGGCAACACTAGTAGCAGAAGGTAATTATACATTTTTAGAAATGTTTGTTTATAGCTTTTCATCAGCTGTAGGCTTCTTACTTGTTATTTATATCTTCTCTACAATTAGAGAAAAACTTAATCGTATGGAAGGTGTTATGAAAGACATTCCGATTGCGTTGATTACTGCTGGTTTAATGGCAATGATTTTTGCAAGGTTTGCGGGGGTGATTTAAAATGTTATTAGCAAGTGCTTTTGGCGTTTTTGTCTTACCTGCGATTATATTAGCAAGTATTGGTTTAGTGTTTGGAATTATGATTGGGTTCGCAGAAAAGTATTTTCATGTAGAAGAAGATTTAAGAGTTCAAACAGTAGAAAAATTACTACCTGGATTAAACTGTGGTGGTTGTGGTTATCCTGGATGCCCAGGGTTTGCAAAAGCGATAGTAGAAGAAGGGGCATCACCTAATAAATGTAAACCTTTAGCTGCTGATGCTAAAGAACAAATAGTAGCTTATTTAAAAGAAGAGCTTGCAAAAGCCGAAAGTAAGTAAGAATAAAAAAATAAAAGGCCTGAGGCCTTTTATTTTCATTTGTATTTTCATTTTTTACTTGCTTTTTACAATCACATATAGTATAATATAAGTATCATTTAAGGAGGATATAAAAATGAGAAAATTACAAAAGTTAGTATTAGTTCTTGTTTTGATGCTAGGCTTAGGCTTACTTGTTGGGTGTAGTTGTGAAGATGGAAAGAAGAAATTAGAAGATATACAAGTATCACCAGCAGAAGTAACTTTAGACGCAGGTCAAATTAAAGAACTAGAAGTAAAACCAGTTCCTGCTGATGCTGAACTTCCAGCAGTTGAATTTACATCTTCAGATAGTACTGTTGCAAGTGTAGGAAAAGATGGCAAAGTATTAGCTGTAAAAGCAGGTACAGTAGAGATTACTGTTAAAGCAGGTACATTTACTAAGAAAGTTACTGTATCTGTTAACCCAGTATTAGCTACTGCTCTTGAAGTAGCTGCTACATTAGCATTAGAAGTTGGAGCTAAAGCTACTATTAGTTATAAAATTAGTCCACAAGATGTTACAAACAAAGTTCCTTCATTTGAATCAAATAACCCAGCTGTTGCAAGTGTTAATGCTGAAGGTGAAGTAACTGGAGTTGCAGCAGGTGAAGCTATTATTAAAGTAAAAGCTGATGCTATTGAAAAAGAAGTTACTGTTACTGTTACTGCACCGGTTGTTGAAAGAACTTATCCATGTGATGGAGAGTTTTCAGCATTTGAAGCTAGTTTAAACTATGGTGCTCCAATGTATACAATGGTTACAGTTAAAATTGAAAATGATGAAGTAGTAAGTTTCTATATTGATGCATTACAAAGCAAAAAGAATGAAGCTGGAACAAACTATGATTGGAATGCAAAATCAAAGAAAGAATTAGGTTATCTATATGGTATGCATAACGTTAATAATGCTGACGCAGGATATGAAAGACAAGATCTTTCAACTGAAGAAGGTTTAGCTGCATATCAAGCATACTTAGCAGAAGTTGGTAAAAAAGAATGGTTTGAACAAGCTGAATTACTAGAAGCTGCATTTTTAGAATCTACTGATTTAGAAGTTGATGAAGCAGGCACTATTACAAGTGTAGCTGGCGTTACTATCAAAGATGGTGGCTATTCTAAACTTGCTAAAGCTGCTCTAGCTAATGCAAAAGCTGGTAAAACTGTTAAATTAGTTGCAACTAGCAACTATGGTTCACCTAACATCGTTTGGGTTGAAGCAACTGTTGGTGCTGATGGTGCATTTTCTGCTTTAGAACTTGACACATTACAAGGTAAAGTTGTTAAAAACTCTGAAGACGTAGTTACAGGTTATGCTTGGAACGAAAAGAGCAAACAAGAATTAGGTTATTTATATGGTATGCATAACGTTAATAATGCTGACGCAGGATATGAAAGACAAGATCTTTCAACTGAAGAAGGTTTAGCTGCATATCAAGCTTATTTAACTGAACAAGAAAAATTAGAATGGTTTGAACAAGCTAATATGATTACTGCATATGCT
>ERZ1026792.2290-NODE-2290-length-10221-cov-6.603428_pt1 | contig 10221 bp, 7 predicted proteins | sample MGYA00520884_ERZ1026792 | MGnify/ENA primary metagenome ERZ1026792 (study PRJEB33270, sample SAMEA104284473) | anaerobic digester metagenome | biome: Anaerobic digester microbiome; feature: mesophilic sludge digester; material: Anaerobic digester biomass | place... | reverse complement strand
ATGCTGGTTGCAGGAATCCCGCATATCTGAGCGAGTCCTTTGTGAGCTTTGTGTTCTTTGTGGTTAAATTATTGCACGTGTTATTAATTAAAGATAATTCCTCAACCACATAGAACAGAAGCGATTCCATTGGTCATCGGTTAAGGACATTTAGGACGAGTGTTATGTAATATTGCCTTTTTGTACTTAGTATATTTTTAATTCATGTTTAGATATATATAGGAGCTGTGATCTAATTATCCCTCAAGAAGGGGTAGCAAATGGCAGCAGAACGCTCGTTAGCAGAGCAAAGTTTCATAGAGAAGGATCTATGCACGATGTTCTCGCCGGACTTTTTGAGGAAAACTGCGGCAGAGACTGGTTTAATAAAGCGTGAACGTAAAATCGATGCAGTAATCATATTTTGGGTTTTGGTTCTGAGTTTCGGAGTCCGTCTTCAGAGATCGCTGGCTAGTTTGAAGAGAAGTTATGAAAAAGAAGCTCATGAAAAACTAAGTGATAGTAGCTGGTATTACAGATTTACTCCAGAACTTGTGGAATTTCTCAAAGCATGTGTTCTTCATGGAATTGAATACCTTGCGCAAGAACAGAGTTATAATCTCAATAAGAAGTTATTTCAGTTTCGAGACGTCTTGATCCAAGATAGCACAATAGTTCGACTTCATTCAAGTCTGGCAAAGCTCTACCCAGCGGCCCGATCCAAAGGAGAAGCTGCTGGCCTTAAGATTGCGGTTCTTGTCAGTGCAGTTGGAAACACCCCAGAAAGCGTTGCTATACACAACGAACGTACCAATGAGCTAAAGACTATTAAAGTCGGCCCCTGGATAAAAGGGAAAATACTGCTCATTGATCTTGGTTTCTATAAATATCAACTATTTGCCAGAATAGCTGAGAACGGAGGTTTTTTAGTCTCTCGATTAAAGGATAATTCGAATCCAATGATCATAAAGGCAAATAGGTCCTGGAGAGGTCAGAGTATAGATGTGTGCGGTGCATATCTACAAGATGTGTTACCCAAGCTCAAACGACAAATTTTGGATGTGGAGATCGAGGTTTCCTTTAAACGCAGAGCATATAAAGGAGTAAAAAGACCCGATACACATCGATTCCGTCTTGTCGCTATCTATAATGATGAAGATGAAAAATATCATACATATATTACTAATATTAACTCAGATATTCTTGAACCGGAGGATATCGGAAAGCTTTACGGAGCTAGATGGGATATCGAATTGATGTTTAAAGAGCTAAAGAGCAGGTATGCATTAGACGCCCTGGATACTAAAAATCCTTTGATAATTGAAGCTCTTATATGGGTTGCGATTTTAACACTTCTTGTTAGCAGGAGAACATATTTTAATGTTAGGAAAATTCATCCGGGAAAAAATATTGTAAGATTCACTCAACTTCGATGGAGCATTATCTTCGCGGAGAATGCAGATGATCAGTTGACTCTTATTCTACGATATCTGGGAATAACAAGGACTTGGGAAACTCTAGCAGGTGTTTACGATAGTCAAGCCCTAGACCCCCATGTAAACCGCGAACGCTTTAGAGCTGAGTGGTGGGCTTAACCGATGACCAATGAAGCTATTTCAAGGTCCGAACAGATGGCAGATACGTAAATAAGGCATTGCTCGTTGTCGTTGCCATTCATGATGATGGATATCGCGAGATCCTCAGTGCCACGGTGGATGATAGCGAAGATGAATCCTGTTGGGAAAACTGTTTTGAAAGCTTGAAGGCTCGAGGACTTAAAGGAGTCAAATTGGTGATATCTGATGCGCATAAAGGGATACAAGCAGCCGTCCAGAAGTCATTTCTTGGAGCATCTTGGCAAATGTGTAATGTTCACTTTATGCGTGCTGTGCTCAAGAACATACCTAAGAAAGAGAAAAAGGAGGTCGCCTACATGCTGAAGGATGCTATTGAAGATGAGTTCAAGATGCAGGAGCTGGCTGTCATTCTTGATGATAAAGGATTCAAAAAGTCGGCGGATACGATTGATAGCTTCCGATTTGACCTTTGGAACTATAAATCGTTTCCCAGATCGCACTGGAAAAGGATCCGAACAACTAACGTCCTGGAGAGAATCAACAAGGAGCTGAAACGAAGAAGTCGTGTGGCTGGAGCCTATTCAAATGATCAGTCGCTTCTGAGGGTGGCGGTTTGCATCATGATGGACATTAACGAGGATTGGATAACAGGTAAAAGGTATTTATCATTGGAAGAGTAGAGTGGAATCAGGATACAGGGCCACTGTGAAATTACAGCAGATATGGCACGCTACCGGTCTGGATGATTCGGATATTCAAATGATTTAGAAGGTGACGCCCGTTCAGGGCGTTCATCTCAATCCAGAGAGGATCTTTTTCATCACCTCAGCAGCCAGGACCACCACCAGTCCGGTTGTCAGGATCAGAATCCAGCTCTCGGATGTAAGCGGCCTGGTCTCGAATATGAACTGCATGAAGGGGATGTAGACCACCGCCAGTATGGCCAGAATTGAGGCCGCAATTCCCATGAGCAGGGTCTTGTTCCCCAGGGGATTCATCCTGAAGACGGACTCCTGCAAAGAGCGGCTGCTGTAGGCATTGTAAACCGTGAAAAAGCCCAGGCCCACGAATGCCACCGTCCGGGCATAGCTCAGATCGGGATTCGATTGTAGGGTTATTATGTACATCCCCAGGGTTCCAGCTACAATGGCGGCAGCGATTCCCAGGGTGTAGATCATCAGGGGCCGGGAGGGCATCGATTCTTTTGGATCGCGGGGCTTCCGTTTCATGATATCGGAGTGAGAGGGCTCCAGGGCCAGGCCGATGGCGGGAAACTCCTCTGCCACCACGTTGATCCACAGGATCTGGGCGGCAAGAAGGGGGAGGGGAAATCCCAGGGCAACGGCGAAGAAGATGGTGGCCAGCTCGGCAAAGCTGACAGAGAGCAGATAGGAGGTGCCTTTTCTGATATTGTCGAAGATCCTCCTCCCCTCTTCTATGGCGCTGACGATGGTGGCGAAGTTATCATCGGCGATGACCATATCCGAGGCCTCTTTGGTGACCTCGGTGCCCGTCCTGCCCATGGCTACGCCGATATCGGCAGCAGTCAGAGCAGGGGCGTCGTTCACTCCGTCCCCGGTCATGGCTACGATGTGGCCTCTTGCTTTCAGGGCCTCCACTATGCGGACCTTGTGCTCAGCGGTGACCCTGGCAAATACTGATACGTCATCTATGTGCTCACGCAGATCCTCGGAGCTCATCCGATCGAGCTGGACTCCTTCGATTACCTCTCCGTTGCCTATCCCCAGCTCCTTGCCGATGGCCCTGGCGGTCAGGCGGTGGTCTCCGGTGATCATGACCGTTCTTATGCCCGCCATCTTGCTGACTCTTATCGCCTCAGGAACCTCCTTTCTCGGTGGGTCCATCATGCCGGTCAGGCCGGCGAAGATCAGCCCGGACTCTATGCAATCCACTTCAACCGGGTCGTTGTTCGATATGGGCTTCCAGGCGAGGGCCAGGACCCGGAGGGCGTTCTCTGCCATATCGTCTGCGTCTGCCAGGATCGATCTTCTATCCTCCTCCGTCAGGGTCTTCGTCCCATTGGGGGTCGTGGTCTTTGTGCAGTGGCTCAGCACCACCTCTGGAGCGCCTTTCATGGAGACTATATAGCCCTCTTTATGAACCTCGTCCACAGTGGTCATCCTCATGCGCTCGGAGTCAAAGGGATACTCAATGAACCTGCTGCTGCTATCTTTTATCTTATCGAGAATCCCTGCTTTTTTGGCTGCCACGATAAGCGCTCCCTCCGTAGGATCGCCCACCACCCTCCAGCCGCCATTGGCCCTCTCTATGGCAGAGTTGTTGGCATGCACTCCAATCTTGAGAATCCTCGCCAGGTCCTCTTCTGTGGGCTCGAGCTTTGCTCCCTGGGATATGAACTGGCCGGATGGATCGTATCCTGCCCCCGTGACCTCGATCTTTCTGTAGGTGCGGATCTCACGAAGGGTCATCTCTCCTGTGGTCAGAGTACCGGTCTTATCGGTGCAGATCACCGTGGTCGAGCCCAGGGTCTCCACTTCGGGAAGCCTTCTGATGATGGCGTTCTTCTTTGCCATGGCCTGGGTTCCAAAGGCCAGGGCCAGTGTGACTATGAAGGGAAGGGCTTCAGGGATGCCGGCTACTGCCAGAGCGATGGAGGCGATGAGGGCATCTATGACCGGCAACCCCCGGCTGAACATGAGGATGAAGACGATCGCCGATATCACCATCACTAAAAGGGCCTGCCTTTTCGCCAGCTGCTGGAGCTTGATCTTGAGAGGCGGCTCGGCCTGCTCCTGCTTCATCAGGCCTGAGATCCTTCCTAGCTCTGTGCCGAGACCGGTGGCGGTGACTATTGCCCGACAGTTGCCCTGAGATATGATGGTCCCCATGAAGACCATATTCTTCCTGTCTGCCAGCGCCATATCCTCGGGCAGGGTCTGGACCAACTTTTCCACCGGCATGGACTCTCCGGTTAAAGAGGACTCGATGACCTGAAGGGAGGTCACCTCCAGGATGCGGCCGTCGGCTGGCACCTTATCCCCCGCCTCCAGGAAGACCACGTCCCCTGGAACAAGGTCTGCAGCAGGTATGGTGCTCATCTGACCGTCTCTGATCACATCCGCCTCTGGGGCCACCATCTCCCTCAGCGCCTCCATAGCCTTCTCTGCCTTGTACTCCTGGACGAAGCCGATGATGGCAACTAAAACGACGATCCCCAAGATGACATAGGCATTGGTGGTCTCTCCGGCGATAAAAGAGATGATAGCGGCAAAGATCAGCACCAGGACCATGTAGTCTTTGAACTTGCCTATGAATATTTTCAATGGTGAGGGTTTGGTAGGGCTTTCAAGCTGATTGGGGCCGTGCTGGGAGAGCCTTTCTTTTGCCTGCGTCGAGCTTATGCCTTTTTGGTCGGAATCCAGCTTGGATAAGACCTCTTCCGTTGTCATCGTGTGCCAGTTCACAGTTTTTCAGACCCCTATCGCATTGGGATAAAGTGGAGTCCGTCAATTGTAGAAATACTTAACGCTGATTCCTATGAAATTCTGAGGCTGTTCCCTTCAAGCCTGTTTCCATATAGGCCCTCTTCGATATCTGCAAATCATCTCTTGGCTCAAAACTTCTATTCATTTTGTCTTCCTTGATCGGATGTGCCGTTCGACAAGTTTATGTATCATCAGTCTAACCGAAAAAACGTGCCTCTGAATACAATACAGGTCCCAATTATCGATCATAGAACCATGCTCTCAGAGCAGAAGGGGCGTGCTTTGGGAGTCTATAGCCACACAGTCTTTTCTTTCTTTTAAGGGCAACTGGCAGTTGCCCCGAAAATCAATCAGAGCAGGGATGATACTATGCCATCAGATTTATCAGAAAACGAGTATCTTGTGCTGAAAGCGATATCAGAAGGACTTTCAGATCCAGGGAGCGTTGCCCACGAGCAGCAGATGAAGATCGAGACGGCCCGAGCGGCAGCCGATCTACTGGCAGAGCAGGGCCTGATCCAGGTGCATAAGTCAGTGGATGAGACTTTTTCCCTCACCGATGAGGGAGCTGCATATGCCAGGGAGGGCCTGCCAGAGAGAAGGCTCCTTCTATCTTTAGGAGGGGGTATGCCCATGTCCGAGATGAAGGACCCTGCCCTCAAGATCGGCCTGGGCTGGCTGCGTAAGAAGGGCTGGGCGACGATCGAAGGGGGATTGATCAAACCCCTAAAAGACGCTGACAAGGGCGAGGATGAGCTGATCCTGGAGGCTCTGAGTGATGGAGTCAGCTCCAATCCCAAATGGGACGAGAAGGCCCTCGCTGCTTTGAAAAGCCGGGGGCTTGTCACCTCCAGCAAGAGCAAAGAGTGGCGCTACATCATCACCGAAGCTGGCAGCCTGGCAATAACAAAGCTCGAGCCAAAGCGTTCCGGCACAAAGAACGCGGTACTGGATATGCCTGCTCTCACTGCTGAGATGATAAAATCGGGGGAGTGGCAGGATGATGTGGACGGTTTATATCTGGGCTACAGAGGCTCAGTCTATCGCCCTCGCCCCTATGACGTCTCTCTCCCTGCCGATCGGATTTTTCCGGGAAAAAGGCATCCCTACCAGCGACTGATCGATAACATGCGGGAGATCATGCTGGAGATGGGATTTGTCGAGATCAAGGGGCCGATCGTTCAGACCAGCTTCTGGAACTTCGATGCCCTCTTCCAGCCCCAGGACCATCCGGCCAGGGAGATGCAGGACACCTTCTATCTGAACAGCCAGGGGGATATCCCCGATTACGCCCGGATCAAAGAGATGCATGAATGTGGCGGCAGCGTAGGGTCTACCGGATGGGGAGGCTGCTGGAGTCCGGAGGTGGCCCGGCAGGAGGTGTTGCGTACCCATACCACCGGAGTGACGATCAAATACCTGGCAGAGCATCCCCGGCCGCCGGTCAAGGCCTTCGGAATCGATCGGGTCTACCGGCGGGAGGCTATAGATTCTACCCATACCCCGGAGTTCGAGCAGCTTGAGGGAATAGTGATGGACGAGAGCGTGAGCTTCTGCCATCTACTGGGCATCTTGAAGGAGTTTTATGGAAAGATGGGATTTGAGGAGGTGCGCTTCCGCCCGGGCTACTTCCCCTACACTGAGCCCTCAGTCGAGCCCGAGGTCTATATCGACGGCCTGGGATGGGTGGAGCTGGGAGGTGCCGGGGTGTTCAGAAAGGAGGTTACAGCCCCATTCGGCATCGATCATCCCGTTTTGGCCTGGGGCCTGGGAGTCTCCAGGGTGGCCATGCTAAGGCTGGGGCTGAAGGACCTCCGGCTGCTTTATCAATCGGATATCGAATGGCTACGCCAGACGCCGGTTTCCATCAAGCTGTGAGGAGTATACCATGCCCGTTGTCAGACTTTATTATCAGGATATGGAGAGGCTGATTGGCGCCTCTCGAGAGACGATCATGAGCAGGCTGGCCATGATGGGTGCAGACATAGGAAAGAGAGCGGAAGAGGAGTATGTGGATGTGGAGTTCTTCCCCGACCGGCCGGACCTCTATAGCTCGGAGGGGGTGGCCAGAGCGATGCAAGGATTCCTGGGGATCAAGACCGATCTAGTCAGCTACAGCGTCTCCCCCGGTCCTGTCGTCGTTCAGGTGGAGGAATCAATAAAATCGGTGCGCCCTCTGATCGGCTGTGCAGTGGTGCGGGGTCTCGAGTTCACCGATGAGGCCATCGAGTCCCTGATGGGGCTGCAAGAGGATCTGCACTGGGGCCTGGGCAGGAACCGGCGGAAGGTGGCCATAGGAGTGCACGACATATCCAGGGTACGGCCACCCTTCCGCTACTTCGGCGAGAGCCCTCAACGCAGGTTTGTCCCTCTGGACTATAGCGAGGAGATGACCATGGAGGAGATCCTGCATAATCACCCCAAAGGAAAGGATTACGGCCATATCCTGAAGGACTGTCCGGTCTATCCACTGATCGTGGATGCAGATGATCGGGTTTTATCCTTCCCGCCGATCATCAATGGCGAGCTGACCAGCGTCACCGAGGAGACGGAGGATCTCTTCATCGATGTCACCGGGACCGACCCTGTGGTCCACAAGGCCCTGAACATCGTGGTCACCTCTCTGGCGGAGCGGGGAGGGAAAATAGAGAGCGTTCTGGTCAAGAGGAGCGAGGGCGACTTTCTCAGCCCGGATCTGTCGCCCGCCAGCTGGAAGGTGAGAACTGAGGAGGCCAACCGGCTGATAGGATTTGATCTGACGGGAGCAGAGCTGGCTGAATGCCTGAAGAGGATGCGCTTTGGAGCCGTCACCGCCGGCGAGGAGATGGATGATATCGTGGTGGTGCAGGTCCCGGCCTACCGGGCGGATATAATGCACTCCTGGGACATCTTCGAGGATGCGGCCAAGGCATATGGCTACGACAATCTGGAAGCCCGGCTTCCCCAGACGGTGACCGTGGGCCGGGCCCATTCTTCTGAAGTGCGCAAGGGAGAGATCAGGGAGATCATGGCCGGCCTCGGGTATCTGGAGACCATGCCCTTCACCCTGACCAATGAGTTGGTGCACTTCCAGTGGATGCGCCGATCTGCTGCTCCGGAGGCGGCGGGAGCGGTGCGGGTGCTGCACCCCATAAGCGAGCTGCATACCATCCTCCGTACCTCGCTTCTCAGCTCCCTTCTGGAGATCTTCGCCCTCAATCAGCATCATCCTCTTCCCCAGAGGATATTCGCTGCCGGGGATGTGGTGAAAGACAAGAAGACCAGGATGAATCTGGCTGCTGCATCCATTCACAGCGGGGCGAATTATTCAGAGATCAGGTCGGTTGTGGATGCCGTCTTGAGGGAGATGGACCTCGAGGCGGATATCGTTCCCACCAAGGACAGAGCTTTTATGCCGGGAAGGGGGGCGGACCTCTTCGCAGAAGGCAAGAGGATCGGCTGCTTTGGAGAGCTGCACCCCCTGCTCTTGCGCAGCTTCGGCCTGGAGCAGCCCGCGGTAGGTCTGGAGATCGAGTGGGGAGAGCTGGAGCAATAGGTGGCTCTCCTCATCTTCCTCCTCCTCCTCTCCTTTTCCAGAAGATCTAAAACAAGAATATAAATGGTACGATATTATTATCTTATCATAATCCGAGCGTCTGATTTATCTTGATAGAGCGGCAATAGGTGAATTGGAAATGCAAAACGGCGGCTTTATTCTTATTGTCCGCCCGAAGGAAAGGTCGTGCCATGAAGGTCAGAGAATTGATGAGCTATCCCATTGTCACCGTGCCCCCCGAGGCCATGGTGCTGGATGCCATAAAGGTGATGGCCGCGCAGAAGAAGGGCAGCGTTCTGGTGGCAAAAGAGCGCCTCCTCAAGGAGTGTCTGGGAATCGTCACCACCAGCCAGATCTTCCTGGAGGTGTTTGCCAGGGGGCTGGACCCGGCCAGGGTCAGGGTCTCTGATATCATGACTCCAGCTCCACTGATCACCATCGATCTTGATGATTCCACCCAGAAAGCAGCGGAGCTGATGATCAAGCATAAGATCAGAAGGCTGCCGGTGATGAAGGATGGGGCCCTAGTGGGCATCGTCACCAGCAAGGATCTGCTGGCCTGCGTGAGATGAGGTATGGGGCAGAATCCACGATTCTCTTGGGGCGGTTTGCTGCTGCCGCAACGCAGATTTTAAATAGTCTTAGGTAAAGCTTCGAGGGTCAGAGTCGAGGTCGCCTAGCTTGGTATGGCGCAGGTTTGCTAAACCTGTTCCGCTCCGCGGATCGTGGGTTCGAATCCCACCCTCGGCGCTATTTTACTGGTAAATGAGTGGCGATTTTCCACCATGAATAAATATCATCGGCATTTATTCGCAATTTCGGTAAAGCTATATCCTTGTCAGTGCAGGTGCATATCGCATCTCAACTCACCATTGATGATGCAGTGGGCAGGGTCAAACCTGTCCTTTCTCAATCTCATTCTTCAGTCGCGATGTTGCGAATTCAAGAGCGTGAGTTCTTGATGCAAAACGCCTCGATTCAACCTCTTTGTCTATCCACTCAACTAATTCAGCATCCATCGATGCTGTAACCTTAACCTTATTATCTGACATGTAAGGAACTATACTCTTTTATCGTATTTATAGATTCATAATACGATACGCTTAAATACGATAATTGCGTATTATTGTTTGGTGAGTTGAGATGCAAGAGCTTGAATCCCTGGCTTCGAAATTGATCGCTAAGTATCCGAATGGCTACCTATCCGAGCCCGAGCTAATCAGATGGGAAGGATGGGCAGTGGCTATTAGAGGGCCTGATCCGGATGGCTTGGATAGTCCGAAGGCGATAATCAAGGGCCATTATATGGAGGTTAGGGCTTTTGAGTTAGCATATCAGAGAATAAAGGGGAGGGCGTGAACCTCCTCTTGGCACAAGCCAGCTTTCAGAGATGTTGATTCTTTCAAAGATGGGTGGGCTTTGCACTTAAAGTGCACCTAAAGTTTCCCTCTTGCAGCTTAGTAACTGTAACGAAATAACTTAGGCAAATAATATGCAAAACCAATATTTTGAATCGCTTATTGATATCGTTATCATTCAACTTCTTTGCACATTTCGTCATAGGTTATTTTGGCACAAGCATTTAGCACCCCTGGCCAGCTCCAAGGCTTCAGTCTTCAGGGCCTTCCTCTTCTCTCCGGCGGATGTCTTGTGCATACATAAT
>ERZ1026792.2289-NODE-2289-length-10222-cov-2.599604_pt1 | contig 10222 bp, 8 predicted proteins | sample MGYA00520884_ERZ1026792 | MGnify/ENA primary metagenome ERZ1026792 (study PRJEB33270, sample SAMEA104284473) | anaerobic digester metagenome | biome: Anaerobic digester microbiome; feature: mesophilic sludge digester; material: Anaerobic digester biomass | place... | reverse complement strand
ACACCCACTGCTCCCAAGATCAGAACCAGGCCGGTGAGGTCAGAGGCTGTGCGGTTGGTCAGGAAGTTGAGTGTGGTTGTGATCATCGCGGCGATGCCACCAACCAGCGCTTTGCCCGCGCCACTCAGCCACAGCCACAGGCTCTGCCGGATGTTGAACCGTTCGACCAGGAGAAAAAAGCCGAGCAGGATCAGCAGGGTCAGGATAATTTCAAAACGATACTCACGCCAGATGCGTCGCATATTCGCCATTTCTTGTTGAAAGTTCAGCTGCTACGTTACAACGATGCCAGCATGGGCAGCACGGCTTCGGTGGCCCAGGTAATAAAAGGGCCGGGGAAGATGCCGATGACCAGCGTCATAATCATGGCGATGGCGACGACCGCCTGCACAGGCCGCGAGATCTTGAACGGGGTTCGCTCGCCCTGCGGCTCGAAGAACATGTAGCGCACGACGCTCAAGTAGTAGAAGGCCGCGATCGCCGCGTTGACCAGCGCCACAGCCGCCAGGGCGAACGCTTGGGTCTGGATGGCGGCGCCGAAGACGAAGAACTTGCCTATGAAGCCACCGGTGGGCGGAATGCCGGCCAGTGAAAGCATGAAGATGAGCATCATGATCGCGAGGAAGGGCTGGCGGGTGATGAGACCCGACCAATCCTTGAGTTCGACGCTGCCGGTGGCATCTTCGACTGCGGTCACGGTGATGAAGGCGCCGATGTTGGTGAAGAGATAGGCGAACAGATAGATCAGCACGCCGTTGATGCCGTTGAAGGCTTTACCCGGCTCGGACGTGGCGGCGACGAGACCGATCAGGATGTAGCCGGCCTGCGCAATGCTGGAGTAGGCCAGCAGACGCTTGACGTTGGTCTGGCGCAGCGCGGCCAGGTTGCCCAGGGTCATGGTGGCCATGGCGATACCGGCCAGGATGGCGGTCCACTGCGTCTGCACGGCGGGCAGAGCCACCAACAGGACGCGCAGGAGCAGGGCAAAGCCGGTAGCCTTGGAGGCCGTGGAGAGGAAAGCCGTGACCGGCGTTGGCGCACCATCGTAGGTGTCGGGCGCCCACTGATGGAACGGCGCCAGGCTGGCCTTGAAACCAAAGCCGGTGATGACCAGAATGGATGCCGGTAAGCCCAGGGAGGCTGTCAGGCCCTTCGTGTTCTTGAAAGCGGCGGCAATCTCGGTCAGGTAGATGCTGCCGGTGGCGCCATAGAGCAGCGACAGGCCATAGAGCATGACGCCGGAGGCGACGGCGCCGTAGAGGAAGTATTTGATGGCGGCTTCGCTCGAGCGCTTGTCGTCGCGAATGAAACCGGCCAGCACATACGACGTGATGCTGAGGAATTCCATGCCCAGGTAGATCAGCACCAGGTTGTTGGCGCTGACGGCAACGGTCATGGCCAGGGTGGCGGCCAGAAGCATGGTGTAGAACTCGCCCTGATGGCGGCTGCGAGACTGCATGTAGTCGCCGGCCGCGGTGACCACCAGGATCATGACGATGATGACGAGCACCTTGAAGAAGACGGCGAAACCGTCCACGGTCATCATGGTCAGCGCAGTGGCGTCTTGTCCGAGCAGGGCCAGGCTGGCAACCAGGGCCAGCACGAGACCGACGAGCGCAATCCCCTGGAAGAGATGGGTGCGCGCGGCGTCGCGATAAACCAGGTCGAGCAGGAAGATGACCAGCCCGGCCAGGAAAATAATCAATTCGGGTGCCAGGAGCAGCAGAGGGTTCACGATCAGCGCTCCTTCCGGCTACATGAGCCGTTGCAAGAGTTCATTGGCGGCCAGATTGAAGAAATTGAGCAGCGGCGTCGGGAAGATGCCGAACAGCACCATGAACGCTACCAGCGGCCACATCGTCACCTTCTCGAAGGTCGCCATGTCGCTTGGCTCGTGTTCGTCCCGGCCGGTGGTCAGGTTGGTCCAGTGATCTATCTTGTGCGGGTCGTAATCGCCCAGGAACATGAACTGGATGATCTTCCAGAGGATGTAGGCGGCGGTGATCACGATGCCGAGGACGCCGACAGCGGCGTAGACCTTGACCAGGTCGAAGGCGCCGCGGAAGACCAGGAATTCGCTCCAGAAACCGGCCAGGCCGGGCAGGCCGAGGGAGGCGAAGGCGGTGACGAGCATGATGCCGTAGTAGTAGGGCAGTTTGGCGCTGAGACCGCCGAACTTCTTCAGTTCGCGGGTGTGCGCGCGCTCGTAGATGATGCCGACCAGGAAGAACAAGCCGCCGGTGATGATGCCGTGGTTGAACATCTGCAAGGCCGCGCCGTTGATGGCCATGGCCTGGCTGTTGATGGTGGCTTGCTCGGTGGCGCCCATGCCGAAGGCGGCGGCGCCGATGCCCAACATGACGTAGCCCATGTGGCTGACAGAGGAGTAGGCGATCAGGCGTTTGAGGTCCCACTGCGCCATGCAGACGAAGGCGCCGTAGATGATGCTGATGACACCCAGGGCGACGACGACCAGTGACCAGGCCTTGAAGGCGTTGGGCAGCGTGGGCAGCACGATGCGCAGGAAGCCGTAAGCGCCGAGCTTCAGCAGGACGCCAGCCAGGATGACCGAGCCGGCCGTGGGCGCGGCCGTGTGGGCGTCAGGCAACCAGGTGTGGAAGGGGAAACTGGGCACTTTGATGGCGAAACCGAGGAAGAAGCCCCAGAAGGCCAGGCTGCCCAGGAACATGTCGTTGGCAAAGGGCTTGGCCTTGGCCGCCTCCACAATGTCGAAGGTGCCGGTGACGAAGTAGACCCCCAGGATGGCCAGCAGCATGGCGACGGAACCGACCAGGGTGAAGATGAAGAACTTGATCGCGGCGTACTGCGGCCGGTCCTTGGCCTGGCCCCAGATGGCGATGAGGAAGTACATCGGCACCAGACCAATTTCCCAGAAGACGTAGAAGAGCACGTAGTCGAGCGAGACGAAGACGCCGAGCATGCCCATTTCCAGCAGCAAGAAGAGCAGGAAGAATTCCTTGGCACGGCGCTTGATCGTGAAGCTGGAATAATACAGCCCCAGGGTGGTCAGCAGCGCGGTCAGGAAGATCAACGGCACGCTGAGGCCATCTACGCCCATGTGGTAGGTTGCGCCGAGCTGCGGAATCCAGGAGTAGACCTCTTGGAACTGGTAGCCGCCGCTGGTTTTATTGTAAGCAAACCAGAGAAAGATAGAAAGCGCCAGTGGTAAGAGGCTAATCAAGACGGACCAGTTCTTGATTGTGCGTTCGTTCTCCTTGGGCAGGAACAGGATCACCAGCGCGCCCAAGAGCGGCGCAAATGTGATGATGGTCAGAAGTGGAAAAGACATGTCAGCTTCCTCCGATTCAGGGGGGAAAAATTTCAGCACGCTCAGGCGTACAGATAAAAGCCCAGTAACAGCATGATGGTCATCACCGCGAACAACAGGTAGTTTTGGCCTTGTCCGGTCTGCAGCTTACGGGCAAGACCCCCCAGGCCGTCGGTCAAGGCGCCCAGGCCGTTCACGATGCCATCCACAATCGGTTCGTCGAAGAAGGCGCGCAGGCCGTCAGACAGCAGACGCCCCAGGCGACCGATGCCATTGACGATGGGGTCAATGACCCAGCGATTGTCGAAGCGGAAGGCCATCTCCCCCAGCCAGACGGCAAAGGCGACGACGGTTCCCTGGTACAATTCGTCAATGTAATACTTGCGGTTGAGCACGGTCCAGACGGGGCCGAGCAGGCGCTTGACCGGGTCAACCTCACCAGCCTTGAGCGGTCGCAGGCCATACACCAACCAGGCCAGGGTCAGGCCGCCGAGCGCGGCGATGATGGAGACCATGAGCGGGAAGGTGTTGAACTCCGGTATGTGGATGGTGTGCGTCAGCGCCTCTTCCAGGCTGCCGATGACATGCTCGAACGGGTTATTGAGCAGGCCACCCAGCACGGGGAACCCCTCCGGGATGCCCACCCAACCGCCGACAATGGCAAAGACGGCGAGCAGCATCAGCGGCCAGGTCATCAGGTCGTTCATGCGCAGCCCGGTCTTGGCCAACTTGGTGGGCAGGCTGGCGTGCGCAGCCGCTTCACTGCGCGGCTGGCCAAAGAAGGTCAGGCAGATCTGACGGCCGGTGTAGAAGGCGGTGAGCAGAGCCGAAAGCGCCAGCGTCCAGAAGACCAGGGAGTTGAGCTCGAAGGCGTTGGCCAGGATTTCGTCCTTGCTCCAGAAGCCAGCGGTGATGAGGGGAAAACCGCTGAGGGCCAGGCCGCCGATGAGGAATGTCCAGCCCACGCGCGGGATGCGTTTCCACAGGCCGCCCATGTTGAGCATGTCCTGCGGGTCGAAGGGCGGGCCGTCGTCGTGCGCGTCGTGACCATGACCGTGGTCATCGTGCGTCGGCGTGTGTCCGCCGTGCCCGCCGTGCGCCTCATGCACATGTTGCTCGCCGTGCTCCACCGCGTGAATGACTGCGCCGGAACCGAGGAACAAGAGCGCCTTGAAAAAGGCGTGGGTCAGCAGGTGGAAGGCGGCGGCCACGTATGCGCCGATGCCCAGGGCGGCAAACATATAGCCGAGCTGGCTGATGGTGGAATAGGCCAGCACTTTCTTGATGTCGTTCTGGGCCACGGCGATGGTGCTGGCAAAGATGGCCGTGAAGGCCCCGATAAACGCCACCACCTGGAGCTGGAGGCCACCCTCCACGGCGACAAACAGGGGGAAGGAGCGGGCCACCAGGTAGACGCCCGCCGAGACCATGGTCGCCGCGTGGATGAGGGCGCTCACCGGCGTGGGGCCTTCCATGGCGTCGGGCAGCCAGACGTGCAGCGGGAACTGGGAGCTCTTGCCCACCGCCCCGCCAAAGATGAGGAGGGCGATGAGGGTCGCCCACGGCACGCCGCCAAAGGCATACGTGTTGGCCAGTTGCTCCAGCGTCTCGGGCGCAAACACCTCGCGGAAGGTGAGGGTCTTGGTCTGGGAGTAGAGCAAAAAGATGCCGACCATCATCAGGGCGTCGCCGATGCGCGTCGTCAAGAAGGCCTTCAGGCCGGCCTGCTTGGGCGTGATGCGGTTCGGGTCAGAGTAGGACTTGTCGAACCAGAAGCCGATGAGCAAGTAGGAGCAGAGGCCCATGATCTCCCAGAAGACCAGGAGCGTCAGGAAATTGTCCGAGATCACCAGGCCCAGCATGCCGCAGGCAAAGAGCGAGATGTAGGCAAAGAACCGGGAGTAGCGAGGATCGACGTCGCTGGTCCCAAAGTTCATGTAGCCCTTGGAGTAGATAAAGATCATCAAGCACACAAAGGGCACCATGAACAGCATCAGGCCGGTGAGGGTGTCGACGTGGAAGCCAAGCTGAAGCTGGCTGCCCCCGGTGGGAATGGTATAGAGAGGCAGGGCGAGCCCTCCCCGGGGCGGAGTAAGCTCGCGGGCCGCCCCCCGGGCGCCGAACAGGACCAACCAGCCCAGGATCCAGGCCAGCCCGATGCCCACCCAGGCCACCCAGGTGCTCAGGAGGCGATGGCGATTGGTGACCAGGACGATGAGGGCAAAGGCGGCCAGTGGAAAGAGCGGGATCAGCCAGGTCAAGTTAAAAAAGGTTTCGGTCATCAACTCCTCGCTCCTCTACAGTTTCATCACGTCTACTTCTTCGACGTCTATCGTACGGCGATTGCGATAGACCGAAATGACCAGGGCCAGACCAACGGCTGCCTCGGCGGCAGCCACGCTGATGACAATGATGGCAAATACCTGGCCCGAGAGCGTGGCCTGTACCACCTCCACGTGGCGCCAGAAAGCCAGCAGGTTCACGTTCACCGAGTTCAGCATCAGCTCCACGCCCATGAGGACGCCGATGGCGTTGCGGCGTGCGAGGGCGCCGTATAGGCCGATGCAGAACAGGGCGGCTGCGACGACGAGATACCAGGACAGCGGGACATCCATGAGCCTTCTCCTCCCTTGCCTATTTCTCTCGGGCGATGATGACGGCGCCAACCAGGGCCACCAGCAACAGGACGGAGGCCACTTCGAAGGGCAGCAAATAGGCATCGGGACTCACAAGCCCGATGCCCAGTTGCACGATGGTCCCATCCGGTACTTGCGCGGGCGCCGCCGGCCAGTTGGTGTTGAGCAGGATGTAGACCAGGATGCCAAAGAGGATGACCGCCGCTCCCAGCCCGTAGGGCCACTGCTCGTTGCGCGCCTCGTAGTCGTCGGACATCAGCCGGCGGGAGAGCATGATGGCAAAGATGACGAGGATGGCGATGGCCCCCACGTACACCAGGATCTGGACCATGGCCAGCAGCTCCGCCTCCAGCAAGAGATAGAAGCCGGCGACCCCCACGAACGAGAGCACCAGGAAGAGAGCCGAATGAAAGAGGTTTCGGTTCAGGACGACGCCCAGGGCGCCTCCCAGGGCAGCGATGCTCAGGATGATAAAGACGACTTGGGAGACAGTCATTGACTCCTACCTTTCGTTGCACTCAAGGCGGGCCTTTCCGCGGCAACAATGCGCTTGAGCGCCGGCGCGTAGCTCAGGCGGCGCACCACGCGGTTGGTGATAAAGTAGGCGACGACCACGAGCACGATGTTGCCCACCAGCATGATGCCGCCGTGGACGATGGGCCGCAGCAGCTCGCTCTCCGTGGGGATCTTGACCACCAGGCCGGCCAGCAGCAGGTTCGCCAGGGCGAGGGGCACCAGGAACTTCCAGGCAAAGCCGACGAGCTGGTCGTAGCGCACACGGGGGTAGGTGGCCCGGAACCAGAGCATCAAGAAGATGACAAAGCTTGCCTTGAAAAAGACGATGAACGGCGTCAGCACGGGGGCCAGGTTCTCCAGCCCGAAGAACTTCCAGCCGCCCAGGAACAGGGTCGAGAAGAGGATGCCGGCGGCAAACATGTTGACGTACTCGGCGATAAAGAACATGGCAAACTTCATGCCGCTGTATTCGACCATGTAGCCGGCGACCATCTCGGAGTCGGCCTCGATGAGGTCGACGGGCGAGCGGTTTGTCTCGGCCAGGGAGGAGATGAGAAAGATGAGGGCGGCGACGGGCATGACCACAAAATAGGGGACCGACTGGACTTCGACGATCCCCTGGGTCGACATCGTGCCCGTGAATAGGATCACGGCCAGGATGCAGAGTACCATGGGTATTTCGTAGGCGATCAACTGGTTGACGACGCGAAAACCGCTCAGCATGGCAAACTTGTTGTTGGAGCCCCACGCCGCGATGAGCACCGCCAGGACGTGCACCGCCCCGATGGCGACGAAATAGAGCACGCCGATGTTCAGGTCCTGCCCCACCAGGCGCGGCCCAAAGGGCAACACGGCAAACACCAGGAGGGAGGGGATGACCACCAGGATGGGGGCCAGCATGTGCAGTCGCTTATCGGCGTTGGCGGGGGTGACGTCTTCCTTGGTAAGCATCTTGATGGCATCGGCAAATGCCTGGATGGCACCGTAACCCCAGGTGCGGTTCGGCCCGGGCCGGTCCTGCATGCGGGCAATGACCTTGCGCTCCATGGGCGTGAACACGATGACGGCCATGATGCCGACCACCACCAGGATGAGAACCCCGACGATGTCGGCAAAAAGGTTGACGCCCCATTCGGGCATGCCCCAGCCGGACAGGACACCGGCTACCCAGTTGCCAAGCTCGACCCAAAAGTTCAAAATGAAATCCATACGCTTCACCTCTACACGATTCCGGCTTCCAATCCCTGCCGCGAGGCACCCGGAGCGAGGGAGACCGGCGGAACGGGGTTGGCTATCCGATGTCGACTATTGCCAGCGGAGGGCTCCCTTTCGCCAGGCATAGACCAGCCCCACGGTGAGGATGCCCAGGAAGAGAAATGCCTCTGCCAGGGCCCAGAGCCCCACCTGGTTGTAGGCCACAGCCCAGGGGAACAGGAAAACAGCCTCGACGTCAAAGACGACGAAAACGAGGGCATAGATGTAATACTGAGCGCGGAAGCGAACCCAGGCATCACCGGTGCCTAGCTGGCCACACTCGTACGTATCGATTTTTACCGGATTGGGCTTCTTCGGGCGTAGAACCCACGCCAGGCCCAGTGCAATGAAGGGGAAGATGATTGCCACGGCAGCGTAAATGCCGATGAAATTGTAGTCTGACAGCAATGTCATAACCTCCTATTCTAGCTCAGGACGCGAGCCATTATGCCACATTTCCAGGGAAAAGGCAAGTTCTTGTTGCGGTTTTTGGCACAAATGCCGCGGCCGCCAGAAAAGGGCCGGCTGCCCACGAAGAAGCGCAGTCGAAAGGGGGCGGACTTGGCTTGTTCGTCGGTTTTAGCGCCTGGAATGACGGACCTCGTAGGGTAATTTTTCCGGCTGCACCCCACGGGCAGGGTCCGGGGCCGTTGCCCGGCAAGGTCCGGGGCCGTTTCCCGGACAGGGTGTGGGGCCGCTGCCCGGCAAGGTCCGGGGCTGTTTCCCGGACAGGGTCCGGGGCTGTTTCCCGGACAGGGTCCGGGGCTGTTTCCCGGACAGGGTCCGGGGCTGTTTCCCGGACAGGGTCCGGGGCTGTTTCCCGGACGCAACATGCTGTGCCCCGACAGCAGCCGGCTCCTTTGCCATGCCCGGGCGGGCATGTTATAATCCCCGGCATGGCATCGACGAACGAACCATTCAGTGGCGAAGAGTGGGACCGCATGGTCGCCGCGGCGGATGGGCACCTGCTGCAGACCTGGCCCTGGGGCGAGCTGAAGGCCCGCTTCGGCTGGCAGGTGGGGCGGGTGGCAGCCGGCCCGGCCCTGGCCCAGGTCCTGTTTCGCCCGCTGCCCGCCGGCCTGGGCAGCATCGCCTACGTACCCCGGGGACCGGCCGGCAGCCTGGAGCCCGCGGCCCTGGCGGACCTGCTGGCGGCCATCCGCCCGATGGCCCGCAGGCGAGGGGCCATCTGCCTGAAGATCGAGCCCGACCGTGAGGAGGACGAGGCCCTGGCCGGCGAGCTTCGGGCCGCCGGCTTCCGGCCCAGCACCCAGGACGTGCAGCCGCGGCGGACCCTGGTCGTGGATCTCCAGGGCGAGGCCGATGCGATCCTGGCGCGCATGAAACAAAAGACCCGCTACAACGTGCGCCTGGCGGCGCGCAAGGGCGTGAGCGTGCGCCCCGGCAGCGAGGAGGATCTGCCGGCTTTTTACGGCCTGATGGAAGAGACGGCCCGGCGGGACGGCTTTGGCATTCATACCCGGGCCTACTACGAGGCCGCCCACAAGCTGTTCGTGTCCGGTGGCCGGGGCTGCCTGCTCCTGGCCGAGCACGAGGGCCAGCTCCTGGCCGGGCTGGTGGCCATGGCCTTCGAGCGCGCCGCCTGCTACATGTACGGCGCGTCGTCGGGAGAGAAGCGCGAGCTGATGCCCACCTACCTCCTCCAGTGGGAGGCGATGCTCTGGGCACGCCAGCGGGGCTGCCTCTACTATGACCTGTGGGGCGTGCCCGACGAGGAGGAAGGGACCCTGGAGGCCGGCTTTGCCGAGCGCAGCGACGGCTTGTGGGGGGTTTATCGCTTCAAGCGAGGCTTTGGCGGGCGCCTGGTGCGCACGGCCGGCGCCTGGGACCTGGTCTATTCTCCCCTGCGTTACGGGCTCTACAACGTGGCGCTGGCCCTGCGCGAGCGGCTGGTGGGCCTGCGGAGGCGGGGAAGGTGATGGACGCCGTCGTCGTCGACGACCCGCGGGCCTGGGACCGGGCGCTGCTGGACCTGCCCGACCCCCAGATGTTGCAGTCGTGGGTTTGGGGCGAGCTCAAAGGGCGCCATGGGTGGCGGGCCGGGCGGTTCCTCTTTCGCCAGGGGGCGCAGACCGTGGCCGCGGCCTCGGTCCTGGAGCGGCGCGCCGCGTCGCTGCCCCTGGCGCCTGCATCGATCCTCTACGTGCCCCGCGGCCCCGCCCTGGACTGGAACGACGAGACCGTGGCGGAGGGCGTCCTGGGCGAGCTGGAGGCCCTGGCGCGCCGCCGCCGGGCGACGTTTGTCAAGATCGATCCCGACGTCTACTATCCCGAGGCCGCGCCGGCCTTCGCGGGGCGGCCGGCCGTCGCGCCGCGGGTGGCGGCCCTCCTCGCCCGGCGAGGCTGGCGCTTTTCGGGCAGCCAGGTGCAATTCCGCAACACCGTGCTCCTCGACCTGCGGCCCGGCGAAGAGGCGTTGCTGGCGGGTATGAAACAAAAGAGCCGCTACAATCTGCGCCTGGCGCAGCGGCGAGGCGTCGCCATCCGCCGGGGCACGGCTGCCGAC
>ERZ1026792.2283-NODE-2283-length-10245-cov-3.693022_pt1 | contig 10245 bp, 8 predicted proteins | sample MGYA00520884_ERZ1026792 | MGnify/ENA primary metagenome ERZ1026792 (study PRJEB33270, sample SAMEA104284473) | anaerobic digester metagenome | biome: Anaerobic digester microbiome; feature: mesophilic sludge digester; material: Anaerobic digester biomass | place... | reverse complement strand
GCCGCGGGCAGCGAGAACGCCTACCACCTCACGCAGCGAGCCGTGAAGCGAATCGGATGCCACGAGCGGGCACCCCGCTGACCCGATGAAGGACACTGCCCGATGAAGGACACTGCCCGATGAAGGACCATGCGACCGGTCTCGTCGCCAGCACCATCGCGTTCAGCAACGTCGACGGGCCGGGCAATCGCTTCGTCGTGTTCCTGCAGGGCTGCAACTTCGACTGCGTCGCGTGCCACAACCCGCAGACCATTCCTGGCCATGCCGTCGAGGGCGACCACGCGCCACTGCGCATGACCGTGCCCGAGTTGCTGACGCAGATCCGCCGCGCGGCCCCTTTTCTGAGCGGCATCACGGTCTCGGGCGGTGAGGCCACCCAGCAGGCCGGCTTCGTCCACGCGCTGTTCACCGCCGTCAAGGACGACCTGTCGCTTGCTCATCTCACCTGCTTCGTCGACTCCAACGGTGCCTGCGGCCCCGACACATGGGCCGGCCTCTCGCCGGTGATGGATGGTGCGATGATCGACCTCAAGTGCCTCGACGCGCAGATCCACCAGCAGATGACCGGCCAACCCAACGACGAGGTGCTGGCCAGCATCCGCCAGGTCCACGCGCTCGGCTTGCTCTACGAGGTCCGGCTGTTGATCCTGGCTGGCGTCAACAACGGCACCGAACTGGTGCAGCACACCGCCGAATGGCTGGCAGCAGTCGATCCTGCGATGCGCGTGAAGGTGATCGGCTTCCGCCAGCACGGTGTGCGCCCTCGCACCCCGGCGTTGGTGGAGCCGAACGCGCACGAGCTGCAGGCCGTCGCGACGATGCTGCAGGCGGCCGCCGGCTTCGACATCTGCGTGATCTGACCGAGTGGTCGTGTGTGCGCTTGTGCGCCGCCAGACTGAGCAGTCCCCATGTCCGAACGAGCGAGCGACCGTGTGCAACTCCGCCCGTGGCAACGCGCCGCGTTCGACAAGTTCGCGGCCAGCGAGCAACCCGACTTCCTGGCGGTCGCCACGCCCGGGGCCGGCAAGACCACGTTCGCCCTGGCGTGCGCACGCTGGGCGCTGGCCGGTGAGCGTCGGCGGCTGGTGGTGGTGGCGCCGACCACCCACCTCAAGACCCAGTGGGTGCACGCGGCGCATCGCATGGGCCTGCACCTCGACCACCAGTGGTCGCCGGCCGATGGCATCGCCAAGGACGTGCACGGCATCGTCACCACCTACCAGCAGGTGTCGACCAAGGCGTCCAACGGTGCCGACACCGCGAAGAAGCTGCGCGGGCTGGCCAACGACGCGTTCGTGATCCTCGACGAGGTGCACCACGCCGGCGACGAACGAGCGTGGGGCGACGGCGTGCGCACTGCGTTCGAGCTGGCCAACCGACGCCTCAGCCTCAGCGGAACACCGTTTCGCAGCGACACGGCCAGCATCCCGTTCGTGCGCTACGAGGAGACCGGCGTGGGTGGCGAGGCGCAGCCCGACTTCACCTACGGCTACGCCGATGCGCTGCGCGACGGCGGCGTCGTACGGCCGGTGTACTTCCCCCGGTTCGACGGCTTGATGGAGTGGAGCGCCCCCGACGGCAGCATCATCAGCGCCAACTTCCACGACGACCTCGACCGCGCCGGCTCGTCGCACCGGTTGCGAGCCGCGCTCAGCCTGGAGGGCGACTGGCTGGCAGTGGTGATGACCCAGGCGCACGACCGCCTGCTGCAGATCCGCCGCAGCCAGCCCGATGCGGGCGCGCTCGCGATCTGCATGGACCAGGACCATGCGCGCGACATCGTGCGCTTCATCCGCAATCGCTTCCAGGTCGAGGCCGACGTGGTGGTGAGCGACGATCCCGATGCCAGCCGCAAGATCGCAGCGTTCGCCACCAGCAGCCGTCCGTGGCTGGTCGCGGTGCGGATGGTGAGCGAAGGTGTCGACATCCCACGCCTGCGGGTGGGCGTGTTCGCCAGCACCGTGGTCACCGAGCTGTTCTTCCGCCAGGCCGTCGGCCGCTTCGTGCGCTGGACGCGCGGGTTGCCGAACCAGAAGGCGTACGTCTACCTGCCCGACGATCCGCGGTTGCGCCAGCATGCCTTCCAGATCGCCGAGGCCCGCCGGCACGTGCTGCGACCCCCGACCGACCGCGACGACGAGTTCTCCCAGGAGCAACTGGAGCGCGAAGCCAAGCAAGAGCTCGACCTGTTGCCCGAGCAGCTCTCGTTGTTCAGCGTGCTCTCCTCCACCGCCACCGGCATGAGCGTGCACGCGTTCACCGAGGACGGCCTCACGCTGCTGCACGGGGGCGTGTCGCAACCGCTGTTCGACGACGAACCCGAGATCCCCGAGCCCGACGAGGCACGCGTGGCCGACGATGCGCTCGACCTCCCCGAGGTGCCCACCGACGCAGGCTTCCCGCTGGCCGGCGCGAAGAGCATCGCCGAACGCAAAGAAGAGCTGCGCGAGCAGAACATGGAGCTCGCCAAGCGCATCGTCGATCTCACCGGCTTCGGCCATGCCAAGGTGCAGGTCGAGCTGAACCGGCTGGTCGGCATCATGTCGGTCGGCAGTGCCACCAACAGCGAGCTCGAACGGCGCCTGCGCCACGGCCAAGCCTGGCTGCGCCGACGCTAGCCTTGGCGACATGCCTGCTGTCGGAGAGCACCACCCTGCTTTCGAGGAGTACTGCGAGTGCATCTTCGAGCTCGACGAAGACGACGTCGCAGTCATCCAAGCCCGCATCGCCGAGCGCTTGCAGGTCAGTCGGCCGGCCGTCAGCGAGATGATCCGTCGGCTCGAGACCGAAGGCCTCATCACCACCGACCGCGCCATTCGCCTCACCACCGCCGGCCAGGCGTTGGCGCAGCGCGTCGTGCGCCGCCATCGGTTGGCTGAGCGGTTCCTCACCGACATGCTCGGCCTGTCGTGGGCCGATGCCCATCACGAGGCGGGCAAGTGGGAGCACGTGATGAGCGACGCAGTGGAAGCAGCGATGGATCGCGTGCTCGGCAACCCCACCACCTGCCCGCACGGCAACCCCATTCCCGGCTCGCTGTACGACGCGCCCACGATGGTGCCGCTGTCCGACATCCTGGTCGGCCACTCGTTCACCATCGCGCGCATTCCCGAAGAGCTCGAGTTCGCCCCCGGCGTGCTCGACTTCCTCGAGGAAGCCAGCATCCTCCCCGGCCACGTCGGCATGCTCCTGGGCACCTCGCCCGATGGCACGGTCACCATCGAGATCGCCGGCCATCCGGTGGGGGTCGGCTCGTTCGCCAGCACCCGCATCCTCGTCACGGCATGAGACACCACCGCCTCCCCACCATCGCCGCGGTGTGCGTGGCGGCTGTGCTCGCTGCGTGCAGCCCCACCACCTACGACTCCACTGCCGACACTCAGCCGCGCGAGGCAACCTCCACCACACTGCCCACGGGCACGGCCGCCGAGTTGCTGCCGCTGCTGCTCGCCGAGGTGCAGGGCCTGCCCACGAGAGTGATGAACGCCGACGGCGACGGTGCGGCCGCCACTCGCATCGAGCAGCTGTGGGCTGCAGTGAGCCCAGAGATCGAGGCAACACAACCCGAGCTGGTCCCCGATTTCGAGTTCGTCATCCGCCGTTGCCGCGCTGCGGCCGACCGCAACCGCCCCGCCGACGCCGACCGAGCGTTCAAGAACCTCACCACCCTGGTGCAGGCCTACCTCGGCTGAGCCTTCCCGTGCCGAGCACGGGGATGGTGCTACTGCATTGCTGCGGGCAGCGGCTTGGCGTGCACGATGGTGAGCCGCTTGGTGCTGCGCGTGAGTGCCACGTACAGCGCGCGCAGGCCCTGCTGCTCGCCGGCAACGATGTCGGCGGGTTCCACCACCACCACGCCGTCGAGCTCGAGACCCTTGACGACGCTGACCGGCACCACGGTGATGCCCATCTCCAAGCCGGTGCGAGTGGCCTTGCCGTGCTCGATGCCGGCTGCAGCGAGCGCGCCCGACACTGCCTCGAACATCGCGTCGGGCACCACGATGGCGATGTTGCCTTCGCCGACGTCGGCGTCGAGATCCTTGGTGGCGGCGACCACTGCGGTGAGCAGCTCGCTACCCGCCACGTGCACGTACTCGGGGTGCTCGTCGCCCGCCCGCACGCTGGTGGGCGCACGCAGCGAGGGCGTGGCGGCCATCATCACCTTGTTGGCCAGCTCCATGATCTGCGCGGGGATGCGATACCCGACGCTGAGGCCGATGACCCGTGCACCACGGGTGGCGGGCAGGTGGCGCAGGATGTCGTCCCAATCGTCGGGGGCCAGGGCGCCAGTGGCCTGGGCGATGTCGCCCACCACGGTCATGCTGCCGTTGAGCGAACGGCGCGACACCATGCGCAGCTGCATCGGCGTGAGGTCTTGCACTTCGTCGACCACGATGTGGCCGTAGGTGCGGATCTCGTCGGCCTCGTCAGGCTTCAGCGTGCCCTTCGCCGGGCGGGCGCCGAGGTAGCTGCGGGCTTCGTCGAGGATGGCGACGTCGTGCTCGGTCCAGCGCACATCGGCAACGTCGGCCTCGCGATCGCGGTACAGCGACAGGTACTCGGCTTCGCTGAGGTGCTTCGCGCCGGCCAACTTCAGCAGGGCCCGGCTGCCGTACAGGTCGTGCAGCAGTTGCGCCGGCGAGAGCACCGGCCACATGCGTTCCAGCGCGGCGCGCACCTCGGGCAGCGCGCGTACCGCTTCCTTCACGTGTGCAACGGTGACCGCTTCGTCGTGCCAGCCGGCGGCCATCGCCGCCCACACTTCGCCCTCGACCCAACGGCGAGCGGCGTTGTGCTTGCGGAACCGGCGCTGTGCGGCGCGCACGATGCGGGCGGACTCGGCGGCACGCAGGCGCACGTAGCCGGTGCGGAACGGCACCACCAGGTCGTCGCGCAGTGGGCGCTCGCGGTCGGTGACGGCCTTGTCGATGACCAGGCTGATACGTAGGTCGCCCTTCACGCGCGCAGCCATCTGGTTGTCGGGAGGGTCGATCGCGTAACGGGCCCACTGCACGTCGTGCACCAGATCGGCGAGCACCACCTGCTCGACGCCGGCTTCACCCAACGACGGCAGCACGCGCTCGATGTACCGCAGGAACACGCGGTTGGGGCCGATGACCAGCACGCCTTGATCTTCCAGCGGGAAGCGGAAGGTGTACAGCAAGTAGGCGGCACGGTGCAACGCCACCACGGTCTTGCCGGTGCCAGGCCCACCTTGCACGACCAGCACACCGGCTTGCGGGCTGCGGATGATCTCGTCCTGCTCGCCTTGAATGGTGGCGACGATGTCGCCCAGTTGCCCGGTGCGACCTCGCTCGAGCGCGGCCAGCAGGGTGCTGTAGCCCCTGATGCCATCCGGCCGAGGAGCTGTGCCGACCACGGGGTCGCCTTCCGCTCCGATGCCCAGATGCCCGTCGCCGAACAGCTCGTCCTCCAGGCCCAGCAGCTGGCGGCCCTGCACGTGGAAGTGGCGCCGGCGAACCAGACCGAGTGGATCACGACCGGTGGCGCGGTAGAACGGCTCGGCCACCGGCGCCCGCCAATCGACCACCACCGGGTCGCTGTTCTCGTCGGCCACGGCGAGGCGACCGATGTGGAAGCTCTCCACCCCGGCTCCTTCGACGTCGACACCGCCGGCTGCACGCGCGTCGGCCCGGTCGTCGTCGGTGCGGTCGCCCTCGGTGCGGTCGATGCGACCGAACACCAGCGCAGCCGTGCCCAGATCCAGCTGGGTGAGCCGGTTGAACACGGCCTCGTCGAACACGTCGCGCTCGTAGCGGGCCTGGAAGGTGCCCCCGAGGGTGCCTTCGTGGAGCCCACGCATCTTCCACGCGTCGACTTTGCTCTGCTCGAGGCAGTGGTAGGCGTGGTCGATGAACGCCTGCTCGGTAGCGAGATCGGGGTGATGTTGCGACATGGTGGTGTGAGGTGCCACGCCCTTCAGGACCCGGAAACGTGGTCTGAAAACTCTATCGGCAGCCGCAGGTACGCCAACCGGCAGCGCGCAGATGCCGCATGCGCCGGCGTGGGTGGGGTGCGCTGGCGCTCAGGCGGTGGTGGCGATGCCGCCGTCGACGGCGATGACCGAGCCGGTGACGTACGAGCCGGCCCGGCTGGCGAGGAAGACAGCGACACCCGCCATGTCGTCGGGTCGCCCGATGCGCCCCAGCGGCGACGACTTGGCGATCGACTCGCCGAACGCCTGCAGCGTCGCAGCCATCATCTTGCTCTCGAACGGGCCCGGAGCAATTGCGTTGACCGTGATGTGCTGAGGGCCGAGCTTGCGCGCCAGCGCGCGAGTGAGGTGGTGCACGCCGGCCTTGCTGGCGGCGTAGCTGTAGGTGTCCATCGGGTTCACGTGCAGCCCGTCGATGGAGCCGACGTTGATCACGCGGCTCGGGTCGTCGGCCGTCGCACCGGCGCGCAGGTTGGGCAGCAGCCGCTGCGTGAGGAAGAACACTCCCTTCACGTTCGTGTCCATCACCTTGTCCCAGGCGTGCTCGCTGAAGTCGTCGAGCGGCATGCCCCAGGTGGCACCTGCGTTGTTGACGAGGATGTTCAGCGTGGGGAAGTGCGCCGCCACCTCGGCAGCCAGCTTCTCCACGCCTTCCAGCGTGCTCACGTCGGCACGGATCGCGTGCACGTCGCCGAACGCGGACAGTGCGATGCGAGCATCGTCGAGCTCGCTCTGCTTGCGCGAGGAGATCACCACGCTGGCACCTGCATCGAGCAAACCGCGAGCGATCATGGCCCCGATGCCACGGCTGCCGCCGGTGACGACCGCGGTCTTTCCCTCCAGGGAGAACAGACGAGGGTGCGGGGACTGGTCAGCTGCCATCCCGCGATCCTGCTACACCGCAGCGAGTCGCAACAGCACCGGACCGAGGAACTCGTCCATCACCCACAGCGCGCCGGCGGCGCTGAGGTGCAAGCCATCACTGCGCACGGCATCGTCGTCGTCCGCGCCGAGCTCGCCGAACCACGAGTCGAGGTGCACCACGTCGACAACACCCGGGAACTCGCCGGCGACGGTGTCGATCACCTCGGTCAGCAACCGCCAGCCCTCCGGCGTGTAGATCTCGGACTCCCAGCCGACCCACCAGTCGCTCGGCGCCGGCGGCACGACCCATGCGATGCGCTGCACGCCACCGGCCACCAGCGTGAGTGCCGCGGCGCGATAGTCGTCGAGCATGCGCGCCCGATAGCGGTCGTCGGTCGGCAGCAACATGCCCTCGTCGCCACTCCACTCGCGCATCGTCAGGTCGGGGATGGTCACCATGATCAACGCGAGTTGCGGACCGTTGGTGCGCAACACGTGTGGCAGGTCACTGCCGAACACCTCGTCGCACTGCTCGCCGAACTCGTTGCTCACATCCCCCAACAGCGTGGCGCCCCTGATCAACCCGCAACCGAGGCTGGCGATCGACGCCACGGTTCGCCCAGGGGCCTCACCCGCCCACGCGGTGAGGCCGTCGTTGAGCGCGACCGCCGTCGAGTCGCCGATCAACACCACGTTCAACGAGTCGACCCGCAAGGCCGCTGCCGTTGCCGCTGTCGTCGACGCTGCCGTTGTCGTTGCGTGTGACGTTGACGTGGATGTTGCCGGTGACGTTGACGTTGACGTTGACGGCTGCGCCACCGACGTCGGCGTGACGGACCGTGCGACCGCGACCTTGCGGCGCCCCGGCGCCGCCGGCACCAGCAGCACGGCCAGCACGACCACTGCCGCGGTGATCGGCATGGCCAGCGTCAGCGCACGGCGCGGCGAGAACCCACCGCGGCGTACCGGCTGCTCCACCACGACGAACGACAGCACAGCAACGAGCACCGTGGCGGCGATGCGCAGTGCGAACAACGACCAACCGGTCAACCCCACAGTTCGCCGCGTGAGCAGCAGGAAGATCGGCCAGTGGTACACGTACACCCCGTAACTGATGCGCCCCAACCACACCAGCGGCTGCACCGAGAGGGCCGTGCGCAGCACCCCCGGAGCCTGCAGACCGAGGATCAGGGCCGCCGAGGCGAGGCTGAACACACCCAACCACCCGGCGTACGCCGGCCCGCCTCGTGTCGGCCACTCGACAGCCGCCCACAGCACCACACCCAGCCCGCCGACCCCCAGCGCACCGAGCCAGCGGGGTCGGCGCTGCCACACCACGCAACCGGCGGCGAGCGCCGCGCCACTGAGGATCTCACCGACCCGTGCCGGTGTCGCCCAGTACGCCTCGTCGGGCCCCCAGTGCACGGCGATGACTCGAGCGGCGACGACCCCCGTCGCGGCCAGCGCCGCGAGCGACATGAAGAGCCGCATGCGCCCCTTCGAGACGCGCCGCAGCAGCATGAACGCGAGCGGCCAGACCCAGTAGAACTGCTCCTCCACCGCCAGCGACCAGTAGTGCTCGACCGGGCTGGTCACGCCGGCCGACCGACTCAACAGATCCGCGTACGACCCCGAGCCGTGCAACGCGTTCCAGTTGGCCACCTGCATCGCCGCGCTGACGATGTCGCGCCGCAGGTGCGGCACGCCGGCGAACTGGCCGCTCCACGCCAGCAACGCAATCGCCACCAAGCACAGCAGGCTTGCCGGCAACAACCGCTTCGCTCGCCGTACCACGAAGGCCGACCACGACACGCGGCCGGTGCGCTGGTGCTCGAGGATGAGCAACGACGTGATGAGGAAGCCCGACAACGTGAAGAACACCGACACGCCCACGTAGCCGCCCGACATCCAGGAGAAGCCGCTGTGGAAGCACAGCACCAGGGCCACCGCCACGCCACGCACACCATCCAGCGCCGGCTGGTACCCGAACTGCTGGTCGCCGGGCACCGAAGGTTGATGCACAGGACGCAACACGGCGACGCACGGTAACGTGCCCGGGCGATGGCGTCCACCCCCTTCCTCGACGCGGCCTCGGGCCGCCCGGCCGCGCACACCCCTGTGTGGTTCATGCGGCAGGCGGGCCGCAGCCTGCCCGAGTACCGGGCACTGCGTGGCGAAGGCAGCATCCTCGATGCGATCAAGGTGCCCGACCTCGCCACCGAGCTCACGCTGCAGCCCGTGCGCCGCTATGGCGTCGATGCCGCCGTGCTCTACAGCGACATCGTGGTTCCCGCGCACGCCGTCGGCTTCGGCATCGACGTGGCACCGGGCACCGGGCCGGTGTGCGCCACACCGTTCCGCACGGCCGCCGACCTCGCCCGCCTGCGCGAGTTCGAGCCCGAAGCCGACACGCCCTACGTGCTCGACACCGTGCGGCAGATGGTGGCCGAGCTCCCCGAGCAGGTGCCGCTGCTCGGTTTTGCCGGCGCCCCCTTCACCGTTGCCAGCTACCTCGTGGAAGGGCGCCCCAGCCGCACCTACGAGCACACCAAGCGACTGATGCACACCGAGCCGGTGTTGTGGCACTCGCTGATGGCCCGCCTCGTGCAACACGCCGTCGCCTCCATCAGCAGCCAGCTGGCCAACGGCGCGCGCGCCTTCCAGCTGTTCGACTCATGGGCGGGCGCGCTCAGTGCCGTCGACTACGAGCGGTTCGTACTGCCACATTCGAGGTCGGTGTTCCAGCAGCTGCGGGCGCTGCATCCCGAGGCGCCGGGCATCCACTTCGGCATCGGCTGCGACCACCTGCTCGAGCACATGCTCGCCGCCGGGCCCAAGGTGCTCGGGCTCGATTGGCGCACATCCATCCTCGGCGCGCGTGTGCGCATGGGCCCAGACCTGGTGGTGCAAGGCAACCTCGACCCAGCACTGGTGCTCGCCGGCACTGACGTTGCACTCGACGGCACCGATGCGGTGCTTGCCGACAACCGCTTGGCCGACGGCACCCAACACCCCGGCCACATCTTCAACCTCGGCCACGGCGTGCAACCCAACACCGACCCAGAGGTGCTCACCGCCGTGGCCGCTCGCGTGCACGAGGCGACACGACGATGACCTCCACGACGGCGGTGCTGCTGATGGCGTACGGCACCCCGCGCACACGCGACGAGATCGAGCCCTACTACACCGACATCCGCCGCGGCCGTGCCCCCACCCCCGAGCAGCTGGCCGACCTCACGGCTCGCTACGACGCGCTGGGCGGCACCAGCCCGTTGGCGGCGCGCACCGAGGCGCAACGAGCCGGCCTGCAGGTTGCTCTCGACCACGCCGCCCCCGGCCGCTATCACGTGGCGTTGGGCCTCAAGCACGCACACCCGAAGGTGGAGGTGGCGGTCGACCAGTTGGCGGCCGAGGGGTTCCGTCAC
>ERZ1026792.2282-NODE-2282-length-10246-cov-2.025101_pt1 | contig 10246 bp, 9 predicted proteins | sample MGYA00520884_ERZ1026792 | MGnify/ENA primary metagenome ERZ1026792 (study PRJEB33270, sample SAMEA104284473) | anaerobic digester metagenome | biome: Anaerobic digester microbiome; feature: mesophilic sludge digester; material: Anaerobic digester biomass | place... | reverse complement strand
ACCACCAGAAGATCAACATCGCTGTCGGGCCCCATCTCGCCACGGGCCGCCGAGCCAAAGAGCACAATGCGGAGCGGGCTCACCGCCTCAACGATGCGCCTGACGAGCTCTTCGAGCCCCCCTGCAACGGGTGCGAGGTGGTCAGTCACAGGGGCAGCAGGTGGCTCAGGTAGCATAGCGCGCCTCTCCTCAACGCCTCAGCGGAACTTCGCGATCCGGTCCCGCACTTCGCCCGAGAATCGCTGGATGAACCCATCCACGTACCCCGCCACGTCGAGCGACGGGTCGTTCACCAGCGGCGTCAGGTCCATGCCGAACGAGAGCTGGGTCGTGTCGTCGGTGCCGTGCGATGCGAAATACGTCGAGTGCGCGCGGCGGCGGCCGAGCGTCGCGAGATCGTAGCGCTTGCCTCCCGCAATCTGCGAGTCGAACACGCCCAGAAGCGCCGATGCCAGATTCTCGTGCTCCTTCACGTCGAACGTCTTCTTGTCGCCGTCGTTCAGCCAGTCCAGATCGCGCCACACTTCGAGCCCGTACACAGCCTCCGGCCGGGCGTCCTCGGGAACCTCTCTCAACGCCTGAATCAGCCTGAGCGCCGACGCGACGTGCGTGTCGTGTTTGTCGGCGAGGTTGTGGGTCCACACCGTCTTCGGCCTGCAGGCCATCACCAGGGCCTTGAGGTCATCCACCGGGCCCCGGATGGCGGCATTCTTGACCTCGCTGGACGACCAGTCGAGAAGGGCCATCGCTTTGTACTCGCCGACATACGCCGCCTTCTTCTGCTCCAGGCGGCGCACGGACTGCATCTCATCGTCCGTGTACTTCTGGTAGATACCGTCGCGCGGGCTGCCCGCGCCGTTTGTGACGCAGACGCCGGTGAAGCCCAGCCCGTCCTGCCCGAAGCACTTCAGAATGCCCGGGTACGCAAGAATCTCGAGGTCGTCCTGATGCGTGCAGACCCCGAGGTCGGTCGTTTTCGCGAACGCCTCATCAACGGGGGATCCGTCCGGGATGAATAGCTCCGCGGTGCTCTTTGCAAAGTTCATGTTTCCTACTCCCAATTTAGTCCGTCATTGCGAGCTCTCCGGAGCGAAGCAATCCCCTTCGCTCCAGATTGCCACGGCGGCCGGAGCCGCCTCGCAATGACGGTGCGTTTTCGCTCCAGATTGCCACGGCGGCCGGAGCCGCCTCGCAATGACGGTGCGTTTTCGCTCCAGATTGCCACGGCGGCCGTAGCCGCCTCGCATATTCTACGCCTGCGGCAGGCTCGCGGCGGCGACCGCCTGACCCACGCGCTTGCTCGCCTCGTCCGGCATATTGACCTTGACGCCCGTCAGATCCGGGAAGTGCTCCGCCAGAATGGCGTTCGCCGTGTCAAGGATGATCGTTCCGCCCTCTCCGGATGTAACGCGTCCGAGGATCAGAACGTTCTCCAGATCGTAAAAGTCCGCGTAGTGCGCCACGCCGTACGCCGTAAACACGCCGATCGTCTCGTAAATCCTGCGTGCTCGCTCGTCGCCGTTCTTCATCAGGGCCTGCACTTCCAGCAGCTTGTCGCCGGGCATGTTCCCCTCTTTGAGGGTGATTCCCGCCGCGGGCGCCAGACGGATGACCGCCTGCTGGCAGAAATACTGCACGCCGCACCCGATGTCGCCCGACCATTCGTCGGCCGGAGCGTCCAGGCGGTAGTCCACCGGGGCGAAGGCAAGCTCGTTCAGCCAGCCCGTGATGTTGCCGTGCGCGTCCACATACCCGACGGCCTCGCTGGACCCCATCGCGATTCCGAGAATCCGGTTCGTCCCGAGCGACATGGAGCCCGCCAGCGCGGTGACATCGCCGTCGTTCGCCACTTCCAGCGGAACGCCCCACTTCTCGCGCAGTCTCAGGAAGAGCGGCCGGATATTCTTCTCGAACAGGTCCTTCGGAATGCCCCGGAACAGCGAGGCGACGCGCACCTTGTTGTCAATATAGACCCCGGCGGAGCTCACGCCGATGGCGTCCACGCGCGGCATCTTGGAGGCAGCCAGTTCGAATGCGCTGTTGATCTGGTCGTAGTGATACTGCGGGTCGGTGTTGTTGCGCGGGTCCCAGGGGGTTTCGGTTGTGAAGACCGGCTCGCCGTCAATCACCGCCGACACCTTCCAGTCGCTGGCGCCCGCGTCGAATCCGACGCGGCAGCCCTTCAGGTGTCGGCCCACGGGAGCGGCCGTCTCACGCGCGGGTGGGCAGTCCTCATACGCGCAGTTCTCGACAGTGAACGTCTTCTCGTACACGCCGCCCATGAAATCGTAGTCGAACTTGCGCTCGCCGTTCGGCGAATACACACTCTTGATATGCTCGGCGATCTCGGCCGGGCCCGCGATCGTTACCTTCCAGCCGCCCCTCTGCCAGAGCAGGAACTTGACCAGCCGCTCGGAGTAGCGCAGGTTCGCGGAGGCCTTCGGGTGACCGCTGGCAAACACCCGGGTTTCGAAAATGGACGTCGCGCCTTCCCCGCGCTCCACGGCGATCTTGAGGGGCGCCGCCGCGCCCGAACTGTCCACCTGCGCGAGAAATGCCCGGTTTGCCAGAACGGCCGGGCGGAAGCTCGGATCGAGCGGGGGGACAACCTGAGGCTTAATCAAATCCATAGTGCTAAGGGACACCACCTTTTCGTAGTACGTGCTGCGGCGGACTGTCGCGCCCGCCTCGCCTGCATTATACCTTCCCGCCCGCCGACCGCAAACCCTGCGCGCCGCCGCCGCGCGCTTGACAGGGGGGCGGCGGCAAATCACCATGTGTTCCGTGACACGTCACGTATCAGAGCATGGACACGAAGACCGCGGCGCGGGCGGGAGCGGCTCGCTTCGCGAAGCCTGCCGCGAGAAGGGTGTGCGCATGACGCGGCAACGCGCCGCCATCGTTGACATCCTCGACTCGTCGGCCGAACACCTGGACGCGCGCAGGCTGCTCGCCGAGGCAAGGCGCCGCGTGCCCGACATTGACAAGACAACCGTGTACCGCACCATCCGCAGGCTGCAGGACCTCGGCCTGATTGACGAGCTCGACCTGCTTCACTACAAGCACGAAGGGCATTTCTACGAGCCCCTGCCCGACAAGATGCATCTGCACATCGTCTGCACGGGGTGCGGCAAGGTGGTCGAGATGCGTCCGGAGGCGTGGGCGCGGGTAGAGCGAGAGGTGGAGACGGGCAGCGGCTTCTCGATCGAGACGGCGCGCGTTGAGATGGGTGGGTTGTGCGCTGATTGCCGGAAGCACCCGGCGGGGGAATCCTGACGATGATCTTCGAACACCTCGGCTGGACGGTTCTGCCGTGCGCCGCTCTGCTGGCGCTCGCCTGCCAGGAGGGGCGTCCGGGTGTCCTGATGCAGGGGTTCTACTGGGATGTGCCTTCGCCGGCGGCAGGGAATGCGCGGGCCCCGTGGTGGTGGGACAAGCTGGCTTCCGAGATGGATGATTTCGCTGCGTCGGGCATCACCGGGGTTTGGATTCCCCCCGTCCTCAAGGGCGCGTCCGGGGGATACTCCGTCGGGTACGATCCTTTCGACGACTACGACACGGGCTCGAAGCCGCAAAAGGGCACTATCCCCCTGCGCTACGGTACTCGCGAGCAGCTACAGCGGATGGCCGCAGTCATGCGGGCCAACGGGCTGGACATCATTCTGGATCTCGTTCTCAACCACCGCAACGGCGACGAGGGAGACTTCAGATTCCGGTATCTGAACGCTTACGGCGTCGAGGGCAAAGGGAGGTTTGCGAAAGACCCTGACGATTTTCATCCCAATGTGCCGCAGGACCCGAACGTGCCGCACGAGGCAGCCGCGTTCGGGCGCGACGTCGCGCATGTGAACGGCAAGGGCGGCCGTATCGGCAGAGGCCTCATCGAGAGCACCGGATGGGTCACCAGGGCGCTGGACGCCCAGGGCTACCGCATTGACTTCGCGAAAGGCATCTCGACGGACTGGCTGCTGGAGTTCCTGAACAGCGGCGAGATGGCGGGCAGGTTCGCCGTCGCCGAGTTCTGGGACGGCGACGACAAGGCGGTCGCGGACTACGTTCAGAGCGGTATGCAGGGCCGCTGCCACGCTTTCGATTTCCCGTTGCGCGACTTGCTGCGCGACGCCTGCAAGCAGGGCGGGACGTTCAACATGAGAAACCTCCACCGCGCGGGATTCACCGGGCGCGATGCGGCGCACTCCGTCACGTTCGTGGACAACCACGACACCGCCCGCGAGGACCCTGTCCCCAACAAGGCGCTCGCTTACGCCTGTATTCTGACCTCGGAGGGCACGCCCTGCGTCTTCTACAGCGACTGGCGTGACATGAACAGCGTGATCCGTAATCTCATCTGGATCAACCGGATGATTGCCGCCGGGCCCACGCGCGAGCGCTGGAAGGACGATGACGTCTTCTGCTACGAGCGCACGGGCGGAAAGCACCTGCTCGTCGGGCTGAACGACAATCCGAACGAAGCGAAGACCATCACCCCCGCCACCGGCTTCGGCCCGAACGCGAGGCTGCACGACTACACAGGGCACGGGCCGGATGTCACGACGGAGGCGGACGGCGGCGTCCAGATCACCATCCCGGCGAACAAGAACGGCATGGGCTACGTCTGCTACTCCGTCGAGGGCATAAAGGGAACCCCGCCGCGCCGCAGCTTCGAGACGACTCAGGTGTACGAAGGCGCGGCGGACCTGGATATCAAGCCGGCCGACAACCGGGAGAAGGTTGACATCTGCACCATCTACCCGAAGCCGGGTCACGGCGTGACCGCGCAGTTCACCTGGGACGCCGGCGGATGGACCCAGGACACGCGAATTGAACTGGAGGTGACCGGCCCCGGCGGAAAGATAGTGATCTCGAAGACCTTCCGCGCTTCCGCGCCGCGGGGTGAGAAACTCGCCTTCACGCCCGAGGGTCCGGGGCCGTACACGTTCCACGTTCAGTCGTTCGATACTCCGGAGGGCGAGCCCTGCCCGCCCTACAGCCTGCGTGTCACATACCTGGGACCGGCGGGATAACGCTGGAAGGGTCTGTGGGAGTATCCTTTTCTGGGTACAGGTGTATGTTGCAGGGGTCCTGAGTATGAGAGGACAGGATCTTCACCTCCCTCGCTTTCGTGGACACCCTGAGCCGCCTCGGTGAGGGCCAGCTGCCGCGGCAGATTGCCCAAATCTGTTTGCCCGATTCGCAGGAAATCTCCGCGGCGCAGTGAAGTCTCTTCCGTCTGCATCTGCGCGGCACCTGCGCGGCATCTGCGCGGCACCTGCGCGCCTGCTGCCCGCCCGGGCGGAGCGCCCCTGGAGTAACTGATTGAACCTGCACTGGATTGACTGGACCATTATGATCGTAGCGGTGGTGGCGCTCCGGCTTGTCAGCCTGAGCACCCGCCGGTACATGAAGGGCGTTTCGGATTTCCTTGCGGCAAACCGGCTGGCCGGACGCTACCTTCTCACCATCGCGCAGGAGATGGGCAGTTTCGGTGTCGTGTCTTTCGTCGCGATCTTCGAGCGGCTCATGTCCGCCGGGCTGGCGCCCGACTGGTGGGGCGGATTCCAGATTCCGATGGGTGTCATCATCCTCCTCACCGGCTGGGTGTCTATGGCGACTGGTGTCTCACCTGTCATTGCGACAAGGCCGGAGCCGGGTGAGGACACCCGGGCAGATGAAAAAACGTCGTCCTGAACTTGGTTCAGGACCCACCTCTCCGGCGTCCTGGATTCCGGATCAAGTCCGGAATGACGTGACTCTCTGCTGTCGCGACGGGTGTCTCACCTGTCATTGCGACAAGGCCGGAGCCGGGTGAGGACACCCTGGTGCGTGAGAAAGGAGCGATCGAACGATGCGAAACACCGATCTGAACAGCACGTTCTTCCCTGTCGAGAGGCGGCCGGTTACCGTGCCGGGCGCGGGAGAGGTGCGCGGGCTGCAGGCGCTGGTTGACGTGGAGCGTGACCACGTGCTGTCCGTTGTCAGCGAGCACTACCGCGTCGTCACGAACCGTGAAGCGGCGGATTACGGGCGCGATTGCTTCGCGTCGGTGTTCGGAGGCGAGGCGGCGAGCGCGATGGCGGTCTATCATGTCAACCTGACCACGACTCGCTCGGCCTGCACCATGGACTTCACGCACGAAGGCAGCGAGTTCAGCCCGTTTGACAATGACCCCTGGCTGCCGTTCCTGCGCGTCACGAACAGCTACAACGGCCTGATGAGCCTGCGGTTCCGCGTCGGGTTCTGCCGGAGCATCTGCACGAACGGGATGATCTTCGACGACAGGAGCATCCAGTTTCGCTTCGAGCACAGGCGGCGCGACATCCCGCGCATCAGCTTCGTATCAGGGGCTGGGGATATGGGCGGGCTTCGGGAGCGCTTCGCGGCGGACCTGCAGCATCTGCGGGGGCGCCGGGTGAGGAAAGACCAGATGCTGCCGCTTGCCTGCCGGGTGCTGCGCGTCTGTCCGGGCGAGCAGGACAGAAAGAATGCCGCAAGATGGCGGCGGCTCGTCGCCTGGCGCGCCCGGATTGATGGGCTGACGGATTCGTATTTCCGCGAGCAGGGGGCGAACGCGTATGCTGCGCTGAGCGTGCTGACCGACTTCGCCAGCCGCCCGTCGCACGTTCACACGGGGGTTGCTATGACCGACCGGCTCCAGCGCCACAGCGCCGCGTGGATGTCCGGCTTTCTGGCCGACAGCCGCCGCCTTGGCTTCAGCGTGGAGCGCTACGTGAAGGACTACCGCGGCTACGCCGACCTTCTGAGCCGGAACTGAGGCAGGTCAGGGCTTGCCGGAGAACGGGTGGTATAATTGAAGGTACGAACCGTAATACGGCTTCTTGAGCAAAGCGGCTGGCAGCAGGTGCGCGTGCGCGGAAGTCATCGTCAGTTTGTGCACCCGGGGCGTCCGGGGGTTGTCACTGTGGCGGGTCATCTCTCCAATGAGATGCCGCCTGGCACTCTCAAGAGCATATGGCGGCAGGCGGGTATCGAGGGCGGCAGATGAAAGACTACGTTGTCATTTTTGAAAAGGGCGAAGAGGGCTGGGGCGCTTATGTCCCGGACCTTCCCGGCTGTGTGGCCGCCGGCGCGTCGCGCGAAGAGGCCGAGGCGCTTATCCGCAACGCCATCCCGCTGCACATTGATCTGATGCAGGAGCAGGGCCTCCCCGTCCCCGAGCCTTCCACCGCCGCGGCGGTCGTTAGTGTTGCCGCCTGACGCGACAACCACGATGTGCGCAGATACTCCCCGTTACCCCGATGCCCACTCTGCCCTCCTGAAACTCGGACGTCATCCTGAACTCGATTCAGGATCCAGGGAGATGCTGAAACCAGCTCAGCATGGCGTGCGCAGGAAGTTCGACCTTGCTATCAGCCTCTTCGACAGCCTCAACTATATCACGGATGTGGACCACGTCGCGCGGGCTATCAAGCGGGTAGGGGAGCACGTCAGAGATGGCGGCTACTTCATCTTCGATGTCAACACCATCTACGCGCTCTCGCATCACTTCTTCGATCAGGCTAACCTGGGCTCGCCGCACTACCCGCACTATATCTGGTCGAGCGAATACGACCACGCGACCCGCATCTGCCGGGTGAATATGACGTGCGAGGTATTGGACAACGGCAAGACGCGGCAGTTCAGGATAGTGCACGTCCAGCGGGGGCATTCACTCGAAGAGCTGTCCGACTGGCTGGGCCAGGCAGGTTTCGAGGTGGTGGAGATCCTGCACGCCTACCGGTTCCGCAAGCCGACGCGCAGGTCGGATAGAGTCTTCTTCATCGCGCGAAAGCGGACAGAGTAGTCCTGAATCCTGAGTGTTGAGTTGCCTGAGGTGGATTCTATGGATAGAGGTACACGCAAAGGATTAGCTGTATTGGTGGTGGTGCTTGTGGCGATTGGAGTAATGCTGCTCCCGCCGGGGCACAAGAAGGTCCACCCGCCGAACGACGATCCGTGGGTGCTGGTCTCCTACGACCCCGACAACCCCTACGGCACGTATCTCGGCAACGGGTTCATCTCCACGCGGATTATGGGCGACGGCGTCGGCAGTCAGACCAAGACAATGCCCGACGGCACCATCAAGACGGAGCCGCTCCCGTGTTACATGGCGGGGCTCTACGATGACGAGAAGCTGATCCTAATCCCGACGTGGAGCGATCTGCGGTTCTACGATGGCAAGAAGCAGTTCGTCATCGACAGGAACGCTGACTACAAGCAGACTCTCGACATGCGCACAGGTATCCTGACTACTGAAGCCACATGGCGGGCTGGCCGCAAGACGCTGACGGGGAAGATCGAGGTCATTGTTTCGAGGGCGCAGCCGAATGTCGGGCTGGTGCGGGCGACGCTGACGCCGAATTTCGACGGCCGGGTGTTGGCTGAAACGCTTATTCAGTCCTCTCCGCCCAACATTGATGTATACGCACACGGGGCCCCTCACGCTGTTCGCCCGCCTTCAGGGTATCGAGAACCCTATGTCTTCCTTGGCAGGACCAAGAGCAGCAAAGTAGACATTCACCTGGCTCTGATGCATGCTCGAAGCAAGGGGTGGTCTGTTACGCGAAAAGGTGACCTGCGCGGCTACTCCGAGTCAAGGAGTGTGGAGAGCGGCGAGGCCTTCGATGTGGCATCAGTTGCGCTGGTGGACGTAAGGAATCCGCGTGCCCTTGCCCAGGCCGTCAAAGCGATGGATGTGGAAGGTCTCATAGCAGCCCACAAAGCCGCGTGGGCGAAGCTGTGGGAAAAAGACACCAAGATCGACGGGCCAAAGAAGGACCAGCAGGCGTTACACTCCTGTATGTTCTACCTCCTGCAGAGCGTGCGCGAGGGCAGCCAGTGGAGCATTCCTCCGATGGGGCTTTCGAACAACACCTTCAGCGGACATGTGTTCTGGGACGCCGATACCTGGATGTTCCCCGCGCTGATTCTGCAGCATCCCGAGCTGGCGCGGTCGATCGTCGATTATCGCTACTACACGCTCAAGGGCGCGATGGAGAACGCGAAGGCAAGCGGCTACGCGGGGGCCGAATACGCCTGGGAAAGCGGCATGACGGGCAGGGAAGACACCCCGCCGGGACTGGTGTATCGGCACGAGCGGCATATCAACGGCGACGTCGCGCTTGCGCAGTGGCAGTACTATCTGGCGACGGGCGATCTTGCCTGGCTGAAGTCGCGCGGGCTGCCCGTGATTCGTGCGACCGCTGACTACTGGGTCAGCAGGGTCACGAAGAACGCGAATACGGGCCTGTATGAGATCAAGCGGGTCATTCCGCCCGATGAAAACGCTGATCTTGTCGATAACAGCGCGTATACGAATGCTATTGCGGCCATGAACCTGCGGATCGCCGACCGCGCAGCCAGGCTCTGCGGGGCTCGGCCGAACCCGAAGTGGACGGAGATCGCCGGCAAGATCGGCGCCAACATGAAGGGGATCATGACCGAGTTGAACCAGCCCGAGAAACGCACCGCTGCCCCGGTGGTGATCGACAATCTGATCGAGCCGGCGCAAGCGGTGTTGACCGAGTATCTTTTCCTGAGCAAAAAAGCGGTTTCGGCGGTAACGCCGCGGCCGTAGGCGCGCGAGACCTGGGCGACGCGCCATGCGAGCGAGGCCGGCGGTGTGCCGAAGTCGACCGTCTGCTGGGCCGCGGTGTAGAGCGTGCTCTGGCTCGTTAAGCGGATCGTGCGCACGACATCCGCGCCATCGAGGATCAGAACGTCGTATTCGTCAGTCTCCTCGCCGAGCGGAACCTCGTTGAGCCAGGAGTCGCCACCGACGCGCGTGCGTCGAATCCAGGAGAGATTGACGTCGCCGGATGACGGGTCACGGACCGCCTTAAGGTGCACCGGCGCGAACGGACGCAGGCCGTTGCCGGTGTTGGTGAAGTCCACCGTCGTCACCTCGCTGCCGCCGGCGGAGACGATCCTGCCGCGCTGGCTGCAGGTGGCGGCGCCGGGGCTGCCACTAACTGCGGGGTCGGGTACGGGCGCGCCCTTTTGCTGCGCTGAAGCGCCGCTCGAAGCCAGATCGGCCGAGAAAGCGAGATGGTTCAGCGCACCGAACCCCGTGTCGCCGATGCCGACGCAATTCGACTGGTCGTCGAGAGCGATGTAGTACTGGTGCGGTATGGAGGGATCGCTGCCGGTGGTGGTTCCGGGCGGTAGGACGACGTAGGGCTCCCCGTTCCCCTGGCCGGTCTCCGCTCCGACCACGTCGATCCAGAAGATCCGCAGATCGCGCGTGCCG
>ERZ1026792.2281-NODE-2281-length-10247-cov-2.297332_pt1 | contig 10247 bp, 8 predicted proteins | sample MGYA00520884_ERZ1026792 | MGnify/ENA primary metagenome ERZ1026792 (study PRJEB33270, sample SAMEA104284473) | anaerobic digester metagenome | biome: Anaerobic digester microbiome; feature: mesophilic sludge digester; material: Anaerobic digester biomass | place... | reverse complement strand
ATTATACATCAGACAGAATTGACAGTATTCTGAATGTATCAAGATACATAAGTGACATAACACTTTATGATGACGGAAGAAGTCCGAAAGCTTATACAATAGGAGCTGATAAAATGACACGATATGACTATACTGAAGATGCGTTAACAAATTATATTTTTAACGGAAAATTCAACAAAGTACCGATTTATGATGAAAGCAACAGAACAAATTACGGTACGGTTTTCACAAAAGGTGTAAAGGATGTAGGTGATGTAGATGTTTTAATCCTTCCAGTAGGTGATGGGGTGAATTTTATGGATTTCGAGAAACTAGAAAAAGTAATTTCAAATATTGATCCAGCAATACTAATTCCTTGTGCGTATAAAGGGGAATCTAAGAAAGATGAAGGATTGAAGAGTAGGGAGGAATTCATACAGCATTTTGGATATGCTAATGCCAAAGATGAAGGTTTTGTTAATCTTTCGAAGAAGAGAGTGGAGGAGGATCAAAAGAGTGTCGAAGTTATATTTCTTAAGTAATCTTTTAAAATGAAAGAAATTAAACACATACCACAAAACATTGAAGTAGAGAAATCCTTACTTGGCTGTATGTTAATGGATAAAGACGCCATCATTACTGTTTCTGCATGGCTGAAACCCGAGCATTTCTTTGATGGTAAGCATATTACAATCTATTCTGCCATTATGGATCTGTTTAATAATGCTCTTCCTGTAGATTTAGTTACAGTAGTTGATAAATTAAAAAAACAGAGGAAATTAACAGCTGCTGGTGGTGCAGGGTATGTGGCTGATTTGTTAACAACTGTTGCAACTTCATCGCATGCAGAGGAGTATGGAGAAATTGTTAAAGAAAGTGCAATTAGAAGAGGCTTAATCTCTGCAGCAGGTACAATTTCATCTATTGCAAAGAATGAAGATACTCCAATTGATGAAGTTATTGACAAGTCAGAGAAAGAGATTTTTGATGTGGCACAAACAGGTACTAAGGTTAACTTTGTGCATATTAAAGATCTGCTTAAGGAGGCGTATGAGAGAGCAGAGAGAGCAGAAAAAGATGAATCATATTTAGGTATTTCTACTGGATTTAAAGATTTAGATGAGTTGTTAGGTGGTTTCCAGAAATCAGATTTAATAGTGTTGGCTGCAAGACCTTCTGTTGGTAAAACTGCATTAGCATTGGATATGATGAGGCATGCAGCGTTGGTAGATAAAAAGACAGTAGCATTCTTCTCCTTGGAGATGTCTAAGACTCAGATTATGGAGAGATTTTTAGGTATGCAATCAGGTATTCCTTTCTGGGAGATGAGAACGGGGAGATTGGATGATAAGAAGTTAATGAAGTTGGCAAGTACAATGGGTGAGTTAGGTGATGCAAATATATTTATTGATGATCAAGCAGGACAACATATTAATTCCCTAAGAACAAAAGCAAGAAGGTTAGCAGTTGAAAGTGGTGTTGATATTATCTTTGTTGACTATCTTCAGCTTATGCATGGAAATACTACAGAGAGTAGGGTATTAGAAGTAGGAGAAATATCTCAAGGATTAAAGAATATTGCAAAAGAGTTAGATGTCCCTGTAGTAGCACTCTCTCAGTTATCTAGAGCTATTGAACAGAGACAGAGTAGAAGACCTCAACTGTCAGACTTAAGGGAATCTGGTTCTATTGAACAGGATGCAGATGTTGTTATGTTTATAGATAGAGAAGAGATATGGAATCCTGATACTGATAAGAAAGGAATTGGAGACCTGATTGTAGCAAAGCATAGAAATGGTCCAACGGGGGATATCCGTCTTGCTTTTATTCCAGAAATTGCAAGTTTTAGAAACCTATATAAAAGCAGTAAGTAAAAACCTTTCCAAACAAGTGATTCTTTAGTATAATTCGGCTAGGGTCGAGTGGTGGAACTGGCAGACACGCGGGACTCAAAATCCCGTGCTAGCAATAGCATGAGGGTTCGATTCCCTCCCCGACCATATTTTTAAGTTAAGTGATATTAATTATGGAAGATGTAGTATTAGGTTTTTTTGATAGAATAACCACGATTGACTTTAGTTTTGTATGGACCCTTTTTGGTATAGCATTAGGAGCTTTCTGGATAGTTGTGCTTTATTGGGTTTGGCTAGATTCGGGGGATAGAACGACGAACAAAACAACGAGAATAGCGTATGTCTTTCTTGTTCTTTTCCTTTTTGTTGTTGGTTTAATTATCTATCTTCTAATTAGACCAAGCCAGACGATAGAGGAGATATATTGGGCAGATCTTGAGAGAAGGTATCTTAAGTATGAAACAGCTGAACTAGGTGATTGCCCTAAGTGTGGTACACAACTCTATCCTGGTTTTACATTCTGTCCGAATTGTAGATATGTTTTAAAGATGAAGTGTTCAAATTGTGAATTAGAGATGGATAAACAATACAAATATTGTCCATCTTGTGGGAATCAAATGTTAGGTAGAACAGAGCCAGTGGAAGAAGAACATCCTACAAAGGAAGTTATGGAAGAGCAGATTCAAGCATCCAAGGAGGAAGCTGCTGATGTTGTAGAAGCAAAAAGAGTACGATATACAGAGAGAAAAGGAGTAGCTGTCGCAATAGGGGATATGGTTAGAAATTTGCATAGTAAAATTTTTGGGAAGAAAGAGAAAGTAGAAGATATTAAAGAAAATCAGGGAGAAAACTCTGAAGAAAAGAATCAAGTTAGTAAGAAAAAGAAGAAAAAGAAAAGGAGAAGATAGCATTCTATTTGTGCTATCATATAGTACTTAATTAAGTATAGCTAACATCGGTGTCTGAGATTATTTCAAATATTATTAATTTTGTCCGTAGTATTAACCCACTTATTGGTCTTTTTATCATGTTTTTCATAGGTCTGTATATCTTTTGGAAAGAAGCTGTAAGGAGTAGAAAGAATAATTCTTCTGTCTTTGATGCTTTCATTGTTTCCATAATAGTGGGTGTATTTATAGGAAGAGTTGTGTACATCATTCTCAACTGGTCTGATTTCTCATCATATATTTGGTATTGGCTACCATATGAAAGATATGGAGATCAGATATATCTCTTTAGATTACTACCATGGAGATTTTTTCAGTTCTGGGATGGTCAGATAGATATTCTGTATACTTTCTTAGGTGTACTACTTTCTCAAACTCTCATAGTTGTTTTTAGAAAGAAATGGAGGTGGAGTGAGATGTTTTCTGCTATGTATCTTTCAAATTGGGTTATGATAGCTCTAACATATCTTTTTGTAGGAGTACAGGGTAAGAATGATATATGGATAAAACATGGTATATGGATACTTATTCCCTTTGTTCTTTTTCTCCTTTTACAAGGTATTCTTGTGAATATGTATAAAGATAAAAGAAAGGAAGTTGTAAGAATGATTTTACACAACATCTTTGCTTTAGTTGCTGTTGCAATTATTAGCTATGTATATTTCTCTTCATCTCCTCAGATTGTAACCATAGTGGGTATTGTAATACTTCTTGTTTGGTATATAGCTGGTATTATCATGAATACAATAGACTCCAAGAAAGTTAACAATGTAACCATTGAGAGTGTGTCTTCTGTTAGACAGGTCTCAATACCAGAGGTTACTAAACCGATTAGATTACCAAGATAATATATGGAAGAAAGAGTTTCTAACGATGCAGTTGGAGAGAGAGTAGATGTTTTTGTATTAAATATTCTTAAAGAAACTTCTTTCAAGTTGGTAACCAGATCTTTTCTCAAAAAATATTGGGATAACCTAGTTTTGGTAAATGAAAAGGCTGCTAAACTATCATTGAAGTTAAAAGAGGGGGATGTTGTATATATAGATATTTCTCTTTTAGAGCAGAAGATAAAAGAAGATACTTCTGGATTAAAAATAGTTCCTCAGAAAGGAGATTTGGATATTGTATTTGAAAATAGTGAAATCTTAATATTAAATAAAGTCTCAGGGGTTGTTGTTCATCCAGGAGCTGGAAATAGTGATAATACACTTGCTAACTATGTTGTTGGATATTTACAATCAAAAGGGGAGTATGATGAAAGAGTGAAAAGAGGAGGTATTGTTCACAGGTTAGATAAAGGGGTTTCAGGATTGATACTTTTTGCTAAAACATTAGAATCACAAATATATTATCAAAAGCAATTTGAAGAACACAAAGTGGTTAAACTTTATCATACAAGAGTAGAAAGTAAGAATTTTCCAGCAAAACTAAAGGAGAAAATAGAAAAAGGAGTGGATGTCTCCTCTGTAATCAAAGATTTGGAATCAAAAGGTTTCATTGTTGATGATAGTTGGGAAAAATTAGAAGGGTATGTTCAGAGGAATAATATTAATAGAATGAAGATGAGATTTACACCACAGAAATTTAATAATGGAGGGAAATATGCTCTTACATATGTAAAACCAATTAATGAAAATGAGTTGTTAATTAAAATTGAAACTGGAAGAATGCACCAAATTAGAGCAACACTTGAATACTTGGGAATTAACATTGTTGGTGATACACTATACTCTACAAAGAAAGGTAAGGGAGGAGTTCCTGATAGTATAGAATTAACTTCAGTTCTTCTCTCCTTTGAAAATATGAGAGGAGAGAGAGAAACTTTTAATCTTTATAAAAATGCCCAGAAGACGAAGAGTAAAAGAAAAATCTAGTAGTACAAAAAAGAAAATTTCATTTTTGAAAATTCTTTTTTACATTGTTTTAACATTGGGAATCCTTTACTTAATATATTCTCTTGTTATAGTTTTCTCTGTAAAAACTAAGGATATTACAACAGAGTTTTCCTCAAGTGGATATATATTATCTGAGAGAGTAGATTCTTTGAAAAAGACTTTAATTATTCTAGAAAAAGGAAGTGGAGAGAACAGAAGAATAACTGATGTATATGTATATTTGACTAATCCAGACAAACAATTTGAGATAGTTATATATCTTCCTGCTCATATTTACTATACAGGATTAGAAGAGAAATTTGGTAATGAGATAGCTGTTGCTTCTTTTAGATATGCAGGAGATTTCTTAGAGAAGGGTAGAGGAGTAGAGTATGCAATATGGCAAATTAATCAGTTGTTAGGTTTTAAGAGTGATAAATATATTTACTTCTCTTCTGAATCATTAGAAGCTATTAGTTTTGATTATGATGGTCCTAATTTTGAGAATATAAAGAATTTAAATAGCCATTTAGGTTTCTTACATATGCTTAGATATGCTAGTTCATTAGGAAGTTTAGATGAGAAGATTTACTCTAATATTCCTTTCTATGATATTAAACTAGAGATTCAAAATGCTGGTTATGGTAGGAGCAAATATATTAGAAAAATTATTAATCTAGGTGAAGATGACTTTTTAGTGGAAGGAAGTTTGGTTACAGGAGATAAGATTAAAGTTTTAAATACTGCTGAGTATGATAAGGTTTTCCGTGATCTGTTTGAAAAGGTTCTTGATAGAGGGTTGGAGAATGAAAGGGTTAGGGTAGAAGTGTATAACGGGAGTGAGCTTACAGGTGTGGCATCTAGTTTTGGAAGAAAAATTGTTAATACTTGTTGTGATGTTGTTAGGTATGGGAATGCTCCTAATACTGAGGAGAAAACAAAGGTGTATGTTTCCAACATGGAGAAGTTTTCTAACACTTACAGAGTGGTTTCTGATGTAATTCCAATAGAGTTTGAGACAGTAGAAGGGCGACCTGACTTTATGACAACTGGGGATATTGTTGTTGTTCTAGGAAAGGACATTAAGTCAATGTATAGTTTCTAGTATATATTTGATTAATAGTTCTGTTTATTTTAAAATTTTAAAAGTATGGAATGGGCGATAATTTTAATAATAATAGGGGCATTACTTTTTGCAGGAGTAATATTCCTCTTCTTTAGGCAGAAACCTGAAGAGGAGGAGGTATATAACGAGGTTAGAAATCCTTTGGTTATGCAGATACTTGTTCCTAAAGAGAATGAGAAAGCGTCTCTTGCAGCTGAACAGATGTTCGCATCAATTCATGGTATTTTGGGTGGAAACAAAAGAGGTGAGGATGTAATTAGTTTTGAAATTATCTCTACAGATGCAGATGGTATTAGATTCTTTGTTGTAGCTCCTCAGCATCTTTGTCGCTTTATAGAAGGTCAGATATATGCTCAATATCCAAATGCAGATATTGAGTATGTTCAAGACTATACAAAAGAACAGAGTGATCAGGAGGTTTTTGTTACTGCAGGTGAAATAGAGATGGAGAAAGATTCAATATTTCCAATTAAGACATTTAGAAGTTTTGAAGTGGACCCTCTTGCAGCAATAACTGGAGCTATGTCCGAATTGAATAATCATGAGAAAGTTTGGTTACAGGTAATTGTTAGACCAATCTCTAATACATGGCAGGAGAAGTCTAAAGAATATATTACAGCAATTAAAGAGGGGAAGAGTTTGAGTGGACCATCTTTTGCTGAATTAGTATCAAAGTTGGCTAAAGGTATTGGGGATGCACTTAATACTGATCCGGATGTTAAACCAGCAGCTAAAGAGATAGTGAAGCTTCTACCAGGGCAGGAGGAGGAGTTGAGTGAGATTTCAAACAAGATGTTGAAAGTTGGGTTTGAATTTAAGATTAGAGTAATCACTAAAGCGGAAAATCAGTTTAGATCAGAACAGTTATTGAGAGATGTTGTTGCTAGTTTTAAACAATTTACTACTGCTCATCTTAATAACTTAGTGTATGCTGAGCCTACAAGTACAGGAAAAGAGATTTATGACAGCTATATCAAAAGAGATATTGGAGATCAGAGGGATATTGTAAATATCGAGGAGTTAGCTTCGTTGTATCACTTACCGAATATATCTGTTGAGACTCCTAATATCGCATGGAGTAGGTCTAGGAAGTTAGAACCCCCTATGAATTTACCAAGAGGTACTGATGATGGCGTTACAGTTTTTGGTACTACTGATTATAGAGATGTTAAAGTGGAGTTTGGGATAAAGAGAAGAGATAGGGTGAGACATTTCTATCTTTTGGGTAAGACAGGTACTGGTAAGTCTACACTGTTTAAGAATATGTTTATCTCTGATGTTTTGGCTGGAGATGGTGCTTGTTTTGTTGATCCTCATGGTGATACAGTAGAGGAGCTTCTTTCATATATTCCACCAAACAGAGTACAAGATGTGGTTTACTTTAATCCTACAGATGTTGATCATCCTGTTGGATTTAATCTTTTAGAGCTTAAGGATAAGTCACAGAGAGATTTGATTGCTGATGGAGTAGTAGAGGTGTTTAAGAAGCAGTTTGGTGATTCTTGGGGGCCTAGATTGCAATATATTCTTACTAATACTGTAGCTACTGTTATGGAGGCTCAGGGTACAACTCTTCTTGCCGTTATTAGAATGTTAACAGACAAAAATTATAGAAAATTCATATTAAAGCAGGTTAATGATCCAATTCTTTACAAATTCTGGAATGAGGAATTTGCACAGATGGCTGAGAATAATAGGTTGCTTGCAGAGGCTATATCTCCAATACAGAACAAGGTTGGTAGATTTATCTCTTCTGCTGTTACAAGAAATATAATTGGCCAGGTTAAATCCACAATTGATTTAAGAGAGATTATGGACAACAAGAAGATTCTTCTTGTTAATCTTGCACAAGGAAGACTAGGTGAGGAGACAGCATCTCTTCTTGGTGGTATGATAATTACAAGGCTTCAAGCTACAGCTATGGAGAGGGTAGATATACCTGAAGAACAAAGGACAGACTTCTATCTGTATGTTGATGAGTTTCAGAACTTTGCTACAGAGTCTTTTGCAAAAATTCTTTCGGAGGCTAGGAAGTACAAGCTTAATCTTACTATGACTAATCAATATATTGATCAACTTCCTCTAACTGTTAGACAAGCTATATTTGGTAATGTTGGTACTCTTGGTTCTTTTGTTGTTAGTCAGGCTGATGCTAGTATTTTAGAGAAGGAGTTTGCTCCTGTTGTTTCTTCTGATGATCTTGTTTCTTTGGATGCATATGCTATGTATATTAAGCTTTGTATTGATGGTATGACTTCTGTACCGTTTAGTGCTAAGTCTTTACCTGTTAGGTTTGAGAAGTACAATCTTAGAGATGAGATTGTTTTAAATTCTAGAGAGACATATGGTATGCCGAGAGAGGAGATAGAGGAGAAGATTATGAAGTGGAGTACACAGACATATAGTGAGAAAGGGAATAGGAGTAATATGAAGAAGGAGGAGTCTGTAGAGAAAGCTGAAGAAGTTGAGAAACCCAAAGCCAAGGAGGAGGTTGAAGATTTGAAACCTAAAGTTAAAAAGAGAGTAGGTAGACCCAAGAAGAGTGAGTAAAACATTGATTGCTGCCCCATAGTATAGTATAATGCGGCTAGAGAATAATTTAGCTAAGTTATAACTTTTAAATAAATGGTAGAGTCTTGGAATACTGCCGAAACAGAGTCCTTTATGGGAATGCAAGAAGCAGAGGTTTTAGGACATAAATTTTACATATACCCTTATTCTGAGGATGCAGCAAATTGTATACAACCCATAAACTTAGTTGATGGACATAGAATAATTGTTTGTAAATGGGATGATGATTCTCAAGCTGGATATATTGTAAGTGAGAGTGGAAGATTTGTTAAAAGACATCCGTTATTAGATATTTTTAATAATTTTGAACATTTAGAGAGAGTCTCTCTAGAATCTGGGAGTGGAATTTTCGTTGATAAGAAATCAAATTCTTCTTGGGATAATGCCTTTGAAGAAGTGGGAGCTATAATTGAGGTGGCTGTTGTATAAGAAGAAGTTTAACTTAGCGAAATATAACTGTAATAAATATATGATAACACCTTCATGTGAAGTAGATTGGGTAGGTGATACAGAACAAGCGATATTAAAGATTGCAGGATATCATTTTTCTTTATCTGATACAATGAGTGATGCTATTTGTAAGGGAGGTGTAGAACTAGTTAATAATTATCGAGAGATAGGCTTTGTGAATGATGTTTATCTATTTATCATTGATAGTCAAGGGAATTTTATTGGGAGTGAGCAATTAAAAGATATTTTCGATAAACAAGATATTCTTGATAATTCTGAACATTTAAAATCATTTCATTTTAAGAGAGATGGAATATCTTGTATAGAGAAGTTTGATGATTCTCCTTGGGATGGTGCTATTAATAATATGATAACAATAGGGAATATGCTTCTCGTTCCTAAAAAGGAGTTAGAAGATAATAACGATGTTAATCTGATTTAGAAGAATTGATTACAACCCCATAACCCCATTTAGCATTAGCTCCTCTAGATATTGTTTTTAATGAAGCATAAGGAGTAGGCTGTAAAAGATGTTCCCAATTATTCATACGGGCAACTGTCATAATCGGCCCTACGTTACCTTCAAATAATAAATAAGCATTATAAAATAGGGCAAATTGAAAAGCAATTATTACTCCTGCTTCTACTTCATCTCTTCTTAATACTGCTGTTGCTACTATATTGTCAATCTCAGATTTAGGGTCTAAACTATCTGCTGCAAATCCCTTATGAACTGCTGCAGCTAATAAAGAGGGTAAAGCATCTTTAGTACCAGGGCCATCATCTTTAATAGGGGCTAAAATTACTTTATATAAGTTATTCCAATATCGTCTTGGCGGTAAATTAGGAGGGGGAAATTCATATATTTCTACCCCACCATAAGTACTGGCGCTTTTACGCTGAGGCTCGTGTTCCATAATAATTTGTAAATTAGGTTTAGATACCCATTCTACTCTTTGCTTATCATTATCTGGATGTATAAACTCTCCTATCTGTCTTTTTTGTAAATGAATTTTAGTCTTATCTAAATATACTTTTCTTTTAATAGCCATTTCTCTTGGCAAATAAAAATCTTCGCCGCCTCCTATCATTTCAGAAGGAACAACGGGTCTATTTAATTTACGTGCATTGTATTTTTCAATCGCTCCTAAGTCAATTAGCTTTTGACGTTCTTCCATTTCAGCTTTAAAAGCCCTGAGAACATCAGTATTTCCTAACTCATCTTTGAACTTTCTATCTACATAATAAGTAGGTAAGAATCTTCCTATCTTATGGCCAGTATATTCAAAATTATCGTCATGAGCTAATACATCATTTTCAATTGGATTGTTAAATATAAAAAGAGCATCATCCACATTCTCTAATTCCCCAGAAGTTCCTGTCATAGAATCTGAACCGTTTTTAAAGTTCATTATCATACAGTCTTTTTCTTGGTCTCTACCTTTTC